>Ga0308158_10003041_pt1 | contig 15140 bp, 13 predicted proteins | sample PhyBR2_FD_201038 | JGI IMG/M metagenome (GOLD analysis project Ga0308158, IMG submission 201038) | Phyllosphere microbial communities from UC Gill Tract Community Farm, Albany, California, United States - DLSLB.R2 | ecosystem: Host-associated > Plants > Phyllosphere > Unclassified | place: USA... | reverse complement strand
TTTCGGTGACTGGACAAGCCGCCTCCCCCTTGTCTAGGAAGCTTAAAAGTCGTCATGTGGTTGAACGCCGCAAAGGAGTACGTGACTATGTTCGATGGCATCATGGAATCTTATGGCAGCCGCTTCATCATTGCCGCGGGCGGCGTGGCCATCGCCCTGCTGCTGCTCGTCGCGGTCCTCTGGATCATGCGCAACCGGGCATCCTCGCCCTTCGTTCGCGGCGGCCGCAACCGCCAGCCACGCCTTCAGGTTCTCGACGCCGCAGCAGTCGACGCCCGACGCCGCCTTGTGCTGGTGCGCCGCGACGATGTCGAACATCTGATCATGATCGGCGGACCATCCGATATCGTCATCGAAAGCCGCATCCTGCCGGATGGGCAGGTCGAGACCACCAGCGAGCCGGCACGCCCGGAAGCACCGCTGCCAGCCGCCCCCAGCGAGCGGCCCGCGGAGCCTGTGATGACAGCAGCCGTGGTTGAACCCGAGCCCGCGGTCATTGTCCCGCCGGCACCGCGACCGGCCCCAACGCGCGGCCTGTCGCCGATCGAAGAGTTCGCGCCGAGCGCCGAGCGCCTGGACACCCCACCGATCGCGCCACCGCCGGCTCCACAGCATCAGGTCTTCGAGCCCGAGATCGAACCCACGCCGCGCCCTGTGCCCGTGCCAGTCGCGCCGGTATCGATAGCGCCCACGCCAGTCGCGCCGCGCGCGCAGCCTCCCGTATTCTCGCGACCTGAGCCGGCCACGATCGAAACGGCCGAAGCCGTCGATATTCTCGATTCGGCACGCCAGCGCGTCCTGACCCCGCAGAGGATCGAGCCGCAGGTGATGAGCCCGCCCACGCCGCCGCAGCGCGTCGACCTCTATCCGCCGGCACCACAGGCACCAACGCCGCAGCCGGCCGCGTTCCAACCCGTCGCTCGCCCGGCGCCTTCGGCCCAGCCCAGCGACTTCCAGCGTGTCCTGGAAGAGGAAATAACGAGCAATCTGGCTGCTGAACGGCCTATGGCAGCGCATAATGCTCCCATGCACAATGCACCACCGGTACAGAACGCGCCTGCTCGCCCCGCACCCTCCAACATGCCGCGCCGCGATCCAGAGATGGCGCCGATCACAGGCGCCGACGCCGCCCTTCAAAACGAAGTGGCCCGCATCTTCGGTGAAATGAGCGTCAACCGCGACAAATGATCGGTGGCGGCAACGGCCGCCCCTTTCCTGCAAACAAAAAAGGCACCGCGCGATGGCGGTGCCTTTTTAGTTTGTGATGTAACCGGGATTATTCGTCCCGGTAGACTTTTTCACGACGCTCGTGGCGTTCTTGCGCTTCGATGGACAGCGTTGCGATCGGGCGGGCGTCGAGACGCTTGAGGCCGATCGGTTCACCGGTTTCCTCGCAATAGCCGTAAGTGCCTTCCTCAATACGCTGCAGTGCGGCGTCGATCTTGGATATCAGCTTTCTCTGGCGGTCACGGGCGCGCAGCTCGATGGCTCTGTCCGTCTCGGACGACGCTCTGTCGGCGAGATCCGGATGGTTTGCGCTTTCCTCGGCAAGATGCTCGAGGGTTTCGCGCGCCTCTCTGAGGATGTCGTTCTTCCAGGCAATCAGCTTCGCCCTGAAATAGGCGCGCTGGTTACCGTTCATGAACTCTTCCTCTTCCGAGGGCACGTATTTGCTAAGATCGATCTTCTCACTCAACGCGATTCTCCTGAAGAACATCTCATCTGGCGGCTGTATATCCCGACCACGGCGTCCGATTCAAGCCCAATCCGCTAGGTAAACACATTTTTAAATCTGTCACAATTTTGAGCTAACAGGCTATTTTTACGTCACTATTTTTCAAAGCCACCGTTTCAGCTTGCCAGCTGAAGTAGCAGCGCCTGTGCAACTTGCCCACTGGATTCCGCGCGCCGGTTGACGAAGACACCGGGCTGGCGCTACTGAAATAGATCAAACGACCGGGGACTTTCCGATGACCGCAATCGTGCCGCCGCCTTCCCGGATTTATCTTTTGAGACACGCCGAAGCGGCATTTCCCGCCCCAGGCCAGAGCGATTTCGACCGCCCGCTGAGCGAGCGCGGTTATGCCGCAGCCGAGATCCTGGCCGAGAACGCGGCCGACAAAAGCTACAAGCCCGACCTCGTCGTCAGCTCCACCGCCATACGCTGCCGCCAGACGGCCGATGCCGTGCACCGCGCGATGGGCGAAAACCTCGATATCCGCTTCGTCGACGCGCTCTATAACGCGACGCCCGAAATCTATCTCGATATCCTCGGCGCGCAGCAGGACATGGGCTCTGTCATGCTCGTCGGCCACAATCCCGTCATCGAGCAGACGCTCGAAGCGCTGATCGGCCACCAGCTGCTGGCGCAGGCGCTGCCGAACGGCTTTCCGCCGGGTGGTCTGGCCGTGCTCGATTTCGACCAGGGCCGCAACAGCTGGCGCCTGATCGACTTTATGATCGACTGACAGGCGCGCAACCTTCTTTTTCTTCGGCGTGCCGGTTCCTATATGGCGTTTACCAGCAATCGGAATTTCGCCTTGCCGCCAAGCATGACATCCTTCACCGACGACGCGCGCATCGCCTTCGACACCCTGTCGGACCGCGCCTCCGGCCTCGTCAACCCGACGATCCGCCTCGGCGTCACCGGCTTGTCGCGGGCGGGCAAGACGGTTTTCATCTCCTCGCTGGTCCATAACCTGCTGCATGGCGGCCGCCTGCCGCTGTTCGAGGCCGTCCAGTCGGGCCGCGTCTCCGCCGTCCGCCTCGAAGAGCAGCCCGACGATAGCGTGCCGCGGCGCTGGTGAAAGACCGCATCTGGCCCGATTCCACACGCGCAATCTCAGAGCTTCGGCTGACCATCGACTACCAGAGCGCCAGCGGCTGGAGCCGCTTCTTCTCACCAGGCAGACTCTCGATCGACATCGTCGACTATCCCGGCGAATGGCTGCTCGACCTGCCGCTGCTGGCAAAGGACTACCGCACCTTCAGCGAGGAGACGATCGCGCTGGCTCGCACCGGCATCCGCACCGAGCTCTCCAGGCCATGGCTGGCATTGACCGACGATTGCGACATCAACGCCTCGGCGGACGAAATGCGCGCCCGCGAACTCGCCACCGCCTTCGCCGATTACCTCAAGGCCTGCAAAGCCGACGAGCGTTCTCTCTCGACGCTCCCGCCCGGCCGCTTTCTCCTCCCCGGCGATCTCGACGGCTCTCCGGCGCTCACCTTTGCGCCGCTGGTGCTGCCGCCGACAGGAAAGCCCGAAAAAGGATCGCTCTGGGCAATGATGGAGCGACGCTACGAGGCCTACAAGTCCGTGGTCGTCAAGCCGTTCTTCCGCGAGCATTTCTCCCGCATCGACCGCCAGATTGTCCTTGTCGACGCGCTGCAGGCGATCAATCGCGGCCCTGAGGCCGTGCAGGATCTGGAGCGCGCGCTGACGGACGTGCTCGCCTGCTTCCGCCCGGGCACGAATTCGCTGCTGTCGTCGCTGCTCGGTCGCCGCATCGACCGCGTTCTCGTCGCCGCCACCAAGGCTGACCACCTGCATCACGAAAGCCATCATCGCCTCGACGCCCTGACGCGCCGCCTCGTTGACCGCGCCATCCAGCGCATCGGCATGGCGGGCGCCGGCATCGATGTCATGGCGGTTGCCTCGGTACGGGCAACACGCGAGGCGACCGTCAAGCGCGATGGTCATGAATTGCCCGTCATCGTCGGCACGCCAATCGAGGGCGAGACGATATCAGGCGAAACCTTCGACGGCATCCGCAAGACCGCGATCTTCCCTGGTGACCTGCCCGAAGACCCTTCCGCCCTGTTCGCAAGCATCGAGTCGGGCGACGAGAATGTGCAATTGCCAGACGTGAACGTCGTCCGCTTTCGCCCGCCGAGCCTTGAGGAGACCGGCGGTGGCATCAAGCTGTCGGTGCCGCACATCCGGCTCGACCGGGCCATGCAGTTTCTGTTCGGAGATCGCCTCGCATGATCAAGCCGCCCGCCGACCAGCCCCCGCGCCGCGCGCCTGCGGCCTTCGCCTATGAGGACGAGCGCGAGCAGCCGGAGACCAAAGCCGGCCGGCCGACGGCGGAGCCCCGCAAGCCGGCCTCTTTCTCGGGCGAGATCACGCTGACACCGGACGAGGACGATCCCTTCATCAATCCGGACAAGGACCTCCCGGCCCTGCCCGTCGCCCAGCCGCGCAAACGCGGCACCTCCTTCGGCAAGATCGCTCTCGGTGCTTTTGGTGTGTTGTTCTCGCTCGCATTCGGGCTCTGGACCGACAGCCTGATCCGCAACCTCTTCAGCCGCGCCGATTGGCTCGGCTACACCGCGCTTGCCGCCGTCGGCATCGGCATGCTGGCTGTCATCGCCATGGTCGTCAGGGAAACGGCGGGCATGATGCGGCTGGCGGCGGTGCAGACGATCAAGGCCGAGGCGGAAGCTGCAATCCTCGAGACCAAACCCGCCAAGGCGCGCGCGCTCGTCAAGAGCCTGGAGCATCTGCTATCCAACAAGCCGGAGACCGCGCGCGGCCGCGCCACGCTGAAGGCAGCGGAAACCGATATCATCGACGCCCCGCATCTGGTGGCGCTTGCCGAACGCGAACTGCTCGCGCCACTCGACCGCCAGGCCCGCAGCCTCATCCTCAACGCCTCCAAACGCGTCTCGGTCGTCACCGCCGTCAGCCCGCGCGCCATCGTCGACCTGCTCTACGTTCTCTACGAGGCCGCCAAGCTCATCCGCGCCATGGCCGATCTCTACGGCGGCCGTCCCGGCACATTCGGCATGCTGCGGCTGATGCGCGACGTTCTCGCCCATCTCGCCGTCACCGGATCGATCGCCGTCGGCGACAGCCTCGTTCAGCAGGTTCTCGGCCACGGCCTGGCATCCAGGCTCTCGGCGCGTCTCGGCGAAGGTGTGATCAATGGATTGATGACCGCCCGCATCGGCATCGCCGCCATGGACCTCTGCCGGCCGCTGGCGTTCCGCGCGCTGAAGCGCCCGGGAATCGGTGACTTCATCGGCGATCTCACGCCGTCGATGACGAAGAGTGATAGCAACGGGCGCAATTGAGCCGAGATCCGTAAACCATTCGCTCCAAAGAGTCGACTTCAGGAATCCGATGTGATTCAATAGCTTACGTGAGACAGGCCAGCGCGCGTCCGGCACCAAAAAGCCCGCGGACGCGGCGTTTTCACCCCATTAGAAACCAAGCATTAACCATTTTTCGGCAAAACTTGGCACCAGTTAAGCGATATGGTTCGCCAAGGAAAATCCATGTACTCGCGCAAGTTTCTCTATCTCTTCGGTCTCGCGGCAATCGCCCTGTCGCCATTTGCCGAAACGGCTCCAGCAGCCACCGCCGCCACGCGTGACAAGGCATTCTTCGAATCCGTCGCTGGCTCCTGGAGAGGTCCGGGCGAAATCGTCGCCGGCAAGTACAAGGGCACCAAGTTCACCTGCAACCTGATCGGCGAGCCCGTCACCGACGGCACCGGCGTCAAGCTCGACGGCAGCTGCCGCGTCGGCGTCTTCAAGCAGCCGATGAGCGCGCTGATCACCCAGTCTGGCAACAGCTACAAGGGAAAGTTCCTTGACGGCGCCGCCGGCAAGGGTCTTGATGTCGTCTCTGGCACCGTAACTGAAGACACCGTCGTGGTCGGCCTCAACCGTGCCAAGCTCAACGGCGCGATGATCGCCCGCGTCCGCGACGACAAGACGATGAACGTCACGGTTTCGGTAAAGGTCGAAAGCCAGATGATCCCCGTGATCGGTCTGACGCTGTCGCGCCAGGTCGACGAAATGACCGTCGGCTCGGTCGAATAATCAACAGACACAAGTCAAGCACACGACGAAGCGGCCACACGGCCGCTTCTTTCGTTTCAGGCGTCACGCCACCAACCCATGTTCTGATCGGCAACCTCGATCCCCTGGATATCGGCGCGAGCGAGCCAATCGCGCACCGCCTTACCCTTGACGATCAGATCAGGCGCGAAGTCAGCGAGCGGCATCAGCACGAAACCGCGATCCGTCATTCGGGGATGAGGAAGCTCCAGCCTCGGCGCGTCCTGGCTGATGTCACCATAGGTCAGCACATCGATATCGAGCGTGCGCGGCCCCCAGCGCTCGATGCGCTCCCGCTTCATGCCGCGCTCTATGTCGAGACAGACATCGAGCAGCGATTCCGGCTGAAGCGACGTCTCCACTTCGGCGCAGCAATTGAAAAAGAACGACTGATCCGTCTTGCCCCAGGGCGGTGTCCGGTAAAGCCGGGAGACCGCGACGACGCGGCAATCCGCCCGCGCATCCAGCGCCTTGAGCGCCTGCGCCATGGAGTGGACGGGATCGCCGATATTGCCGCCAAGCCCAAGCGTGGCGGTCTCAAAAGCCATGTCAGACAAAATGTTCGACGCTCACCTGGACGAAATCAAGCACGCCAGGAACCGGCGCGTTCGGCTTGCGGACGGTAATTTTCGCCCGCTTGATCTGCGGGAATTTCTGACAGAGCCCCTTGGCGATATCGAGCGCCAGCGCCTCGATGAGATAACGTCGCTTGCCGGTGACAATCTCCTCGATGACGGTGAAGGCGATGCCATAATTGACGGTATCATCGATCGAATCTGTCTCCAGCGCGGTGCCGGTCACGACATCGAGCTCGGCATCGACAAAGAAACGCTGCCCCAGAAACTCCTCTTCGTCGTGAACGCCGTGGCGAGCGAAGAAGGCGCAATTCTGCAAGGTGATGGTGTAGGTGGTGCTCATAATGTGCCCTTCCGCTCGAATGCGTCGCGTGCCTTCAGCATAGCATCAGTCACGGCAAGTGCGTCCCTGTTGATTGCGACATCGTGTACCCGAAAAATAGCGGCGCCCTTCAGTCTCAAAAGCACGCTGGTGGCCGCCGTGCCGGCATCGCGATCGGCCGCCTCGCGGCCCGTGACCGCGCCGACGAACCGCTTGCGCGACGTGCCGGCCAGGATCGGAAAACCAAGACGCTGAAGCTCGTCGCAACGCGCCATCAGTTCGAGGTTTTCATCCGTATCCTTGGCAAAGCCGAAACCGGGATCGAGAACGATGCGGTCGCGCGCCACGCCGGCGCGTCCGGCGATCTCCAAGGACCGTTCAAGAAAGAGAAACTGATCCGCGATCACATCATCCAGCTTGTCGCGGTCACGGCCCGTGTGCATCACGCAGAGCCCCGCGCCAGTCTTGGCGGCGATATCGGCGATGTCAGGCTCCTTCTGCAGCCCGAAGACATCGTTGACGATATGCGCACCGGCCTCCACCGCAAGGCGCGCGGTCTCGGCGCGATAGGTGTCGATGGAAATCAGCGCATCGGTCTTGCCACGCAGCGCCTCGATGACGGGCAACACCCGTGCCTGCTCCTCGCGCGCATCGACGCTCGCCGCATCCGGCCGCGTGGATTCGCCGCCGATATCGATAATTCCGGCACCGGCCTCGACCGCATCAAGCGCATGCGCAACGGCCTTGTCGACGCTGTCGTAGCGACCGCCGTCGGAAAAAGAGTCAGGCGTCACGTTGACGATCGCCATGATGACCGCGGTCGAGCCGAGCTCAATCTCGCGGCCGTGCCCGACACGCCAGAAACTGCTGCCAAGCTTTACCACCTGCATTCATCCTATCGATCGAAAAAACAGCGTCATCATATTGCGCTAGCGGTGGCTATGCCCCAAGCTCCCGCAAACTTCAACATGAGTATTTGCAGAATGCCGTCCGTGTCGCGTTATATGCCGCTCCTCCTCGCCATTTCCGTCTCGCTGTCCGCTGGCTATCCCGCAAGCGCCGCCGTGGTGGCCACCAAGAGCTATTCCTATTTCAACATCAAGGGCAAAACCGCCGACGAACTGGACGAGCAGCTGAGCACGCGCGGCCCGACGGCCAACGGCTCGTCGGCCCGCCACCCCGGCGCTACCAAGATCCGCTTCGGCGGCGACGCCACCTATGTCGAGGAAAACGGCCGCTGCCGCGTCAGCACCGCGCGCGTTACGGTGCATACGCAGATCATCCTGCCGCGCTGGAACAATCGCCGTGGCGCCAGCCCCGAGCTGTCGATGATCTGGGACACGCTGTCGAGCGACATCAAGCGGCATGAGGAACGCCATGCCGAGATCGCCCGAACCCAGGCGCGCAACATGGAACGCAAGATCATGGCGCTCCCGCCGCAGCCCAATTGCGAAGCTATGCAGGAGCTGGTGACCGAGGTATCGACGCGGGGAATTGCCGAGCACGACAGGCTGCAGGCGCGATTCGATCAGGTCGAGGCGGTCAACTTCCAGAAGCGCATGCTGCGCCTGCTCAACAACCGCCTGAAACCATCGGGCGGCGAAAAATAGCTGATTCTCAGGCGAAAATCGACGACTGAACATTAGCCGCGCAATGAAAATTGTGCGAAACCGGCACGGCCCCAGCCAATGAATGGTAATTTCTCACCATAGATTTGTGAAACACAACGCGCTAATATTCAGTCATTCGAAAGTTCAGGTCCGTTAGCCGAGACTTTCGTTTTCTGGGTTCTCCTGGCGCGTTGCGAAGCCGCGGTCGATCCTCCCTTGGCCGTAGGTAATGCGCCTACCTCGCCTCGCTCGTCACATCGGCAAGCGAGGCTTTTTTTGGCCGGTTCATCCTCGGGATGATTATGCTTGGGAGAATTAAGCCTGGCGCTCCGGCACATGCACGGTCAGTCCGTCCAGCGCCGCCTTCATGCGGATCTGACAGGAGAGACGCGAGGTCGGGCGAACGTCGAAGGCGAAATCGAGCATGTCTTCTTCCATCGCTTCGGGCGGACCGACGCGCTCGGTCCACTCCTCGTCGACGTAGACATGACAGGTCGCGCAAGCGCAGGCGCCGCCACATTCGGCTTCAATGCCCGGCACGGAGTTGCGCACGGCGTTTTCCATGACGGTCGATCCCTGATCGACATCAAGATCGAAGCGCGTACCGTCGAAAGCGACAATGGTCAGTTTGGGCATGGTGTTTTCCGGTGATCATCAATGGGATGGGTTTGGATTTTTACTTCCAACAATTACGCGAGGCAGTCAACAACGACCGCCCTTGCGCTCTTCATTCCAGATTTGGAAGCGACACGCTTGTCAGATTGCGCCACGCCAAGAGCAATAAAAAGACCCGCTGCTCCGCAATGGTGCAACGGGTCCCATGATCGAACACCTGATGGCGTCATTGCCGCCTAGCGGCAAAGCTTCAGAATGAAATTCTCCGCCTCGATGACGGCGACGCCGACGGCGGCCATGTTCGAAGCATCGCCGCAATTGCCTTCAAGCGCTTCGGCGGCGTCGCGTACCCTGAAGGCGCCGACAGCGCTTGCCGCGCCCTTGAGCTTGTGGGCGGCGGCTGCGATCGCCTTGCCGTCGCCGGAAGACATGTCGTGCAGGCAGGCGCGCGCCTGGCGCGCGAACATCTGCAGGACTTCAAGTTCAAGCGCCTTGTCGCCCATCGTCTGGTTGGCCAGATGAACAAGATCGACCGGCCGCTGTTGCGAGGGAACCTGTCCCTTGCCATGATCTGGCGCCGCGAACGCAATACTGACTGCTGCCATATGCCAATTCTCCCGTCTTAGGTCCCGCCGTTTGAATGATGTTGCGGGGGCGCAGTGCCAATCGCGTTAAATTCGGGCGCAATCAGGGCGAATTTCTCGTCGTATGGTTAACGCCCGTCAAACACTTCTAACACATTGGATTTCAAGGCCGCGCTGGCGTTAATTCGGGTTAATCAAGCGTTAATAACTCGGCATTTGACCGAAGGCGTTAATTGTCTAGCAGGCCCGGATGTGTCACTACGATACGACTGGGAGAGCTGGGTTGTGGAAGCTTTTGCTCGCCAAGTGGATAATGGTAATGTTTTGATACCGTAAGTGTGCGAAAGCAGCTATCCACTCTGAAATGACATACTTATCCGCTCTACGAATTTCGGGCGGACAGGTTCAGAGGCAAGGTTTGTTCGGGTGACGCGGAAACCTGGATGCGTGTAGACCGGCTGAGATGTAACGAGGCGTAACGGAATGGCGAACAACAAGTACAACGAATCGATCGAGGACAAGGCGTTCAAGGCGCTGGATGAAGCCCTGCAGATCGACTTCGAGGACGATGAAACGCCGTCTCCACAAGTCAGGAAGCAAGACGCCTCGGAGGCAAAAGTGTCCGAAAAGCCAACTGTCCGCAATCAGCGTAAAGACGATGCCAAGCAGCAGCGCGCCGCTACACCTCGCTCTCCCGAGCAGGGATCGCGCGCGCCGGCCTTTGCCGCCAACGACGGCAGCCGGGTGAGCCCCGCTTCGCTGCTGAAGTCGCTAGACAACGGCTCCGCCCGTCCGGCGCTGCGCAACGCCACGCTCGTTTCGCTTCTGTGGATCGTCGGCGGCCTCGGCCTGATGTCGCTCCTCTATTCGCCGCAAATCTGGCAGATCCGTTCGCTGGCCGACCTCGTCGCCCTGCCCGGCGTGATCGCCGGTCTCGTCGGCATCATCATCCCGGTTCTTTTGTTCTACGCCTTCGCCATCATGATGGCGCGCGCCCAGGACATGCGAAACGCCGCCCGCTCGATGGCTGAAGTGGCGCTGCGCCTCTCCGAGCCGGAAACCATCGCGTCGGAACGCATCATGACGGTCGGCCAGGCCGTTCGTCGTGAAGTCTCCGCCATGAACGAAGGCATCGAGCGCACCATCGCCCGCGCCTCCGAGCTCGAAACCCTCGTCCACTCCGAAGTCAACGCGCTGGAGCGCAGCTACGCCGACAACGAACTGCGCGTGCGCGGTCTCGTCCACGAACTCGGCTCCGAGCGCGAGGCGATTGTCAATCACGCCGAGCGCATCCGCACCTCGATCGTCGGCGTTCACGACCAGCTGCGCGAAGATCTGTCGCTGGCCACCGAAGAAATCGCCGTGCGCCTCGCGACCTCGGGCGAAGCCTTCGCCTCGATGATCGATACGCGCGCCGCCACGATCACCGAGAAGTCGGAATCCGCGATCCAGTCGCTCGGCACCCTGCTCGCCGCCAAGACCGATTCGCTGCTGCAGACGCTGACCTCTTCCGGTTTCGCGCTCGCCAACGAGTTCGATAACCGCCTGGATTCGCTGACGTCTAGCCTGAGCGACCACGGCAACACCATTCTCAGCCAGTTCGAGACGCGTGCGTCCACCATGGACAGCAACGCCGAGAAGCTGAATGCCGCCCTCAACGACCGCGCCCGCCAGCTGAACGAGATCCTGATCGCGCGCACCCGCGATATCAACGAGAGCCTGACCGGCGGCGAACGCACCATCACAAGCACGCTCGACGACGTTCTCGCCAAGCTGAATAGCACGCTCGACGAACGCGGCACCAGCTTCCGCCACAGCCTGCAGTCCAGCGTCGATGACACGATCATGGACCTCGACCTGCGCTCCGGCTTCTTCGACGAGCGCCTGCAGGCAACCGTCGCCCAGCTGTCCACCTCCTTCGACGAACGTGTCGCCGAATTCGCCAACGCCTTCGACAAGCGCGCCGGCACGCTCGACACCAAGCTGATGGAGAGCCTGAACCGCATCAACGACACGCTGACCGGCGGCTCGGACTCGCTGAACGGCATCCTGAGCTCCAGCATCGAGCGCATCGGCTCGTCGCTGACCGACCAGTCCTTCGCGCTGACGACGGCGCTTTCGACCGGACGCGAAATCCTGGAAAGCACCCTCACCGACAAGGTGGACGAAGTGGCCAGCGCCATCGGCGCGCGCACCACGGAAATGACCTCGGCGCTCAGCCACGCCACCTCCGAAATCTCGCTGGCGCTCGCCTCCGGCACTTCTGAGCTCCACAACAACCTCTCGGCCCGCGCCACCGAATTCCGCGACACCCTGCTGTCGACGACGTCGGATCTGAGCTCGGCGGTTTCGGCCGGTACCGACCAGATCACCTCGGCCTTCGGCCGCGCCGATGAGCTAAACACCACGATCTCCAAACGCGCTGAGGATATCACCCAGGCGCTGGATTCCGCCCATGAGCGTATCGACGACGTCATGTCAGCGCGCAGCGGCGTCTTCCTGGGCGCGCTGTCCGACAGCCAGTCGCGCTTTGAAAACACCCTTGCCAGCCGCTCGGAAGCGATCATCGAAGCCGTCACCGGCAGCCATGACCGCCTCGCCGATACGCTTGATGACAAGGCCATGGCGCTCGCGATCTCGCTCAACGAAAGCCAGAGCCGCTTCGAGGAAACGCTTGGCACGCAGGTCGATGCCATCGCCGGCTCCATCGCGTCCGGCCATGATCGCCTTGCCGAAACGCTCGACGACCGCGCCATGGCGCTCGCGATCTCGCTCAATGAAGGCCACAGCCGCATCGAGGACACGCTCGGCTCGCATGCCGGCGCCATCTCGCAGTCGCTGGCAGCAGGCGAACGCAAGCTTGCCGACGCCATTGCCGAACGCAGCGCCGCCTTCAACGCCTCGATGAATGAAGGCCGCAGCCTGATCGAGACCGCGCTCGACACCCGCGCGGAAGCCATCTCGCAGTCGCTCGCCGCCGGCCAGGAGAAGCTGACCGAAGCGATCGACGACCGCGCCATGGCATTCGCCATTTCGCTCGACGACAGCCAGGGCCGCCTCGCCGATACGCTGGCGCACCACGCCGACGGCATTGCTGCCTCGCTCTCCAGCGGTCACGACCGCATCAGCGAAGCGCTCGAAGACAAGTCCATGGGCCTCGCGATCGCGCTCAACGAAGGCCACTCGCGCCTCGAAGACACGCTCGGCCGCCATGCCGGCAATATCGCGACCTCTCTCGCCAGTGGCCACGACCGGATCAACGAAGCCCTCGACGACAAGGCGATGGGTCTCGCGATCGCGCTCAACGAAGGTCATTCTCGCCTCGAGGACACGCTCGGCCACCATGCCGAGAGCATCGCGAACTCGCTCGTCAGCGGCCACGACCGCATCGAAAGCACGCTGTCGCAGAACGCCAAGTCGATCAACGACACGGTTGCCGACGTCCACGACCGCCTCGCTGACACGCTGGCCGAAAAGTCCATGGCGCTCGCCATCTCGCTCGGCGACAGCCAGAGCCGCTTCGACGAGGTTCTGGATGCCCGCACCAATGCGCTGATCGATAGCGTCGCCGGAGCCGAAGCCCGCGTCGCCGGCGCCTTCACCGACAAGGCCCAGGAAATCCGCGGCGCCTACACCGAAAACCAGCAGCGCCTGGAACGCACGCTCGCCGAGCACGCCTCCTCCATCTCCAGCACCATCACCGATGGCACTGATCGCATCGAAGGTGGCCTGACCTCCGCCGCCGACCGCTTCGAGGCGCTGACCGGCAATGCCACGACCAAGCTGGAAGACGGCCTCGTCTCGGCGCATGCCCGCATCCGCGCCACGCTCGACGACCGCACCCAGGCGATCAACCTGACGCTCAACGAAGCGCATAACCAGATCGGCGAAACGCTCTCCGACCAGGCGACGACGATCGGCGCCTCGATCGCCGCAAGCGTCAGTATGCTCGAAATGTCGCTGGAAGATCGCGAAGCCTCGATCCGCCAGGCGATCGACAACAGCGCCCAGTCGCTCGAAGACCGCCTGCGCGACAGCACCGGCAACATCGCCGGTCGCTTCCAGACCGCGGCCGACGAAATCTCCCGCTCGACCGAGAGCTTCGCCTCGCACCTCGACCAGTCGATCGAAGGCATGACGGGCCGCTTCGCCGACACCGGCTCGCGCGTCGAAGCCGGCCTCGCAGCGCTCGAAAACCGCATCCGCGACGGCGTTGGCGGTGTTGCCCAGCAGGTTGATGCCGCGGGCGAACGCCTGACCGGCACGCTGACGGATGGCATCTCCAGGCTCGGCGCTTTGAGCGACGAAACCTCCGGCCGCATCGCATCCGCCGTGGACGACAGCATCGCCAAGTTCTCCGAGACGATCGATGGTCGCACAAGCCACCTCGCCTCCGAGATCGACAGCCGCGCCGCCAGCCTGACTGACGGTATCGACGCCCGCACCGCCGGCATCGGCGAAGCCATGGAACGTGGCACCGCCAAGATCGACGAACGCCTGTCCACCATGGACCGCGCGCTCAACGTCGGCCTCGACGCCGTCAACCGCACCATCGAAGGCAAGGCCGCCGGCCTCGCCGCCTCGCTGCGCAGCGCTGTCGCCGACACCACCCAGGGCATGGATGAGGAAGCCACGCGCGCCGCGGCCTCCCTCAGCCAGACCGGCCAGCAGTTCGCCGAAGGCCTCGACGCCAAGAGCAGCGATTTCGCCCGTTCGATGGGCGAGCGCTCCGAGCAGATCGTCGGCCGCGTTTCCGAGGCACAGAACCGCCTCGCCGGCCAGGCAGCAGCCGTTGCTCAGACATTCTCCGAAGCGGGCAACGCCATAATCAACAAGGTAGCCGAGGCTGAAACGCTGGTCAGCGGCCAGGTCGGCGCCATCTCCAAGGCACTGAACGACGCGCAGAACACCTTCGCCAGCCACGGCACGGATATCCGCACGACGATCGCAAGCGCCAGCGAAGAGATCGCCTCCACCATGGCCGATGTCGACCGTGCGCTCGAAGCACGCGGCAATGCGATCCGCAGCGGCCTTGAAGAGCGCTCGCGCGAACTCGACGGCACGCTCAACACGGTTGAGCAGGCGCTCGAAGCACGCGGCAGCTCCATCCGCGCCGCTCTCGACGACCGCACCCGCGAGCTGAACTCCATGCTCGCAGGCCGCACGACTGAACTGTCGCGCATTCTCGACGAGACCGCCCGTCCGATGATCGATCGCTACGCGCAGACCGGCCGCGAGGCCGCAGCGCAGATCACGTCTGCCGGCGAACAGAGTGCCGCACAGATCACCGCCGCCAGCGAGCAGAGTGCCGCACAACTCACAGCGGCGAGCGACCAGAGCGCCGAGCGCCTGCGCGCCGAAAACACCGCTCTGATCGACGCGATCAACGCCCGCACCGAGCGCGCCACATCGGCCGTCGATGCGATCGAAAACAGCCTGCTCTCCAACGTCAACCGCCTGATCGACCGCCTGTCCGACAACAGCATGGTCATGGGCCAGATGATGAGCCGCGCGGCCGAAGAGCTGAGCGCAGTGGATGGCCGCCTCGGCGACACCACCTCGCGCTTCACCGACTCGGCCTCCA
>Ga0308158_10003040_pt1 | contig 15140 bp, 25 predicted proteins | sample PhyBR2_FD_201038 | JGI IMG/M metagenome (GOLD analysis project Ga0308158, IMG submission 201038) | Phyllosphere microbial communities from UC Gill Tract Community Farm, Albany, California, United States - DLSLB.R2 | ecosystem: Host-associated > Plants > Phyllosphere > Unclassified | place: USA... | reverse complement strand
ACCGCCAAAAAATATAAAGTTGAAGTTTTAGATTGGATACCAATATGAGTCAAGGCAACGGAAATACACCAACTACGAGTGAACTCGATTTCGCCTCCGTGAGTGAGGATGACTTTAGAGACTTTCTGATGGAGAAGGTCAAGAACCATGCTTGCCCTTGCTGCCTAACTAACAACTGGGCAATTTTATCTGCACCAAACATGAACTTTGGGATACTTGCCATACCTAAAAATGGTGGTTTTTCTATGCCGCCGCCAACAATTCCCGTAATGGGGATCGCTTGCAACGCCTGCGGATACATTCGGCAACATGCCTTGGGGAAAATAGCGCAGTGGAAAGCGGCAAAGAAAGCCAAAGTATGATTTATGACATACGCGCGGACGAGATCCTGCAAACCATTTACCAAAATCCACCGTCGAATGATATACACTTCGAGGAAACAGGACTTCGGTTATTTGACGTAGAAACGCCCGGGGGAAGTTATAAAGAAAGTACTATGAGCGCCACGACAGATAAGGATTACATAGATGCTCGCTTGAAAGCGATGTCGGATAGCCTCGATCAGAGGCTGGAGACTGCTGCTGCCAAGTCGGATGGCCGGCTTGAGGTGATTGAGACGAGGATGGATGCGCGCATGGCTGCGCTGGATGCAAAGCTTGCCACCGGAATTGCCGCCATGGACGCTAAACTTGATGCAAACTTCGCTCGCTTCGAGTCGATGCTTCACAAGTCCTCGGCGGATATCCATAAGGCGACAACAGATACGCTGTCGAGGGTGGTGGCCATTGTTTCTGGGCTGGTTGGTATTGGAATAGCAGTAATTGTGCTGGTGCTTAATAATATGGCGCCGAAGCCCGCGCCAATTGCGCCGGCGCCCGTCGTGATCTACGCGCAGCCGGCTGCTACCGCCCCGCCTCAAGTGGCGCCGGTAGCCGGCGCCAAGCAGTAAAAACCAGCCCGCCGCGCGCGGGCTTTTTTGCGCTTGGCACGCTGCCAATTACTTCCAATTTGGCAATATTCTCCGCATAATGCATTTATGCAACTATGCGCCGCCATCGTCCACATCAAGCAAATTCGCCTAGCGCTGGTTCAGGTCGATCCTGAGCAGACCTACCCGGCGCCTGCCGAGGCGCTGCTGGAGCAGATCCAGTCAGCATTTCCCTTCCCTATCGTTCTTGTGTCCCCGCGCATCCAGGGCTTCTCGCGCACGTTCGCGCACTTCCAGGTCGACAAGCTGCTCCCTCATATCAACACCGACGAAATCTCCTGGGCGACTTTTGATCTGACCAGGCCGCACTGGCTGGTCGGACCTGAGCCAGATCTGCCGTTCTAACTCATCCAACACCTTCCGCAACCTCGCCCTGCGAGGTTTTTTTTCGCCTATCAAACACGCGCACGCGAAATTTTGGAATTTTTACTAGCAATGCTATTGCATATTAAAAATAGCTTTGCTATTATTCATTCATTGAAAGCAAACACAGGAGTGCGACATGTCCCCAGCCGAACTGAAAGCCCTGCAAGACGCCCTGATCGCCGCCGGCGAAATGATCCCGGCAATCGCCATCCCAGCACGCGGCTAATCACCATGAGCGCCCGTGACCACAACGCAGCCGAACTGCGCGAAGAAATGATCACCAGCCGCGCGGCTGAGAAATTTGCAGCCGCGCGCCAAGTTGTGCTGATTGGCGGCGCTGGCGCCAACGGCATCGCCAACCAGCTGCTCGACGCGCTGGCCGAGCCAGGTGTCATGTGCGTGCTAGTGCGCACTGCCCTGTCGTGCGACATGGCCACCTCTGGCAAGGCGCTGCTCGATTTTGTTGCCGACACGATTTACATGGATGCGCTGGCCAGCGCCACCAAGGAAATTGATGGTGCCGCGCAGGTGGCCCTGGATGACCCGGAGCGTTGCCAGGCCAAGACCCGCGCGCAGGCCGCGGCCATGAAGAAATTGCAGGTTTGAGCGGCTGCCCGCCGCCGCAGTCATGGCGGGACAGGCCCGGAAGGCCGGATAAATTCCCCTGGAGCCCAGCATGGCCCCTGACCTGCGCCAGGCGAGCGCAGGAACCACACAGAAGCGCCATTCGATGCAATTAAGTGCTGGTCAATTGCCCGTTGACGCAGACGCAGGTAAGCCGGCCGAGAGGCAAAGGCGCTTGGATTGGAGGCCGTTGGATGGGGCTTCTGTGTGGTGAATGCGCAGGCTGATGCGCAACTTGTGAAGGTGTATCCGGCAGCACGCCTGGCAGACAGGAAGAAACGCGGTTCGAACCCGCGCACAAGAGAGCTGGCTGGACGCCAGGTCAAAGAAGCAAGCCGGCGATCAGCACCGGTCGCCACACGCCAGCCTGAGTGCGCACAGGCCGACTTGGATGTCCGAAAAATTCCACCGGCGCCGGGGCCGGCAAGTAATCCCGCCGGGAGAAAAGCATGTTGCTAGAGCGAATCGAAGCCAGAAGTGAGCTGGTTCCATTTTCGGGTTGTCGCATATGGACCGGATACGGCACGGCCGACGGTTACGGTCGCATGCGCGTGAATGGATCAATGGTGATGGTTCATCGGATTGCGTATGAGCTGGCATTTGGCGGAATACCGACCGGCCTGATGGTGTGCCACCGCTGTGACGTCAGAAGTTGCTGCAATCCAGAGCATCTTTTTTTGGGAACTAATGCGGAAAACATGCGAGACATGGTTGCCAAAAACCGTCAGTCGTCAGGCAAGCACCGCCCGGATGCAAAGTTGGATGAAGGCAAAGTCACTCGCATGCGCAGTCAGCGCGCAAAAGGGCAGACGATCCGGTCGCTTGCTGCCGAGTTTGGCGTCAAGAAATCGACCGTCGAACAGGTGGTGAATTTCAAGCGCTGGAAATAATGAATTTGATCGAATCAGATAAAAAAACTGGAGAGAAAAGTGAGAACCGTCACCCACATCACCGCAGGCCGCCACACCCGCCTGACCGTGTCCGCCGCCCTCGCCTTTGCCCACCAAGATGCTGGCATGGAATCGGCACTGAACAGCGGCTGCCTGGACGCAACTGACCAGATCCCGGCCGGCGCCTGCTACAGCGAAGTGGCCACGCCGCGCCGCAACGGTATCCGTGTGCTACTGGCCGGTCGCGAGGGGAGTGCATCGTGAGCTACATCATCACCACCTGCACTGCCACCGGCAGCCTGCAGACCTACGCCGGCACCGGCAGCCCTGACGCCGCCCTCGCCGCGCTGCCGGAAGACGAGCCTATGAGCATCACCGTACTGGTGTCGCCATGACCCGCCATCACTACCGGGCAATCAAGCGCCGCAAGCCCGCAACCTGGGCCGACACGGCGCTGGCCATCATCGCTGTTGCCGCCTTCTTCGCTCTGCTGGTCTGGAGCGACGCCAGCGACAACGAGGCAAATGCCCGCGACCGCGAGTTCATTGCCGAGCTGGCGCGCCAGGCGGCGCAGGTCGAGCGCTGGCCATTGATCGCGCCGGCGCCGGCGAAATGAAGCTGCTGGTGCAGGTGCTGGCCAACTGGCACGCCGGCCACGCCATCGGCCATGCCATTCGCCTGGCGCTACTAAATAACGAAGCAAACAACCTGAACCGGAGAGTGAAATGAATGCAGTAGTCGAATTGCCACCCCGCGAGGTGGCTGGCCTCACGGCCGCCGAAGTGCACCGCTACTCCGCCGCCGAGATCCGCGAGCGCGTGAATCTTGTGCAAGAGGTGATGCGCGCCGTGATGAAGGAAGGTGTCCACTACGGAAAAATTCCCGGCACGCCGAAGCCAACGCTGTATAAGGCCGGCGCCGAAGTGCTGTGTGTCGCCTTCCGCATCGCGCCGTCGTATCGCGTCGAAGACTTGGGTGAGCAAGGTATCGCGCGCTGCCGGGTTGCCTGCGTTGGTACGCACCAGACCACCGGTATTGTGCTGGGCGAAGGCGTTGGCGAGTGCTCATCCGCCGAGGAAAAATATAAGTGGCGCAAGGCGATTTGCGCCGAAGAGTTCGACCTGGCGCCGGAAACCATGCGCCGCCTCAAGTTCGCCAAAGGTGACCGAGGCGTCTACAAAGTGATCCAGATTCGCACCGAAGCGGCCGACCATGCAAACACGGTGCTGAAAATGGCATCGAAACGCGCACACGTTGCGATGACACTGACCGTCACCGGCGCGTCAGACATGTTTGCCCAAGATATCGAAGACCTGCCGGAAGAACTGCGGCCGCACGAACAATATGAACAGCCCGGCGATGACGCCGGCCAGGTAAAGACGCCGTCCGGCCCGCCGCCGTGCAGCGATGACCTGTTCGCCGTGGAGTCGCTGAAATGGCAAAAGGTAGTCGAAGGCGGCAAGAAAACGGCCGAAGAGATGCTGGCCACCGTCAGTACGCGCGCCACCTTCACCGAAGCACAGAAAAAAACCATCCTCAGCTGGACGAAAAAACCAGCTGATTCCATCACCGATAACAAGGAATAATCATGCTGCGCGAAACCGCCCTCTCCCGCGAAATCCACAACCTGCTGCAGGGCAGCGACGCCTGGCACGCGTTCCGCTTCAACCACTGCGGCGCCAGCGAAGCGGCCGCGATGCTGGGCCTGTCCAAGAAAGTCACGCGCACCGAGCTCGTGCGCATGAAGGCTACCGGCCTGGCAAAAGAGTTTAGCGACTGGGTGCAAGAAAACATTCTCGACTACGGCCACGAAGTCGAAGCGCTGGCGCGCCCGTTCGCCGAGCGCATCATTGGCGAAGATTTCTACCCCGTCACTCTCTCCCTAGGGATTTACAGTGCATCCTGCGATGGCCTGAACATGGACGAAACCATCGGCTTCGAGCACAAACAGTGGAATGCCGAACTCGCCGCATCGCTGGCCGCCGGCGTACTGCCGGAAGAGCACCAACCCCAAGTGCAGCAAGAGCTGATGGTGTCTGGCGCCGAGAAGTGGCTGTTCATGACCTCCGACGGTACCGAAGATAACATGGTCTGGATGTGGGTCTATCCAGACACTAGCTGGTTCGAGCGCATCGTCGCCGGCTGGGCTCAGTTCATCATTGACGTGCCGAACTACGCGCAGGTCGACCAGGCGGTGAAGCCGGAACCAGCACCGGCCGCCGCCCTGCCCGCACTGGTCGTACAGACCGAGGGCAAGGTCGTCAGCAGCAACCTGATGGTCTACCAGAAGGCGGCCGAGAAGTTCCTCGCCACCATCAAGACCGACTTACAGGACGATCAGGACTTCGCCGACGCCGAGTACAACGCCAAGTTCTGCAGTGAGGCCGAGGAAAGGCTGGAACTGGCCAAGGCAGCCGCGCTGGCGCAAACCTCGACCATTGACGAAGTGATGCGCACCGTCGACCACATCAAAGCCCAGTTCCGCACCAAGCGCCTGCTGCTGGAAAAGCTCGTGAAATCGCAGAAGGAAAAAATCAAGGAAACTATCCTGAACGACGGGCGCCGTGCTTACATTGACCACGTTGCCGCACTCGAAGTCGAGATTGCACCGATCCGCCTGCAGCTGGCCACGCCTGATTTTGCCGGTGCCATGAAGGCCAAGCGCACGCTGGCCAGCCTGCACGATGCAGTCAACACCACCTTGGCCAACGCCAAGATCGCCGCCAATCAGGCCGCAGCGGATATTCGCGCCAAACTCGCTTGGTACAACGCCAATATCGGCGACCACGCCGGTCTGTTTCGCGACCTGCAACAGATCATCGGCAAAGCTGTGGACGACTTCCAGCTGCTGGTGCGCACGCGTATCGCTGACCACGAGCGTGCCGAGAAAGCAAAGCAGGATGCGCTGCGCGCACAGATCGAAGCGCAGGAGCGCGCCAAAGCAGAAGCTGCTGCCGCTGAGAAGCTGGCGGACGCACGCCAAGCCGACGCCGACCGTGCAGCTGCTGAGCAGGCCCAAGTTGCCGCCGAAGCGCAGGCTGCCGCAGACCGACAGGCCGCCGCCGAGCAGGCGGAGCGTGACCGCGCCGCAGCTGTGCGGCAGGCTAATGCCGTGGCCGAGCAAGGCCGCTTGACCGATCTGGCGGATATCGCCACGGCCACGATTCCCGCCGCCTGCCAACCAGTGCGCATCGAAGTGCGCGAAACAGTCCCGGCCGGCCCGCCATCGCTGCGCCTGGGCCAGATCAGCGAGCGCCTTGGTTTCACCCTCACCGCCGAGTTTCTGGCTTCGCTGGGCTTCACCCACGCAGCCACCGACCGAGCCGCGAAGCTCTACCACGAGGCTGAGTTCCCACGCATGTGTGCTGCACTGTGCCGCCACATCAGCGCCGTCCAAGCCCAGCACGCCATTTAACAGCACCACCCAACAGGAGATCACCGTGAGCACCACCCCCAAAATCGTCATGCACCAGGTCGAATCCAGTCAGTTTGCAGCCATCGGCCACGCGCCTGAGCTGGGCCTGCTGGCCATTCAGTTCCATCCGAAGAAGTCGACTGGCCAAAGTGATATTTATCATTACGAAAATTTCGGCGCCGACCTGTTCGCCGAATTTCTGGGCGCCGAGTCGCATGGTTCGTTTTTCATCCAGCGCATCAAGAAGTGCGCTGATCAGTTTCCGTACTCGAAGGTCGACCAGGCGGCATTCCACCACACAGCGCCGCAGCCGGCTATCAAGCCGGCCAGCCTGGCCGAAGTCGCGCCGGTCAAGCTGAGCAAGGAATTGCTGGCTGGCCTGCTGACGGGCCGCGAGTATATGAGCGAAATGTTCAAGGAAGAAGAGCAGCAAGCCAAGGCGGCGGGCTTGCTCGTGATCTTCGGTATCGGCGCCGACATGATGGTGTTTCGCGGCTTCGTGCATGCCGAACGCGAGGCGCCGACTATCGCGCTGATCGACGCCAAGGGCTTGCTGCCGTTCCGCGAAGATATCGAACACGACGACGTGGCACTCAAGGACTACTTCGCCCGGGCGCCGCAAGTGCGCGCCGTCGACGCCCTCTGGCTGAAAGAGGAAGGCTACAGCTGGACCTACCGCACCAGCATCCCGCACTCGACCTTCGAAATCGTGGAAGGTGGCGAGCCGTATTGCCGCGGCATCGTGATCGACGTGGCCGACCTGGCTGGCGCGCAATGAGCCGCGCAGTGCGCCAGGCGCAGGCGACCGCGAAGCTCCAGGCGGAGTGCGACAAGTTCAACGCAGCGCACCAGGTCGGCGCCGCCGTCAGTGTCGAGATGGACAGCGGCGAAATCCGCGAAACGGTCACGACCAGTGAGGCGCAGGTGCTCAGCGGCCATACACCGGTCATCTGGCTGGAAGGCATCCGGGGCTGCTACCTGCTGGGGCGCGTGACGCCATTGAAGGCGGCGACAGCATGATCGCCGTCGGTCAAATCATCGAGGTCGGCCAGCTTGAGAATGAAGGCGGCGCCATGGGCTTTGTCATCCAGCGGCCGAACGGCGAATTCGTCACGGTCAAGGGCTTGACCTCGGACGAAACGGGCACGGCGGCGGCTATGTTCTTGCAGCCAATGGGCCTGATCATCCAATCGGCCGCAGGAACACCGCCATGACACGTGCCAAGTTCGAGCAGCGCCGGATCCGCCTGGTGGGCGCGCAACAGCTGGCCACCGCTCTGGCCCTACTGCCCAACCTGCCACTCGATGCGACCAAACCGCTGGAAATTCTGATCCGCGAAGAGGTGAAGGGCCGAAAGCTGGACCAGAACGCGCTGATGTGGGCAGGCCCGCTCAAGGACATCGCTGAGCAGTGCTGGATCGAGGGGCGGCAGCACAGCACGGAAGTCTGGCACGAGTATTTCAAGGCGCAATTTCTGCCCGAGCATTTCGACCCGGACCTGTGCAAGAGCGAGAAATACTTGAAATGGGACTTTGGACCCGGCGGCGACCGGGTGCTGGTGGCCAGCAGCACAGACCTGACGATCAAGGGCTTCGCTCAGTACCTTGACCAGATACACGCATTCGGCGGCCAGATGGGCGTCGAGTTTCACGAACCGCCGCCGCGCGGATGAGAGGACTTATATGACGGTCAAAGTCACGCTAGACGATTGGAGTAGGTGCTTCACTGGGTCGTCGTTTGTCGTTGAAATGCAGTCGGTGCCCCGCGTCGGCGAAGAAATACGTATTCATCGTTCTTTGATCTCGCAGAAATACATGGACTCGCTCAACCCTCCGCTGGAGTTTGATCAGCTGGACGACAACTGTGCCGAATTCACAGTGGCAATTGTGCGGCACGATTTGCTGCCAACAGGCCACGTAATCAATATCTGTATTGACATTAAGGAATAGAATTCATGTGGTTCAAAAACCTCCAAATTTATCGCCTCCCGAAAAATTGGGTAACAACGGCCGACGCCCTCGCCAAGGCGCTGGCACCGCAGAAATTCACCGACGCTACCAGTATGGATATGGTCAGCCAAGGCTGGGCCCCGCCGCGCGGCGCCGACCAGCCGCTCGTGCACGCCGTCGGCGGCCAGTTCCTGCTGCAGCTGAAAACCCAGAAGAAGTTGCTGCCAACGAGCGTGATCAACCAGGTGGCCGCCGCCCGCGCACTGGAAATGAAAGAAGCGCAAGGCTTCGCGCCCGGCAAAAAGGCCATGAAGGAACTGAAGGAGCGCATCACCGACGAACTTCTGCCACGCGCGTTCCCACTGGACAGCATTACGCACGCGTGGATCGATCCGGGCAATGGCTGGCTGGTGGTCGATGCGGCCAGCCCGTCCAAGGCCGACGAAGTGGTCAAACTGTTGTTGAAAGCGGTCGACAAGCTGCCGCTGGAAAGCCTGCGCGTCATGCGCTCGCCGGTCGGCACGATGACGGAATGGGTGCAGGCCGACGATGCGCCGACTGGGTTCACCGTCGACATGGATGCCACGCTGAAAGCGACCGGCGAGAGCAAGGCGACCGTGCAGTGGAAGCGACACACTCTCGATGCCGCCGAGTTGGGCCGCCACATCGCCGCCGGCAAGCAGTGCACGCGCCTGGCCATGACCTGGAACGACAAGATTTCCTTCGTGCTGGACGAAAGCCTGGCCATCAAGTCGGTCAAGCCGCTCGATGTGCTGACCGAGCGCGAGGCGCCGGCGCGCGACGACGCCGAACGCTTCGATAGCGATTTTGCGCTGATGACCGGCGAACTGGCCAAACTGATGGCCGACCTGGTCGAGGCACTGGGCGGTGAAGCTGATGCAATCGCGCCGGTGCCGCAGCCAGCGGCCGACACCGGGCCGGCCAAAGGCGACGAACCAGTGCGCGCGCCGCGCCCGGTGCTGCAGTTGAATAGCGAAGCGGCAGGCGCCATGCCGGCCGGCGACGGCAGCACTAGCGATCCGTTATACGAGCAGGCCGTCGAGGCGGTTCGCAAGCAGCAGCGCGCCTCGGTCTCGCTGGTGCAGCGCCTCCTACGCATTGGCTACAACCGAGCGGCCCGCCTGATCGAGACGATGGCAGCTGCAGGCGTGATCAAAGGGACGCAGGGCATTTATACGGTGGTGGCTGTGGCGAGAGCGGCAGCATGAGCGAGAACAGCAAAATCGAATGGTGCGATCACACTTTCAATCCATGGGAAGGATGCACAAAAGTCGGCCCCGGCTGCGACCACTGCTACGCCGAGACACGCAATGCGCGCTTCGCTGGTGGTGCGGCTATCAACTGGGGCCCGGGCGTGCCGCGCCGCCGCACCAGCCCGGCCAATTGGCGCAAGCCGCTGGCATGGAATGCCGAGCACGCCGAGTTCTACGCGCAGCACGGCCACCGCCAGCGCGTTTTCTGCGCCAGCCTGGCCGACGTGTTCGACAACGAGGTCGATCCAGCGTGGCGCCGTGACCTATTTGATCTGATCGAGCTGACGCCGAATCTGGATTGGCTGATGCTGACGAAGCGTATCGGCAACGTGGCCAAGATGGTGGCTGACGCGCGCACCCATGACTGGCTGGCTGGCCGGCACAACGTATGGCTTGGCGCCACCATCGTGAGCCAGGCAGAAGCCGACCGCGATATCCCGAAGCTGTTGGCCGTGCCAGCGGCTCGCCGCTTCCTAAGTATGGAGCCGCTGCTGGGACCGGTCGACCTGACGGCCATCCCGATGAGTGGCAGCGGGCACCACGAGTTCGATCCCATCATCACCGCCAACGTACTGCGACGCGCCGAAGCGTACCCACCTCTTCCATCACTGGACTGGGTAATCGTCGGTGGCGAAAGCGGCGCCGGTTCGCGGCCCATGCATCCGGACTGGGCGCGCGCCATACGCGACCAGTGCCGTAACGCTGGCGTGCCGTTCCTGTTCAAGCAGCACGGCGAATGGTTGGCGGCGAAACCTGGGCGCAGCGTGCTGGGCAAGGTGCTGGTCGTTGAGGGTGCGGCGCCATTCGTTGACAATCCGGCCTGGCATCACTTCGATGACGGCACGCACATGGCGCGTGTCGGTAAAAAGGCTGCCGGCCGCCTGCTGGACGGACTCGAACACAACGGTTTTCCGGAGGTGAAATGAAAGAGCGTCCTATTTTGTTCAGCGCGCCGATGGTGCGCGCGCTGCTCGACGGTAGCAAGACGCAGACGCGGCGCGTAGTGAAGCTTCGCGCGCTGGCCGGAGACTACTTCGAAGGCGGCGCCGCTGGCGTCGAGTTCGATGGCTTCCGCATCCCGCGTGACTGCGGCCCTGCACCGGCGCGCTTCAGCGCTGAAGCAGTGGGAGGTGGTGCGTTTATCAGTGAAGAACTACCCTGTCCGTACGGAGCGCCAGGCGACCGCATCTGGGTGCGCGAGACGTGGGGCGTCGTCAGCAACGACTGGGACGGCAACGGTGCGCCGATTGACTGGACACCAAACCGGCCGGCTATGGCCATCAGCGAAATGCCGTTCGGCAAGGGTTACTACAGCGGGCATGTGATCTATGCGGCCGACGGTAGCTATGAATGGGCTGGTGACGACGATGGCGGAGGCGAGCCGCGCTCAGCATGGCATCCCTCAATCCACATGCCGCGTGCGGCCAGCCGGATCCTGCTGGAGATCGTGTCGGTGCGCGTCGAGCGGCTGAACGACTGCAGCGAGGCCGACGCCAAGGCCGAGGGCGTCAAGGCCGATCGCGCCGGCGGCCACTTCATCGACACGCCGACAGCGCGGCATGCTGCCGCTGTCGGCATGCCGGCCGTCGAGGCATACCAGTCGCTTTGGGAATCCATCAACGGCGCCGGCAGCTGGGCGGCCAACCCGTGGGTGTGGGTGATTGAGTTCAAGCGAGTGACGCCATGAACCCGCGCATCTACAAGAAGCAGGCGAAGCGTGCCGTCCAACTGCTCCGCAACTATGGTGACACGCAGACGGTCTATAAAAGCGACCGATGGGACCATCCTGTCGGGGGTACGGATGGAATCGGGATCGACGGCTGCCCAGTGTTCGGCGGGTTGTCGAGTACGCAAGATGGGCGTGAGTGGGGTGAACAATGCTGCCGCAGCGCCTGGATCGAAGCCCACTACTGGGCAGAATGTGTGCCTGAAGGCTACTTCAACGACAGCATCGACAAGCCGTGGCCTGACATGACCATCAAGCAGCGCCGCGAGCGCTTCAATCACAATCAGATCGCGCCCGGCTGGCGATGGCGCGGCGGCCGCGCCGTACGGGAGGCGGCATGACCGACAACGACGAAGTGCCAAACAGCGAGCGCGACCCTGCTACTGCGCGCGTGGCTGCTGCCCTGATCGTCATTATCGCTGGCGCCATGGCGGCCGGCGCTTGGTGGGCAGCATGAGCAGCGCACCGATTGAACCGCAGAACTACCTGTATGGCGTGAAAGTGATCGATATTGGCGACGCGCGCGTAAAGCGTGGCAAATCGCGCCGCCCTATCGGTTGCTGTCCGCACAAAAACTTGCACTACGACACGGCGGAGCGCCGCATCTGGTGCAGCGACTGCGAGGCCGACGTTGAGGGGTTCGATGCTTTCGTGGTGCTGGTCGAGAATTTCGACCGGGGATTTAAGCGTATGAAGGACCGCGAAGAGAAGGTGCTCGCGGCTGAGCAGTCAGCGTTGGTCAGCCGGGCAGCGCGCGAGATGGATGTCCACTGGCGCAAGCGCAGCACGGTTCCGCTTTGCCCACATTGTTCCACCGCCCTTCTGCCCGAAGATGTGCTGCGAGGGCTGGCAACTCGGTCGCGCCAGCTGATTGAAACAATTGCAAAGGATGAAACGTGAATATCGAAGACATTAAAAAGTTAAGCGCCCTGCTTGAAGAAATCACAAAAGGAGATCAGCCACAAGAAGCGCGCTTGCGGCACCAGGTCGACTTTTACAAGGAATTCAGCCCGCATACCGCCCGTGCCATCCTTGCTCTGGCAGAACGGCAGCTCGACAATTTCCAGCAGCGCGTGCGGCCTTGGATGATGGCCTGCTTTGGCGCCGAGATCGCGGCCGATGGCGCCGAGCGCAATCACCGCTTCCTGGAAGAGGCGCTAGAACTGGTGCAGTCGACCGGCTGCACGGCCAGCGAGGCACACCAGCTGGTGGATTACGTCTACGGCCGCCCGGTCGGCGAGCCAGCGCAGGAGGTTGGCGGCGTCATGGTCACGCTGGCCGCACTCTGCCTGGCGCAAGGCCTGGACATGCATGCCGCGGGCGAAATGGAGCTGACCAGGATATGGACGAAGGTCGAGGCGATCCGCGCCAAGCAGGCTGCGAAGCCGAAGCACTCGCCGCTGCCGGTGGCCATCCAGCCGAATATTGGACGCAGGGCGGTACAGGAAAGTGAATTCGCTGCGTTCTGCGAGCGCGAGGGCTATCCAAGTGATGGTCCGATGGACGAAGTGCTGCGGAAGGCTTTTTATGCGGGCGCCGACGTACTGCCAGCACCCTATCTTTCATCGGTGCAGTCCTGGAACGCGATCCGCGAAACAGCATTCGAGCAAGCGATAGAAGCATGCGGTAAAGCCGCCTCCAACCGGGCCCAAGTGCGCGCATACGGTGCATCGGCCCACTATTCGGCCTGTGCTGAAGCAATCCGCGCGGTTGCGGCGGAGGCGCCTGTCATGAGCACTGGGCGCGCATGGCAGCTGCGCGCCGAGCGGGCCGAGGCCGACCTGGCGAAGGCTAACCAATGGCGCGCCGCTGCACTGGCCGAAAACCAGCAGTCTGGGGAGCGCTGGGCGAAGCGCGTTGCCGAGCTGGAGGCGCAGCTCGCGCACCGACGCGCCCCACTATCGCCCGAGACCCAGCAGGCCATCGCAGCCGCGCGCGCCGCTGGCCAGTCCATCGCGGCAACGCCGGTCGGTCTGGTCTTTATAAACGACGGCGCCGAACCATACCATGCCGACCTTGACTGCCCGGCATGCGGTGGCAGTGGCCATGCTGCTGACACGCCAGGAAGGAGTGCGCCATGAATATGAGCGATGCGCAGGAGGTTGCCCGTTTGGTGGAGGAGCTGGAATCACGGCGCCCACAAGTTCAGCCGGCTTTCTTATCGGCTGGCGACCTGGCGACGCTAACCGGGCGCAAGGTGAAGAGTCGCCAAGTCGAAGCGCTGCGCCAAATGGGCATTCCCTTTTTTGTTAATGCCATCGGCCGGGCGGTAGTGGCGCGCACTGCCGTAGAAGGCAAAGCCGCACCAACATTACAAGATAAGCCAGCCTGGGTTCCACCAGGACTTAGAAAGAAATAGCATATGGGTAGGACGCCGACAAAAAATAAGAATCTTCCAGCAGGTATGCGTGCGCGTCATCGAGGAAAGCTCACGCATTACTACTTGGACACCGGCGCAAAGCCGCGAAAAGAAATTCCATTGGGAAATGATTATGTGGAGGCCGTGCGTAAGTGGGCGGAGCTGACCATAAGCGCCATCCCCGCGACTGCCAAGATAACATTTCGTATGGTTGCCGAGCGCTACACGAGGGAGGTGATGCTGCAGAAAGCGAAGGGAACCCAGCGCAAAAATATGAATGAGTTGGCCCAACTGCTTAAATTTTTCGATGATAGGCAGGAATCGATCGATTCAATTCAGCCAGTAATGGTGCGTCAATATCTCGAATGGCGGCGAGCAGGCATAGTTACCGAGATAAAGCAAAAAAATGCCAGCCGCGCTGCTGCAGGGCTGCCCATCATCGAATTGACCGGCAAAGAGGGGCAAGTCGCGGCCAACAGGGATAAGGCACTACTCTCGCATATTTGGAATTTCGCGCGGGGCGCCGGCCTAACAAGCCTTGCGAATCCATGCGCTGGTATCAAGGGCTATCGCGAGGATGGTCGCGATGTCTACATCGATGATGAGATTCTTGCTGCAGTGTATGAGGCTGCCGGGCAAGGCTTGCGCGACGCGTTAGACTTGGCCTACTTGACTGGCCAGCGCCCTGCTGACACCCTTAAGTTTTCCCGCGCACACATCAAGGAAGGCGCCCTTGAAATTCAGCAGAACAAGACGAAAACACGCCTGCGCATAGAAATTGTTGGCGAGTTCGCTACGGTCATGAATCGGATTTCGAGCCGCCGCGTGACCGGCCTGGGCCTCGTAAGTAATGATGATGGCCAGCAGATGACTGCATACATGTTGCGCTATGCTTTTGAGACTGCCAGGAGCAAGGCGGCGGCTGAAAATCCATCGATCAGGGATGCTATTCTCAAGTTTCAGTTCCGTGACCTGCGTGCAAAGGCCGGTACGGACATTGAGAATGAAAGGGGAATTGATGCTGCACAGGCGCAGCTTGGGCACTCAACTTCCACTATGACGGCTCACTATGTAAGGCATCGGCGAGGCAAGTTGGTCAAGCCTACAAAGTAGCGAAACGGGTCTTCAATTTGTTCCGCAAATGCGAGATGACCCTAGTGTTTATGCGGCTTCGGAGGCACCATCAAAAGAAAATTGCGGAACTAAAAATTAACTTAAGTCATTGATTTTAATAGATTTACCCGCAGACTTAAAATCTCCCGCCTGTAAGGGCGTGCCGGTTCGATTCCGGCTCCGGGCACCAATAGATCATGTTATATCGTATTAAGAAGTATCAAAACCCGCACACCTCATAGGCGTAGCGGGTTTTTTGTTGTCCCAGCCCGTTGCACGCCGTATCATGGAATACCAACAAAAAAAGGGTATTTTTGTTGGTATCGGTAAAAAGCCGAAAACCGTATACCAACAGAGGGCAATACCATGGCACTGACCGATACCGGCATCAAGAACCTGAAGCACAGTGGCGCGCCTGCTGGCGACAAGCACACTG
>Ga0308158_10003039_pt1 | contig 15140 bp, 13 predicted proteins | sample PhyBR2_FD_201038 | JGI IMG/M metagenome (GOLD analysis project Ga0308158, IMG submission 201038) | Phyllosphere microbial communities from UC Gill Tract Community Farm, Albany, California, United States - DLSLB.R2 | ecosystem: Host-associated > Plants > Phyllosphere > Unclassified | place: USA... | reverse complement strand
ATTGCGTATCACCTTTTCCAAATGGTTTTGCTCTGCCGTCGCGACCCATTCGGCCGCCGACATGCCGCGCGTGGTGTCCATGCGCATGTCGAGGGGGCCGTCCTGGCGGAAGCTGAAGCCGCGGCTCGCGTCGTCGACCTGGGGCGACGAAATGCCCAGGTCAAGCAGGATGCCGTCGACCTGATGAATGCCGCGCGCGGCAAGCGCGTCGGCCATCGTGGCAAAGCTGTCGTGAACAATGCAGAAACGCGGATCGTCGATCTGCTCCGCAGTTGCAATGGCTTGCGGGTCCTTGTCGAACGCGATCAGGCGCCCTTCCGGCGCCAGGCGCGACAGCAGCAGGCGGCTGTGACCGCCCCGGCCAAAGGTCCCATCTATATACGTACCGGCAGCACGCGCGCCGCTCAGCTCGAGCGCATCGACTGCTTCGTCAAGTAGCACCGTGCGATGCTGATAGTCAGGCACCGTCAAAGAATCCGTCATCGGCGCCTCAGAAAGAAAAATTGGAAAGTACATCCGGCATGCCACCAGCCACGGCTGCGGCCTCGTCCTCGGCCAACCTGGCCGCGTTCCAGATTTCGAAGTGACTGCCCATGCCGAGCATCATCACTTCCTTCTCGAGCCCGACTGCAGCGCGCAGCTCGGGGGAGATCAGGATGCGTCCGGCGCTGTCCAGCTCGACATCGACGGCATTGCCAAGGAAAATGCGCTGCCACGCGCGGGCCGACATCGGCCAGGCAGCGATCTGCTTGCGATGCTCTTCCCACACCGGGCGCGGGAAGAACAACAGGCAGCCCTGCGGGTGTTTGGTCAGCGTCACGCGGCCTTCGCACTGAAGCGTCAGGGCGTCACGATGCTTGGCCGGGATGGACATCCGGCCCTTTGCATCGAGATTGATTGCTGACGCGCCCTGGAACACGTATATGCCTAGCTTGGAAAATTCGGTTGGTCGTTGTTGTCTGGCGCCGGGATCTGGATTTCTTCCCACAAATCGACACTTTTTCACACTGTTTCCCACTTTAGTGGAAGCAATGTTGACGGTCAAGCGAATTCCCAACGGTGCATTCCTAATTTTGCCAATGAAACCAATGACTTAGACGCTTATTCAGGGTACTCGACAATTCAAAATCTCCCTTTAAATTAGGGACTTAGCAGTCACAGTGAAGGTCCTGCCTCATTCGCAAACACCATCTTTACGTTTGTGCCTGCGCAAGGCAAAGAATAATATTGACGTAAAGTAACAACTAGCACTTGTCCGCAATCACTGTACGGGCATCCAGCACTCTCATGCACCCTAAGAACTTGCCAATGCGCTATGCTCCGTTTTGACATCCCGAATACCGACTTTTGGTTTGGTAAACTTGTCATTTCCCAAGTTAACTATTTTGACTTTGGGAAACTTAAAACGTAACATCGGCAAATATGAAAAATTCACTCGACCTGCAGCCGGCCGTACCGTACAACGCCGCCGAGTATTGTTCGACCAAGGAAGCGGCCGCCGTCCTTGGCGTGTCGCACCGCACGGTGCAGTTGTGGGTGGAGAACGGCACGCTGCAGGCGTGGCGCACGGCAGGCGGCCATCGCCGCATCACGCTCGAATCGGTCAACCGCCTGGTCGACGGGCGCCGCATTGCCATCGCCGCCCACGCACCGCGCCCGGTCGCGCCGGTTGCCCCGGTATCGACGACGCGCCGCGTGCTGGTGGTGGATGATGATCCCCTGATGCTGCGCCTGTACGAGCTGGAAATGGCCGGCTGGGGCATGGACCTGGATGTCGTCAAGGCCAACAATGGCTTCGAGGCCCTGATCCGCATCGGCGAAGAGCGCCCTGACCTGCTGGTCAGCGACCTGAACATGCCAGGCATGGACGGGTTTCGCATGATCCGCACGCTGCGCGAGGACAGCGGCAGCGCCGGCATGAGCATGATCGTCGTCAGCGGCCTGGACCGCGCAACGATCAAAGCCATGGGCTTGCCAGCCGATATCCCGGTCTTCCCCAAGCCAGTGCCGTTTGGCGAACTGCGGGTCGCTGTCGAACACGGCCTGGCGCGCGCTTGATCAGGCACTGAACTGCTATGCTCGGCGCACCGACGCGCCTTCCATGCCCCCCATCCATGACCGCCATCCAGGCCTTCCTGCCCGCCCTTCCGACGCCGTCGCCCGTCCGGCCCGGCGCACGCATCCGGTCTCGCCGGTGGGAGCATGCCGATGCCCGCTAACACCATTCTTGTTGTCGATGACCAGGACGAACTGCGCCTGCTGATCTCGCTGAGCCTGCAAACGCTGGGCCGCATCGTCGAAGCATCCAACGCCGAACAGGCGCTCGCCCTGTTTGCCGCCGAGCGGCCCGACGTGGTCGTGCTCGACATCTGGCTTGGGCCCGGTGCCAGCGGGCTCGACGTCTGCGCCCGGCTGCGGCAGGATCCGGCCAATGCCGGTGTCAAGATCGTCCTCCTGTCGGCCTGTGGCCAGCAGAGCGACGTGACCGCCGGCATGGACGCCGGCGCTGATCTCTACATCGTCAAGCCCTTCAGCCCGATCGAGTTGATCGATGCGGTGACAGGGTTGCTGGCGAATTCCCCTGAAAATACGGTTTGATATTTCTATTTTGAAATATATGTTGCATTTAGAGACTATTCTCTAATTCATCGCGAAATCCGTAAAACCGACAATAACTTTAGTATTCCATCAAGTTTTTTGCTGTGTATGCTTCTTATCGACGATGCATCCCGCCGATCCGGCAAATCAATTCCGTCAAACCAGAAATTCCGCTAGATTCTGCACGCGCGTCACTGCGTGACCGGTTCGCGCATGCTGTCGTCAAACTGGCTATGATGGGCTTCATCGTCGATCTCCCGGCTAATTGCCTCCAATACATAGCATGCCACGCGCCGCCCGTTTCCTTGCCACCCTGCTCGCCATTGCCACGCTGCCGCTGTCGGCTGGTGCAGATGCGCACGTGGTGTCGGCAAGCTTCGAAGCGCGCCTCACGGTGGTGGCAACCTGCTCGATCGATGCCGGCGCCGCCGTGCAGGTGCACTGCGCCAGCCCGGCCACGCCGTATCGCCTCGATACCCCGGCCGCGCCAATGCTGTACAGCGCCGGCCCGGACGCCGGCCGCGTCACCGTCTACTTTTGACGCACTGATCACTGATAGTTGCGTAAGGCCCTCGCCGGCCCTGCCCTGTCGGCCTGCGCGCCGCTCCGGTATCATGCGCGGATGAACTCCATTCCCTTTACGCCGTTCGTCATCGGTGTCGCCGGTGGCAGCGGCAGTGGCAAGTCCACGGTGTCCCAGCAGGTCCTGGCGTCGTTCGGCGCCGACATGGTCTCGATCGTGATGCAGGACGATTACTACCGCGACCAGTCCGACCTTCCGCCCGAAGTACGCCGCAAGCAGAACTACGATCATCCGCACGCGTTCGACTGGCCATTGCTGATCCAGCATGTCCAGGCCTTGCGCAATGGCGAAGCGATTGCGATGCCCGAATATGATTTCACGATCGACAACCGCTCGGACAAGACCATCCCCGTCACACCGGCACCGGTGATCGTGGTCGAAGGGTTGTTTGCCCTGTATGACGCCGACCTGCGCGACATGATGTCGCTGAAGATCTTTGTCGATACGGCGTCCGACGTGCGCTTCATCCGCCGCATGCAGCGCGATATCGCCGAACGGGGCCGTTCGCTGGAGAGCATCGTCGGCCAGTACCTGGACACGGTGCGGCCGATGCACAAGCAGTTCATCGAGCCCACCAAGCGCAATGCCGACGTGATCCTGCCCCATGGCGCGAACGGCCCGGCAGTGGACATGATCACCACCAAGGTCGCGAGCATTATCGGCCGCTCGAAGCGGCGCTGAACCGGCAGCGCGCGCAGGCCACCGTCAGAGGCGCACGTGCTTTTCGACGGTGGCCTGCAGCACGGCCTTGTACTGCGCCAGGTCGGCCGACTTTTGGACATAGTCGGCAGCGCCGAGCTGACGCGCCCGGTCGCGGTCGGCGTCGAGATCCGAGTTGGTCAGGATGATCAGCGGCACGTCGTGCTGCAACTGGTAGCCGCGCATCAGGATCATCGTCTCGAATCCATCCATCCGGGGCATCTTCAGGTCCATCAGGATCAGGTCGAAATGACGGTCCTTCATCAGCACCAGCGCATCCCAGCCGTCGCGCGCGACATCGACCTTGAACCGGCCGTCGTACTTTCCCAGCGCCTGCAGCGTGAATTCGGCGTCGAACGCGAGATCGTCGACCACCAGGATCACTTTTTTGGCAACATTGTCTGTGTTGGTCATGGCACGGTTCGACGCCAGGTGCGTCGCTTCATGAGGTCCTGCGGGGCATCGGTATCATCGGTGCAGTATAGACGAGCCATTGCGCTGGCGCTGGCGCCGGGCTGAAACAGCGCCCGACAACCGGTTGTTACTACGCCGCGGCGGCCAGGCGATTGCGCCCTTCCATCTTGGCCTGGTACAGCAGGCGGTCGGCGGCCTCGATGCAGGCCAGCGGTGTCCCGCAGGTCGGCCCGGCCTGATCGCAGGTATGCACCCCGAGACTGATGGACACGTGGCCGTAGGCACTCCCCTCGTGCGCCAGGCCGAGCGCCTGCACGGCGCAGCGGATGTTCTCGGCCACCGCGCGGGCGCCGTCGTTGTCGGTATCCGGCAGGATGATCGCGAACTCTTCGCCGCCATAGCGCGCCGTCAGGTCGGTCGGGCGCCGCGGCCCTGATGCGATCGCCTCGGCAACCCGGCGCAGGCACGCGTCGCCGGCGACGTGGCCATAGCGGTCATTGAACTTCTTGAAATGGTCGACATCGAGCAGGATCAGGGAAAACGGCAGCCCGCTGCGCCGCCCGCGTTCGTATTCCAGGGCCAGCACTTCATCGAAGCGGCGCCGGTTGGCCAGCCCGGTCAGGGCGTCGACATCGGCCAGGTGGCGCAGCGATACATTGTGCAATTCGAGCGCACTGCGCGCCGCACGCAATTCGGACTCCAGCGCCTCGCGCAGGCGCAACTGGCTGATCATGCGGTGCCCTCCCCAGCCGAGCATGCACACGGCGAACACGACGACGCAGCTCATCTTGATCACCGCCATCCACCAGCCGTCCAGGATTTCGTCCTTCGCCTGGGCCGTCGCCACCAGCAGCGGAAAGCCGTCCAGGTGGCGGTAGCTGTAGAGGCGCTCGACGCCATCGATCCTGGCAACCATCATCGCGGTGCCGACCGGGCCCGATTTGGCATAGGTCTGGAACACGGGGCCGTTCTTGATGCTCGTTCCCACCATCGCGGCATTGAACGGGCGGCGGTACAGCAAGGTGCCGTCATCGATGGCCAGGATGATCGTGCCGGTGCGGCCGACATCGAAACTGTCGTAGAACTTGCCGAAGAAATCGAGATTGAGCGACGCCATCGCGACGCCGCCGAAACTGCCATCAGGGCGATTGATCCGGCGCGACACGGGAATGGTCTGGATGCCCGTCGAACGGCTGAAGATTGGCTTGCCGATGCGCGTGCCCAGATCGGTATGGGTCATGTGATACCGAAAATACTCGCGGTCCAGGATGTTGCCCGGCAGCACCGATGGCAGCGAGGTCGCCAGACGCTTGCCATCGGCGTCGTAGATGTACACCTCCCGCACCTCTTCGCTGGTGCGGGTGATGCGCGCCATCCGCGCATGCAGGCGCTCGAGATCGAGCGGCGTGGTCGCCGACAGCTCGACCCGTTCGACCATCTCCGCCAGGACCGAGTCGGCGACCGTCAGCGAGCGCTCGGCGTGCGACGCCAGCGCTCGCGCCATGTTTTCGGTGCTGATTGCCGTCTGGTCCAGTTCGCCCTGGCGCGAGGCCCACAAGCTCCACCCATGCAGGCCGATCAGCAACAGGCAAAAGCCTGCCATCAGAATGATCGAGCGCACGACCAGCGGTCTGCGCCGCTCGTCGAGGCGTTGCAGGCGGAGCACATTGAGATCGGAGGTGGGTGGCATGGGAAGGTGCAGTACGGCAGGTGAGATTATTTCCCGACAGCTTAATAGTTATCGTGAGAAATATATTACCGAGAAGAACGTAAACTCGTGCTCTGTTCATGGCTTAAGACGCATGCAATCACAACGAACATGGGCTTGACATCGCTGGTCGCAAATGCGCAACACGATGGCAACAAGCACCGTGTGCCGCCCGGAAATCAGGATACAAAGTGATAGAATGTTTCTCAAATGAAATTAAAATGACAATCGTTGTAATAATGGACAGCCTGGATGCCTCATAGAATCAATCAGGAATTGCTGAGGTGGCGCGTACGCGCGTTTGCCACGCTGATGTCAGCCGTGCTGGTACTGGCGCTGGTCGTTGCCGTGCCGAACGCGCTGGTCGCCGCCTATCAGGGCTACCCGCAGGTCGCCTTGATGGACACCCTCGCACTGGTATGGATCCTGGCGATCTGGCGTCTCGACCGCCTGCCGCACACGACCAGGGTAATCAGCTTCCTTGCCATGATGTTTTTCGTCGGCGTCGGTTCGATCGTGATGGTCGGCGCGGTCGGCCTATGCTACCTTCTTGCCACACCCGTCATCGCCGTGATTCTGCTGGGCCAGCGCGCTGCGTATGCGACGATCGCGGCCGGCGCGCTCTCGATGGTGGGACTTGGCATGGCCGGCTACAGCGAGCTCACCATTGGCAACTTCGCGCGTGACTCGGTCGTGGGCGCGCTGATTTTCACGCTGAACTATGTGTGCGTCGGCACGCTGGGGACGCTGACGGCGGGCAGCGTGCTCAAGGGTTTGTCACGTTCGCTGAACAAGGCTGACGCCGTGTCCGAATCGCTCGAGCAGGAGCGCATCGCACTGCGCCGTGTGAACCAGGAATGGCGCCTGACCTCCGCGGCACTCGCTGGCTTGCACGACATGGTGCTGATCGTCCAGGCGATTCCCGGGAAAGCCTCGCACCAACCGATCATCTTCGCGAATGCTTCCTTCGAGCGCCACAGCGGTTACCGCGTCGACGAAATCATCGGACGCAGCCTGTATGCGTTGCACGGACCCGAAACCTGCACCGACACCGTCGCCGCCCTGGCCGATGCGATGGGACGCTATGAACCCGCGTCGGCGCAACTGGTCAATTACACGAAAGCCGGCGAACCCCGCTGGGTGGAAGTCGATATCGTGCCGTTCGCCAGCGAAGGGGGACCAATCACGCACTGGGTTGCCGTTGGCCGTGACATCACCGAAAAGCGGCAGTCCGCCGAATCGATCCGCAAGCTGGCGTTCTACGACGTGCTCACCGAACTGCCGAACCGGCGCCTGCTGATGGAACGCCTGAGCGCCCTGGTCGACAAGGCGCATCACGGTAACGGCATCGGCGCCGTGCTGTACCTCGATCTGGACAATTTCAAGAGCGTCAACGATGCGCGCGGCCATGCAACAGGCGACGCCTTGCTGAAACACGTGGCCGGCATCCTGCGCGAGACCGTCCACCGGCGCGACACCGTGGCGCGCCTGGGAGGCGACGAATTCGTCGTGCTGGCCGAGGATCTTGGCGACGACGCCAGTGCGGCCACTGCGGCCGCACTGGCACTGGCCGAGCGCGTCGGCACTGCCCTGCGCCGCCCCGTCGACATCGATGGCCAGGTGTACCAGTCATCGGGAAGCGTTGGCATTTCGCTGCCTATCCGCCTTGAACACACCGCCCAGGACCTGCTGCGCGAAGCCGATACGGCGATGTACCACGCCAAGGCAGCGGGCCGCAATGGCGCCGCGCTGTTCGAGACGACCATGCTCGCCGCTGCCGAAAATACGCTGATGCTTGAACGCGACCTGGGCAACGCGCTCGAGAACGACGAATTCGCCCTGCATCTGCAGTTGCAGGTCAGTCCCGACGGCCAGCCGATCGGTGCGGAATCGCTGCTGCGCTGGCGCCGTGCCGACGGCGTGCTGGTGCCACCCGATGTGTTCATTCCGATTGCCGAAAAAACCGGGCTGATCGTACCGCTGGGCACCTGGGTGCTGCGCCAGGCCTGCCTGTCCTGGCTGCGCCTGTCGCATGCCGGCCATGCGCTGCCGCTGTCGATCAACGTCAGCCCGCGCCAGTTCCAGCAAGCCGACTTCGTCGACGTGGTGCGCTCGGTCCTCGCCGAGACGGGCGTGCCCGCCAGCCAGCTGATCTTCGAACTGACCGAAGGCCTGCTGGTCGAGAACATGGACGCGACCGTCGTGCGGATGAACATCCTGGCGGAGATGGGCATCCGGTTCTCGATCGACGACTTCGGCACCGGCTACTCGAGCCTGGCCTATCTTCAGAAAATGCCGCTGTACGAACTGAAGATCGACAAGGGCTTCATGCGCGACATGCCCCACGACGTGAACGGCACCGCGCTGGTCAAGTCGATCCTCGCGATGGCCGGCCAGCTCGGCCTGCGCGTGGTCGCCGAAGGCATCGAAACCCGGGAACAGGCGCAGTTCCTGGCATCGCACGGCAAGCCGTGCATGCAGGGCTTCCTGTTCTGCCGCCCGATGCCGCTGGGCGAATTGATCAGCCAGCTCGACGCTGCGGCCTGAGCGGCGCAGCAGCGTTCCGTCAGAACATCAGCAGCACCGTCACCGTATCGCGGTAATCGCCTGGCGTCGGGGCGCGCTGGCGCGGCACGATCCCGTGCATCATGACGGCCTGCGCGCTGCCAGTGCCGATACCGCTGTAGACCGTGGTACCCACCAACCCGTCGCCCCAGGCCGGGCCGTCGGGCGTGGCCGAGATCCGGTAGGTCAGCGTCTCGCCGGTCACGCTGTTCTTCATCGTGCGCGCGCCCGGATTGCCGGACACCCCGCCGTTCAGCGCGATCTGGTACGTGCTGTTGGCGGTGCAGGCCACGCTGAGCGGCGCGCTGATGCGCTGGTCGGTGATCGGGCTGCCGCTGGCAAAGGTCAGGTTGCTGGTGCTGATCAGACAATTGTTGACCGCCGTGGCGCGCGCCTGGAACGAGAATGCCGTGCTGGCGCCGGCCGTGCACGGCACGCTGCCAAAGCCGTACTGCACGGTGCCATGGCCGGCGAAGCTGGCGCCATAGACCGTGTCGGCATTGCCGACCGTGGGCACACCCACCAGGCTTGCCGCCGGAATTTTGCCGTACACGGTGAAGCTTTGCGTTACTCCGCCCAATCCCAGCAAGCCCACCAGCGTCCCGTTGATCGGTCTGGCGCCAATGGTGCTGGCGGTACTGCCCCAGATCTTGGCCGCCGTGTACGAGCTGTCGGTGTAGAGATTGAAGGCCATGCGATTGCTGCCATTCAGCAGGTAGCGCGGGGCGCCGGTGCTGCCCCCCGGGCCGACGCCCAGGTTGACGCAGACGTTCGCCGCCGGCAGCAGCAGTGCATTGGTGCCGATGGTCCAGTAGCAGGTGACGGTCAGCGTGCCGCTGGCCGTGACGTCGCTGCCCGCGATCGGGCTGACCACGCCGAAGTCGACGTCAGTCATCGCAGCCACGCAGTTGTCGGCGCGCGCCGCGGTGGCGGCCAGCAACCACAGCGTGACGGTCATCAGGAGCAGGCGGCACAGGCGTGGCGCGAAGGGGCGGCGAAGTACGGTCATGCGGTCATTCTCCTTGCAGGGGCTGGCAAACCAGCGGTCCGATCACGGGCAGTTCGCCCGCCACCGGCGTGTAATCGAAACGCACGTCGCAGAGGTCCTTGCCGCTGCCAATGCGCACCCGGTTGTGCGCCCCCAGGCCTTCGACGAACAGCACCCCATCGTAACCGACCATGGCCGTCAGTTCGCTGCCGTCGAGCCGTGCCAGCGTGCCGACGTCGGGCACGGTGCCATCGGCGCGTACCAGCGTGAGCGTTGCGGCCGCGTAGCGCTCGATCGCGAAGCGCGCCACCACGCCGGCGTTCTGGCGCGGGACGATTTCGAGCAGTGTGTGCGGGATGCGGGTATCGGACGGCAGCGACGACGGATCGATCGCGATCCGGCTGGCGGCGTACGGCTGCAGGTCGGGCACCAGCAGGCGCCCGTTGCGGTCGGTGCGGCCGATCGGGCGATTGTCCTGCAGCACCGGCAGGCCGGGCACGCCGCTCGAGACGAGCGCAAAGCCGCGGCCGACATTGCGCGCCGTGAGCACGGCGCCGTCCATCGCGACGATGGCGCCGCTGACATCCAGGCTCGTGTTGCGGCTGTCGCCGACACGCTGGGTCGAGACAATCGCGCGACCGTGCGCGCCCAGGTATTGCAGCTGGGCCTGGTCGTAGCGCTGCGGGCCGGTCTTGCCGGTTTGCACGGCCCAGCCGAGGCCGCCATCGAAGTCCGGCGCGCGCCCCATCGACAGCGACGCCACCTGCTCGCCGCGCTGGCGCCCCGCACTGGCATTGACGGCCACGCGCGAATCGAAGGCCATGCTGAACGTGGCCGTGATGCCCCGTTCGGCACGCCGCTCGAGGTCCTGGAACGCGCCCAGGCTGAAGTAGCCGCGCAGGCCGACGCTGCGCGACCAGGCCAGCGACACGGTGCGCGTCACCTGGGTCGGGGTCGGGGCCAGTGCGGTCAGCCCGCCCAGCGGGTTGCCGAACGGATCGATCAGCGGCGCGCCGCCGGCCACCAGCGGCGTGCGCAGCCCGATCAGGTTGAGACTGAAGCTGTTGCCGCCGAACGCGGTACTGATGCTGGCCCGGTCGAGCGCGCGCGGCACCGGCGTGCCTTCGAGCGTGCCCAGGTCGCCGAAGCCGGCGCTGGCGCGGATCGATTGCAGGTCGAGTGCGAAGCGCGGCGACACATACTGGTAGCCGAGCGTGGCTTGCCAGCCACGATAGCGACCGGCGCTAACCGCCAGTGCGCCGCTGGCCACGCCGGCGCCGGGCACGCGCGCCAGCACGCCACCGCCCACCAGCACCTGCCCCTTGCCGGCCTCGGCATGCCCTTCCAGCGTCAGGCGGTCGGTCCAGCCGTGGCGCACCGAGCCCACCGCCGCCGGACCGCCGTAGCGGAACGATGCCACGCCGTAGTCGCGCCGCAGCGCCCCGAGCGACACGGCGAAATCGGTCAGGCCGCGCGCCAGCAAGCGCGTGTCGACATACAGCGGCAACGTGGTGGCGATTTCGCGCCCCAGCGCATCGCGCGTGATGACGGTGGCCTGGCCGGCACCGTTCAGGCCCGCCACCTGGTCGACCACGAACGGGCCGGTCGGCACGCTGCTGCTGAACTGGCGCACATTGTTGACGAACAGGTCGACGCTCGTGGGGACGACCGCCGACCCGGCAATCGAGGCCACCGGATAGGTCACGAGATCCGGGCGCAGCTCGAAGTTACGGCGCCACTCGATGCCGCCCAGGCGCAGCGCGCGCGACCAGCTCAGCGCCGGGGTCACCGTGTCACCCAGTTGCACGGTGGTCAGGCGGTCCTGGTTGGCGTGGGTCCAGGTGGTGTCATAGCGCGTGTAGCCGCGCTCCTCGCCGCGCAGGATGGCCGCGCCGGTGCTGCTCAAGCTGCCGCGCGGATCGAAATAGCGCAGATCGAGGTTGCTGGCGACCGAGCCGCCGCTGCTCTGGGCGAACACGTTGTAGTTCAGGAGCATGCCACGGCTGGCCTGGCCGGCGCCGCTGGCGCGCACCGTGCGGGCGCTGAGCACGCGCGCGACGCGCAGGCGATCCGCCAGGGTCAGCGCCAGCGTCTGGGCGGCGCTGTCGTAGCGCCAGGTCATGCCGTCGATCTCGCCGAGCAGAAAATCGGTGCGGTCAGCCACGCCGAAGCGCGCCGGGTCCAGGCCCAGTTCGCGCAGGCTCTCGACCGTCATGCGCAGGCTGGCGCCCTCCTGCAAGACGGAAACCAGCAGGCCCGTGGGCTGGCCGTCGATCGAGACGTCCAGGTACAGTTCACTGGGTTGGGCGGCGACCAGGCCGGCCTGCGCTTCGGGCGCAGCGACCAAGGCCGCCGCCGCGGCGATGGGCGTGACGGGTGTAATGGTGAGGGCCAGCAGGCAGGTGGACAGGGACGACGACCTCAGGCCCCGCCACGCCCGGTGGCGCGTGTGCATGGCTGCCCCGGCCGTCAGTTCGGCGCGACGGCCGCCCTGGCAGACTGCGGCTTGGCGTTGACGGTGGTGTCGATGGCGAGCGGCGCCGGCAGTGCGCCGGCGACGTCGGCGGGCAGCGCCCATTCGCGCGTGCGGCCCGGCAGCGCGTAACCCAGCAAGCCTTTGCTGAGCACGACGTCGCGGCTGCCGACAGTCACGCTGGTGGCGCCGATCTGCGCATGCAGCGCGCCGGTGTTGCGGGCGCGCAGGTGCCAGGCGCCGGCGCGCTGGAAGGTGCTCCACTCGAGTTGCGGCGCGGCCTGCGTATCAGCGGGCAGCACGAAGGCCGGCACCGAATACTGCAGGCGGATCGCGACATTGCCCTGCTGGGGGTCGCCGCGCGGCAGTTCGTCGATCAGGATGCGGTAGGTCTGTTCGGCGCCGCCCGGCGTCACTGCGACGCCGGCGCGCCGCACGAGGCGGATCGTCTGCGCGCTCTTGCCCGCGATCTCGATGATCGGCGGGCTGGCCACGAGCTGCGTCGTCGGGGTCAAGGCATCGACGCCGTCACGCTGGTCCCAGGCATACACCCGGACCTGGCCGTACAGCGGCGTGTCGCCGTTGTTCTGCAACTGGATGCCGGCCGCATTCTGCCCCGGCTGGAAGCTGATCGACACCGGCGAAATCTGCAGGTTGGCGCTTTGCGCTTCCGTGCCGGAACACAGTGCTGCCACCAGCACGATGGAGAAGAAACCCCGCATGCACGATTCCGATCAGAAGTAGATGGTCGCGGTGATCGTCGATTTGTAGTTGTCCGGCGTCGGCGACTTCTGGACCGGGATTTCACCGTACACGGTCAGCGTCTGCGCGTTGCCCGTACCGGTGCCGGCCAGCGTGTCGGTGCCCTGGGTATTGCCCCACAGGCTAGAGCCGGCGTTGCGGTACAGGTTGACGGCGACCGTGTCGACGTTCGCGCCGGTGCCGCTCAAAAAGCGCGTGGTACCGGCCGAACCGGCGCCGGTACCGGCGTCCAGGCCCACGTTGTAGGGCGTGGTGTTGGTGCACGTCACGTTGATGTTCGACGAACCGGTGATGGCCGACGTGATGACGCCGGTCTGGCCGAAGTCGATGCCATTGGCGGCGATCGTGCAGTCGGCCACGACGCGCATGGTGACGTCGAAGCTGCTGCTCTTGCTCTTGGAGTACACCGCGGCGCCCGTGGTGAACGGCATCACGGCAGCAAGAATGGCGGCCAGGACACGGATACGTTTCGGGGTGGTCATCATCATATTCTCCAGATTCAAGGGCGCTGTCACCGCGACGCGCATCATCTTGCTCAACTCAGAAAATATGATACATGTGTTTCCATGCGGAATCAAAGAGATTGATTCGATTCTGCGGAATATGCGCACTTTGCTGATTTTTTACAACAGTCGTTGCATTCCTGGCAGGTGACTGCGGCTTGTCCTGCCGGTTCGGCCCATGCGCGTGCATGCGCCACCGCCCGGGCCCAGCGCGCCATCAGGGCCGCGCGCCGGTCGGCATCCATCCGCGGCTCGAAACAGGTATCGACCTGCCACTGGTGTTCGAGTGCCGCCGGCGATTCCCAGATGCCGCACGCCAGGCCGGCGAGCCAGGCGGCGCCCAGCGCCGTCGTCTCGGTCACGCGCGGACGCACCACCGGGATGCCGAGCAGGTCGGCCTGGAACTGCATCAGCAAGTCGTTGCGCGCGGCGCCGCCATCGGCGCGCAGTTCGGTGACGGCGCAGGCCGCGTCCTTCTGCATCGCCGCCAGCAGTTCGGCGCTCTGGTAGGCGATGGCCTCGAGCGCGGCGCGCGCGATATGGGCGCCAGTGGTGCCGCGCGTCATGCCGAGGATGGTGGCGCGTGCGTACGGATCCCAGTGCGGCGCGCCCAGTCCCGTGAAGGCCGGCACCAGCATGACGCCGCCGCTGTCGGGCACGCTCATGGACAGCGCCTCGACCTCGCGCGACTGGCGGATGATCCCCAGGCCGTCGCGCAACCACTGCACCGTGGCGCCGCCCATGAAGACACTGCCTTCGAGCAGGTAGTCGGTGCGCCCGTCGATCGTCCAGCCGACGGTCGACAGCAGCCGGTGATGCGATACCGGTGGCGCGGCGCCGGCATGCATCAGCATGAAGCACCCGGTGCCGTAGGTATTCTTGGCCATCCCCTTGCGATGGCACGCCTGGCCGAAGGTGGCTGCCTGCTGGTCGCCGGCAATGCCGGCAATCGGGATCGGGTGGCCGAACCATTCGGCGGCGGCATGGCCGACCAGGCCACTGCTGGGCACGATCTCGGGCAACACCGCGCGCGGGATGTCGAACAGCGCCAGCAAGGCGTCGTCCCAGGCCAGCGTGTGCATGTTGAACAGCATCGTGCGCGACGCATTGCTGGCATCGGTCACGTGGCGCCCGCACAGGCGGTAGACCAGATAGCTGTCGACGGTGCCAAACGCCAGCTCGCCCCGCTCCGCCCGCTGGCGCGCGCCCGGGACATGGTCGAGCAACCATTGCAGCTTGGTCGCGGAAAAATACGCATCCAGTTCCAGACCGGTCAGTTCGGCAATCATGGCCGCCCTGCCCGCCTCGCGCAGCCGGTCGCAGGCGCCCGCCGTGCGCCGGTCTTGCCAGACGATGGCGTTGGCCACGGGTTCGCCGGTAACGCGGTCCCACAGCAGCGTCGTTTCGCGCTGGTTGGCGATGCCGATCGCGGCGATGCGCGCCGGGTCGATGCCGCTGTCGGTCAGCGCGGCGCGCGCGCAGGCGAGCTGGCTGTCCCAGATATCGCGCGGGTCGTGCTCGACCCAGCCGGGCTGCGGGAAATACTGGGGAAATTCGCGCTGGCAGCTGGCCACGGCCACGCCGGCATCGTCGAACACGATCGCACGCGAACTGGTGGTGCCCTGGTCGAGGGCGAGGATGTAGTGGGTCAATGCGGTCTCCGGGACGACCGGGGAAAACGCGCACCGAGCGGTGCGCGTCATGAATTATGTGTAAAGCAAGCCGATAGGCCGGATTCTGTGTAATGCCACCTTGCGGCGACACTTGGACAATCATTCCTCTAGGCGCTGAATTACTCCAGCGCTCAAGCTTCCTACCCGCACGCTCCGCGAGCAACATCAACGCGT
>Ga0308158_10003038_pt1 | contig 15141 bp, 15 predicted proteins | sample PhyBR2_FD_201038 | JGI IMG/M metagenome (GOLD analysis project Ga0308158, IMG submission 201038) | Phyllosphere microbial communities from UC Gill Tract Community Farm, Albany, California, United States - DLSLB.R2 | ecosystem: Host-associated > Plants > Phyllosphere > Unclassified | place: USA... | reverse complement strand
GTGTAGCCGTTGACGTAGCCCACCTTGGGCCGGGTAAAGAGCTTGCCGCCGAAGCGCCAGCTGGTGCCGTCGTCCTCGGACACCATCAGGGTCGGGTCGTCGTTGATGGCCCGGACAAAGTTGTACACGCGGGACTCGGAGTCCAGCCGGTGCAGGTTGGAGTAGGTGGCGCCGCGCCCGTCGGCCAGTTCCGTCCAGTCGAAGCACTGTTCAGGCCCCCATTCGGAGGCGTCGTGGGGCCGCGTGGAGATCCGCCAGCGGGAAAAGTTGTCTGTCTTGTGCTTGGCGTACATGGCCAGGTACCGGCCGTCCGGCCTGATCAGCAACGCAGGAGCATCATGGTCGTCAGGCTCCAGCTTCCGGTGCAGGACATGTACCGTGCTCTGGCCTGTTGCCAGGTCCAGGACTGCAATTTCGATGTTGCCGCCACGGCTTTCGCCGCCGGGGCCTTCCGGAGCAGCCACCGAACCCACCAGCAGGGTGTTGGCAACGGGATCCACCAGGGCCCGCTCGTCCTGAAACCAGCACCAGGCGCCGTTGTCATTGATTGTGATCGGGTCCTGGGACATGGCACTCCTGTATAGTCGGGAAAGCGTATTCCGCTATCCTTGCCCATACCTCTTCCGGGGTCAACGCTTCTGCACCGCTGATATCGGATCAACAGCCGCTCCGGCCACCGGTCCGCCTGCTGCCGTACCGAGCCATTCCGTGTCAGGATCAAGGTATGCCCCAGCGCCTCATGCTGCTCGACACTGCCTCCCTCTACTTCCGTGCCTTCTACGGCCTGCCGGACACCATCCGCCATCCGGACGGAACGCCGGTCAACGCCGTCCGCGGACTGCTGGACATGATCGCCCGCCTCACCACCGACTACCATGCCACCCATCTGGTGGCCTGCTGGGACGATGACTGGCGGCCGCAGTGGCGCGTGGACCTGCTTCCCACCTACAAGGCCCACCGCGTGGCCCGGACGGTACCGGGCGGCACCGACGTCGAGGTGGTACCGGAGGGTCTTGAAGCGCAGCTGCCCATGATCCGCCGGGTGCTGGAGCTGGCCGGCATCGCCATCGTGGGTGCCGCGCAGCATGAGGCCGACGACGTCGTGGGCACCTACGCGAGCCAGGCTGCCTTCCCCGTGGATGTCGTTACGGGCGACCGCGACCTCTTCCAGGTCTGCGACGACGAACGCGGAGTCCGGGTCATCTACACCGCCCGCGGCATGAAGAACCTCGAAGTCATCACCGAAGAAAGTGTGGTGGCCAAGTACAAGGTCCTGCCCCAGCAGTACGCCGACTATGCCACCTTGCGCGGGGACGCTTCCGACGGCCTGCCCGGCGTGGCGGGAATCGGCGAGAAGACGGCGGCCTCCCTGCTGCTGAAGCACGGCACCCTGGAACGGCTGCTGGCAGCCGCGGAAGAGCCCGGCGGCGGGGTGTCCGGGCCTGTCCAGGCCAAGCTCACAGCCGCCGCCGCGTACCTGGAAGCAGCCCCCGCCGTCGTCCGTTTGGTGCGCAACCTGGAGCTGCCCACCCTGGATGAGGCCGGCGCCCTGCTGCAGCCGGTGACCGGTGGGCGGCGCGCTGAACTCGAGCAGCTGGCAACGGACTGGAACCTGGGCGGATCGGTCCGCCGGCTGCTGGCCGCCCTGGATCAGCGCGGTTAGCAGACGCCAACGGCGGTGAAAGCCGCCTTGTGTTGCGTCATCCAGGGACATAACACGCCCCCTTGGATCCCTGCTGGATGACGCCGGATGTGCAGGGGTGACGCCGGGTTTCGGCCCGTGTCCGTTCATGTCAGACGGCTTGAACAGGCCTTTTTCGGGATGGTTTGGTGAGGTAACGATCCAGACGAGAGGCCACTTCCATGACAGTCACTTCAGATCTTGCTCCGCGCCGGCTTCGCGACATTTTCGGAACCTTCGCCAGCGGCCTGACCATAATCACCGGTTCCACCCCGGACGGACCCGCCGGTTTCACCTGCCAGTCATTTGCATCCCTGTCGCTGGATCCGGCCCTGGTCACGTTCAGCCCGGCGCGCACCTCAACTACCTGGCCGGTGCTGCGGAGGGCCGGTTCCTTCGCCGTGAACATCCTTCCGGCGGAGCACCAGCACCTCGCCGGGCAGTTCGCCCGCCCCGGAGCCGAGAGGTTCGCAGGAGTCAGCCACACGTCGTCGCCGCTGGGAAATCCCCTTCTCGATAATGCGCTCGCCTGGATCGACTGCGACCTTCACGCCGAGTACGACGGCGGCGACCACAGCATTGTGGTGGCCGCGGTGCGCCATCTCCACGCTCGGCACGACGCAGAACCGCTGCTGTTCTTCAGGGGCCGGTACGGCGGGCTTGCACCGGCAAGGGGCCTGCTCGAAGCGGGACGCTGACGGGTCCTGCCAACCCATTGGCCCAAGGGCTTCCACTTCGCGCCCGGGAACACCGGCCGTCCGCACTCTTGCTTCCGGCCCATCCGGTAGTAAGCTTACTGAGCATTACTAGTAAGCTTGCTGATTAAATGGGATGGGAGCGGGAGCCATGGGCGCAATTCTCGGTACGGCCCTGTCACTGATGCTGACCGTTGGCGGGGCGGCGGTTGCCGCAGAGGGTGGCCCCGGGGCCGCCCAGCATTATCTTGCCGGACATGTGCTCCTCGGAGTGGGCATCGGCTTGTTGATCGCCACCATCCTGCGGGCAGGCGCCCGGATTCTCCTGGCCCGGCGTACTTCACCCGCGCATGAGACCACAGCGCTGCCCCCCGAGGCCGACCCGGCCACCGTCACCGTGCTACCCATCCGGTCCACCGTTCCCATGCCGATGCGGGGCAGGCATGCCGCATAGGGTGGAACCCACAGCGGCACCCGGGCTTGCCAGTGAAGCAGTCGGGGCGCATCCCGTACCCCTGCGCCGTCGGAGGGCCCATGCCCTGATCGTCCTCTGCTGCACCCTGGTTGCCGCCGCACTGGTGGTGGGAGCGGCGGGCATCCGTTCCGCAGACGACGACGAAAACGTCCTCCGGGGCTTCCAGGTCCGCGTACTGAGCATCAGCCAGGCGGCCGCAGAGAACAGGATGGATGGGGCACTGGCAGCCCTGCAGGCACTTGAAAAGGACGTGGGCGATGCGGCGGCAGCAGGCCGCCTCTCCGCTGCACGGTACCGGGGCATCGAGACCGCACTCTCGGCAGTGAAGTCGGACATTGCCACGAAAGTGGCGGCCGCCGCAGCACCTCCCGCGGCGGAACCCAGCGCAGCGGCCCCTGCCGGTTCCGACACCAACCAACTTGCCGACACCGCCCAAAGTGAATCCGTCCCCGCTCCCGTGGAACCGGCGGTGCCTGCCGTGGCCCCCGCCCCTGCTCCGGCGGCGGCCGTTCCCGGTGACAAGCGTTCGGACACCGCCAAGGAAGCCAGAAACAAGAACAAGGGCAAGGAACAGGGGAAGCCCTGACCCCAACGGCGGGGCCCATGCCGTCAGGGCAGAATGGACGGATGACTCCACCTGAGGGCTCCCCGCCCGCCGACGCTTTCGACCTCGCGGCCATCGGCGCAGGGCTTGCCTTCGAAGGTTCTCTTCCCGCCTTGCGAAGCGCACTGCAAAGCGGCGGGGCGCCGGGCGCCGCCGTGGTGCAGGCGCCGCCCGGGACAGGCAAGACCACGCTCGTTCCGCCGCTGCTGGCGAATCTGTACGGCCGGCACGGGCGCATCGTCGTCACCCAGCCGCGGCGCGTTGCCGCGCGGGCCGCCGCCCGCCGCCTCACCGGGTTGGACGCAAAGGGACTGGAGGCCGGAGGCAAGGGCAGTCGAGTCGGGTACACCGTCCGCGGGGAACACCACGCAGGTCCAGGCACCCGGGTCGAGTTCGTCACCCCGGGCATCCTGCTGCACCGCCTGCTGGCCGATCCCGGGCTTGACGGGACCGCCGCCGTCATCCTTGACGAGGTGCATGAACGCGGGCTGGAGACGGATCTTTTGGTGGGCATGCTCGCGGAGGTCCGGGCGCTGCGGGGCGACCTGGCCGTCGTCGCCATGTCCGCAACGCTGGACGCACCAAGGTTCGCAGCCCTGCTGGGGGATACCGACGGCGGCGGGCCGGCGCCCGTCGTCGACTGTCCTTCCGTGAACCATCCCTTGGAGGTCCAATGGCTCCCGGCGCCGGCCGCGCGGCTGGACGCCAGGGGGGTGAGCCGCTCCTTCCTGGACCACGTGGCCGCGGCAGCGGCTGACGCCCACGCCCGCACCCTTGCCGCTGACGAGTCAATGGACGCCCTGGTGTTCCTTCCTGGTGCCAGGGAAGTTTCCCACGTTGCTGCGCTGCTCCGTTCCCGGACGGGACGCACCGTTGAGGTCCTCGAACTCCACGGCCAGGTGGGTGCAGCGGAGCAGGACCGGGCGGTGTCAGGGCGGGGTCCCGGGGATCCGCCACGGATCATCGTCTCCACCGATCTTGCCGAGTCCTCCCTTACGGTGCCCGGCGTCCGGCTGGTCATCGACTCCGGGCTCGCGCGTGAGCCGCGGCGCGACTCGGGCCGGGGCATGAGCGGGCTGGTGACGGTTTCCTGCTCCCGGGCATCCGCCGACCAGCGTGCGGGCCGTGCTGCCCGGCAAGGGCCGGGAACCGTGGTCCGCTGCTACTCGCAGCAGGCGTACGGGGCTGCCCCCGCCCACGTGACGCCGGAAATCGGTGTGGCGGACCTGACCGGCGCCGCCCTGACCCTCGCCTGCTGGGGAGCGCCGGGCGGAAAGGGGCTCGCCCTGCCGGACGCGCCGCCGCGGCTGGCGATGGAGGACGCCATCGAGGTGCTCCGCGAGCTTGGCGCCGTCTCCGACGACGGCCACGTGACGAAGGCGGGACGCGCCCTTGCCGCGATACCCGCCGATCCCCGGCTGGCCCGTGCATTGCTCGACGGCGGCGCCTCCTATGGCGCGCAGGCCGCCGCAGAGGTCGTCGCCGCGCTCTCCGGGGACCATCGTGCCCCGGGAGCAGACCTGCCCCGCCTCATGTCCCAGCTCCGTGCCGATCCGGGCCCGGCCGGCCGCCGCTGGGCGGAAGAGGCCAAACGCCTGGCAGGGCTGGGGCGGCGGCAAAAGAGCGCTGCCGCGGCGGGCCCTGCCATGCCTGCCACTGGCGGGGAAGCTGTAGGCGCCGTCGTCGCCCTCGCCTTCCCGGACCGGGTGGCCCGCCGCGTGCCCGGCAGCGGGGGCGCCGGGCAGTACCTGTTGACCTCCGGCACCAGGGCGGGCCTGCCCGCCGGCAGCAGCCTGTCAGGGGAGGAGTGGCTGTCCGTGGCGGAAGTGTCGCGGGCGGAAGGCCGGGATGCTGCCGGCACCGGCGCCGTGATCCGCGCCGCGGCGCCGCTCTCGGCCGCGATGGCCGACCGGGCAGCGGCGCGCCTGTTCGCCGACACGGTGGAGGAGGAATTCAGCGGCGGCCGGGTGAGCGCACGGAGGACCAGGCGGCTGGGTGCCATCGTGCTGTCCGCCACGCCGGTCCGGCCCACGGCTGAGCAGGGCAGGAAGGCCGTGGCGGCGGCGCTGCAGTCAGGGGGGCTCACGGCGCTGGCATGGTCGACGGCGGCGTCCTCCCTCCGGCGCCGGCTCGCTTTCCTGCATCGCGGGTTGGGAGAGCCCTGGCCCGACGTTTCGGACGCTGCGCTGCTGGCGCGGCTGGAGGACTGGCTGGGGCCGGAGCTGGAAGAGCTCGCTGCCGGCAAGCCTGTCAGTTCGCTTGACCTGGCCCAGCCACTGCGCCGCCTGCTGCCCTGGCCCGAAGCCGCCCGGCTGGACGAGCTTGCGCCGGAAGCTCTTGAGGTACCCAGCGGCTCGCGGATCCGGATCGACTACCCGGAGCCCGGTGATGGAGCTGCTGCGCCGGTGGTGGCGGTAAAACTTCAGGAGTGCTTTGGCTTGGCAGAATCCCCGAGGCTGCTGGGGGGCAGGGTCCCCGTGCTGTTCCACCTGCTCTCACCGGCCCGCCGCCCCCTCGCCGTCACCGATGACCTCACGTCGTTCTGGTCGGGACCCTACAGGCAGGTACGTGCGGAAATGCGGGGCCGCTACCCCAAGCACCCCTGGCCGGAGGACCCTTGGTCCGCCCCGGCGACGGCGCGGACCAGGCAGCGCCCGTAAGGGCAAACCCGGGACGCTCAGGAGTGCGACCCGATGAATTCGGCGACGGGGGCGGCCAGGGATTCCCCCACCTCGTCGGCAGGGCGCTTCTTACCTGCCACCGCGAAGGAATGGTCGCCGCCCTCCACCCATTGAAGGACGGCATTGGGCCCGATGCGGGACACAACGTCCGCCATGATGTCCGGCGTGGCAAAGGTGTCCCGGGTCCCCTGCAGGAACAGCATGGGCGTGGCCAGCCCATACAGGTGTTCGTCCCGGAGCTTTTCCGGTTTTCCGGGAGCATGCAGGGGATAGCCCAGGTACACCAGGCCTGCGGTCTCCATGCCCTCGGCGACGGCCATGGACGCCATCCGTCCACCGAACGACTTGCCGGCCGCCCACACGGGACCGCGGTCACCGTGCGCTCCGGCCCGCGCACGGGCAGTGTCCATGGCTGCCCGCCAGGCTGCGATGGCCAGGGGAGGGCGGTCCGGAAACTTCCGCCCTGCCTCGCGGTAGGGGAAATTGAAGCGCAGGGTGGCCAGGCCCAGGCTGTTCAACGCATCGCTGAAGCCGCGAAGGAACGGGTGCTCCATGCCAGCGCCTGCGCCGTGTGCCACCACCACGGTTGCGGTGGGGTTCGCGGGGCGGGCGTAAATGGCGGAAAAGGTGGCGTCCCCTGTGGTGATGGTGAGCTGCTGTTCGGTTGCCGGCATGGGTCCATCATGCCGGAGCCCTGCCGGATGTGCCGGTCCCGGCCCGCGCCGGGGTGTACGTTGTCCCCATGGCGAGTGAACAGACCACCATCACTGTCCCGGGTCCCGACGGCGAGCGCGAGATGCGGATTTCCAGCCCCAGCCGGGTCCTCTGGCCGGACCTGGGCCTTACCAAGCTGGATCTGGTGAACTACATCTGCGATGTGGGGGAGGCGTTCATCGCCGCCAACGGGGACCGGCCCATCTCACTCCAGCGGTATTCGGGCAACATCGACGGCGAGATGTTCTTCTCCAAGAACCCGCCCAAGGGCACGCCGGACTTCATCCGGTCAGTCAAAGTCGTCTACCCCAGTGCCCGGTCCCACCCCCAGCTGGTGTTGGACGAGCCTGCGGCCGCCGTCTGGGCTGTCCAGATGAACACGGTGGTGTTCCACCCCTGGCCTTCGCGCGCTGAAAACACGGACAACCCGGACCAGCTGCGCATCGATCTGGACCCGCAGCCCGGCACCGACTTCGATGACGCCGTCCCCGCCGCCAGGGTGATGAAGGAGGTGCTGGCCGAGGCGGGGCTGACCTGCTTCATCAAAACTTCCGGGAACCGCGGACTCCACGTGTATGCGCCCATCGAACCCACCCGCGAGTTCCTGGACGTCCGGCACGCAGTCATCGCCGCTGCCCGGGAAGTGGAACGGCGCATCCCGGACAAAGTGACCACCGCCTGGTGGAAGGAAGAACGGGGCCGGCGCGTGTTCCTGGACTTCAACCAGGCCAACCGCGACCGCACCATCGCCGGCGCCTACAGCCCGCGGGCGCTTCCGCACGCCCCCGTGTCCTGCCCCATTACCTGGGACGAACTGGAGCACGCCGATCCGAAAAACTTCACCATCCTCACCGTGCCGGAGCGGCTTAAGACCGTGGGCGATCCCTGGGCGGACTTCAGTGCGAGCCCCGGCACCATCGACACCCTGTTGGAATGGTGGGACCGCGACTGCAAGGCCGGCCTGGGCGAGATGCCGTTCCCGCCGGACTACCCCAAGATGCCGGGCGAACCGCCGCGGGTCCAGCCCAGCAGGGCACGCAAGCAGGACTGAGCCGCACACCCAGTATTGGGGCGCTCTGGCACGGACACGCAGGCCGCCGTCGTACTTTACGACGGCGGCCGGCGGCAAAGTGCCCCGCGACGGCTCCCGGGCGGGTTATTCGAACCTGGACGGATCGCCCATGCCGCGCCGGACAACCTCGGCCACCCCGCTGGAGAAGTCCACCACGGTGGTGGGCTCGGCGCCGCAGTCCCCGGCATCGATCACGGCGTCCACCTGGTGGTCCAGCCGCTCTTTGATCTCCCAGCCCACGGTCAGCGGTTCCTCCTCATCGGGCAGCAGCAGCGTGCTGGACAGCAGCGGCTCGCCCAGCTCGGCCAGCAGCGCCTGCACCACCCGGTTATCCGGGATACGCACACCAACGGTCTTCTTCTTGGGGTGCAGCAGCCGCTTGGGGACCTCCTTGGTGGCGGGCAGGATGAACGTGTAGCTGCCGGGGGTGACGGCCTTGATGCTGCGGAACACGTCGTTGCTGATGTTCACGAACTGCCCCAGCTGGGCGAAGTCCCGGCAGACCAGCGTGAAGTGGTGTTTGTCGTCCAGGTGCCGGATGCTCCTGATCCGGTCCAGGGCCTCCCGGTTGCCCATCTGCGCGCCCAGGGCGTAGCAGGAGTCCGTGGGGTAGGCGATCAGGCCGCCGTCCCGGATGATCTTCACTGCCTGGGCAATGGCGCGGGGCTGGGGGTCGTGGGGGTGGACATCAAAGAATCGGGCCATGCCCCGAGCCTACGTTCCCGCGGGCCGGGGCGCACCCATCCGCCGCCGCCTCCCGCGCGGCGGCGGCACGCACCGGGGGTGCTCAATGGTGGGAGAATGTGCGTCATGGCTAGGGAACGCATCGTCATCGGCCTCAACGGCAGCGGCGACGGAGACCTCCTGGTGCACCGCGCCGCCAAGCTCCTCGACCGCGCGGGCGGTGGTGACGTCCTTGCAGTCCACGTCCGGACACCGTCCGGCGCGCAGGGTGAATCCCCGCACGCGCTGGAGTCCCAGCGGCGGCTCGTGGCCGGGCTGGGCGGCAGCTACCACGCGCTCTCGTCCGGCGACGTCGCCGGGGCGCTGCTCGACTACGCCCACGCGCACAATGCGACGCACATCCTGGTGGGGCAGAGCCGCCGCCGGTTTGCGGTGCTGTCCGGCGGCAGCGTGGAAGCGAAGGTGGTCCGGGGCGCCGGGGACATCGACGTCCAGGTGGTGCCCCGGCCGGCGGTGTCCAAGCCGACCCTGTCCAGGGGCGCCGGGCAGCGGACCGCACTGGGGCGGCGCAGGGTGGTGATCGGGTTTGCGCTCGCCGCCGCTCTCCCGGCCGGGCTGCAACTGCTGCTGGCAGTCTTTGACCACAGCGTGGCCACGGCGGCACTGCTCCAGCTGGCCGGCGCGGTGGCCATCGCCCTGGTGGGGGGCCTCTGGCCGGCTGTTGCGGGTGCGCTGTGGAGCAGCGTGCTGGTCAACTACTTTTCCACTCCGCCGCTGCGGGACCTCGCCATCCATGATCCGCAGGACATCCTGTCACTGGCCGTTTTCGCCGGCGTGGCCGTCGCGGTGGCCGGGGTGGTGGACCGCTCCGCCCGGCGGTCCAAGGAGGCTGCCACGGCGCGGGCAGAAGCCGCCACCCTGGCCGATCTGGCCCTTGCGGCGTCCCGGGACGAGGACAACCTGACAGGGCTCCTGGCGGAAGCGGTCAGTGTTTTCGGCGTTACGGGTGCCGCTGTCCTGGCCCGCCCCGGTGCCGGACCCAGCGCCGGGTCCGTTGCAGCCACAGGGTCCGCGGGGAGCGGTGATGGGGCGGACACCGGGATGAAGCACGACGCCGGAGCGGACCTTGGGCCGGGCGGCTGGCAGGTGCTTGCCGCGGCCGGGAATGCAGTGGGCCGGTTGGGAGGGCCACTTGGCGGGCTCCCTGGCACTGGGGCTCCTGGAACCACCGTCGAGCAGGTGGATGAGGAGACCACGCTGGTGCTGCTGGGCCGGGACGTTCCACCGTCCGGGCGCAGGCTGCTGGCTGCGTTCGCGGTCCACGTCAAAGCCCAGCTCGAGCGCCGCCAGCTGGCAGCCACCCGGACCGAAATGCTCCGCCTCGCCGAGGGGAACGCCATGCGTACGGCCATCCTCCGGGCCGTGTCGCACGACCTCCGCACGCCCCTGGCCGGCATCAAGCTGGCTGCCGGCGGACTCCTGCAGAACGGCGTCTCCTACACCCCGGCCGAGCAGCATGACCTGCTGGAGACCATCGATGCCTGCACGGACCGGTTGGACCTGCTGGTGGCCAACCTCCTGGACATGTCGCGGATCACCGCGCAATCGGTGGAACCGCTGCTGGGCCCGGTCCGCTGGTCCGAGGCCGTTGAGGCCGCCTTGCGGGGCCTGCCCCAAGGAACGGTGCGGGTGGCGCTGCCCGCCAATATGCCCCCAGTGGACGCCGATCCCGGCCTGCTGGAGAGGGCGGTGGCCAACATCCTGGAGAACGCGCTGAAGTATGCCGCCGGGACGGCTGTGGTGGTGACGGGCGGTGCCGGCGGCAGTGTCCTGGACGGTCATCCCTGCGGGGAGTTGCAGATCATTGACCACGGTCCGGGCGTTCCGGCCAGCAAAGTAGTGGAGATGTTCCGTCCGTTCCAGCGGCTCGACGACACCTCCCCGTCCACGGGGATTGGGCTGGGACTTTCGGTGGCGCAGGGCTTCGTCCAGTCGATGCGGGGAACCCTCACCGCCAGGGAAACCCCGGACGGCGGCCTGACCATGGTGATCCGCCTGCCCCTCTCCACCGGCGTACCGGCAGGCGACCCCGCCGGCGGCAGACCCGGCGGGGCCCACGCAGCCGCCGGGGCCCGGCCATGAGGGGGAACGACGCCGGCACTCCCGGCAGTGGCCAGGCCAAGGCGAAGGTGCTGGTGATCGACGACGATCCGCACCTGTTGAAGGCGCTCCGGATCACGCTCGCCGCGCACGGCTACGCCGTGGAGACGGCCGGGGACGGCGCTTCCGCCCTCACGGCGGCCTCCCGGCTGGCGCCGGACGTGCTGGTCCTGGACCTCGGCTTGCCGGACATGGACGGGACCGAGGTCCTGCGGAACCTGCGCCGCTGGAGCGCTGCGCCCGTCCTGGTCCTGTCCGCCCGGCATGGATCCCCGGACAAGGTGGGTGCCCTTGATGCCGGCGCCGACGACTACATCACCAAGCCCTTCGGCCTGGATGAGCTCCTGGCGCGGCTGCGTGCCCTGCTGCGGAGGGTGCCCCAAGCCGAAACACACCCCCTGGTCAGCTCCGCCGGCTTTACCGTTGACCTCCTGGCGAGGCAGGTCCTGCGTTCCGGGCAGCCGGTGAGGCTCACCCCCACGGAATGGAACATCCTGGAAATCCTGGTCCGCAACCCGTCCCGGCTCATCTCCCAGCAGCAGTTGCTGGCCGACGTCTGGGGCCCGGCCTACGGCAAGGAAGCCAACTACCTCCGCGTGTACATGGCCCAGTTGAGAAGGAAGCTGGAGGACGATCCCGGCAACCCCCGCCACCTGCTGACCGAGGCCGGCGCGGGCTACCGCTTCGTGCCGTGAACCCGGGGATCGACAGGGGAGCGTTCCCTTGCCGGGCGCCGGATGGGGCAGGATGTTGTCTGCCCCAGTTCCGGCCGATGCGGTTCCGGCCCCTGAGAAGGAGACCCTGCCATGCCAACAGTCCTCAACCCCTACCTGAGCTTCCGCGACAATGCCCGCGAGGCGATGAACTTCTACCAGTCCGTGTTCGGCGGCGCACTGACGCTCAGTACCTTTGGCGACTTCCAGGCCAGCGACGATCCCGCGGAAGCGGAGAAAATCATGCACGCCATGCTGGTCACCACCCATGGCCTGGTGCTCATGGGCGCCGATACTCCCAACAACATGCAGTACCACCCTGGCTCCTCCATATCCATTTCGCTCAGCGGCGAGGATGAGGTTGAGCTTCGCGGCTATTACCAGAAGCTCACCGGCGATGGGGGAGCAGTGACTGTTCCCATGGAAAGGGCTCCATGGGGCGATGTCTTTGGCATGTGCACCGACCGGTTCGGTGTCTCGTGGCTGGTCAACGTCAATGCCGCCCAGGTGGCACCGGCCTCTTGACGTCCGTGCGCCTGCCGGCTGGCCGGGCGATCTTCCCGTGCTTCTTGAGGCCGGGCCGCCGGACTGCGAGGATTAAGGGGTGAGGCCCGTCATGGAGTTCTTGTCCGACAAATGGTGGATGGTGTTTCCGCTGATGGCGTTCGCCGGCCGCTGGGCAAGCGGCTGGCGGGGGGCAGGCGAACGCCGGCACCGGCGCCGGGTTGAACTGTACACACTCAGGAACCAGGCACTGGAGGCCGAAAAGGCCTCCGTGGCAGAGGTGCAGGCGCTGATGAATACCCATGAGGCCACCAACCGGCGGTGGCTCGAATACGAGCTGGACGTCGGCAAGCTTATCGATTTCCCCATGATGACCGACGTCCGCGAACCCCTCACGGTGGCCTTCCTTCGCGCCAAGCGGGAAGCGGACGGCCAACGCCCCGCCTCCGCCGAAGACCTCCGGTCGGTGTCCGGCCTTGACGCCTACCGGCAGGCGGTCAACAACTTCGCGGTGGCGCTTGACGTGGCCGAGCGCGAAGCCCGGCGCGTCAGGGACAGCAAGTTCAGTGGGCCCGAACGCGAACGGCTGGCCACGGCACGGAAACTGCTGATGATTGCCGAGAACGACGCTGCCACCCCGGCAGAACGGCAGGCCGCCTACAAACGGGCGCGCCGGGAGCTGGACGGCCTCATCGTCCTGCCCGACGTCACCGTGGCGGCCCTCGAAGAGAAGATCGCGCCGGAACTGGATGCCGGGCCGCGGCCGCCCCAGTTCCACCAGGGCTGAATCCCTCCGGGTGCACGTCCCGCTGCATCCCCGGTGTGGAATATCCCCGCCGGAACTGGACCGGGTCCGGTCTTTCCGGCTCCAACCCGTGTTTTGACCTCATGCCCGGTACGCGTACGATCGATAGGGTTTCCCGCCGGTTGTGCCAGCGCCGCAAGTCATTCCACGCAAACAGCTGGTGAACTATGCTGTGCAAGGCAGCCTGGCAAGTGAAACTGCTGAACGTCGTCTCTGCAGATTGGGCAACAGGTGGATATCACCTTCATGGTGGCGCTGGTCATCGCACTGGCACTATTTTTCGACTTCACGAACGGCTTCCACGACACCGCTAACGCCATGGCAACGCCCATTGCGACAGGTGCCATCAAGCCCAAGACGGCGGTGGCCCTGGCAGCGGTCCTGAACCTCGTTGGCGCATTCCTTTCCACCGAGGTTGCCAAGACGATCTCCGGCGGCATCATCAGGGAGGGATCCGGCGGCGTCCAGATCACCCCGGAAATCATCTTCGCCGGGCTGATGGGAGCCGTCCTCTGGAACATGATCACCTGGCTCAAGGGCCTGCCGTCCAGCTCGTCCCACGCACTGTTCGGCGGCCTCATCGGTGCAGCTGTCGTCGGCGCGGGATTCAACTCCGTCAACCTTGAAACCCTGCTCCAGAAGGTCATCCTTCCGGCTGTTTTCGCCCCGGTCATTGCCGGCCTTGCTGCCTATGTCTGCACGCGCCTGGCCTACGCCCTGACTTCCCGCCATGACCCCGAGACGGGCACCAAGCTCACGCAGAAGCGCGGCGGCTTCCGCACCGGCCAGGTCTTCACCTCCAGCCTGGTGGCCCTGGCCCATGGCACCAATGACGCCCAGAAGACCATGGGCATCATCACCCTGGTCCTGATCGCCGCCGGAACCCAGGCTCCCGGCTCCGGCCCCCAGCTCTGGGTGATAGCAGCCTGCGCCATGGCCATCGCCATCGGCACCTACGCCGGCGGATGGCGCATCATCCGCACCATGGGTTCGGGCCTGACCGAGGTCAAGCCTGCCCAGGGCTTCGCGGCGGAAACCAGCACCGCGTCCGCCATCCTCGCGTCCTCACACCTCGGCTTCGCCCTTTCCACCACGCAGGTGGCCTCGGGCTCAGTGATCGGTTCCGGAATGGGCCGCCGCGGGACCACGGTCCGCTGGAACATGGTGGGTAAGATCGCGCTGGGCTGGCTCTTCACCCTTCCGGCCGCGGGCGTCGTCGGCGCCCTGACCGCCCTCCTGGTGAAGACCGGCGCCGTGGGCGTCCTCATCGCCGCCGTGGCAGGCAGCGCGGCTGTCCTGTTCATGTTCTTCTACTCACGCAAGTCCTCCGTGAGCCATCAGAACGCCGTCGAGGTGGAGGAAGCCGGCCAGGCCGTCCGGTTTGCCAAGAAGAAGGCCCGGGCCGAAGCCAAAGCGAAAGCCAAGGCCGACGCCAGGGCCAGGGCAGAAGCAAGAGCAACAGCAAACAACCGCAAGGAGACTCAACGATGAAGTGGTTGGAACTCCTGACCGTTGCAGGCGCCACTTTGGTGTCCGCGGCAATTGTGGTGACCCTCTACTCGCTTGGGGTCCGGTTTACGGCCATTGCGGCTGACGCCCAGCAGGCGTCTCCCGGCGTCAAGCGCTCCTTCGCCTACGTATGCTTCGGGTTGTGCGGTGTGGCAGTCCTCTTTGGGCTGTACCTGATCATCCCGTACTTCACGAAGTAGCGCCCCACACGCAGCACTGCCGGACGGTTCGCCGGGCCTGCTGATTGGCGGGGTTACCCGGGCTCGCTAGGCTGGGCCCATGCCACGCATCCAGTACTTCGTTGCAGCGTCCCTTGACGGCTTCATCGCCACCACCACGGACGACCTGGGCTGGTTGTTGCAGTTCGACGGTTTCGAAGGCGGGGCGGAAAGCTACAACGACTTCATGTCCGGTGTGGGCTGCATCGTCATGGGCGGGGAAACGTTCGCATGGTTGATGGAACACGAGCCGCGGAAGTGGCCCTACACCGGCACGCCCAGCTACGTCTTCACCCACCACGAATACCGAGCCCCGGACGGCGCCGACATCACCTTTGTCCGCGGGGACGTCCAGGAATTCATGGCGGACTTCCGGCGCGACGCCGGGGACAGGAACATCTGGGTGGTGGGCGGTGGCAGCCTCGCGGCCCAGTTTGCGGACGCCGGACTGCTGGATGAGATCATCCTCTCCGTCATTCCGGTGGTCCTGGGCGCAGGGAAGCGGCTGCTGCCGATGAAGGGCCCGACGTCGGCACTTGAGTTGGCTGCTTGCCGCACCCTGGGCAGGGGGATCGTCGAGCTGCGCTATCTGCTTCCCGCGGCATCGGCCCCGCAGGCCTGAGGCA
>Ga0308158_10003037_pt1 | contig 15142 bp, 16 predicted proteins | sample PhyBR2_FD_201038 | JGI IMG/M metagenome (GOLD analysis project Ga0308158, IMG submission 201038) | Phyllosphere microbial communities from UC Gill Tract Community Farm, Albany, California, United States - DLSLB.R2 | ecosystem: Host-associated > Plants > Phyllosphere > Unclassified | place: USA... | reverse complement strand
GGTATTTAGAAGTAATGTCAGTCCATGGATCTTGAGTCAATTGTTTGATACCTAATGACATCTTACGATCGTCTCTGTCTAAAGTTAAGATAACTGCTTCAACAACATCACCAACTTTCACGAAGTCCTGAGCAGAACGTAAATGAGTTGACCATGACATTTCAGAAACGTGGATTAAACCTTCAACACCTTCAGCAACTTCGATAAATGCACCGTAATCAGCGATTACAACTACTTTACCTTTAACTTTATCACCAACAGTTAAGTTAGCATCTAAAGCATCCCATGGGTGAGCGTTTAATTGTTTCAATCCTAATTGAATTCTTGTTTTCTCATCATCGAAATCAAGAATTACAACATTTAATTTTTGGTCTAATTCAAGAACTTCAGATGGGTGGTTGATTCTTGACCAAGAAAGGTCAGTAATATGAATCAATCCGTCAACACCACCTAAGTCAATAAACACACCGTAAGAAGTAATGTTTTTAACAACACCTTCTAATACTTGTCCTTTTTGTAATTGACCGATGATTTCTTTTTTCTGTACTTCAATATCAGCTTCGATAAGAGCTTTGTGAGATACAACAACATTTTTGAATTCGTGGTTGATTTTTACCACTTTGAATTCCATAGTTTTATTTACATAAACATCGTAGTCTCTAATTGGCTTAACATCAATTTGAGATCCTGGTAAGAACGCTTCAATTCCGAAAACGTCAACGATCATACCACCTTTAGTTCTGCATTTAACGAAACCATTAACGATTTCTCCAGTTTCATTAGCTGCAATAACTCTATCCCAAGACTTAATAGTACGTGCTTTACGGTGAGATAATACTAATTGACCTGTTTTGTCCTCGCGGATGTCGATTAATACTTCTACTTTGTCACCTACTTTTAAGTTTGGATTGTAACGGAATTCATTTAAAGAAATAACACCTTCAGATTTAGCATTGATATCAACGATAACGTCTCTATCTGTAATTCTAACAACAACTCCTTCAACTACTTCTTCCTGATCAGTAGAAATGAAAGTTTTTGATACTAGTTCTTCAAACTCTAATAAGTTTTTTTCATCTACTGCATCGATACCTTCTTCAAAGTTGTGCCAGTTAAAATTTGCTAAAAACTCTTCTTGTGATTTAATTTGTTCAGACATGCTGATAAAAAATTTGTATTCTGTGTTCGCTTGAGCTTCTTAATGTGATAGAAAACAACAGAAGTTGTTTGTATAATTAGTTGATACCTAAAGGAAACTCTTATTCACCAAAAGGTGCGCAAAATTAACACATTTATTTGTAATTACAAAACAAATCAAACTGATAATCACCACTAAAGCCAAACTCTAGCTCATTTATATGCTTTTTTTCTTTTTTTGGAGCACAAAGATTTGATTTTCAAACCACTTCCCTCCTGCTCTCGCCTTTATCTCTTCGAGGATATCGGCTCGATCAGGGCTATTTAGGACGTTTTGTTTTCAGAAGAACTTTTGTAAAGATATTTTGATCTATTTGAAATAGATAAATGTGCGTAAAACCAATATATTTTATAAAAATGAAAAAATTAATTCTTATAACAACAGTATTATTTGCATTAATATTTGCGTCTTTTCAAGAAAAAAACAACAATGAATTAAATGGAAAAAGTTTTGTAGGTTTTGAGCATGACAAATATACACATGGTGAGAGTCCAACATATCAGACAACATTAACTTTCAAAAACGATAGTGTATTAGTCAATAGAAACATAATTACAATCACAAACAAAGACACCTTAAATTTCAAAAAGGAAAAAGACAGCTATCAATACAAAGGAATTGTTAAAAAAGAAAAAAACAATATTGAATTTTTAGCTGACGCTTATAAATGTGATAATTGTGAATTTTTAACTTCTGTGGATGAAGTAGATGAAAACGGAGAGCCAAAAGAATTTTTAGAATCTAAAATATACAAAGGTTATTTTACAAAAAACGGATTAAAATTAAACGGATTTATCTTCAAACCCTTTTCTCAAAAAGAAACAAAAAAATAGCTTAAAATCCTCCCTGCTCGCACGAGCATCTTGCTCGTGCCCAAAAATAAATACCACAATACAAGCGTCAATAATAAGAATACCAACAACTATAACTTTTTATTAAAAATAAAATATGAAAAAGACAATCTTAGTTTTATTATCAATAATTACCCTCGCTAATCTTATATTTTTAATAATCGCATTTACCAACTACTCTACATCTTTAACTAAATACAAATTTTTAGTTGGTATTTGTTTTTTAACATTCGGAGGATTTTTAAGAAAACATATTTTAAGTTACAACAAAAAATAAGTTAGCAAAAACGAGTTCTTTTTACTCAAGCTACTGCATGAAATGAAATTCGACAAAGTCAAAACCCGATATCGCGAAAATGCTTTCCGTGCCTGCAACAATTAGCAATACTTACTACTTTAACTATTTACAAACTGAAAACAAACATTCCTTTCTCAAAATCTAGTTTTTTTTTAATCAAAAACTTTTTTATTGTTCACTTTTAAGATAACTTTGTACTCATGGCAAGAACAATTATTTTCCATAAAAATTATTTCATCGAGTTTTATCAGGAACAAGACGTGAAAGTAAAAGGTAAAATCCAATACGTTCTTGAATTAATTAAACAGGTCGATCGAGTTCCTGAAAAGTTTTTAAAACATTTATCCGGAACAGAAGGTTTATATGAAATAAGAGTAGAATATCAGTCTAATATTTACCGAATATTTTGCTGTTTTGACGAAGGTAAATTGGTAGTTCTTTTCAACGGCTTTCAAAAGAAATCTCAAAAGACTCCAAAGAATGAATTAGAAAAAGCAATTGAATTAATGAATGAATATTTTCAAGAAAAATAATTATGAAAAAATACGACAACATAAAAACATTTGACGAACTCATTGATTTAGAGCACGGAAAAATCGGGACTGAAAATAGAAATAAATATGAAGAAAGCTCCCAAATGTTTATTATCAGCGAAATGTTAAAAGAAGCCAGAAAGAACGCAAACCTTACTCAGGAACAATTAGCAGAAAAAACTGGAACTAAAAAAAGTTATATATCAAGAATAGAAAATGCTAAAGGTAATATTCAACTTTCTACATTGATTAGAATATTCGAAATTGGGCTAAACAAAAAAATTGGTTTTACATTTTTATAATCAAACATCACCTAATCCTAATCGTGCGAGCACACGATAGCCGAAACTCTTCTGTTCTCAGGATATTAAGTAATCGTTACAAATCAACCATCTCAAAACTGAAAATTTGACATTTCTTTCTTAAAAATTAGTAAAATTTTCAGAAACAAAATCACATCAAAAAACACAACAACTAACTCATTGTCAGTTTATTACAAATGGTATTTTCTTTGTATAGCTAACTACAAAATAATGTTTAACTTAAAATTTTATTATTATGACAATTGTTAGATATCAAAACCAATGGCCTAGTTTATTTGACAGATTTTTTAATAATGATTTTGAAAGTTGGAATAGAGACAATTTTTCAAAAACCAACACTACTTTGCCTTCGTTGAACATCAAAGAGAACAAAGATTTCTTTTTTGTAGAAGTTGCTGCTCCGGGATTTGAAAAATCAGATTTCAAAATTGAACTGAATAATGACTTATTAACCGTTTCATCTGAAAAAAAACTAAACAACGAAGTCAAAGAAGGAGAACGAATTACCAAACAGGAATTCAGCTACCAGTCTTTCAGCCGCTCCTTTACACTACCTGAATTAGTAGATGAAGAAAAAATTTCTGCCAAATACGAAAATGGAATTTTAGCTATCAGCATTCCTAAAAAAGAAGCAGCAAAACCAAAATCCCCTAAATTAATTGACATCAAATAAACTGGAAACAAAAAAGAGTTAGCACAATACTAACTCTTTTTTTTATATCTCTTTAAGACTTTTGCTTTACTAAATTTAAAACCAAATCAAACTGTTCTTCTCTGGTCAAATCAGAATTATCAACTTCCACAGCATCATCAGCCTTTACTAACGGAGAATTACTTCGGTGCGTATCAATATAATCGCGTTCTTCTACATTTTGAAGCACTTCTTCAAAAGTAACCGAATCTCCTTTTTGGATTAATTCGTCAAAACGTCTTTGCGCACGTGTTTGCGCGCTGGCAGTCATGAATATTTTGAGTTCGGCATCCGGAAAAACAACCGTCCCAATGTCTCTGCCGTCCATTACAACGCCTTTATTTTTCCCCATTTGCTGCTGTTGTTCAACTAATTTAGTTCGAACCTCAGGAATTTCAGCTACTTTACTCACAAAATTAGACACTTCAATAGTCCTGATTTGTTTTTCCACATTTTCACCATTCAAATACATTTCAGCAAAACCTAAATCGGCATTGAATTGAAATTGCAATCGAATATTGGGAAGACTTTTTATCAATGCTTCTTTATCTAAAAAATCAGTTTTTATGTAATTATTTTGCATCGAAAAATAAGCAATCGCACGATACATGGCTCCTGTATCTACATATACATATCCTAATTGTTTAGCTAACTGCTTAGCCAAAGTACTCTTTCCTGTAGAGGAAAACCCATCAATTGCAATTGTAATCTTTTTATCCAAAATGAAGTTATTGAAAATTAATAATCAAAATTAAAAAGCAATAAAAGTACATTTTTTTGAGCTTAGCAAGCAAAGAATTCTTTGACAAAATTTCAAACAAAAACGGCTATTGAATATTCTCAATAGCCGTTTAACGCTAAACTCTGTTTTCAGATTATTTCTCTTTTGTAAACGGAATTGTTCTTCCGTCTCCAATAATCATATCAAATCCTGTTTTATCTTCATTGAACTTAAACTTCAAACCTGCACGTTTGGATTCAAACTCATCCTTTCCAATGGATTTTACTGAAAACTCAGGATAATCGGTAATTTCTACATTCAAAGCTGTATTTTTCTCAGACATTACAATCTTAATCGGCATTCTGGAATTAGAAAAAGTTCCTAAATAAGGATCTAAAATAATATCTTTTTCAAGCATACCTTTGTTATCGGTCCAAACATTATTTTCCTCATTAATATCCGGGAACACATGATCGGGATCAATAGTAATCTTCTCTACTTCCTCTGTAGAATTGTGTTTAAAAGTCCATTCAATATTTTTTTGCCAAACTTCTACAGGTAAATTTACCCTATCTACTTTTCCGCTTTTCAATTTAATATCTAAAACAACCGGCATTGGCATTTTTTCATAATTTTTAATCGTAATCAAAACACCGTTTTTAGGATTATTTTTAATGTATTTAATCGAATTTACACCCTGATCAAACTGCCAATTGTATTGAAACCAGCCTCTCCAAAACCAACTCAAATCTTCTCCTCCAACATTTTCCATCGTTCTGAAAAAATCATCCGGAGTTGGGTGTTTAAACGCCCAGCGCTCGATATAAGTTCTAAAAGCCAAATCAAAACGTTCTTTTCCTAATATTTGCTCTCTCAAAATGATCAATCCCGCACTTGGTTTTCCATAACACAAAACACCAATATTGGCTTCTTTCATATTATCCGGCGAGCTCATTACTGTTTCCAAATCCAAATCAGTATAAGAAGAAGCATTTTCATGCATATCTTCTTTTTCTTCCTTAAACTCTCCGTTGTTAAAATCAGCATCGCTCAAAGTATTAATAAAACTATTAAAACCTTCGTCCATCCAGGCAAACAAACGTTCATTAGAACCCACAATCATTGGAAACCAGTTGTGCCCAAATTCATGATCAGTTACTCCCCACAATTTTTTCCCTTTGGATTTCCAACTGCAAAAAACAATTCCCGGATATTCCATTCCTCCTTCGTTACCGGCCACATTAGTTGCCACCGGATAGGTATATTCCATCCATCTTTTAGAATAATTCTCTATCGAGTTTTTCACAAACTCGGTCGAACGTCCCCAGGCATCATTCCCGGCACTTTCCTCCGGATAGACAGATAATGCCAATGATTTTTTTCCGCTTGGCAAATTAATTCTTGCTCCGTCTAAAATAAAAGCTGCCGAAGATGCCCAGGAAACATCACGGGCATTATTTAATTTAAAGCGCCAAGTTTTAGTAGCCAAAGCGTTCATTTTCTTAGCTGCCAGCACATCATCCTTTGAATGAATCACTACGGTTTTATCACTGTCTTTTGCTTCTAAAAATCGCTTGTATTCCTCAGCGGAATAGACTTCTTTCGGATTAACTAATTCTCCTGAACAAGCCACAATATGATTAGCGGGAGCCGTGATAGCAATATCAAAATCACCATATTCTAAATAAAACTCTGAAGCCCCTAAATAAGGATTAGTATTCCAACCTCTAATATCGTCATACACACACATACGAGGATACCATTGCGCAATGGTAAATATTTTTCCGTTTTTAGTTTCTAAAACTCCCGTTCTGTCAGAACCTTCATTTGGCGAGATATATGAAAACTCAATTTTAAACTCAACCTTCCCTCCTTTTGATTTTAATTCTTCAGGAAGAAAAATTTGCATACGGGTATCGCTGATAAGGTATTTTGCTTCAACTTCAGCAATTTTCTTATTATCGATTTTAATTATTTTAACCGATTTAATTTTGTGCCCCCCATCAAAAATTTGTCCTTGTCTTCCATTTCTGCTTCCTGTAACAGGTACAATTGCCTCACCCCTGGAATCACCTTTGAATAAATTTTGATCTAAATTCAACCACAAAAACGACATGGCATCTGTACTATTATTGGTATAAGTAATAATATCAGTTCCCACAATTTCATTGGTTTGCTCACTTAAGGTCGCCGTCAGTTTATAATCCGCACGATTTTGCCAGTATTCCGCTCCGGGCTGACCGCTTGCCGAACGTGTTGCCGTACCGTTTTTAGTATAAAAAAATGGTGCAAAAGCATCGTGGTAATTATAATTAGAAGTAGTTTTTTCTGTTGAAACTTCCTGGGCATTTAAGGATGAGACTCCTAAGAATATAGCTATTTGAAAAATAGCTCCGAATCGAATGTTTTTCATGTGATTGCAATTTGAAACAAATTAATAAAAAAAATCACTCACTTTTAATATAAAACTTAGGCTTTAATTAAATTTTATGAAATATATTTATCAAATCTAAAATTTTCAAAAAAAATCAATTGCATTTTGACAACTACAATTTCTAACACCTACCTTACAGCAAAAATAAACCACAATGGTGCCGAATTATTTTCCCTAAAAAACAATTATTCTCACCAGGAATATATCTGGGAAGGAAATCCTGATTTTTGGGGTAAACATTCTCCTGTTTTGTTTCCCATTGTTGGCACACTTAAAAACAATTCCTATAATGCGAACAATGAGAATTACACACTTTCAAGACACGGTTTTGCCAGAGATAGGGATTTTGAATTGGTTGATAAAACAGAAAGCAGCGCTATTTTTTCCATACAATCCTCAACTGAAACATTAAAAGTATATCCTTTTGAATTTGAATTGCAAATTTGCTATTCGCTTGAAGAAAAAAATCTAAATATAGAATACAAAGTAATTAACAAAAGCCAATCTAAAATGCCGTTTTCAATTGGAGCACATCCTGCTTTTGCTTTGAACGGAAATTTTGAAGATTATTCCATTCAATTCGAAAAAGACGAAACTTTAGTCTACAATCTTTTAGAAAATGATTTAATTTCAAATAAAACTGAAAATCTAGAAAAAACTGGCGATTTAGTTACGCTAAACTATTCTTTATTCGAAAATGACGCTTTAATTTTTAAAAGTTTGGAATCAAAAAGCTTGAGCATTTTAAAAAACCATAGTCCATTTCTAAAAGTTCATTATCCCGATTTTCCTCATTTAGGAATTTGGACTAAAAAAGATGCTCCTTTTCTTTGTATCGAACCTTGGTATGGGTATTCCGACACTAAAGATGCAACAGGAAATATTTTTGAAAAAGAAGGAATTCAAATTTTAGCTGTAAATGAAGTTTTTAATTCAAAATTCACTATCGAGATTATCGACCCCATTATAGGATTATTATAAAATTAACAACTGTCAACCCTACAATTCGTAGTTAAAATCATATATTTGGACACAAACTGAAATAATAATTCAATTATTTTCAGAGTAACCATATCTATGAAAAAAAATATTCTTTTTGTCATTATAGTATTGTTTTCATCAAATATACAAAGCCAAACCTACATTGGAGCCAAATCGACATTTAGCATTGATGTTTTTGCTTCATTTTGGAAATCATTTGATGGAAAACCTATGCAAACTGTTATGCTAACTCCTGAATACCGTTATCATTTTAAAGAAAAAAACAATGGTTTTTATGCTGGTTTACATGCAGGTCCTGATGTTTATGAATTACAAAAATGGAATTACTGGGGAACAAATAAATACGAAAAAGGTTTGGGTTATCGTCTAGGTGCAACTATTGGTTATCAAAAAAAACTGAATGACAAATTTGTTTTAGATGCTTTCTTAGGTGGTGGTTGGCATCAGGGTTTTTATAAAGGCTATTATACTGATGGAACTCCCGGAAGATATGAATCGGTTAAAAATTGGAATAAAAGTGGCGAATGGCTTCCTTACAGAGGCGGCATCATGGTTTCTTATAAATTAAATTAATCAAATTTAGACAAGGATTTAACATACAGTTCTTCTACTTTTTTTCTGGCCCAATCGGTTTTTCTTAGAAAAGTCAAACTCGATTTGATGCTTGGATTATCATTAAAGCATTTGATTTTTATCAATTCACCCAAGGTGTCAAATCCATAAAAATCAACTAATTTTTCCACTATCGCTTTTAAAGTTTTACCGTGGAGCGGGTCTTTTGAAGTTTGTTTTTCCATGAAGCAAATTTAAATCAAAATCGCTAAAAAATTGTGGAGTTTTAGTAATTGTTCCTACATTTGCAATCCTATGCTAAAAAATGTCAACATACTCAATAAAAGAGCGCGATTTGATTATGAAATAATCGAAAAGTTTACTGCCGGAATTGTTTTGGCAGGAACCGAAATCAAATCTATCCGTTTAGGAAAAGCCAATATTACCGAAAGTTTTTGTGAATTTAAGGGTACCGAACTCTTTGCCATCAATACTTACATAGAAGAATATGCTTTTGGAAACCAATTTAACCACAAATCCAGAAGCGAAAGAAAATTGCTTTTAAATAAAAGAGAATTAAAAAATCTGGCCCGAAGTGTCCAGGCCAAAGGATTAACCATTATCCCTTTGCGTTTATTTACAAATGAAAAAGGAATTGCCAAACTGGAAATCGGACTTTGTAAAGGAAAGAAAAACTACGACAAGCGCGAATCTTTAAAAGAACAGGATACCAAACGCGATTTGGACAGAATAAAAAAGGCTTTTAATTAATTTTAAAAGCCTTAATTTTTATCTTCTAATAAAGGAACAAATCGGAATTCACCCAACTCGTGTTTTTCAAATTGGGTTTCATTTTTACGAATCAACAAAGTCATTATCTGCACTTTATCCGTTTCCCCAACAGGAATTACTAATCTTCCGCCAATTTTTAATTGCGCCATTAAAGGTTGCGGTATATTAGGAGCTGCCGCCGTTACTATGATACTATCAAAAGGACCGTAAGTAGGCAATCCTTTATAACCGTCTCCAAAAGTAAGATGTTTGGGTCTGATCCCTAATTTTGGTAACAAAGCAGAAGTTTTTTTAAACAACTCACTTTGTCTTTCCACACTGTACACTTTCGCCCCCATCAAACACAAAACAGCCGTTTGATAACCGGAACCGGTACCTATTTCTAAAACCTTATGATCTTTCTTTATTTCCAACAATTGAGTTTGAAAAGCTACCGTGTAAGGCTGCGAAATGGTTTGCCCCGCATCTATAGGAAATGCCTTGTCCTGATAAGCAAAATCTTGAAAACCGGATTGCAAAAAAAGGTGTCTTGGGATTTTTTTTATCGCATCAAGCACACGTAAATCAGTAATCCCTTTTTGTTGCAAAGTGCTTACTAATTGATTGCGAAGTCCTTGATGTTTGGCTGTATCTTTCAAAACTATGGTATTTTATTTTGGTAAAAATAGCAGTAAAAATTCCAAAAAGCAAAACCTAAAATCCAAATCAATTGTTTAATATTTCAATTTGAATTTCCTACTTTTGTTAAAAATACATTATCATGCTTAAAGTAGGAGTTTTAGGTGCCGGTCACCTGGGGAAAATTCATTTGCGTTTATTACAACAATCTGAAAAATATGAATTAGTTGGTTTTTATGACGAAAATCAGGAATACGCCGAAAAAATCTCAAAAGAATTTGGATACCAAAACTTCAACACCATAGCCAAATTAATTCACGCAGTGGATGTTATTGATATTGTAACTCCTACCCTTTCGCACTACAAATGTGCCAGAGCCGCCATTAAATCAGGAAAACACGTTTTTATTGAAAAACCTATTTCGAATACCATTGAAGAAGCCGAAGAAATTATTGCTTTGGCAAAAGAATACAATGTTAAAGGTCAGGTAGGACACGTTGAACGCTTTAATCCGGCCTTTATAGCAACCAAAGACATGGTCGAAAATCCGATGTTTATAGAAACGCATCGTTTGGCAGAATTCAATCCTCGTGGTACAGACGTTCCTGTAGTTTTAGATTTGATGATTCACGATATTGACGTAATTCTAAGTGTGGTCAATTCAAAAGTAAAAAACATCAGCGCTAGCGGAGTTTCTGTTATTAGTGACACTCCCGATATTGCTAATGCCAGAATCGAATTTGAAAATGGCTGTGTGGCCAATTTAACTTCGAGCCGAATTTCGATGAAAAACATGCGTAAAACACGTTTCTTCCAAAAAGACGCTTATATTTCTGTTGACTTTTTAGAAAAGAAATGTGAAGTGGTAAAAATGAAAGATGCTCCTGAAGTTCCGGGCGATTTTGACATGATTTTGCAAAATGCCGAAGGCGTAAAGAAACAAATCTATTTTTCGAATCCTGAAGTAACGCAAAACAACGCTATTTTAGACGAACTGGAAACATTTGCCGATGCCATCAACAACGATACAACACCAATTGTAACCTTAGATCAGGCTACTGAAGCTTTGAGAGTAGCTTACCAAATTATAGATTGTTTCAAAAAATAATTTAAAATTTTAAAAATAAATTAGCCACGAAATCACAACTTGAATTAGTGAATTCGTGGCTAAAATTATAAATATCAATTTTAAAAAGATGAAAATAGTAGCAGTTATAGGTGCAGGAACTATGGGTAACGGAATTGCTCATACTTTTGCCCAAAATGGTTTTACCGTAAAATTGATTGATATTTCCGAAAATGCTTTGGAAAAAGGCATGACCACTATTTTTACAAATTTAGACAGAATGCTCGCTAAAGGAACTATTTCTGCCGAAGATAAAATGAAAACCATTTCAAATATAATTTGCTACACTGATATTGAAGATGGAGTTGTCGGTGCCGATTTAGTCGTTGAAGCTGCAACTGAAAACTTAGATTTAAAACTTCGAATCTTTAAAAAACTAAACGAATATTGTTCTCATAATACTGTTTTTGCAACCAATACTTCTTCTATTTCAATTACACAAATTGCAACCACTGTAGTACATCCTGAACGCGTAATAGGAATGCATTTTATGAATCCGGTACCATTAATGCCTTTGGTAGAAGTGATTCGCGGAAGTCAAACTAGTGATGAAGTAACAAAAATCATTATGACTTTATCCGAAAAACTAGGCAAAAATCCAGTAGAAGTAAATGATGCTCCGGGTTTTGTTGCTAACCGAATTTTAATGCCAATGATTAACGAAGCCATCGAAACTTTGTATACGAATGTTGCCGGAGTAAGCGAAATTGACACTGTTATGAAATTAGGTATGGGACACCCAATGGGACCGCTACAATTAGCCGATTTCATTGGTCTGGATGTTTGTCTTTCAATTATGAATGTGATGTATGATGGTTTTAAAAATCCTAAATATGCGCCTTGTCCACTTTTAGTCAATATGGTTAATGCTAAAAAATTAGGCGTAAAATCAGGCGAAGGATTTTATGATTATTCCGAAAGTAAAAAAGCAGAAAAAATTTCGAAACAATTTCAGCAGAATTAAAAAATTACAACAATGTCAATTGCAGAAAATTTATTGTCTATAAAAAACAATTTACCTGAAGATGTCACTCTGGTAGCGGTTTCAAAAACCAAACCTGTTTCAGATTTAATGGAAGCCTATAATGCGGGTCAACGCATTTTTGGTGAAAACAAAATCCAGGAAATGACTGAAAAATGGGAAATCATGCCCAAAGATATCCAATGGCACATGATTGGGCACGTTCAAACCAACAAAGTCAAATTCATGGCTCAGTTTGTAAATTTGATTCACGGCGTGGATAGTTTGAAATTATTACAGGAAATCAACAAACAAGCTAAAAAACACAATCGCATAATTGATTGTTTACTTCAAATACACATTGCTGAAGAAGAAACTAAATTTGGTTTGGATGAAGAAGAACTTTCATTGCTTTTAAATTCGAATGAATTTCATGAAATGAAAAATATTCGTATTTTAGGACTAATGGGAATGGCAACTTTTACAGATAACCAAGAGCAAATTCAAAAGGAATTCACGCATTTGAAATCTATTTTTGACAAACTGCAACCTCTGAATACTGAAAACTGTCAACTGAATACTATTTCAATGGGAATGTCCGGCGACTATAAATTAGCTATTGATTGTGGCAGTACGATGATTCGGGTAGGAAGTAGTATCTTTGGCGGAAGAAATTGATTTTTAATTAAAGATGAACATCCCGATAACTATCGGGATCGATTTCAAATTGAAAATCTGCCAACTGTTAACTGTAAACTGAATACTTATTTTGTACGCAATATTAGACATAGAGACTACCGGAGGGCAATTCAATGAAGAAGGGATTACCGAAATTGCTATCTATAAATTTGACGGTCATCAAATAGTAGATCAATTTATCAGTTTAGTTAATCCTGAAATTCCAATCCAGCCTTTTGTGGTGAAATTAACAGGTATCAACAATGCCATGTTACGGTCGGCACCTAAATTTTATGAAGTTGCCAAACGCATCATTGAAATCACTACTGATTGCATTTTAGTAGCTCATAATGCCGATTTTGATTATCGAATTCTACGAACCGAATTTCGCCGTTTAGGATACGATTTTCAAGTAAAAACACTTTGTACTGTTGAATTATCTAAAAAACTATTGCCTGAGCAAACTTCGCATAGTTTAGGAAAATTAGTTCGCGCCTTGGGAATTCCTATGGCCGACAGACATCGTGCCAGTGGTGATGCCATGGCAACGGTGAAGTTATTCAAAATGTTATTGGATAAAGATCTGGAAAAAGAAATCATTACCGGCTTAATCAAGTCGGAAATACAAAAAGGAATCGCTCCAAAACTACTGGATATTATTGGAAGTTTACCTTCAAAAACCGGAGTATATTACATTCATAATGAAGAGGGTAAAATAATTTTTATTGGCAAAAGCCGAAACATCAAAAAAAGAGTCAATCAGCATTTTACAGGAATTACCCGAAGTGCTAAAAAAATACAGGCCGAAGTTTTCACCGTTACTTACGAAGAAACCGGAAACGAACTCATTGCGCTGATAAAAGAAGCACAGGAAATCAAAATAAACAAACCTGTTTACAATAGAATGTCGCGAAAAAATCACTTTTCCTGGGCTATTTATCCGGAAAAAGACAGCGATGGTTATTTGCATTTAAAACTTCAGAAAACTGATGGCAGAAAAAAAGAGATTCTTTCTTATGTTAACGCTGCTGATGGAAAGAACGCATTGTTTCGTATTACTGCCAATTATCATTTGTGCCAAAAACTAACCGGTTTATATGAAACTAAAACTCATTGTTTCCAACATACAATCAACGAATGTGACGGAGCTTGCGTAGGTAAAATTCCAAGCTCAGAATACAACGAACGCATTCAGCAATTTATAGACCAAAACAGCTTTGATAATAAAAGCATCATTATTATAGACAGAGGTAGAAATATTAATGAAAGAAGTGCCATATTAGTAGAAAACGGCGTTTTTAAAGGCTATGCTTTTTATGATTTAAATTACCAAATTACCAATGTCAATATTCTAAAAAACATCTTAATCCCTATGGAAAGTAATCGGGATATACAACGAATTATTCAAGCGTACATTAGAAAAAATAAAGCTTTAAAGATTATTCACTTTTAGAAGAAGGTTTATATTGTTATTATGTACAAATATAAAACTTGTTAAGTATTGAAAATACGCTAAATTTTGTCCTCAATGCGACATGCTATAGAAACCAAATGAAACACCTAATTACTATAATTGGACCAACAGCCATAGGAAAAACAGCTTTGAGTATTCAATTAGCGAATCATTACAACTGTGAAATTGTTTCTTGTGACAGTCGTCAGTTTTTCAAGGAAATGACCATTGGGACTGCTGTTCCTAATTCGAAAGAATTGGCTGCTGCAAAGCATCATTTTATCCAAAACAAATCCATTTTTGAAAATTATACCGTAGGCGATTTCGAAAAAGAAGCCATTACAACTATTGAAGAATTATTTAAAACCAATGATTATGTGGTATTAGTAGGCGGATCAGGCTTGTATGTCAATGCAATTTTGAAAGGTTTTGACGATTTTCCCGAAATTGATCCGGAAGTACGTCAGGAAGTCAACGCCAATTATGAAAAACTCGGTATTGGTTATTTACAAGGAGAATTAAAAAAACGGGATCCAGATTATTTCGAAAAAATTACTATCGAAAACCCTCAAACCTTACTCAATCCGCAACGCATGATGCGATTTGTAGAAGTTTGTATTGGAACCGGAAATCCTTATTCTTCTTTTTTAAACCAAAAGAAAAACGAAAGAAGCTTCACTCCTATCCTTATTGGTTTAGAAGCCGACAGAAATCTAATGTACAATCGCATTAATCAGCGTGTAGACATCATGATGAATGAAGGTTTGCTTCAGGAAGCTAAGAATTTGTATCCAAATAAAGAACTGAATGCACTTCAAACCGTAGGTTACCGCGAATTATTCAGTTACTTTGACAAAGAATTCACTTTAGCGTTTGCAATTGAAGAAATCAAGAAAAATACCCGTCGTTTT
>Ga0308158_10003036_pt1 | contig 15142 bp, 17 predicted proteins | sample PhyBR2_FD_201038 | JGI IMG/M metagenome (GOLD analysis project Ga0308158, IMG submission 201038) | Phyllosphere microbial communities from UC Gill Tract Community Farm, Albany, California, United States - DLSLB.R2 | ecosystem: Host-associated > Plants > Phyllosphere > Unclassified | place: USA... | reverse complement strand
GCCGTGCCCTGGATAATCAGTCTGGTCGTCTCCGTGGCGGTATGTCACTTTATTGCCGGCCTGTGGTACGTCATTGCTGGCCCTTTAGCAGGATTAGCCGTTGCCGCATTTTTAGGGGGAGAGGATGCCTGATTATCAGACCTTCATCGCCATCGTATTAATGGCACTCACCACGTATGCAACGCGTGTGACCGCTTATCTTATATTACGAAACCGGGTGCTTACGCCCAGGGCGATGACGGTACTTAAATCGTCTCCCGGTTGTGTCATGCTGGCTTTCATTGCGCCTTTTTTTGCCTCCGGAAATCCTGCAGATCTGATCGCGTTAGGGTTAACGTTGGTTGTTGCAATGCGCTTTTCAATGCCGGTGACGGTGATCTCCGGCGTGATGTTTGCCTTTATACTTCGCTATTATTTAGGGTAAGTTTCCAGACCTGCCGCGCAACCAGAAACAGAACCGACTTCTTACGTCCCTTTCCCCGCCGCTGTGCGCGACGTGGTAATGTTGGCGTCGAACAGGTTCTGCGTTGAGGATCCCGCTATGACCACGTTTTATCAACTGACAGCCACCCGTCTGGATGGACAGCCTGTCGCTATGCTCGACTTCGCTGGCAAGGTGGTGTTGGTCGTGAATACCGCCAGCCAATGTGGCTTCACGCCACAATACGGCGGCCTTGAGGCGCTTTATAAGAAATACGCCGCTCAGGGGCTGGTGGTGCTTGGGTTCCCCTGCAACCAGTTCGGTAAACAGGAGCCCGGCGATGCCGACGACATTGCCAGGACCTGTCACATTCATTACGGTGTGAGCTTCCCGATATTCGAGAAGATCGAGGTCAACGGAGCCGCAGCTCATCCGGTGTTTCGCTATCTGAAAAACGAATTGCCCGGCGTGCTGGGGGGGCGAATCAAGTGGAACTTCACCAAGTTTCTGATCGGACGCGACGGTAAACCGCTCAAGCGTTTTGCGCCGATCACCACCCCCGAGAAAATGGAAGCCGCAATCCTTACTGCGCTTGAACGCTAAGTATTGTGGTCATGATGGCCTGAACTCAGGAGGGTATTCGTTGCAGGGGGCGTTTATCGCGCATCGCAGACGCTATGTCCGCATCTAAAATAGCACTCACGGAAAGATGTCACTCCCTCTCCTCATGCTATATCTCCATAAACATACCCATTAATGAAAGGACGTATGGAGATGCTGAGAGGCAAAAGAGCGGTTATTACGGGTGGGGGCAGGGGATTTGGTCAGGCGCTGTGCGTATGGCTGGCGCGGGAAGGCGTTGAGGTAGAATTTTGCGCGCGGCGGGCTGATGATATTCAACAAACCTGCAGTCTTATCACTGCTGAAGGCGGTATGGCAAAAGGGTATATCTGTGATTTACCCCGGCCTGAATCCGTTTCTGCGTTTTCTTCACAGCTATTAACTTCAGACAAGCCCATAGATATTTTAATTCTCAATGCTGCCCAATGGTTGTCAGGAACGTTAGACGACCAGCCTGATACCGACATTATTAATACCGTCAGTTCCGGCCTGACAGCGTCGATTCTTCTGACGCAGGCTCTGTTGCCTGGGTTAAGACGTTCAGACAGTGCTGATATCGTCTCAATTATCTCTTCCTGCGGGATCCCGAATTTCACGGATTCAATTGCGCACCCCGCTTTTTTCGCCAGCAAACATGGGCTCAGCGGATTTACAACGAAACTCGCACAGCAATTGTCCGAAGAAAATATACGGGTTACCGGACTGTACCCTCCTGATTTCGAACTTACAGGGTTAGATTCGAGTGTCGATAGCCAATGCAGAATGGGAGAGCGGCTCTTGAACGGGCGATCGGTCTGGGAAGCGATTCGTTTTGTGTTGGTTCAACCGCGTAGTTGCCATATAAGTAGCCTCTACTTTCAAGGTCCAACCCGCGAAGACCTGAGTGATAGGGTCTAAATCGGGTGATGTTAAACAAAACAGTCTACGCACAGAGCAGCATGTTGATACCAGATGAAACAGGCTGCTCTGTGCCCTAAGTGGATGCGTTGAGTCAATATGGGGGTTATGACAATTCAGGGATACCGACAGGATACCCGGAAGTTGACATTAAAGGGGTGAAATTGTCTCAACAACATGCTGGAAAACGTAAGGGTCAGAAAGTAGCTTAAATTCTTCATCATCCGGGTAAGTGACCGCCACATGATAGTTTTCTCCAGCAAATGCCTTCACTGACTGCAGATCCTGCCAGTAAGTTGCCAGAAAGAAATGCTCCCAACTTCCCTGCGTTTCTCTGCGAACGAACGCGCCTTTGTTCCCCGATATGCTCCTGGAATGCTCTACCCCTGTTTTTTCAAGGTGTTTTGCAAAACCTTCCGCATGTTCAAGCGGAACACATCCATGCCAGGTCCTTACAATCATTAGTGTTCTCTCTTTAGGGATGGTGAGGGTATAACCATATCATCAGAAAGCACCTCATGGTGTGATTAACGAAGAACGCTATCTCGCACTTCGATTTATCGAACATTCTTCACCTTGCTTCAGACTGAATCTCATGACCACGATAAATTTAGGCCACTTCCGTTTTTCGCTCACAGTTGCATCCAGCCGCTGTGTACCGCTAGCGGCAAACATCAGTGCTCTGAGGAGGGAAGCGCTGCAGCGCTCTTTGTTGAGATAGCTCCCTCAATTCAGTTTTCCTTACGCTATGATAAATCATTATATTTTGCTCAAGGGCCATACATGAACATCTCCATCTGCAGACCAGACGAATATGATGATTTGGCTGATATTTTTATCGAAATGGAAACCTACTATAACCAGACGCTTTGCCTGTCCAGGCGTGACATGTCCGTGTATCTGAGGGATAAGATCTTTGCAGCCGACTCCGGTACCGAAGTTCACAAAGTGGTTTGTGATGGAGTTATCGCTGCGTTCTCATGTGTATCAGTGATGTACCCCTCTCCGCGATTTAGTGGGCAAATGTTTATCAAAGAGCTTTTTGTCTCTGCACCTTTCAGAAGGGCTGGAATTGGGAGAGAACTGATGAGTTTTATAGCCAGCCGTGCTAAAGAACGCGGGTGCTTTCAGCTCGACTGGTTATCTGTGGCAGCAGACCCACTGGCGCAGACGTTTTATGAGTCTCTCGGCGCTCAGATTATCAGGAGCGTTAACTATCATCGGATTTCAGGCCCATCAATAGATAAGCTTGCCCGTCGTGCCAACTGAAGCATTCAGGCAAAGATACTCCCCGTTGAAAAACATATCATTATGGAAGGTCCGCTTCTCATTCATAGCGGACCTTCTGCTCCGTTAGTTTGGCCGCTCTATGCCAGCAGCGGACGTAGGCTGAATTGAAAGTAGCCATGATGTGTTTTCATTATGACCGGTTACGTTAGAATAGCCTCGTTGAAAACGATAGAGCTGGAGTAAAAATGTTTGCTGATTTTGGTATCGTGAATTTCTGGACGTATCTACTTGGTGCGACACTGATAGTCCTTGCCCCCGGCCCTGAGACCATGTTCGTGATTAAAACAAGCATTACGAGCGGCATCAAACGAGGCTTTGCTGCAATATTTTCCATTCTCATGAGTGACGTACTTCTGGTTCTGCTGGCATGGTGTGGGCTGGCCGCGGTTATAAGCTCAACTCCTGCCTTGTTTAACGCCATCAAATACGCAGGTGCTGCCTATCTTTTCTATCTCGGTGTCCAGACGATACGCGCTATCTTTAAGCCAGCTCTCGAAACGAGTCAGGAAAATAAATCTTCAGCTGATGCTAAGGAGATCATCGGGCGCGGAATGCTGGTTACTCTACTGAATCCAAAGACGCTGCTGTTCTATATCTCTTTCTTCGCCCAGTTCATCAATGTTCAGGCTGAACACTCCTGGATGGCGTTTATCATTCTTGCTGCAGTAATGTTCGCAATTACTCTCGTTTATTTCGGTTTCCTCGTTTTCTGCGGCTCTTATCTGCTCAGCCGTCTGAAAGGCAACCGTAGGTTATCAACCATTGGAAACGCGCTGGTAGGTATGTTCTTCATTGGATTTGCAGCGCGACTCGCAAGCGCAACTTCCTGACAAGACAGCTAAACCGCCTCACGGCGGTTTTTTTTACGTTCTTACGCTGGATGGGACGGCCGCTCTTCGCTCACAGCGGACTTTATGCTCGGTGAGTTCGCCCGCTCTGTGCCAAAAGCAGGCATTTCTCCTTCGCAACCATTATGTATTAATCACTGGGGGTCAGGTCGTTTTCTATGAGGTCTATGCATTTTCTGAATGCCAGTTAAACGCAAACGTGATGACTGGTAAGAGAGTTACTGACGTAGCGGTGAATCATCAACGCTGGCGGGTCATTTGCAGGAGGAGCGTTTACTGTTCCAAACCAGACAGGATTAGCCGGGCAGACGGAGCCACAAATGTAGGCAGGTATGTCCGCAAATGTACCAGCTATTGGTCTATGGACATGGCCTGTAGAAATGGCGAGTAGTCTGGTCGGGGAGCGTCTTATCAAATCTTCCATCTCAGTTAGACCTCTGCACATAGTTTCGTCTAGCGTTGGTATGCCAGATGCAAATACATGATGGTGCAAAAACAGCAATGAAGGAGGGCTGTCTGCGTCGCTAAATTGATTATCCAACCATTCCAGATGGTCAGTCGCACTGCCGTAATCCTTATAATTAACCGTCGAATCCAGACCAATCAGGCGAATGCCACCGGTATTATGAATTAAGTGCAGGGCTTCTCCTTGGGCATCGTGCGCCCATCTATTTTCATCCCAAACAGAACGCATCAGACTGCGGTCGTCTGAGTTACCCGGCAGGATATACGAAGGGTAATTTTGCTGATTCAGGCGGTCAGCTATCTGTACATAACCTTCCTGCCAATACCCATCCGTTAGATCACCTGTAAGTACCAGTACGTCCGGTTGCAGATGCGTAAGCCAATTTAATATCTGGTCGAACCGAAACAGATGATCATTCTCGGGTGAGGCGTGAATGTCTGAAACCTGCGCTATCAGCATAAAGGCCTCATACGATTATTGTGTGGGGAACAAGATCGTGATACATGGCCATAAATCCGGTTTCAAATTTCATTTTTTCACCACTATGGCAACAATGGACAGATTAATTAGGATCGGTAATTCAAAAGTTACGCTGAATCAAACTGGCTCCGAAGGCGGTCGGGAATTCACAGTAAATCGCTAAGTTTAATTTCTAATGCTCAGAGCCAATGTTAGCAGGGATGCGTAAGGTCCGCTTTTCGCTCAAAGCGGACTTTCCGTTCCCACCTGCCTTTTGCCTTGAACTCCTTCCTGCCGTATTTCCCTCAGCCTTCCATACGATTAGACAGCCCGGATCCGACATTGGTATTTTTCGGATCTTAGAAGCAGAAGAGAGGTTAAGGTCTTTTGCCTGACGATCACTGATGTGAAAGCCAGGAGAACCATCTTCTGCATTTCAGCCAACGCAACCCGGCTGTGATCTTGAGATCTGACTTGGCCTTCCAGATCTCGGGAAAGGAGAAGAAAGATTGTTGCAATGGACGCTTAAAATAAGCGAATTGTTGCTCTCATCTGATAAGTCATCCTGACGGCGAATCTACCCACATCATTTTCACCCTGAACATCCGTGCGATCCATCTGCCCCTCGATCTGGATTTCAGTGGGTGGAGCGCGACGGAGATCGTCAGAGTCGGAAAGCATCATCCTGTGCCCCGTCCGGCTGACCCGGAGTTCGTTCGCGCAGCGTGAAAACGCTGATCCTGACTTTATGGAGTCGTGCAGCGAGGTGGCCAGCGACGAAAGACGATTTAACCTGTGAATACGATCCGGTGTTATTGTGAGAGATAAACGGTTGAACTCGGGAACGCAAAGTCAGCATTCCTGCTATGGACGATACTGATGATTTTCATAAACACTTTTTGCTGCACCGCCAGCCACTCGCTCCATACCGTTGTATACGTGAAGCAGTACACCATAATATTCAGCGAAGAATCGCCAAAATTATTAAAGTTGACCAGCAGTGTCTGACTTTGATCGATATCCGGGTCTTGAGCCAGAAACGTGTGAATATCATTCACGATATCGGCAATTTTCTCAGCATCCTCATAACGTAAACCAACCGTGGTCTCGATGCGCCGGTTCAGCATTCGCCCCGGATTCTCGACCGTGATATCAGCAAAAACGGAGTTGGGTATATACATTGGCCGGTTTTCAAACGTCATTACTTTGGTTAAGCGCCACCCAATTTCAGCCACGACACCCTCAATATTCCGGTCCGGTGAACGGATCCAGTCACCAATGTTAAATGGTCGGTCAAAATAGAGCATGATGCCGGCAAAAAAATTACTCAGTATGTCCTTACCTGCCATCCCGACGGCAATCCCACCGATACCACCAAAGGCGAGCAGGCCGGAGAAACTCATTCCGAAATGCTGACCAAAAATCAGCATGGCTATCAGAGTAACGGTTATCTTCAGCACCCGGGTGATAACCCGCGAGTCTGTCACATCATGTCCTTTATTAATCTGGCGGATTTCAAAATAATCAATAACCAGAAACAGTTTTCTCAGGAACAAAAGAGCGATCAGCGTGATACCGAATAAATTCACCGCCGTTCGTGAGAGGTATCTGATGTGCAAATCAGCAATTCCGTCATACAAATAATCTGTGCCAAGAAGTATAATTCCTGACCATAAAGCAAAACCCAGCAGGTGCTCAGTAAAACGGTACCGAATATTCCGGAAGTTCACTCCCCGGCAGGTGATAACCCCCAGGACAGGAATAGCGAAGATCATGAAAATTATCCCCACTGAATTATGAATAAACAGTTCACCGGACATCGTCGACTCCTTTCGTATTCGCAACCGTTAAATTTTACGCTTTTCAGTTCAGGGAACACAACCGGATAAATTTTCTTTCTTGCGTTTTATATCTGTCTCCCTGAAAAAGGGATTTATAGCGCGTCCAGATCGGGGAACGCAGAAGAACGGTCCCGACAGACAGGCTCTGACTGATATTCTGCGGCCGTCCTGATGCCGCTGTTCCCTGAAACCAGGCGGCAGCGGACATCAGTACGGAGAATAAAGCGGAGCCATTCGGGACCGGGATGCTGTTCACCTCATCACGAACGATACAGCGCGTGCCGGAAACAAGATTTCGTCAGGCATGATACTGGCGACCTGTAATTCGCGGCTTTTTTGGCGCGGAATACCGGGTACATACTGCGCTGGTCAGCGAGAGACATTAAGGATGCTGAAGATTGGCTTTCGCCGTAAACAACCGTTAATTTCGCATTCAGATATATATAACAATATTTACAGGCCACACCCGGAAATGAATTGAAAAACGCATGATCTTTAACGGTATTAGTTACCAGCATTAAAAAACGGTGACTTAATGTCCGGTTTTATTTACAGGAGTCTGTCTTATGTAACTTAAATGTTACTCCTGTTTTCTGGGAGGGGGCGTTACATATGAAGTAATAAAGGTTTAACTGTACCCGGTAGCTGTAAATAAGAAATTCACATTTTTTAATCCTTCAGGAGCTAATATGACTGACAAACATATATTTTCAGCGCAGGATTGTGATCATGGTATATATTTGCTTGAGAAAAGCATGAGTTTTATGTGGGCTGCTGCACTCCGGTCTGTCACGTTACTGGGCGTGGCCGAACATCTTACCAGTGGGCCTAAATCATGCGATGAACTGGCCGATATGCTGAAACTTGACGCCCAGGCACTTCTGCGGGTAATGCGGATCCTTGCCTCCGGCGCTGTGTTTAAGGAATTCCCGGAAGGTTATTTTTCCCTTACCCCTGCGGCCCACTTTCTCTGTAAGGACCACAGCCATTCATTGCGGTCAGCGATACTGATGCTCACGGATAAAACATTCTGGGAGCCTGCAGGTCATCTTGACAGGGCGCTTAAGGGGGAAGATGTCTTTAGCAGTCTTTTCGGGATGCCGTTCTATGACTACTGGACTAAGGAAAAGCACTCCCGTGGTGAGTATGATTTTCATGCTGGTATGTCATCGATGTCGACAGTGGAAAACGAAATTATTGCTGACGCCTATGATTTCCCGCACGGAGCAACGGTCGCGGACATTGCTGGAGGATATGGAAATCTGCTTTTACGGGTGTTACGTAAGGACAGCTCATTGCGTGGTATTTTGTTCGATCAGTCAGATATTCTGAGTAAAAACGTGCTTCATCAGCTCAAGGACGATACCCGTTGGGACACGGTCTCAGGTAGTTTTTTTGAAAAATGCCCTACTGCAGATATCTATATGCTGAAGTATATCCTCATGGACTGGTCAGATGAAAAGGCCTGCCAGATCCTGTCGAGTTGTCGTCGGGCCATGCGAGCTGATTCGAAATTATTAATTATAGAACCCGTTATAAAGGATAAAGATAATGAGGATGGCCGGTATGAAATTGACATGCTTCTTCTGGCAAGCTTTGACGGCGGGCAGGCCCGTACAGAACAGGCGCTGGGGAAAATGCTGGATGGCGCAGACCTGAAAATCAGTAACATTATTCATACACACAGTTATTTATCCATAGTGGAGGCAGTAATCAGGTAAACCTGTATCTTGATTCAGGTTTTCTCGTTTCTTAACGTCGACCTCTACGGAAGAAATTGTTTTTTTTAGCACAGCCCCATTTCATATGGTTTTTATCTAAAAATTCAGAAGGTTAACGAGAAATGGGGCAACTAAGGTTGATACAAGACATTAAATCTCCTTTTCGTCATCGGTCAGAAGATGACCGCCATTTTGACAATACAATCTCTTCATAGGTAGTGCGGTATCTTCATCGGACTGGAAACGGTTACGCCAATAAACGGCCAGAACAGCAGGGTGGAAATGCCAGATCTGCGGTGGAAAGGGACCACGATGGCCTGTGGAGTGCAATGAAATCTGGCATTACGACGATGACAGGCAGTGTCAGCCCCTTACCGGGCTCATCGCGTTATGCCCTTCATGCCATGAAGTCAAACACATGGGGTTCAGCGAGCTCTGGGGTAAAAAGAACGAAGTGGTGGCTCATCTGGCTCTTCTCAACGGCTGGTCTCTTCAGGGCGCATTTGACAATATGGATGAGGCCTTTGACGTGTGGCGGGAACGCTCTCGTCATGCCTGGCAACTGGATATCTCGTGGCTCGAAACGCAGGGGATTACACTCGAGGATGAGACAGCAGCAGAGGGCGACAACATCCCTGCTGAGAATCAGCTTTCGCTGGAGCTTGAGGTTCCGCCTGTCGCGACGGAGAGCACTGCAGTGCCCGCCGTCGGTGAACAAGAGAGCATCTCCGGCGATGAGAGGCCAATCCAGAAGGACAAACCTGTATCCCGCTCATCGTCCGTAGGGTCAACGTTCTGGTCAGTCTGCCAGCGGGTGTTCTACCAGGTGAAAAAGGTGATACGGGAGCAGTGGTGATTAAACCTGTGGCGACGCATTCCCGGTGAGAGAGCCGAATGAAAATGCATCACTTTTTTCAGTACGTAATTTCGATCTGACTGGCGATGAGCGCATCCACTTTACTCTGTACCGGCGTCAGCAGATCGACATCGGTCTTCCGGTACATGCAGGGAGACGATAACGCTATAGCGCGCTTCAGAGCGTGTCGAGTTTTCCACCAGCGCTGACTGTAGGGTTAGCGGTTTGGTTGTTGGCAAGGGAAGGGCAATGTTGTCGCATGAGATATGCCATTGATGTTCACGGGTGGGAATGTGCGTCCGCTCTGTGCCAAAAACGGACATTACAAATACTCTGAGCGGTAATCAATGGAGAGCGTAGGGATGTGAGCGAGTAATAATACTAGGAACTCCGCGAATGGTTGGTTTCATGGAATATACTCGCTCAAATCAATAAGGTTATATTTTAACGGTAATTGCAATTGATGAATTATTATTTGTTATTGGAAGCGAAAAACTCCCATCGACTTCCATTAAATATAGCTGTGGAAATTTTTTCTCCATCATAGCTATAATGCCTTATCTTAGATATAGGACTTGTTCCTTCGGCATGATAGTAATAATTAACCAAACCTAACCTTGCGGTTGTATCCCAAAACGAGCCCGTGATGCTGCTTGTCCATGAAAACGTATAAAAAATAAGGCAGACAAAAATAGGTGATGAAAAAACTCTAAAAAATAGAACTCTAGAGTTTAATAAGACCAGTTCGGATGAAGTGAGCTTTTCAATTCGTTTTCCTGTTCTCATCCTCACTGATAAATTTGCCAGCCTTTTGAATTTATTTCTTAGGAAATTACCCTTAATGGGACTAAGCAAAGACATCAAAGTTATTCCAATAAATTCGGGAATGACAATCACCAATGAAAAAAGACTCACTAGAATTAGATAAGAAAGTGGCGTGAAGAAAATGCTAACTATATTATTAAACTCACTGAAGAATTTAGGGTCTAGATCCGTAGTTATATAAACCCAACGTCTAGCTAAATAATTAGTAATGACAAATGACAATGCTGCTAACAACGCGATTATAATCTTCCCTAATAATCCTGACCATATTTTCTTGAAGATATAGATGGAGCGATTATATATATCAATTGCAAAGGAAGTACTCATTACCAAAAAAGAAAATCCTGTCAGGAAGAAAGAATTACCACCGAATAAAAACTGACTAAGGAAAGAAAACATAAGTGCCAAAGATCCAACATATAAAATAAATCTATTAATTGGCGTGAGTTTATAGTACCTCCTTATTTCCACTACCAAACGCCAACTTTTCATCTTGAAATGTTTGCAAGCTCTTGGATATAAAATTGCAGCGGATATTGCTAACGGAACTGACACCCATATAACAGCTAAAGCTATGAATACTGGTTGTATTACGGCCATAAACTTCATGCTTTTAAATGAAATCATGTTTATGAATGTTAGTGCCAAACAAAGCAAAATCAATTTAAAGAATATTCTGCTAAGTAGTTTATTTAGTTTATAAGACACGATCCAAATCTCACTTTATCAAAAAATATCATTAAGATAGCTAATGAAAATTGATGAAAGAAGCTTACTAGGAAAACTAGTTGGATTAATACATCCGCTTCCACCAATAACTGTTCTGACAGACGCTTCTGGCCGCTATGTGCCAACTGCGGACGTTGCTTGCGTCATGGTATGTTAGTTTTCGGGACCTGGTCAGCACTGTAAGTACGGCCAGTACTTATTCCGTTTTATGACTCCTATTCATGTCATCACCACCGTGGCAGAATATGCCTGCCAAATCGTGCATTAGGAAAAGAATAATCAGGTGCAAACCCACTATACCAAAGAATCTGCTTCCTGCACTCTTCAATAAACTTAGAATCATTCCAAAGTATTCTCATCTCTCTTTTGGTGAGCCTGGAAGGAACATCTTCAACTTTCATGCTGCTATGTACCACTCCGGTATAGGGATTTAACTTTGGCCACGGGGTGGTTTTTCGTTGGTAATGACCATGAGGAACTGAAGGGAAACAGTCTGCGTCACCAATAGTAAAGAGCCATTTTTTAAAAGCCAGGAAATGCATCGAATCATCTTCGTCCTCGATTTTTTGACCACCTCTTGCACCGGTCTGACTTAACTGTGAATCTTCCATTCTGTTATTTTTATCCGATTCATTCTCATCATCCATCCTCTCTTCTTCAGAGGGGGCATAGTATTCCCCAGGAGCGTTGCGTGGATCAGAAATACTGTTGCTTTTGTCTTGAAGCCATCTATATATTTCAAAACGTTCCTGATATTCGATCAATCCGATAATACTTAAACGATAACTCAGTTCTGAAAGGGTCATGATTGCTGAGAGCATTTTAAATCCTTTTTAAGAAAGAACGACTGTTATGCACTTCTGTGAATTTATGTTAAGAGTAAGACTACGAAAACGCAAACTTGATGGGGTAGTTCAGGTGAAACGTATCTGCCCACGCAGGTTAATTCACTCGATTTAAGTAATTCTGCAACAGTGGTGAGAAGAACTACTGACTTCTGTTTCTCGCTCACAGCGGACCTTGCGATGTCTTGGTTTGCCACTTCGTTCCAAATGCAGACGTTGAAACAATAATGTCACCGTTGTGTGATGAAACAGATGACGACTGATGGTTATCTTTGTAAGGTAAGTGATGACTCGAAAGACAAAGAATCTAATCATGGGCAGATTTCAAGGAAAACGCATACTTATAACTGGTGGAACTAGCGGCATGGGATTTGCAGGCGCACAGCGCATCGTTAGTGAGGGCGGTCATGTTGCCATTACCGGGCTCAATGATGAAAGGCTGAAGCGCGCCCGTAGCATGCTGCCGGGATCATCTCTTATTCTGAAAAACGATGCTGCCAGCGAAGCAGATATAAGCGATCTTCAGGTAGCGATAAGCGGCTGGGGTTCACTCGACGGATTATGGCTTAATGCTGGATTTGCAGAAGTAGGTTCACCAGAATCTGTGACAGCTGATGTTTTTAACCGCATGATGAATGCTAACGTACGTGGCCCGATGCTACAGCTTGCAGCTCTTTCGGGATCACTCAATTCAGGTGCGTCTGTTCTTGTCACTTCATCTTCTTCTGTATATGAAGGTGCGGCAATGACCAGCCTGTATGCAGCAACTAAAGGGGCAGTTGTCGCAATGGTTAAAAGCTGGGCCTCTGCGCTGGCTGGGCGCGGTATTCGGGCCAATACGCTGGTTCCGGGTCCGATTGAAACGAACTTTAGACATTTCATGCCGGAGGAATCGCGCCAGCAGTTTGAAAATTTTGTTGTCAGCCAGGTCCCTCTCGGCCGGGCAGGAACAGCGGAAGAAGCATCTGCTGTCGCACTCTTTCTGCTTTCAGATGACGCATCCTATGTAACCGGCAGCCAGTACGCCGTAGATGGCGGACTTGTGCGTTACTAGCTATTGCAAGAACGGCACATCATTTCCTGAAACAGGTCCTCATAGCCCCACTGTAGAGGTGGGGAAAATAACGGTTACCTTCTTTTATAAATAAACAATCCGTTACTTCAGAGTCGTCCGCTTTTCGCTCGTAGCGGATCTTACGGCTCTCATGTCGGTCCGCTTTGTGTCATAAGGGGACTTAGCGCCAGTAAATTATTCTCCTGACCTAAACACGTATTCACAAATGAATATGATTGACGATAGGGAACCTTATCGTTATTAATATTTAATACTTTCAGTACCATAAACTTGAGATGTCCAATATGATTTCTTTCCGACCGATGACAAAAGATGAGTATCCTGCTTACCTCGAATATTTTGTTAATGATTATGCATGTGAAATCGAAGCAAACTATGGGGAATCCCTTCAAGATTCTCTTGCCAGAGCAAAGCAGGAGATTTCGGAAATGCTTCCCGAGGGAGTGAACACACACGGGCAAGTATTAATGTGTATTATTTTTCAGTTGGACAAAGCGCAAAGTCATGTAGGTTATCTATGGTACAAACCAGACTCAACTAAGCGCACTGCTTTTATCTACGATTTTCACATTTTCAACTCCAACCAGGGGTTGGGACTTGGCAAACAATCTCTACGTGCTTTTGACGAGTATTTGCAGGACAAAGGTTTTAAAGAGATCAGATTGCGCGTGGCAGGTGATAATGCTCGTGCCCGACATGTTTATGAAACCAGCGGTTTCGGGGTTACGGGTGTCAATATGAGTAAATCGATTACGGGCAGAGATATTGGTACTCGATAAAACCCAGCACCATCATCGAGACCAGATCTGATTTTCTCCCATAGCAGACCTCGCCGTGCTTCAGGTGGTCCGTTCCGTGCCTGAAGCGAAAGATAGTAGATTGCCCAACAGGTTATTGATATGATCATAAATAGTTACTAGAGGTGACGCATGGGTACTGAAACGATAATTACGCTTTTAAGATACAAGCGCTGGATAGATATTGAAACGCTGCAAGCGATTAAAAAAATTGATGCGTCTGTTAATGCAGAAAAGCGCCATCTGACGCTCAGATTGATGAACCACATACATGTGGTTGATATGATCTTCAGAGCTAACATTATCGGCCAGAAACATTCCTACACTGCACTGAATACGCCAGAGACTCCCTCTGCCGATGAACTTCTGGTAACGATGACTGAATGTACAGACTGGTATATCCAACATGTCGATTCTATGTCACCCATTCAACTTACTGAAACAATAAAATTCCAGTTCGTCGATGGCGGGTATGGCGAAATGAAGGCGGTCGATATGCTCAATCATGTGTTGTTTCACGGGACATATCATCGCGGCGCTGTAGGTTGGCTACTTTCAGAAAGTGGTGTAACCCCGCCTAAGGACGTAGTGACCGTTTTTCTAAGAGATCATAACCCCGACTAAACGAGTGAGAGGGTCTATAAATTTAAAACTCCATAGGCCCTTTAATCAAAAACGTGAAAGCATAAATGAATGTCCGTTTCTTGCTCGTAGCGGACCTCGCGGCTCTTATGTCGGCCCGCTTTGTGCCCTAAGCGGCCGTTACGCCTGGCCACTCGTTTGCCGTGAGGAAACGTTAAGGCTCAAAATAATGCACTGTTTCAGATATAAAATTATACCGTCGGGATAGTACCGCCATCGATCACATATTCCGTACCGGTAATAGTGGCAGCACAGGATGACGCGAGGAAGACGATAAGGTTCGCCACTTCGATAGGCTTTGAGGGACGGCCCAGCGGAATTCCACCGAGTGCATTCATGATGATCTGCTTACCGCCCTCGTAGTCCGTTCCAGCCTGCTGAGCAAGTCGTTCCGCCATCGCTACCGATGCTTCGGTTTCTACCCAGCCAGGCGCAACACGCACCACCCGAATCCCCTTAGGGGACACTTCTTTCGACAGGCTTTTGCTGTACGCCGACAGTGCCGCTTTGGCCGCCGCATATCCGGTGGTCGATTCCGGTAACGGCATTTCACGCTGAATAGAGGTGACGTGGATGATCACTCCATCCTGTTGCGCCAGCATCCCCGGCAACAACGCGCGATCTAAGCGTACCGCAGGCAATAGATTAAGATTGAGTTCCTGTTGCCATTCCTCTTCCCCAGGGGCTGCAAACCCACCGCCGGGAGCGGTAGAACCGCCTGCTACGTGGATGATGATATCGACGCCGCCCAGGTGTTTCTGAACGGCGTCCACGACTAAATTACATCCCTGGATGGTGGTCAGATCCGC
>Ga0308158_10003035_pt1 | contig 15147 bp, 18 predicted proteins | sample PhyBR2_FD_201038 | JGI IMG/M metagenome (GOLD analysis project Ga0308158, IMG submission 201038) | Phyllosphere microbial communities from UC Gill Tract Community Farm, Albany, California, United States - DLSLB.R2 | ecosystem: Host-associated > Plants > Phyllosphere > Unclassified | place: USA... | reverse complement strand
CGGCGGGGCCGTATTTTGGCTGCATGAACATGACACCCGCCCCCGACGACCTCGATCCCCGCAGGCAGGCTTTACTGCTGTACTTTCAGGGATACCGCATCGCCCGCATTGCTGAAATGCTGGGAGAGAAACCCGCAACCGTTCACAGCTGGAAGAAGCGCGACAAGTGGGGCGACTATGGCCCGCTGGATCAGATGCAGCTGACCACAGCCGCACGTTACTGCCAGCTCATCATGAAGGAGCAGAAGGAAGGGAAAGACTTTAAGGAAATCGACCTGCTGGCGCGTCAGTCCGAGCGCCACGCCCGGATCGGTAAATTCAGCAACGGCGGCAATGAAGCGGACCTGAACCCGAACGTGGAGAACCGCAATAAAGGCCCGCGTAAGCCCCCGGAAAAGAACCTGTTCAGCGACGAGCAGATTGAGAAGCTGCAGGAGGTTTTCCACGGCTCGATGTTCGGCTACCAGCGTCAGTGGTGGGAGGCCGGAAATAAGTATTCTGTCCGTAACCTGCTGAAGTCGCGCCAGATCGGGGCCACCTTCTTTTTTGCCCGCGAGGCGCTGATCGATGCGCTGACAACCGGGCGTAATCAGATTTTCCTGTCAGCCAGTAAGGCGCAGGCGCACGTGTTCAGGCAGTACATTATTGAATTTGCCCGCGAGGTGGACGTAGACCTGAAGGGCGATCCGATGACGCTGAGTAACGGCGCGTGCCTGTATTTCTTAGGCACCAACGCCCGCACCGCACAGAGCTATCACGGCAATCTGTACCTGGATGAATATTTCTGGATCCCGAAGTTTCAGGAACTGCAGAAAGTGGCGTCCGGCATGGCGCTGCACAAGAAGTGGCGCGAAACCTACTTTTCCACCCCGTCCAGCCTCACCCACAGCGCCTATCCGTTCTGGTCCGGTTCGCAGTTCAACAAGGGCCGGGCCAAAGCGGACAGGGTTGATATCGACCTCAGCCATCAGTCACTGGCCGCCGGGCGCCTCTGCGAAGACGGCCAGTTTCGCCAGATCGTCACGGTTGAAGATGCGGTGCGTGGCGGCTGTGACCTGTTTGACCTGGAGCAGCTGCGCACGCGCTACAGCCCGGAGGACTATCAGAACCTGCTGATGTGCGTATTCATGGACGATCTGGCGTCGGTGTTCCAGCTGGCCATGCTGCAGAAGTGCATGGTGGACAGCTGGGAAGTCTGGACTGACTTTGAAGCGCTGGCGCTGCGGCCGTTCGGCTGGAAAGAGGTCTGGATCGGCTATGACCCGGCGAAAGGAACGCAGAACGGCGACAGTGCCGGATGTGTGGTCATGGCACCGCCTGCCGTGCCGGGCGGTAAGTTCCGCATCCTTGAGCGCCACCAGTGGCGCGGGATGGACTTCCGGGCGCAGGCTGACGCCATCAGGACGCTGACGCAGCAGTATAACGTCACCTATATCGGCATCGACTCCACCGGCGTCGGGCTGGGTGTGTATGAAAACGTCAAAGCGTTTTTCCCGCAGGTGAAGGAGTTTGTCTATAACCCGAACGTGAAAAACGCCCTGGTGCTGAAGGCTTACGACACCATCGCCAGCGGGCGGCTGGAGTTTGACGCCAGCCACCTCGACATCGCGCAGTCGTTTATGTCTATCCGCAAGGCCACCACGGCCAGCGGCAACCGTCCGACCTATGAAACCAGCCGCAGCGAGGAAGTCAGTCACGGCGATTTAGCCTGGGCGACCATGCATGCGCTGGCAAACGAGCCGCTGCAGGGACAGGCGGCACACACGCAGAACATTGTGGAGATTTATTAATGAGCAAACGCAGGAACCGCCCCCGCACGCAGCCCGTGCCGCAGCCGGATAACATGACCAGCGGGACAGCGTCTGAGGCGTTTACCTTTGGCGACCCGATCCCGGTGCTGGACCGCCGCGAACTGCTGGACTACGTGGAGTGCATTATCAATGATCGCTGGTATGAACCGCCCGTAAGCGTTGACGGGCTGGCGCGCACGTTCCGCGCCGCCGTGCATCACAGCTCACCCATCAGCGTAAAGTGCAACATTCTGGCGAGTACCTTTATCCCGCATCCGCTACTGAGTCAGCAGGCGTTCAGCCGCTTTGCGCTGGATTACCTCATTTTCGGTAATGCATACCTGGAGAAGCGGACCAGCCGCCTCGGTAACACGCTGAAGCTGGAGCCGTCGCTGGCGAAGTTCACCCGGCGCGGTCTGGATCTCGATACCTACTGGTATGCGCACTATGGCATTAACACGGAACCCTATGAGTTTTCGAAGGGCAGCGTGTTTCACCTGATGGAGCCGGACATCAATCAGGAGATTTACGGCCTGCCAGGCTACCTGTCTGCCATCCCGTCGGCGCTGCTGAACGAATCGGCTACACTGTTCCGCCGCAAGTATTACCTCAACGGCAGCCATGCGGGTTTCATCATGTACATGACCGATCCAGCGCAGAGCCAGCAGGACGTGGACAATATCCGCGGTGCCATGAAAAGCGCGAAGGGGCCGGGCAACTTCCGCAACCTGTTTATGTACAGCCCGAATGGGAAAAAGGACGGTATTCAGATCATCCCTCTGTCAGAGGTGGCGGCGAAGGATGAGTTTCTGAACATCAAGAACGTGAGCCGTGACGACATGCTGGCCGTGCATCGCGTTCCGCCGCAACTGATGGGGATAATCCCGAACAATTCTGGAGGATTTGGTGACATTGAAAAGGCCAGTATCGTTTTTGTTCGTAACGAATTACACCCTTTGCAGGAAAGGTTTATTGAGCTAAATCAATGGCTTGGTGATGACGTCATTAAATTCAAACCATATACGCTGACTATTTGACATCAATCACTTACATAAATAATGCACTAATGGTTTAATTTCAAAAAAAACAGAAAACTGGTTTATGATTACAGTTCAAATCTGCTGATATGTTAACGGAAAAAGACTCTTTGAAAGTAGTTATGTATGCGATATGAGCTTAAAGTTAGCATTAAGGGTTTTAAAGGACACTGTTGGTGATGTTTTTGTTAAAATACAACCAGTGTTACTGGTTCGGCAAGTAAGTTTGCTGGGCATTAAAAAAGCTGCTAATTTCATTGTTGAAATTAAATCAATAAAATCAGCAATCTACGGGTTAATCAAAAGGACTTATGATGCCTAAAAATCAGACAGTTATAAAAAGAAGAATTGGAAGCAAACGCTGGCTCAATGAACTAGACAGGAAAGAGATTGTTTTTTGTCCGTATCCTTATAGACCTAAGAAAAAAAACAAGTCCAAAAAGGCGGTAGAGTCTTTCAGGTTTCCTGAACAATTTACGATTTACTCTGCCCAAAAAGGTTCTGGTGATAGCTCATATCACGATACATTGAACATTATTGCAGCTATTTCAAGGTTAACAAGAAATGGTCCTAAAAAGGCTGTTTTAGATTTTTCGCATACTGAAGTTATAAAGACAGCAGCGATTTTGGTTCTTTACGCCACTATTGAAATAGCAATTAAGGATGGTGCAACTTTTAGAATAGTCTCATTCCCTAAAGATTTTAAGGCAGTCAGGCTTTTAAAACGTTCAGGCCTTGAAACTTTGTGTAAAGAAAATGCGCATAAACCCGTTTTTGATGGGAAGTATATACCAGTAATTAGCAGCAGTGGCGGGGATTATAGGGACGATATTGTTGATTTCATACAATATCAGATTTATGAAAATAAAATGTCTGCTCATACTGAGAGTATTTATGGTGGCGCAATTCATGAAGCTATCAATAATGTTTCATACCATGCTTATCCCGACACTGAGCTAAGTTCACAAAAAAGGTGGTGGGTTAAGTGTGATTTAGCGGGAGATCAACTTTTTTTGGCTCTTTATGATAAAGGCGTTGGCATACCTGCAACCGTTATGAAAAAACCTTGGTATGAGGAAATTCTTAAAAGCGCCTATCCTCATCTAAAAGATAAAATTGCTGAAACCTTTGAAAATGAAGGTATTGCTAAAAAAGATGTATTAAAATACAAGGCAGGCATAGTCAGCGATGCAATCAAAATCGTCATATCTATGGTAGATGATGTAACGGGTACAGATTTTAGTAAGCATGGGCAGGGTAGCAAAAGTATCAAGGCATTAGTTTCCGAAAACGAACAAGGTAAACTTTGGATTTATAGCAATAAAGGTCTTTATACATTTGAATCAGGCAATACAGAAACATACGATTTGTCAAGACCAATGCCGGGTACATTGTTACAGTGGAACATTAAGGTTGACTTAAATGAGCACAAAAATGATTAGTATCGTTAAAGATTTTAGTAAGAAACCTTATGGACGCTATGAGATCGACGGTGAATGGAATGGTGAGGCATTCCGTGAAAAAATTTTAGCACCTGCATTAAATGAAAACGATAAAGTTCTAGTTGATTTGACTGGTTATAATAGATATGGAAGATCATTCATTGACGAAGCTTTTGGAGGCCTGATTCGTGAAAATGGATTCACTAAAGCCGAGCTGGATATTAAACTTGAATATCGCCATGACGAATTAAAAAGCCTTGAACTATTAATCAAAGAACGAATTGAGAAGGCTGATCATGATACAAGAAACGCCTAATAATATGTTTGATCCAAAATACATGGCAATTGTTGTTTCTACAATCATTGCTGTTTGTGGATGGATATTTTCTTCTTACATTAATACCAGAACCTTTAAAAGAAATGAAGTATCAAAACTTAAAGATAAAATATCATCCATGCTTGAGGCTTTATTTGATTCTATTGAATTAAAGAGTAAGAACGAGAGCATTACAGAAGCTATCTTAGACGATATTATAGCTGTAAAACTTGCTCTTATAGAATTGCACATTAATCATCTCAATAAAAAAATAAATATTGAGCTAGTTCCTGCTCTGCATATTAAGAAAATCAGAAGCGAACCATATGATTATTTGAGTGATGAATGTTCAGATTTTAAAGATTGCATGAGCGAATTAAAATTAAATACGTTAGAGCTTATAGAAGATAATTATACAAACTGGTATTTTAAAAATTCAACTGAACATTTATGGAAAAGTTTAATCGGGAAAATAAAAAAAATAACTGCCATAATTCCAAGAGCGCTACCCTAGCGCTCATTTCCTTTTAATATTAATTTAAATATTCAACCTCTTTCATTTCTTATTAATTGCCTCCTGTTTTTTGCATCGATTACTCTTTGCTTCTCAGTATAGAGTCTTTCGAGAATAATGTATGTAAAGTCCTCTAAGTCTAAAGCTGAATCTTTATCTAGGGTTCCATCATGAGCGCCATCATTACCATCATCTTTAACACATTCAGCAAGTTCTTTTAAAGAATCACTAAGTAATCCTCTACTAATAAGCCATTCTATTCTTAAGCCAAGACTGCGCCTGATTTTAGTATTGGGCTCATCACTACCTTCAGGAAGAAGTTCCTTGGTGGCATAATCTAAGCAAAGCCGATACATTGTACCTGCTGCATTAAAGCAGTTGATTGCCATACATTTAGCGCCTTCTACAAACATTTCTCTTAAATCATTTGGTAGATAATCTGGAGGCGTTGAGGCTTGTAAATCAGCGGGCGTTATAGGGCTTCCTACATTGCTAAAATTCCTAACATCCCAAAGCCCATCCCATTTAAATTGTCCTAACTCTTTATTAGTAGCATCTTCAGTTTGAGTCGTCCTAAAAATTGAACCGCGATTGCAGGACTTGCAAACGCAATAGATCTCATACTCCCTAAGCGAGGGTAAACGATACCTCTCACTAATCTTTACTAATTTACAGGCTGGCACATCAAAAGTGATTTTACTAGCACCACACCTTGGGCAATCGTCGACGATGAATGGCATAAATTTATCACCTAAGTTTTTTTTCAAATCTCACTCGATTTAAGGAAAAAATCAAGATTATATTCGATAAAATTTTTAAAGATTCATATTTACTTTCAGAAGCTACGCGCGCTCGTAGCCCCGCCACGCCTGCCCGCTTTATGCAGTGGTTTTCATGCAGGTGCATGACATAAACGAAAGCCCGCCAGAACTGGCGGGCCGAAGGGTAAACGATCCTTTTGGGATCATGCGGATTCATGCAGCATAGACATGCACTCACGCGCACAGTGTCAGAACAGAGATAGATTGTTATCTGGCGGGGTAAATTTCGTTTCGACCTGGATAGAATTTTTAATTGCCTGCAGATAAAACAGACCCTGCGAAAGAGAGACAGGGGCAGAAATCTCAAGCCAGAAAACATAATCATAAGTTCGGCCTAACCAGAAGCCGCCGCCGTTCTCTTTTGGCCGCTGAAAGAAAACCAATCCGACAGGCGCATAATCAGTCAGGCTTTGACCCCGGTAAACTACCTGATAATTTGAATCGCTTCCGGCCATCGCCTAACGCCTCGTGGTACTCGTTGTTCAACCTTGCCAGTGCCAAAAATGAATTTTGTCACCAGCAACGTTATCAATATGCCTGGCTGCGGACTCACGCTACTCCGCAGCGAAAAAAATCTCATCGTCGGGGACTTTTTCGCAGCTCGAATGTGCTAACTCAGCGATGATACTCATCGCCAATTTCATGTCAGATTGCTTGCAATTTGCTATAAGCGACACCTCAGCGATGAACTGAACGCAAGCCATCTTACGGTTTATCGGTGCCAAATCTTGAGTGTCCATCTAACCCTCCCTTTACCCTAAAGACTGTATAACCATACAGTATTAGATGCGTTACGAAATGTGAAATGTTTTTTCCTTCAATCGGTCCTAATCTGAAAATGAAAACTGCGATTTTCAGTGATTCCAAGCTGTTATTTTGATTGGATAAAGCGTTGACTACCTGCCGTTAGCGGCTTCGCTTATGCCAGCTTTATTAGTTCAGATCCATTGACGCCACTTATCGTCTTCCTGCAGCCGCCCGTTCCGGTAAGAAATTCTCATACCCGCGCCTGAATTGAGACTGCCACCGGCCAGAAGCAAGTTTATTTCCATTTCCTCACCTGTAAATCCTCTTACCTGCAACTCAGCTACCAGAAGCGCCCGCTGATCGTCATCAATTTGCTGCTTGTAACCCTTTTTCTGACGCGGTTTCACTACCCGAAGACGCGCCAGCAGTTCCCGGCGTTGCTTTCTGGTCATATTGTCGAAATCTGCCGGACCATAAAGAGGCGCTTCACCCGGTTCTATAGGTTCAACAGATACCGGATTGCCCCCTAAAGTGTTCGGTTTTTCATCAGAGGGACAGTTATTGCCACGAGTCCAAGGGGCGCTAGCACCCTGGTCGGCTGTCGCCTCCTGAACTTCAACGGCCTTACGGACCATCTTCCACTTTGTTGCGTGCGTGCAGATACGGCCCGCCACTAACGGGGACCAGATGCCATAAATGCGGGTGCCGTGATCTCCGTATGGGGTCGGCTCGTCGTTAAGCTCATAGGCTGTTCTGACTATGTGATGCTTGCGCGGAACCAGTACGCCGCCCTGTTTCGTGATGTAGGTAGCAAAGCAGCCTGCATCTGCAGCGGCCAGTACCGCGTCCAGCTGTACGTTTTCAAGCACCGGCGCACCGGCTTTTTTATCGCTCTGATTCCTCCGCGCCTGACTGGCAAGCAGGCGCAGTTCCCGGTAAGCTTGGCGGCCCGGAATGCCAAAGAAGCGGAACTGCTGAACACGGTGAAGTGACGCCCACGCGCCTACGTTCTCCGCGCTGTCACGCAATGATTTACCGGTTTCTGCGCTGATTTCATCTGACAGGCCACGGCCATCAATATTTTTACTGACGTACTTAGCGATATAACTGGTCGGTGAACCTTTGCGCGGGTTGATCAGCTCAGCTTTAAAGCGTGGCCCGGTGTTGCTGCCAAGCTCTTCGCGGTCTTCGCGAATGGCAAATTTCCGCAGCAGTGCGGTGACTGAACGGCGCTCCTTTTTGCGCATAAAGCACAACAGATGCCAGTGAACGGTGCCATCATGATGCGGCTCTGCGACTCGCACGCCATACCAGCGCATCCCGGCTTTATGCATGGCCTTGCGGAAGGCGGCAAACATATCGACCAGATAATCACTGCTCTGGCGAACGGTGGCAGAGTTCCACTTCGGATTCGGCCTGCCGTTATTAAGCGTTGCGTGGAAGCGAGACGGGCAGGTGATGGTGTAAAACACTGCGCAGTCTCCGCGCATTTCCGCGATAAGCTCCAGCCCCTTAACGCAGGCCATCATTTCATTGCGGCGGTGTGCCGGGTTGCTGTTACTGGCATTCACCACGTCTTCCATATCCAGCGTATCGCCTTCATTGCTGACGAGCTCATGTGAACGGAAGAACTCCAAAGACTTACGGCGCTGCTCACGCTTATGGATCACCGCTTCAAAGCTGACGTATGGAGACGCTTTTTTGTTGACCAGGCAGACAGCGCGCAGCTGCTCTTCACGCCATTCACAGCGCAGCTGCCACAGCTTGCGATACCACCAGTCCGCGCAAAGCATACGGGCCAGCGAGGGTGGGATCAGATCATAGGGCACGGGCTTGCGGCGGCGCTTTTTGCGGCGCAGCTGCTCAAAAGCCGGGGGGATTACGTCCAGGCGCATCGCTTCCGCAGCAACAAGCTCCCATGCCTGGCGGACTTGCTCTGGTGTCACGTCGTCACTGACGAACAGATGGCCGCTGGCTTTATCAAGACACATGCTCATGTGCGCAGCGACCAGCGTTGATAAACGCTTGACCTGATTCTGGTTCATTTCAGGCAGCGCCAGCAGGCCATCCAACCCGTCGTGGCCGGCCATAAAACGGAATGAAGCAGAAATCTGGCTTTCGCGCACGCGGGCTAGCCTTTCAAGGCAGGGGCGGATGGTTTCGCGCAGGTAACGGGAATAAGACTGTGGCCTGCCGAGATTGTTGAAAAACTTAATGCGCTCCATGAGAGGCTTACTGATGTGCGAAGGCTGGGCGCTTACATCGGCCACGATAACCAGATCGGGATTGTGTTGCTGCTGTTCGCGGGCCATCTTTGCCCGGCTGACAATTCTGTCCTGCACAATTTCGCGCTGGACAGGATCTCGGGACTCGTTGAAAAAGTAGCGGTCCCAAACCTCATCACTCATTGCCTCACGGCGCAGCTGCTCCTGCTCGTTATCTGCAGCATAAAGACTGATCAGGTTTGAAAGCGCGGACACCGGCGCAACGTCCGCCGGGTCCAGCTGTGGATTGATTGCCTTTTTAGGTGCATTCCAGGGATATGCGAAGACCTGAGTCATTACACCGCCAGACTCATGTGACGCACTGCGATGATTTCGGATGCGCGCTTACTTTCACCGGCGGCCACGCCAACAGAGCGAGTAGCAGTGACTTTTGTCATGTCAAATTCGCGGAAGATGCTGCGGGTAAACATTGTGTCGCTGTTTGAAACGATGACCGGGTTACGCTCAGAGATACCCAGCAGGATGCAGGCCAGCGAGTGCTGATCATCTTCGCTGAACCCCTCGGTGTGATAAGCGGTAAACGTGCCGTGATATGGCGGATCGCAGTAAACGACATCACCGGCACGGACCATGTTCAGGGTTTCGCTGTACCCCAGACATTCAAACGTCGCGCGCTGAGCCTTCGCGGCAAACGCTTCGATTTCGGCCAGCGGGAAATATGGCTCTTTATAATTGCCGTAGGGATTATTGAATTCACCGCGTTTGTTATAACGGCAAAGGCCACGGTAGCCGTGGCGGTTCAGGTAGAGGAATTGCGCAGCGCGTTCGAGCAGTGGCAGTGCCGCGTTGAAGTTAAAGTCTTCGCGGACCTGATAATAACTCTCTTCCGTTTTGTTCTGATTAAAGAGCGATAACGCCACGACAATAAACGGGCGCGTATGCTCTTTAACCTGACGATAGAGGTTGATCAGATCGGGATTAACATCCGCCACCAGATAGGCCGGGTAATCCGTATTCATCATGACCGCACATGAACCGGCAAACGGCTCAACCAGACGATCACCGGCGGGCAGGTGCTTAATCAGTTCAGACATCAGGCCGGACTTGCTGCCAGCCCATTTAAGGATGGTTTTCATAATGCCGCACCTTTGTAATGCGCACTTTTAATCTCACTGACTTCTTTGCAGGTTACGCAGAGGGAAACGCCCGGCAGTGCGCGGCGGCGCTTCTCCGGGATTTCTTCGCCGCACGACAGGCAGAAAAACTCACTCGCCCCTGCCGGGCGGTGAGTAGCATTAGCCAGATTTCGCGCCAGCTCTTCCTGCACGCGCTGCTGTACCAGATCCATTGAGTCGGCCATCAGTGCAGCTCCTGCGCCTGGTGCTCAAAACGTTCTGCTTCTTTGTCCAGCAGCTCGATGATTTCCGCCGCAGACATTTCGTTTTTGCGGGCATGAATTGCCAGTGCGGCAAGGCGGATAGAAACTGACAGAGCATCATCAGAACTCTGCTCGGTTTTTGCCTTGCTCAGCAGGACGGCCAGCGCGTCCTCATCGGCTTTAAAATTACGGGTCTCGATATTTCGCATTTCACTTTCTCCTGAATTCGGGCAAAAAAATGCCCGGCGGGTTTACGCCATTTAATTTCGTTGGGTCAATTAATTAGGTAACGTCAGATTCTTTGGAAATAAACTCACGACTGCCTTTAAGTGATTCATCGCGCTAATCAGCGCCGTTAATTCGTCACTCGTCAGTTCACTGAAATCAACGCTGTGACGTTCTTTGCTGATATTTGCTAGGAAGAATATTGCGCTCAGTGCGCGGCCATTTTGTTCAGCCTGGTGATCGCGCTTATTACGCATATCTGCGATAAAGCGTTTGAGTTCGTGGCTGCAATCGCCGTACATCATGGTACGAAGCGCAGAGATATGATTAAGCGCACTTGCACGCTGCCCCGCGTTCATCTGAACAGTGATACTCTCAGCTTTGTAACCCATGATTCTTTCCTCTTACCGGTTAATTCTGCCAGCAGTTCGGCCTGTGATATTGCCGGATGCCAGCGCCTGCCCTTATCTGCTGCAATCCAGCCGTGGCCGTATGCGTGGGACGGGCTTTGCCGCTTCAGAAGCGGAGCTACTGAAAAGGCCATATTTCAAACCATCCCGATAGATGCACCGATACCACTTAACACATCAGCAGTACCCGACAGCGCAGGGTTAGAGTGGACGCGAGTCTGGACCGCTAGGGCCGCCAGCATCATGCAGCGAATGCCGGTGTTAGCAGCTTCAACGATCCCGCGACGGCATGAGGTGGTAATGCTGGCGTGATTAGCAGCACTGGCAGCAAGCGTCCCGACCTGAGCGGAAGCATTGAGCACGTAAGCCGGAAATTTTTCAGCGGCATGTTCATTGACAGGAACACACGGCAGACAGTGCAGTTGCGCCAGCATCCCATCCATCAGCGTTGCGTCCTCGGTCAGATCAGTAAGCAGCAGCACTTCAGGAACGGTCAGCTGATGCACCTGATCAGGATTGAGTTTGTTACGAAGAGTCTGCACTTTCATGCCCGCTTGCTGGGCCAGCTTCACCATATTGTGGGACAGCGCAAACTTGCGGCAGGCGTCGTCATAGTGGCTATGGGTGGAAGTCTTAAAATCAAACATGGTCATTCCTTTGCTCAACTTAAATAATTAAGTTGTTACGCAGCGACGTAGTGGCAATTGACACCTTGAGCGAGCAAACGCGCGCGGAAGGCAACCATGTTGATGCGTGCGGCACCACCAACTTTTTTACGTGGCATAACAAGCAGATCACCGTCTTCAACCATCTGTTTCACAGTGCGAAGGCTGTAACCATAAGCCTGTGCGAACTGTTCATAAGTCATCAGATCGGGGCCGCTAGGTATTGTAATTTGATTGGTCATCGGGGATTATCTCCAGTTGGTAGTATTTACGGTGCATTGGCGTGCATTTTCACTAACGAAGTGGATGATATATTCCAAATGGATTTGTGTAAACAGATCATATTGGATTATTTGAAGGGTATATGACCGATTACAACAGCGATGTTAAGGCCATACTGGAGAGAATCCTTAAATCTTATGGGGTTAGCTCACGCCCAGAGCTAGCGGAACTTCTGAAAATTCCGTTACCTACTATCCAAAATTGGGTGGCTCGCCAGAGTTTACCCGGCGATTACATCGTTCAATGCGCATTGGATACGGGAGTAAGCCTTAGATGGCTGGTTAGTGGTGAACTTGCAAATGTAAGTTCAGATGGGGTGAAGCATCCCTCTCTTAAAGGGAAGAAGCTTCATGACACTATGCTGGCTAATGGCGGGCGGGCAGTGTTGGACCGCATAATGCACGCATATGGCTTTACTATGCAGAAGCAGCTCGGTGACTTGCTTGATATTCCTTCAGCGACGATGAGCGCATGGGTTCGCAGAGATTATTTTCCAGGTGATGTTGTCATTACATGCGCACTTGATACGGGGGTTTCTCTTTCTTGGTTAGCTACTGGCCATGAGGATGAGGCACTACCCACGAAAGATTTAGCTGATCAGCTGATACCATCCATACCTGCACGAAAACTCTCCGGAGGCACATTAGAGAATCAGGCTGATGTGAGTTTTAATCTTTCACTTTTTGGCTTTGATTTAACCAACCCCCTTTATATTCAACGCGGCTCGATGTCATGGATCGTGGAAGGGGACGCTCAGACCATTGGTAATGGTGATTGGCTATTAGATATTGATGGAAATAAAGATATTTATAGTGTTTCACGCCTTCCGGGTAATAGGATCAAAGTTACTAACAGTTCATCTTCATTTGAATGTTCAGAAAGTGATGTAAACCCTATTGGTTTCGTAATGCTGACAATATCCAAAAATTTATAGGGAAATTATGGCTGAGTTTATTTTATTAATAATAGCGACAGTGAGCGGTATTGTTTCAGCTCATATTAATTGTAAAGCAAAAATCATCAGAGGTTTTAAAGCTTTTATGAGCCTATGCCTTGGTGGGGCAGTGCTGGGCACAATAATGCTTTTTAGTTTCTTAGCTCCTATGTGGGTTTCATATGCAATCGCGGCTGTATGTATTGCCATCCTAATCAATAATATATCTAAATTTAAAAAATCTTTGGTTAGATAACATGTCCATCAAAAAACTGTCATCTGGTGAATGGCTTGCTGATTTTTATTTAGATGGGCGCGGCAGTCGACGTGTCAGGAAAAGCTTTGCGACAAAAGGTGAAGCGGTAGCTTTTGAAGATTACACGCGCGCTGAGGCCGGAAACAAACCGTGGATAAAAGAGAAGGAGGATCGCCGCAAGCTTAGTGAGCTGATAAATCTCTGGGATTCTCTGCATGGGCAGTCGCTCAAGGCCGTCAAATCTCGTAAGGCTAAATTAGATATTGTGTGTGCCGGACTAGGTGATCCGATAGCCTCTCAATTGACGGCAAAAGATTGGGCGCATTATCGTGACCAGCGCTTGAAGGGTAAAATTTCTAATGGCTATCACGACGATGAATCAAAGTGGAAAGTAAAGCCTATTACTGTCAACAGAGAGCAAAACTATCTTGCCGCTGTATTCAATGAACTGAAGCGATTAGGGGAATGGTCTTTACCTAACCCACTGGAAGGCGTCAGGACGTTCCGGGAAGACGAAAAGGAAATGTCCTGGCTTACCTTAAGGCAGATCACAGAACTTCTGAATGGCTGCGAGCTTTACGGAAAGCCAGATTTAAAGATGATATGCAAAGTTTGCCTGGCTACTGGTGCGCGCTGGACTGAAGCGGAAACCTTGACCCGTTCACAGCTATCACCTAATAAACTTTCATTCTTTAAAACTAAAGGCGGTAAAAACAGAACGGTTCCTATCCAGGCATGGCTTTATGACGAGCTAAAGGAACGGCAGGGCAGGATGTTTAAGCCATGCTATCAGGACTTCAAGAAGATGCTGGCTACTACTACGATCCAGCTTATAGAAGGTCAGAAGACCCATGTGCTACGGCACACTTTTGCCAGCCATTTTATGATGAACGGTGGCAACATTCTGGTGCTTCAAAGAATACTCGGTCACGCTAACATCCGTGAAACCATGAAGTATGCTCATTTTGCTCCTGACCATTTAGAAGAAGCGGCGGCGCTTAATCCTCTGACAAGTTTGATGTCCACAAATTGACTACGCAGCTTGTACGTGCTCGCATTTGGTTGCACCAGATATAGAACTAACTAACTGTTTTATAAATAAAAGACTTATGTATCAATGGTGTCGTGAAAAAGCGTCTTAACTAAGGTATCGCTAACGCGACATCTAAAAGTTAATAGCAAACAAGGGGTTGGCATCTGCCAGCCCCTTTTTTTATGTCACTGCCAGCCTTGCTGCCTACAGTTAACAGGCGTCCGGCCGCTGAAAATGATAAATCGCGGTATTAACCGGCCCCTTCTCTAATACGATCAGACCATAGCGACAGCCAATGAACTGACCACCGCACTTCTCAGCCACGCCCCGACTGGCCAGGTTATCCTCTGCTGCAAGAATCTCAATCACCCGGGTCTCTGGGCGTGAAAACCCCAGCGGCAGCAACGCGGCTACCGCGCGGCTGGCGATTCCCTGACGCTGGGCATCACTGCGAACCCAGTAGCCAATTGCGCTGGTGTCACCCGGATGACGGGCAAAGCGTATTCCTGCGCCCCCCAGCAGCTGGTCATGCTGATCAACGATGGCAAACTCTTCCGCTTCCTCCTTCATCCGTTGCCAGTGGGTAAAGCGGATCCAGCTTTCTGCTTCATGCGGCTGATAATCGTGATGCGCCCAGACCATCCACGGGATAAGGCTGTCCAGAGAGGCATTAACCGCAGTGGTAAACGCAGATATGTCGCTGAGCTCAAAAGGTCGCAGATAAATATTTTGTGGTGATGGGTGCATAACTCTCTCAGCGCGAACAGAATGATTTTTTTATTCTGCATGGGGGTAGCAGAAACGCAATAACCTTGACTGTAAACTTATTCTTACATCTGAGTTTGGTTTTTTGTGGGCAGGGATTGAATTATTTCTATGATTTTATTGGATATTTTAAGTATATTTCGCGCCTTGCTTGATCAGTGGTAATAAAAGTGTACATACAATATTGCGCTATGTATTGTCTGTGATACAGTATTTGCATTCCTCAGTGAGGAGTCCATGACTGCCAATACGAGCCAAAGGATCGCCATCATGCAAAAAGACGCGCTGAACAATGTGCATATCGCCG
>Ga0308158_10003028_pt1 | contig 15168 bp, 8 predicted proteins | sample PhyBR2_FD_201038 | JGI IMG/M metagenome (GOLD analysis project Ga0308158, IMG submission 201038) | Phyllosphere microbial communities from UC Gill Tract Community Farm, Albany, California, United States - DLSLB.R2 | ecosystem: Host-associated > Plants > Phyllosphere > Unclassified | place: USA... | reverse complement strand
GTGGCGGGCGTGCTCGGCGCCGGCACCGGCCTGGGCGTATCGGGCGTGATCCCGACCGCCGACGGTTTCATCACCCTGGGCAGCGAAGGCGGCCACGTGAACTTCGCCCCGGCCGACGAGCGCGAGTTCGCGATCCTGCAGTACGCCTGGCGCGAGTGGCCGCACGTGTCGAACGAGCGCATCCTGTCCGGCCCCGGCATGGAGCTGGTCTACCGGGCGCTGGCCGAGCGCAACGGCGTGGATGCGCCAGCCCGTACCGCGGCGGAGATCGTCAGCTGCGCACTCGAAGAAAACGATACGCTCTGTCTCGAGGTGCTGGAGTGCTTTGCCGGCATGCTGGGCGGCGCGGCGGCGAACCTGGCCGTGACGCTGGGCGCTTTCGGCGGCATCTTCATCGGCGGCGGCATCGTGCCGCGCATCGCGCAGTGGTTCGCCACGTCGCCGTTCCGCGCGCGCTTCGAGGCCAAGGGGCGCTTTACCGACTACCTGGCGCAAATCCCGACCTACGTCATCATGACGCCGAACCCGGCCCTGCGCGGCGTGTCGACGATTTTGTCGGAACACCTGCGCGGGCGCAGCGGCGCCAACACGCTGATGGAGCGCGTGCAGCACCTGCAGCACGAACTGTCGCCGGCCGAGCAGCGCGTGGCAAGCCTGGTGCTGGAGCATCCACGCAAGGTGCTGTCCGAGCCGATCGCCGAGATCGCGCGCCTGGCCGACGTGAGCCAGCCGACCGTGATCCGCTTCTGCCGCTCGCTCGGCTTCCAGGGCCTGGCCGAATTCAAGCTGAAGTTCGCCGGCAGCCTGACCGGCTCGATCCCGGTGCGCCACAGCCAGGTGCGCATGAGCGACAGCACCCACGACTTGTCGGCCAAGGTGATCGACAACACCGTGTCGGCGATCCTGAAGTTCCGCGACGGGCTGGACGTGCACGCGATCGACCGCGCCATCGAACTGCTGCGCCGCGCCAACAAGGTCGAGTTCTACGCGATGGGCAATGCGCGCGTGGTGGCGCTCGATGGCCAGCACAAGTTCTTTCGCTTCCGCATCCCGACCACGGCGCACGGCGACGCCCATTTGTTCCAGTTGGCGGCCGAACTGCTGCAGCCGGGCGACGTGGTGGTGGCCATTTCCACGGCCGGCCAGGCGCCCGAGCTCTTGAGCGCGGTGGACGCGGCGCGTGCCGCCGGCGCCAGCGTGATCGCCATCACCAGCAGCAAGTCGGCGCTGGCGAAAAAGGCGAACGTCTGCCTGGCGGTCGACCACACCGAGGACAGCACGACCTTCCTGTCGATGATCTCGCGCATCCTGCAGCTGCTCCTCATCGACATCATGGCGGTCGGCATTTCGCTGGGCGACCAGGCCGGCGAGAACGGCGACATCGAGAAGCGCAGGTTGCTCATTTCGCACCTGGACGTATGAGCATGACGGTCAGCCTGCGTGACGTCACCGAAGACAACTTCGAGGCGCTGATGGACATGGAGCTGCCCGAGCACCAGCGCGACCTGCTGCACTCGAACGCCTATTCGATCGCCCAGGCCAGGTTCTACGACGTGTTCGTGCCGCGCGCGATCTACCAGGACGAGCGCCCGGTCGGCTTCGCGCTCTACAACCGCGAGGACGACGGCCGGCCCGGCTGCTACGGCATCTACCGCTTCATGGTCGACTATCCGCTGCAGTCGCAGGGGATCGGGCGGCGCGCGATGGAGCTGCTGATCGCGGAGATCAAGGCGCAGCCCGACGTCACGCTGATCAACATCTGCTACCACCCGCGCAACGAGCGCGCCAGCGCCTTTTACCAAAGCTTCGGCTTTGTGGAGGTGGGCATCGACTGCAACCACGAGATGGTGGCCGAGATCCGGCTGGACTGATTTCGCCGATGTGTCGCGCTTGACGTCAATCCAGGCGCGGATTGAACGCGTGGACGGCGGCGCCGTCTACCCTACGGTTCCAGTAGCACCTTCAGCATGCGCTGCGGGTTGGCGATGAAGTCGTGCATGACGCGGTAGTGTTCGGTGTCCTCGTACGCCACCTTGACGATGCCATGCGCACTGCACTCGTAGATGACGGCGTTCGGGTAGGCCATCAGGATCGGCGAATGGGTCGCGACCAGGAACTGGCTGCCCGCGCGCACCAGGTCGTGCAGGCGGCTGAGCATGGCGAGCTGGCGCTGCGGGGAGAGGGCGGCTTCGGGTTCGTCGAGCACGTAGAAGCTCTTGCCGCCGAAGCGCTCCATGAACAGGGTAAGAAAGGCTTCGCCGTGCGACTGTTCGTGTAGCGACTTGCCGCCGTAGGAGTCGATGATCCTCGGGCCGAAGCCTTCGCGGTCCAGCCTTTCGATCTCGCTGCTGACGTTGAAGAAGCTTTCCGCGCGCAGGAAGTAGCCGTCGCGCGGCGGCACGATGCCGCGCACCACGCGCAGGTGCGCGTGCAGCGCCGAATGCGATTCGCGGGTGGCGAAGTGGAAGTTGCGCCCGCCGCCTTCGGCATTGAAACCCATCGCCACCGCAATCGCTTCCAGCAGCGTCGACTTGCCCGATCCGTTCTCGCCGACGAAGAAGGTCACCTGCGGATGCAGGGCCAGGCGGCCGAGGTGCCGCACCACCGGCAGCGAAAACGGGAATGCGTCCGCATGGGCAGCGGCCGAGGGTTTCAGGCTGACTTCGGACAGGTAGGGGCGCGTTTTCATGGTGGACTCAAGGCGGCGCGATGTGCGTCCATTTTAACGCCGGGCAGCGACATGCCATGACAAGCCGCTTCCTTTGGCTGCGGCATGCTCCGCTTGCGTACGGTGTCTTTCCATCGACCGATGGGAGTTCAGACCGGGCGCTTGACGATAGCGCGAGCGTTGTTGGCGCTTGGCCGGCGGGTAGGTTTTGCTTGCGGTATTGGGGCTGTTGCCTGATGCGGTAGTGGTGCGTTTGATCCGCGTGGGCACGAGTGCCTTGCGCGGCCCGGCCCACCCTACGGGCGACGTTATCGGCAAGTTCGGGCAAACACCATGAAGCGCTCAATGAGCACGGATTGGCTTTCGCATGAACTCGCCCGGAACGCTTCCCGTAGGGTGGGCCGGGCCGCGCAAGGCACTCCGTGCCCACGCGGATCATGCACACCCACACCGCATCAGGCAACAGCCCCACTACCGTCCCCCTTCAATCCTCCACGAACACCACCGCCGTCCTCGGCGGAATGCTGAACGTCCCATTGGTGCTGTCGTAACCGGCGGTGGCCGCGCGCTTGTCGCCGGCGTTCGCCGCCGTGTGCACCGGATGCAGGCGCAGCTGCCGGCCGCGCAGCCCGGCATCGGTGACCACGTGCGCCACCTTGTCGACGTTGATCAGGTAAGTCAGGCTGCCGAAGCGCGCGCCGGCGTAGCCCTTGCCGTCGATCGTCGCCGCAACCACGGTCGGTTCCTGCTGCGGCCCGGTGTTGAAGAAGCGCAGTCGCTGCGCCACGTCCTCGGCCGTGCGCATGCGCAGCAGCGTGGTGCCGGCACGGATCGCGAGCAGATCGCGGAAGGCGTCGCGCGCAAAAGCGATGTCCGCCGGCTGCGCACGCAGGGCGGCATTCGCCAGCAGCGGCTTGAACAGCGGCCAGTCCTTGGCATTGTCGTCCGCAGGCGGCAGGCCGGTGCCGAAATGGTTGGTCCCGTAAGTCCAGTCCAGGCGGTTGAACCAGTCGCCCGAATTGAAGCTGTTGCGGTCCAGGGACTTGGAACGCAGGATGTCGGACCCGGCGTGGTAGTAGGCGATGCCCTGGCTGAAGGCGGTTGTTGCCAGCGCCAGGACCTGCACGCGGGCGCGGTCGGCGCTGCTGGTCTCCAACGGCAGTTTCAGGGCGTTGTTGTCCCAGAGGGTCTGGTTGTCGTGGTTCTCGACGTAGTTGACGGTCTCGCCGGGTTCGCTGGCGTAGCCGGCCGGCTGGCCGCTGTAGTCGATGTCTTCCAGCTTGCGCGTGCTGCCCTCGAAAGTAGCGAGCGGGTAGCTGCGCAGGGTGCCGGCCAGGCCGATGCGCACCATGTCGGCGGCGCGCAGCAGATCAAGGGCCGGGCGCGTGCCGGCTTTCGCATTCGCGTCGTAGACCAGGCCGTTGATCCAGCCCTGGCGGCTGACCAGCGCCTCGCCCGAGTCACCAGCGCCGCCGCCGCGCACGGCATCGCGTGCGCGGTCGCTGAAGGTGCCGATGCCGCTGCCGTTCAGCGACAGCTGCGACGCCTGCACGAAGCGCGCGCCGTCCGCCACTTCGCCGAAGTTCCAGCCTTCGCCGAGCAGCTGCACGCTGCGGCCGGTGGCCTGGTCCACCGCGCTTTGCAGGCGCTCCATCGCCGCACGCGGCTGGTGGCCCATCAGATCGAAGCGGAAGGAATCGATCTTGTAGTGCTTCGCCCACAGCACCGTCGAATCGATCATGAGTTTGCCCATCATGCGGTTTTCGGTGGCGGTGTTGTCGCAGCAGGTCGAGCGCTCGATGCCGCCGGCCTTGTTCAGGCGGTGGTAGTAGCCGGGCACGACGCGGTCCAGCACTGATTTGCTGTCTTGCCCGGCGACGAAGGTGTGGTTGTAGACCACGTCCAGGCCCACGCGCAGGCCGGCGCGGTGCAGATTCATCACCATCTCGCGGAACTCGACGATGCGGCGCGCGCCGTCTTGCGGGTCGCTGGCGTAGCTGCCTTCCGGCGCGTTGTAGTGCCAGGGATCGTAGCCCCAGTTGTAGCAGTCGGTATGGGCGGTCTTGCGGATCAATGCCTGCTGGGACTCGCTGTCGGGTGCACCGGTGGGCTGGGGCAGGGCGCAGTTCTTTTCCGGGACGCTGGCGAGGTCGTAGACCGGCAGCAGGTGGATGTCGGTCATGCCGGCCTGCGCCAGGGCCTTCAGGTGGCGCATGCCGTTCGAGTCCGCTTCGCCGAAGGCCGTGTACTTGCCGCGCTTCGGTTTGGGGACGGTCTCGTCGTCGCGCGAGAAGTCGCGTACGTGCAATTCATACACGGCCATGTCGACCGGCGACTTGACCGTTTGCGGCGCGCGTTCCTTGTCCCAGCCCGCGGGCTTGAGGTTGGCGGCGTCGAGGTCGGCGATGTAGCTGCGCTGCGAATCCGTGCTCAGGCTGACCGAATACGGGTCGGTGACCAGGTTGCGCACCAGGCCGGCCTGTTCGCTGACGACGTCGACGGCATAGGTGTAGTAGCGGCCGGAGAGATCGGCGGGAAGCTGGGCGCTCCAGACACCGGTGGCGGCGTCCATCGCCAGTTGGTGCAGGGCGCCGGCGCGGCTGCTGCCGCTGTCGAACACGCAGACGGCGGCCTGTTGCGCGGTGGGCGCCCAGAGCTTGAAGCTGGTGCGCTTGTTGGTGGGCGTGGCGCCGAGGTCGGGGACTCCCTCGGCGGCGGCGTACAGGTCGTCGAGGGCGCCGGCGGCTTGCAGGCGGGTCGCGGCGAGGATGGTGCCGTCGGCGGCTTCGCGTGTCAGCACCAGCTGTTCGCGGTGCAGGGCGGGCAGGCGGGCGAGGTCCTTGTCGGCCAGCTTCAGGACGGGGCCGGCGGCGAGGTACCTGAAGCGCTCGGCGGCGTCCTTCGGGACGGCTGCCGATATCTCCAGGTCGAGTGCGCCGGCGGCGCTCCTGACCTTGCGGCCGACGATGGCTTCGATGGCGGCGTTTGGCGAATGGTAGAGGCGGAACCTGCCGTCGGACGGCGAGCCTGGCCACTTGGCCAGCGCGCGGTCGAGCCAGATGGCACGCGCTTCCAGCGTGTGCGGGGCGGGGGCCAGGGTCGTGGTGGCAGGACCGTTGCAGGCGTCCAGTGGGATCGCGGCGTGGGCGGAGGAAGCAATGGCAGCAAAGATGGCGAAGGGGACAGTTCGGATCATGTTGTCGATTATGGTGACGCGCGCGGATGCACCGTAGGGTGGACGGCTCCGCCGTCCACGCGTCGATAGTTAGCGGCGAGATCATCGATCACGACACTGGAACCGGTCGTGATCGACGCGTGGACGGCACAGCCGCCTTTCGCGGCCCGGTCCACCCTACAGTCGGGCGGAGCCGGCGGTATAGGCTTAGACTCTGGCCGCCGTCGGCGACTTGGACGAATCCAGGCTGCGATAGTGATCCACCATCTTGTACCGCTTCGCATACAGCCCGAACGCGATCGCCGCCAGCGCCGCGAACCCGGCAAAGAAGAACATCTGGAACGCGATCACGCTCAGTCCCGAGCCGGCAATCGAATTCATCACCGTGTCGTTCTTCACCGCCGCATTCACCACCAGCACCCACAGGTTACCTACGGTGACGGCCAGGCTCCACAGCGCCATGATCGCGCCCTTCATCGAGGCCGGCGCCTGGCTGTAGGCGAACTCCAGGCCGGTGGCCGAGACCAGCACCTCGCCCATGGTCAGCAGCGCATACGGCAGGATCTGCCAGGCCATCGAGGTCGGCGTGCCGGCGTCCATCGACACCTGGATCGCGCCGATCACCAGCCACGACAGGGCCGAGAAAGCGATGCCCGAGGTCATGCGGCGCAGCGGCGTCGGCGTGATGCCGATCTTTTCCAGCATCGGGAACAGCACCAGGTTATTGAAGGGAATGAGCAGCATCACCAGCAGCGGATTGAGCGCCTGCATCTGGGCCGGCAGCAGGGTGAACTCGTTGCCGAACACCGAGAAGGTGGTGATCATTGAATTGGCCTGCACGATCCAGGTCGAGGCCTTCTGGTCGAACAGCGACCAGAACGGCGTGACCAGCGCGAACACGACTAGGATGCGCAGCACCGCGCGCACGCCGTCGACCGCGTCGTCGGGGTGGTGACCGCGTGCGCGTTCCAGTTGCATCGAGATGCCCATGCCGACAAAGGCCAGCAGCAGCACCAGCGCCGTGCAGGCCGCGATCACGAAGCCCCAGCTCGGGGACATCAAGAGCGAGGCGATCGCGCCGAACAAACCGACCATGGCCACGGTGCGGCCAGCGCCGTTGGTCGAGAGGGCAGTGCGCGACACGCGCGAGAACGAGTGCGGGTTCGGCGCGGCAGGCGGCACGTGCACGTACTTCTTCTTCCCGCTCCAGAACACCATGGTCGCGATGAACATCATGATGCCCGGGATGCCGAAGGCAACCGCCGGCCCGTAGTTCTTCAGGAACAGCGGCATCAGCAGCGACGCGAAGAAGGAGCCGAAGTTGATGATCCAGTAGAAGGCGTCGAACACGATCTTCGCCTTGTCCTTGTTGGTCTGGTCGAACTGGTCGCCGACAAACGAGGACACCAGCGGCTTGATGCCGCCCGAGCCGAGCGCGATCAGGCCCAGGCCGAGGTAGAAGCCGTTCACGTTGTCCTCGAAGATGGCGAGGCAGGCGTGGCCGGCGCAGTAGACGAGGCTGAGCCAGAACACGGTGTTGTACTTGCCAAAGTAGCGGTCGGCCAGCCAGCCGCCCAGCAGCGGGAAGAAGTACACGCCGATCACGAAGGTGTGGAACACGTGCTTGGCTTCGCCGGTGCGCTCGGACTCCGGCAGGAACAGCAGCAGGGTCGAGATCAGGAAGGGCGTCAGGATGTTGCGCATCCCGTAGAAGCTGAAGCGCTCGCAACCTTCGTTGGCGATGATGTACGGGATCTGGCGGGGCATGCGCCCGCTGGAGGGCGTGGTCGGCTGGTTCATGGACTCGTCCTGGAAATGAATTAACCCGGGATGCTATGACGCCCTTGCGGTCTTGGCAACCGGAAAATTGATGTCGGGCTAACTGAACCGTAGTTTAGCTACTTTTGTTTCATTCTATGCAAATAGTATTTGCATGTAAGCCTTTGAATGCAAAGAATATTTGCATGTATTCACGGTCCTTTCGAAGATTGTAATGTTGCAAAAGCTGCTGTATATTGCGTAAAAACCAGCAGCCCCAAACCGAATTTCCAACTTTACTTCCCACGTCATGACCCAGACTTTCACGCAAACGAACGACTGGTGGCGCGAAGCCATCATCTACCAGGTCTACCCGCGCAGCTACCTCGACACGAACGGCGACGGCGTGGGCGATATCCCCGGCATCACCGCGAAGCTCGACTACATCGCCAGCTTGGGCGTGAACATCGTCTGGCTCTCGCCTTACTTCAAGTCGCCGATGAAGGACTTCGGCTACGACATCTCGGACTACTGCGACGTCGACCCGCTGTTCGGCACCCTGGCCGACTTCGACGCGATGGTCGCCAAGGCCCACTCGCTCGGCCTGAAGATCATGATCGACCAGGTGATGGCGCACACCGCCGATGCCCACCCGTGGTTCGTCGAAAGCCGTTCCAGCCGCGACAACGCCAAGTCGGACTGGTACGTCTGGGCCGACGCGGCGCCAGACGGCAACCCGCCGAACAACTGGATGTCGGTCTTCGGCGGCTCGGCATGGCAGTGGGACACGCGCCGCAAGCAGTACTACATGCACAACTTCCTGGTCAGCCAGCCGCAGCTGAACTTCCATAACCCGGACGTGCAGAAGGCCCACCTGGACGCGCTGCGCTTCTGGCTCGAGCGCGGCGTGGACGGCGTGCGCATGGATGCCTGCAACTACCACTTCCACGACACTGAACTGCGCAGCAACCCGCCGGCCACCAAGCGCGACACCGCCTCGGTGACCGACGTGAACCCCTACGGCATGCAGTCGCACATCTACGACAAGACGCGTCCGGAAAACATCGCCTTCCTGCAGCAGATCCGCGCGCTGCTGAACGAATACGGCGCCGTGTCGATCGGCGAAGTCGGCGCCGACGACGCGCTCGCCTGCATGGCCGAGTACACGGCCGACGGCGACAAGCTGCACATGGCCTACAGCTTCAACCTGCTGACGCCGGAATTCACGGCAAAGCACATCCGCACCCAGGTCGAGGAATTCGAGGCGCGCGTGCAGGGCGGCTGGGCTTCCTGGTCGGTGGGTAACCACGACGCGATCCGCGTGGTCACGCGCTGGCGCGGCGAGGATGCACCCGTCGCGTTTGCGTCGATGGTGCTGGCGATGCAGCTGGCGCTGAAAGGCACGCCTTGCCTGTACCAGGGCGACGAGCTGGCGCTGCCGGAAGCCGACGTGCCGTTCGAGCTGCTGCAAGACCCGTACGGCATCACCTTCTGGCCCGAGTTCAAGGGCCGCGACGGCTGCCGCACGCCGATGCCGTGGACCGATGCGGCGCCGAACGCCGGCTTCACCGAAGGCACGCCATGGCTGCCGGTGGCCGAGCCGCACCGCGCCAATGCCGCCTCGGTGCAGGAAAGCGATCCCGCGTCCGCATTGAATGCCGCGCGCCGCATCATCCATTGGCGCCAGAGCCTGCCGCAGCTGACCCGCGGCGGCATCTCCTTCTTCGACGCGCCGGAACCGATCCTGGCGCTGCGCCGCACGCTCGACGGCGAGCCGACCATCCTGGCAGCGTTCAACCTGTCGGGCGCGCCGGTAAGCTTCGACTGGGCCGAGACGGCGCAGGCGCAGAACCTGGAAGGCCATGGCCTGCCGGGCGAAGCAGCGAACGGCCGCGTCACGCTGCCGGCCTACGGCGCCTGGTTCGGTACACTGAACTGATGGGGAGCGGGCACGCGCCTGAAAAGTTCACGCGCACCGCCTTTGCCGATGGCCCGCGCCTGCTGGCCGACATCGGCGCCACGCATGCGCGCTTTGCCTTGCAGACGGCGCCGGGTGTGTTTCGGCATGTGTCCGTGCTGCGCTGCGAGGACTTCGACGGCATCGTGCCGCTTCTGCGTCACTACCTGCATCAGCATGCTGGCCTGAAGCTGCACCACGCCGCCTTTGCGGTGGCGAACCCGGTGAACGGCGACCAGGTGCGCATGACGAACCGCGCCTGGGAATTCTCCACCGAGGCCCTGCGGCGCGAGCTGGGCCTGTCGACGCTGCTGGTGGTGAACGACTTCACCGCGCTGGCGATGGCCATTCCCGTGCTGGCGCCGAACGACCTGCTGCAAATCGGCGGCGGCACGCCGGCATCGAACGCCGTGATCGGCGTGCTGGGGCCGGGCACCGGTCTGGGCGTGTCGGGCGTGATCCCGACCGCCGACGGCTTCGTTACCCTCGGCAGCGAGGGTGGCCACATGAATTTCGCCCCGGGCGACGAGCGCGAGTTCGCGATCCTGCAGTTCGCCTGGCGCGAGTGGCAGCACGTGTCGAACGAGCGCCTGATCTCGGGGCCGGGCATGGAGCTGACCTACCGCGCGCTGGCCCGGCGCAATGGCGTGCCCGACGCGCCGGCGCGCACGGCGGCGCAGATCATCGCCGGCGCCCTGGACGAGGGCGATGCGCTCTGCTTCGAGGTGCTGGAAGTCTTTTGCGGCATGCTGGGCGGGGCGGCGGCGAACCTGGCCGTCACGCTGGGCGCCTTTGGCGGCGTGTACATCGGCGGCGGCATCGTGCCGCGTTTGAAAGAGTGGTTCGCGCATTCGCCTTTTCGCGCGCGCTTCGAGGCCAAGGGGCGCTTCTCGGATTATTTGTCCAGCATTCCCACCTACGTCATTACCACGCCGAATCCGGCCTTCCATGGCGTGGCCACCATTTTGTCGGAACACCTGCGCGGACGCAGCGGCGCGAATACGCTGATGGAGCGCATCAAGCACCTGCGGCAGGAGCTGACGCCGGCCGAGGGGCGCGTGGCCACCCTGGTGCTGGAGCAGCCGCGCCTGGTGCTGAACGAGCCGATCGCCGACATCGCGCGCCTGGCCGACGTGAGCCAGCCGACCGTGATCCGCTTCTGCCGCTCGCTCGGCTTCCTGGGCCTGGCCGACTTCAAGCTGAAATTCGCCAGCAGCCTGACCGGGGCGATTCCGGTGCGGCACAGCCAGGTGAGGAACAGCGACAGCACCCACGATTTATCGGCCAAGGTGATCGACAACACGGTGTCGGCCATCCTGAAATTCCGCGACGGGCTGGACGTGCGCTCGCTCGATCGCGCCATCGAACTGGTGAGCCGGGCACGGCGCGTGGAGTTCTACGCGCTGGGCAATTCGCGCGTGGTGGCGCTCGATGGCCAGCACAAGTTCTTCCGCTTCCGGATTCCGACCGCGCTGTATGGCGATGCGCACCTGTTCGCGCTGGCGGCCGATTTGCTGGGGCCGGGCGACGTGGTGATTGCGATTTCGAAGTCGGGGCAGGTGCCCGAGCTCCTGCAGGCGGTGGATATCGCGCGCGCCGCCGGGGCGGATGTGATTGCGATCGGCAGCGGGCAATCGCCGCTGGCGCGCAGGGCAAGCGTGTGCCTGGCGGTGGACCATGCCGAGGACAGCACCAGCTTCCTGTCGATGATTTCGCGGATCCTGCAGTTGCTGCTCATCGACATCATGGCGGTGGGCTTATCGATCGATGCGCACAATGGGCGCGAGAAAGAGGCGGCGCAGTCGGAGGTGGGCAGGTTGTTGATTTCGCATATGGGGAGTTGAGGTCGCTGGACTCCCGTGCGACTGCATTGGTTTGCAGGAGGGGTACCGCGTGGGCACAAGTGTCCACCCTACAACGACGGGTTTTCGTAGGGTGGACTCCCGAGTCCACGCTGTACCACACATGAAAGTCGAGAAGATCGCCGGAGCATCGTAGTTCTCGAACCCACCATTCCCACAACGTGGCATGAGGAATAAGGTGCCGCCGACCGTGGGAGGAGTCACCACGCGTCTACCGCGAAACGCTGGTGAATCGGCCGGCAGCACCCCCACGATAATCTCCACCCAACCGCCGAGTTTGATACAGCTCAATCGTGCTCGGCTGGCCGGCCAGGCGGCCCCTCAATCCGCCGACTTCAGCCGGATCTTGTGTATCCCACGCCGCCAATCGTCCAGCGACAGCACCGAATCGGTCTCGGTGTCTTCTACCAAAATGTCATTCCCGGTCCGCGCCACCAAAAAACTCTCGCGCCGCAGCACCCGGTCCTTGCGGTTCTCGACAAAGCTCAACTGCCAGTAGGCGCGCCCGTTGAGCATGCGCGGCTGCGGGTCGTCCTCGATGACCGCGCCATGCGCCTTGCCCTGCGAACGCTTCTCGATCTCGGCCGACCATTCCTTCACCTCGGGCAGGGCCAGCAGGGCCGCCATGGCCTGGTCGCGCGTCACGGCCGGCTCGGCCGGCTGCTGCACCGGCGGCGGAGCGGGTGGCGGAGCGGGCGCAGGCTTTTCCTTACAGCCGGCCAGGGCGGCAGCGGCAAGCACGGAAACGGCCAACAGGCGGGGGAGGGCGGTCAGGGAGCCGCGTGAAATCATGATCGAACCTTGTCAAAAAACCTGCGGCCATACTAGCCGATGTGTGGGTGCCGGACAAATCACCCGTCCGCTGCAGCCGGTGCGTGCATCGTACGGTGTGGTCGATTCTCACCAATTGTTGCCGTAAGCCAACAATTTGATTTGCCCGTAAAATTAATGGAATTGAGCAAATGTAATACGCGATTCCTCCCATCCAGCGCGCCGCGGCGCGTCATGTTTTTCTGTAAACCCATGAAATTCTTATCGAATATGAAAATCGGGCATCGCCTCGCGCTCGGTTTTGCCGTCGTGCTGGCCCTGTCCATCCTGGTCACGGCCATCAGTATCGTCAAACTCAACAGCGTGGCCGCTGCCGCCGAGCAGATGCTGGACCAGCCGATCAAGAAGGAACGCCTGATCGGCGACTGGGCCAGCAACATCTCCGTGGCCGTGATCCGGACCTCGGCCATCATCAAGAGCAGCGATCCTTCGCTCACCGATTTCTTTGCGAAGAACATCGAGGAGACCAACGCCAAGGCTACGATGTACCTGAAAGACGTCAAGGCGCTGCTCACCACGCCGGAAGAAACGGCGATCTTCGAAAAGATGATTGCGTTGCGCGACGGCTATGCCGGCGGCCGCAAGGAAGCCGTGCGCCTCAAGAGCGAGGGCAAGAGCGAAGAAGCGATGCAGGTGCACGACAAGGTCTATATTCCCGCCGCCAACGCCTACCAAGCGAATATCCAGGCCCTGGTGGCGCTGCAGCGCAGGCAGGTCGACGCGTTGCGCGACGAGATCCGCACCACCCGCAACGACAGCTCCCGCACCATGGTGCTGCTGGGCGTGCTGAGCGTGGCCTTCGGCAGCCTGTGCGCCTGGTGGCTGACCCGTTCGATCACGCGTCCGGTGCAGTCCGCCGTCGCCCTGGCGCGCCGCGTGGCCGCCGGCGACCTGACCAGCCGCAGCGAAACCCATGCCAGGGACGAGATCGGCGTGCTGCAGAACACCCTGGCCGACATGAACGCCAAGCTGCACGGCCTGGTCACCGGGATCCGCAGCGGTGCGCATGCGATCGCCACGGCCTCGTCGGAAATCGCGGCGGGCAACCTGGACCTGTCTTCGCGTACCGAGCAGCAGGCCAGCTCGCTCGAGGAAACGGCCAGCTCGATGGAAGAACTGAACTCGACCGTGTCCCAGAACGCCGACAATGCGCGCCAGGCCAGCATGCTGGCGACCTCGGCCAGCGAAGTGGCGGGCCGCGGCGGCGTGGTGGTGGCGCAGGTGGTGGACACCATGGCCTCGATCAACGAATCGTCGAAGAAGATCGCCGACATCATCGGCGTGATCGACAGCATCGCCTTCCAGACCAACATCCTGGCGCTGAACGCCGCCGTGGAAGCGGCGCGTGCCGGCGAACAGGGCCGCGGCTTTGCCGTGGTGGCCACCGAAGTGCGCAACCTGGCGCACCGCTCGGCCGGTGCGGCCAAGGAGATCAAGGAACTGATCGACGCTTCGGTGGCGCGGGTCGATGCCGGCGCGCGCCTGGTCGACCAGGCCGGCGCCACGATGACGGAAATCGTCGGCAGCGTCCAGCGCGTGACCGACATCATCGGCGAAATCAGCGCTGCCACCGGCGAGCAGACCACGGGCATCGGCCAGATCAACGAAGCCATCAATGGGATGGACCAGGTGACCCAGCAGAACGCTGCCTTGGTCGAACAGGCGGCGGCCGCATCGAACGCGATGCACGAGCAGGCCGGCCAGCTGCTCGAAGCGGTGAGCGTGTTCAAGCTGACGGCGCATGAGCAGCCTGTGCCGGTGCGCAGTGCGCGCGCCGGCCAGCGCGCGGCGGTGCGCCCGCTGCTGGCCTGAGGGCCGATCAACCAGTAACGGGGTCAGCAGGGGATCAGGCTTCCCCTGCGATCTCTTCCTTCAGCGAGGCCATGTCGATCACGTAGCGGAAACGCACGTCGCCCTTCTCGACCTTTTTGTAGGCATCGTTGATGTCCTGGATGCGGATCATCTCGATCTCCGGTCCGATATTGTGCTCGGCGCAGAAGTCGAGCACGTCCTGGGTCTCGGCCAGGTTGCCGATCAGCGAACCCGACACCGAACGGCGCATCTGCGCCAGCTGCATGTTGTCGAGCGGCGCCAGCGGTTCCAGCGCGCCGACCACGCACAGCACCGCGTCCTGCTTCAGCAGGGCGGTGAAGGGATTCAGGTCGTGTTTCTCGGGCACGGTCGAGAGGATGAAGTCGAAGCGCGCTTCCAGTTCCTCGAAGGCGTCCTTGTCTTTTTCCAGCACGGCCTTGAAGCCCAGCTTCTGCGCTTCTTCGATCTTGTCCTTGGTGGTGGTGAAGAGCGTCACCTCGGCGCCCAGGGCTTTCGCCAGCTTGGCCGCCATGTGGCCGAGGCCGCCCATGCCGATCACGCCGACCTTGTCGCCCGCCTTGACGCCCCAGCGGCGCATCGGCGACCAGGTGGTCACGCCCGCGCACAGGATCGGCGCCGCCACTTCCGGACGCAGGTTGGCCGGGATCTTCAATACGAAATCTTCCTTTACGACCACGATGTTCGAGTAGCCGCCGAAGGTGTTGTCGCGGCCGTAGATGTTCTCGCCGCCGGCTTTCGCTTTCGGCTTCATCGGGCCGTTGTAGGTGGCCAGCCAGCTGTTCGGGCTGCCGCAATAGTTCTGGTCGCCTTCCTTGCAGGCTTCGCACTGGCCGCAGCTGTCGATCATGCAGCCCACGCCCACCAGGTCGCCCACCGCATGGCGCTTCACGGCCGGGCCGACGCGGGTGACGCGGCCGACGATCTCGTGGCCGGGCACGCAAGGGTAGACCGTGTTCGACCATTCGTTCTTGACCTGGTGGATGTCCGAGTGGCAGACGCCGCAGTACAGGACGTCGATTTCGACCTCGTGGGCGGCGGGGTCGTCGCGTTCGAATTCGTAGGGTTTCAGGCGGCTGAAAGAGTG
>Ga0308158_10003027_pt1 | contig 15168 bp, 14 predicted proteins | sample PhyBR2_FD_201038 | JGI IMG/M metagenome (GOLD analysis project Ga0308158, IMG submission 201038) | Phyllosphere microbial communities from UC Gill Tract Community Farm, Albany, California, United States - DLSLB.R2 | ecosystem: Host-associated > Plants > Phyllosphere > Unclassified | place: USA... | reverse complement strand
CTCGTTCACGGCAAGACCTGCCATAGGTGGCCTGCACTAGGGGTCAAGCGTTGCCCTGCAGTCCGCCGATGCGAAATGCCGTTCGGCGGCGGTGCTTGATGGCCCTGAATCCCGAGCAGAGGCGTGCTGAGTCGTCATTGCCACCGGGGTGGTTATCCCCCCGCCACGACCGACTCAGCTCGACTCATCTTCGCCATCTCGTCGCTCGCGTGTTGACAAACTCTCTTGTTCCATAGTTCGATCGTCATCGAAATATGGAACCGGCTTGGTTTCGTTGACCGAGAGGGGGGCGGGCGATGATCCCGTTGAGCAGCATTGCCGAGTTCGCGAAGGTACGGCCTTCGGCGATCGCCGTGGAAGATCGCGACCGTGCGCTGACATGGGCAGAGTTCGAGGAGGAGACCCGCCGGATCCTTCCCGCGCTCGACGCGGCACTTCCCGCAGACCGGGCGCGGGTCATGATGGACGTGGAGGCGTCAGCGGAAGTGTTCGTGGTGGCGGCCGCCTTGGCGACGCTGGGGGTCCCGTGGGTCGCGCTGGACCCGAGTAAGCCCGCGGAAGTGCGGCACGCACAGATGGACGTACTCGCATCGGACGGCGTGGTGCGCGTGGTCGATGGGAATCTGACCCTTACCGACCTGTCCTGGCGGGAGCCGCTGCCTCTGGGTCGTGCCGTTCCCAAGGCTGTCGACGGACAGCCACAACGCAGAGAGTTCCAAGCGCTTGGGTTCACCTCTGGAACGACCGGCATGCCGAAGATGGTGCTTCGGACGAGCCCGAGCGAAGCACGGCGAAACGCCTACCTGATTGACCGGTTCCGCTTCTCCCCTGAAGATCGATTCTTGCTGTGCCTGCCGCTGTCGCATGCTTCCGGTCATGGGTGGGCTCGGACATATCTCACAGCGGGCGCGACTGTGGTCATTGTCAACGACGACCTCAGTGCGATCAGTGATGCGATCCTCAACCGAGGAATCACCGGTTCCTTGCTAGTGCCGCCGGTGCTCGCCGGGGTCGTCGCGAAGATCCGAATGGCTCGAGGCGAGCAAGAGGCTGACACCCGGATGAGGTTCCTCCTCACCGGCGGTCGGCATCTCTCCCGATCACTCATCGGGGAGGCGTTCGCAACCCTTGGACCGGTACTGCATGCGTACTACGGCACCACGGAGACAGGGGTGAATGCCATCGCGGAGCCATTCGATCTGCTTGCCGACATGCGCTCGTCCGGTCGTCCGCTGCCGGGATGCTCGATCGTGATCCTCGACCACAACTCTGTTCCGGTTGCCGCGGGGACGCCGGGACGAATCGCGATCGCGTCGTACATGAACGCCCACACCTACCACTCCGGCCCGATTCCCGGTGTGCAGATCGCCGGGGAGCTCTATTTGCTGACCGTTGATACGGGGTTTCTTGCCCCAGATGGTCGCTTGGTCGTGCTCGGGCGCATCGCTGAGGCGCTCTCGGCGGAGGATTTCGGCGATCTCGTCGGGTTGGAGGACGACGCGAAATTGCTCTGTGGCATTCACGATGTGGCCGTCACCGCATCCGCTGGCTCCGGGTCGGGAATCGATGACGTGGGGCCACACATCAAAGTATTCGTCACTCGAGAGCGAACCAAATCACTCGACGATGCGCTCGTTCAGTACCTCATCACGAAGCTCGCGCGGCAGTGCGGCGTCCGTGTCCCTGTACTGGTCAGCTTCGTCCCGCAACTCCAGTTCAACACGACGGGCAAGTTCGACATGCTCTCCACGCTTCAGTCGGCCTGACCATATGACCCCGAAGTCAGCGTCGCGCTGGTGCCCGAAACTCCCTCCCACCCCTCCCTCCCGCCTCATATCTCGATCGGAACTGAACCAATGAAATCTGTCTCACTCAAGGCCATCCTGCTCTGCCTCATCCCCCCGCTGATCTGGGGCGGCATGTTCCCCATCGCCGGGCACCTCGAACCGACGGTCAACATGTTCGCGATGACACTCATCCGTTACGGCCTTGTGGCTGTGATCCTCATTGCCATGCTGCTGCCGAAAGAGGGCACACGAGCCCTCCGCACAGAAGGGCAAGCCTGGAAGCTCTTCCTTCTCGGGAGTGCAGGATTCGCTGGGTTCGGCCTCCTGGCATTCACCGCGCTTTCCTACACCCAGCCTGTGAATGTCAGCCTCATCATGGCCATGATGCCCGCGATCAGCGCCGTGATCGCTTCTGCTGTCGCGAAGAAGTTTCCACCGATCTATACCGTGATTGCGATCCTCATCGCCTTCGCCGGGGTTGCGCTGGTCCTCACCGACGGCAACATCACACGCCTTGTCAACCCGAGCGACGCGCTCGGTGAGCTCCTCGCACTTCTTGGCGCGATCTGCTGGGTGCTATACACGCGCGGCGCGGCATCCGTGCCTGGTTGGTCTGTACTCCGCTACACAACTGTCACCACGGTCCTCGGGCTGCCGACGATTGCCATCGCGACGGTAGTCGCGACCACCACCGGTTTCGTGAGTCCTCCAGCGGTTGAGGCAGTCATCGCCGGGTGGCCAGAGTTGTCCTACCTCATCGTGTTCGCCGGCGTCGTCGCGGTGCTCTTCTGGAATCAAGGGAATCGACTGCTCGGCCCGATCAACGGCACGCTGTTCATGAACCTCGTCCCTGTCACAACGTTCACGATCACCGCGATCGTCACGCAGTCGTTCCCGACGTCTTCCGCACTCATCGGGCTCCTCCTTGTGATCTGTGGGCTTCTCGTGAACAACATCTGCGCGCGACGCGCCCCTGCTGCCTCGAAGGCGGAGAAGAAGGCAGCAACCCGCGCGCTGGTCAACGCCGGGAAGTGATCGAACGAAACTTTCGTGACTTTCGTAGAATGTCAGTAGAGAGCCGTTCGTTCGCGCCACCTTCGAAGGAGCATTCATCATGGCGGTTGGCCAGGTCTTTCATCCACGGATGGACGCGGTGGATCCAGTGAACTTGCTCAAAGCGAGCGCCGATCCCGTCCGACTCTCCGTCGTCCGTATTCTTTCCGGCGGCGAGGAAGCCACCTGCTCCGCGCTAGCCGAGCACGTCGGCATCCCGCTCACGACGATGAGTCATCATCTCAAGACGCTTCGGGAGGCGGGGTTGACGCAGAACCGCAAAGAAGGCACCTTGCGCTGGACGTCTCTCCGCCGTGAAGAGCTCGACGCGCGGTTCCCCGGACTCGTAGATCAGCTCTGCGCGCTCAGCTCACAGATCGACAGCTAGCTGTTGTTCCCCGTGAGGTTGGGAGCGGGTTGAGGTAAGCGAAGACCTCCGGGGAACGATGTGGGTACCAACCCTCACATCGGATTTCACGGAGGTCTTCGTGACTCACGCTGACGTGCCTTCGACGCCGGAAGGGCGTCGGCAACCGGAACAACGAGAAGCAAGGACTCGGCTACGCATTAATGCACCATGCGGTCGATGACTACTCGACTGGCCTACTCCGAGATCCTCGCCGGCGAGCGCAAAGAGACCGCGGTCGGCTTCTGGCATTCTTCACCCGCGCAGGCATCACCGTCAGCGCGGTGACAACGCCTAGGTCACGGATTCATCTCGGGCGTTCCCAAGGATCCCCGCCGCGAGTAATGTGTCACGTGCTATCCCGGTGGGACATATGCAATGAGGCATCCAGGAGGACCATCCATGCACACCCGAACCCCGCGCATCCGACGCGCACTGTCCATCGCCGCCGCAGTCGGCGTCATCGCCATCACCGCCGGCTGCTCGGGCGGCCTCGCCTCCGACGGGGGCGACGAGAAGGGCGGCGACGGTCCTATCAAGCTGGGCATGCTCGCACCGTTCTCGGGCAGCGAGTCGGCCTTCGGTGACTACATGAAGAACGGCGCGCAGCTCGCCATCGACGAGATCAACGCAGACGGCGGCATCGACGGCCGCGAGCTCGAGCTCGTCGTCGAAGACGACGCGTGCGACGCGACCACGGCCGTCGCCGGCGCCAACAAGCTCGTGACAGAGGGTGTCGTCGCATCTGTCGGCGGCTACTGCTCGGGCGCCACTCTGCCGACCCTGCCCATCTTCGACGAGGCCGGCGTGCCGATGGTGATCCCGGCCGCCAACTCGAACGAGCTGGTCAAGCAGAAGCTGCCAGGCGTCTTCCTCATCAACGGCACGGGAACCCAGCAGGCCGAGGCCGCGGTGACCTACGCGCAGAAGTCGGGCGCCACGTCGGTCGCCGCGATCAACGACGCCACGGCCTACGCGAAGGATCTCGCCGACTCGTTCGAGGCCCAGGCGAAGGAGGCCGGCCTCACCGTCGACTTCAACGCCGTCGTCACTCCCGGTGAGAACGACTACGCCGCCGTCGCCACCCAGCTCGCGGACGCCAAGCCCGACCTCGTCTACTGGACCGGCTACTACCAGGAGGGCGGTCTCATCGCCCGCCAGTCGAAGGATGCCGGCTTCGAGGGAACGTTCCTCGTCGGCGACGGCTCGGTCGACGCCAAGTTCGCCGAGATCGCAGGCAAGGGCTACACCGAGCACGTGCTCGGCACGTTCACCCAGACGCCCGACATGCTCGAGGGCGCAGACCAGTGGATCGCCGACTACAAGAAGCTCGCGGGTGCCGACCCCGGCCCGTACTCGACGCAGGCGTACGACGCCGTCAACGTCGTGGCCGAGGCCATGAAGGAGGCCAAGGGCACCGACTTCGACAAGGTCGTGAAGGCGCTCGAAGGACTGAAGGACTTCGAGACGCTCGGCGGGCCGCTCACGTTCATGCCCGACCACACCCGCTCCGGCGGCGGCTTCGTGATCGTCTCGATCGATCCGGGCTCGGGCCAGTTCGTGCTGAAGGACGACCTGCAGGGCTGATCCGATCCGGGCGGGGCGACGAGGGTGTCGCCCCGCCCGCTTCGCCTCCCCTCTCGGAAGGACATCCCCCGTGATGCAACTCATCTGGAACGGGCTGATCGTCGGCTCGTTCTACGCCCTCGTCGCGCTCGGCTACAGCATGGTCTACGGCATCATCAAGCTGCTGAACTTCGCGCACGGCGACATCTACATGCTCGGCGCCTTCGCCGGCTTCGCGACGCTGTCTGCGTTCGGCATCTCCAACGAGTCGTCGATCCCGCTGCTGCTCGTGATCCTGCTGCTGTCGATGGTCACCACCGGCCTCATCGGCGTCGCCATCGAGCGCGTCGCCTACCGGCCGCTGCGCAAGAGCCCTCGCCTCGCCGTGCTGATCACCGCCATCGGCGTCTCGTTCACGCTCGAGTACGCCGTGCGCCAGATCTTCGGCCCCAACCCCGAAGCCTTCCCGGTTCGCCTGGAATCGAGCGGGTTCGCCTTCGCAGGCATGCGCATCACGGCCGCGCAGATCGTGCTCGTCGTGATCGCCGCCGCCCTCATGCTCGTGCTCGCCCACATCGTCGAGCGCACCCGCCAGGGCCGCGCGATGCGCGCGATCGCCCTCGACCCGCAGGGCGCGCAGCTGATGGGCATCAACGTCAACCGCGTGATCGCGACCGTGTTCTTCATCGGCTCGGCGCTCGCGGGAGCCGCCGGCGTGATGGCCGGCGCGTACTACGGCTCGATCGACTTCCTGATGGGGTTCATCATCGGTCTGAAGGCCTTCACGGCCGCGGTGATCGGCGGCATCGGCAACCTCTACGGCGCCATGCTCGGCGGGCTGCTGCTCGGACTGCTCGAGTCGTTCGGAGCCGCGTGGTTCGGAGGCGAATGGCGAGACGTGTTCTCGTTCGCCTTCCTCATCCTGTTCCTCACTTTCAAGCCGACCGGCCTGCTCGGGGCCCGCGTCGTCGAGAGGATGTGACATGTCCCGCTCACTGAAGACGCGAGACTCGGCGCTGCGCGCGCCCTCCCCGCTGTTCGACCGCCCAGACGCGCCGGGTGGCATCTTCACCTCCAACCGCGGATTCCTGCGGGCGCTGGGTGTCGCGGCCGTCGTGCTGCTCGCGGTGCTGCCGTTCCTCGACGCGTCCCGGTACACGATGTCGATCGCCACCAGTGCCCTCATCTACGTGATGCTCTGCATGGGGCTGAACGTGGTGGTCGGCTACGCCGGCCTGCTCGACCTCGGCTACATCGCCTTCTTCGCGGTCGGCGCCTACGTCTCGGGCATCCTGACCACCGTCGTCGGCTGGCCGATGTGGATGGCTCTGCCCGCGACCGTGCTGGCCTGCATCGTCGCGGGCGTGATCATCGGCGCCCCGACGCTGCGGTTGCGCAGCGACTACCTGGCGATCGTGACGCTCGGATTCGGCGAGATCATCCGCATCACTGCGAACAACCTCCAGATCACCGGCGGCCCCTCGGGCATCCACGGGATCCCGACCTGGCAGTTCGGCGACTGGAGCTTCGCCGACGGCTTCACCCTCTTCGGGCTGGAGTTCCCGCAGCGCGTGGTGTTCTACTACTTCGTCGGCATCGTCGTCGTGCTCGTCGGCGTGATCGGCGCCGGCCGTCTGGCCCGAGGAAAGCTCGGCCGCGCGTGGAAGGCCGTGCGCGACGATGAGGACGCAGCTGAGGCGATGGGCATCAACACCTACATCGCCAAGATCACCGCGTACATCATCGGTGCCGTGTGGGCGGGAGTCGCAGGCCAGCTGATGGCCACGCACCTCTCGGCGATCAGCCCGAACAGCTTCCAGTTCCTGTACTCGGCGCTGATCCTGATGGCCGTGGTGCTCGGCGGCATGGGCTCGACACCCGGCGTGATCATCGGTGCGCTGTTCGTGTCGCTCGCGCCCGAGCTGCTGCGCGACTTCTCGGAATGGCGCTTCCTGATCTTCGGCATCCTGCTCGTGGTCGTCATGCTGTTCCGCCCCGCCGGGCTGTGGCCGTCGACCGCGGTGCTGCCGTGGCTGAAGAGACAGAAGCCGGTTCCGCCGCCCACGGCGGGGTTCATGGCCGTGCCCTCGCCCTCTGCCAATGAGGATCTCGAGACCGTCGAAGGGGAGGAGAGCCGATGAGCGCGCTGCTGGAGGTCTCGGACCTTCGACTGCAGTTCGGCGGCGTGAAGGCCGTGGACGGGCTGAGCTTCACCGTCGAGTCGGGCGAGATCCTCGCCGTGATCGGTCCGAACGGCGCGGGCAAGACGAGTGCGTTCAACTGCATCTCGGGCTTCTACCTGCCCACCTCGGGGTCGGTCGTGTTCGACGGCAATGACATCGTGCGCGAGGCGCCGTCGATCTGGCGCAGCCTGCGCCTGGTCGATCTGCTGCAGAGCTTCGGGTTCTACCGGGTGCTCCCCTCGCGGGTCACGAAGTGGGGCATGGCGCGCACGTTCCAGAACCTGCGCCTGTTCCGCGAGTTGAGCGTGCTCGACAACGTCAAGACCGCGATGCACGCCAATCTGCGCGAGGGCTTCTGGGCGACTCTGCTGCACACACCCGGCTATCGCCGGGCCGAGCAGGAGTGCGCTGATCAGGCCCGGGGCTGGCTCGATTTCGTCGGGTTCACCGGCGACGAGAACCTCTACGTCACGCAGCTGCCGTACGGCGAGCAGCGCCGGGTCGAGATCGCCAGGGCTCTGGCGACGTCGCCCAAGCTGCTGCTGCTCGACGAGCCGGCCGCCGGTCTGAACTTCAATGAGAAGCAGGCGCTGATGCAGCTCATCCGCCGCATCCGCGACCTCGGCGTCGCCGTGGTGCTCATCGAGCACGACATGGGCCTGATCATGGAGCTGGCCGAGCGGATCGTGGTGCTCAACTACGGCAAGGAGATCGCCGTAGGCACCCCCGAGCAGATCAAGAACGACCCGGTCGTGATCGAGGCGTACCTCGGCGTCGAGGACGAGCCGATCGACGACACGAAGCTGCAGACGGGCACGGTGGATCTGTCGCTGCTCGACACCGGTTCCGACAAGACCCGCAGGGAGAAGCGCTCATGAGCACGCTGACCGTCGATGCCGCCGAGGTCTACTACGGGCGGGTGCACGCGCTGCGCGCGCTGAGCTTCGAGGTGCGCGAGGGCGAGATCGTCTGCCTTCTGGGCAACAACGGCGCGGGCAAGTCGACCACGATGAACATGCTGTCCGGTCTCGTGCGCCCGAAGTCGGGCACGGTTCGCTGGGGCGACATGGATCTCGCGACCGCGAAGCCGTGGGACATCGTGTCGGCCGGTCTCATCCACGTTCCGGAGGGCCGTCGCATCTTCTCGACCATGACCGTGCATGAGAACCTGCTGCTCGGCGGGTACACGGTGCGCGACCAGAAGAAGATCGCCGAGCGCGTCGATCAGGTCTACAGCCTGATGCCGCGACTCGCCGAGCGCCGCAAACAGCAGGGCGGCACCCTCTCGGGAGGCGAGCAGCAGATGGTCGCCATCGGGCGCGCCATCGTGGGCGGCCCGAAGCTGCTGCTGCTCGACGAGCCGTCGATGGGGCTCGCCCCTCTGGTCGTCAAGCAGGTCATGGAGACGGTGCAGGCAGTGAACGCGCAGGGCACGACGGTGCTGCTCGTGGAGCAGAACGCGCGGGCCGCGCTGAAGATCGCCGACCGCGCGTATGTCGTCGAGACCGGCAGCACGACCCTGGAGGGGCCGGCCGCCGAGCTCGCGGCGGATGCCAGGGTGATCGACGCCTACCTGGGCGGCTGAGCCGCCCTGCAGACGGAACACGGATGCGCCACTCCGGCGGGGTGGCGCATTCGTGTTCGAGAGAGTAATATGTCACATGCCACCCTCGTTCCGAGGGGGCACGAACCCGCAGGGAAGGGGGAGCGATGCGGATCATCGTGATCGGCGCCGGTGCTGTCGGCGCGGCATGCGCGCTCGCCCTCACCGAGGCCGGCGCCGAGGTCGTCGTCGTCGACCGCGTCGGGGTGGCGGGTGAGACCTCCAGCCGCTGCGAGGGGAACATCCTCGTCTCCGACAAGGAGCCGGGAGCCGAAGCGCTCATGGCCATCGAGGCGAACCGTGCCTGGCGCGCGCTCGCCGAACGGCTCGACGGCGACCGAGTGCCCGGCCAGCCGGCCACCGAGTTCGAGGCGAAGGGCGGCATCGTCGTCGCCTTCGACGGCGGAGCCGACGCACTGCAGCGTTTCGCCGCCACGCAGCGCGGCATCGGCATCCGCGCCGACGTGCTCGACGAGCAGGCGCTCCGCGCCGCCGAACCGCACCTCGCGTCCGACATCGCGCTCGGCGTGCACTATCCCGACGACGCGCAGGTGCAGCCGAGCCTCGCGACCCAGGCGATGCTCGCCCGCGCGCGCCACCTCGGCGCGCAGCTGCGCATCACCGAGGTCACCGGGGCCGTCGTCGAGGCCGACCGCGTGCGCGGCGTGCTCACGCCCACCGGACGCATCGACGCCGACGCGGTCGTCAACTGCGCGGGTCCCTGGGCCGGAGACGCGGCTGCGCTGTTCGGCTCGACCCTCGACATCCGCCCGCGCCGTGGCACCATCCTGGTGACGGCGCCGATGCCGCAGCGCGTCTTCCACAAGGTGTACGACGCCGACTACGTCGGGGCCGTCGGATCAGGGGATGCCGCGCTGCAGACCTCCACGGTCGTCGAATCGACCCCTGGTGGCACGGTGCTCATCGGCTCGAGCCGCGAACGCGTGGGGTTCTCGGACGAAGGTCTGCTCGAGCCCCTCGCCGAGATCGCAGACAAGGCCACCCGGCTCTTCCCCTTCCTTCGCGACACCATGCTGCTGCGCACCTACTTCGGCTTCCGCCCCTACGCCCCCGATCACCTTCCGGCGATCGGCCCGGATGCCCGGATCGCCGGCCTCTTCCACGCCGCAGGGCACGAGGGTGCAGGCATCGGCCTCGCTCCGACCACGGGTGCGCTCATCGCGCATGCCGTGCTCGGCGCCCAGCCCCCGCTCGACCCGACACCGTTCCTGCCCGCACGTGCCACCCTGCAGGGGGTGGCGGCATGAGCATCCGGATCGACTTCGACGGGCAGCCGCTCGACGGCCGCGACGGCCAGAGCATCGGCGGGATCCTGCTGGCGAACGGCCACCGTACCTGGCGGACCGCGGGGGGAGCCGAACGAGGCATCTTCTGCGGAATCGGCATCTGCCAGGACTGCGTCGTGACGGTCAACGGCGTCGAGGGCGTACGCGCCTGCCAGCGCACCGCATGCGACGGCGATCGCGTCGAGCGGGAGGTGCGCGCATGAGCGTCCGCCGCATCGTCGTGATCGGCGCCGGGCCTGCGGGGCTCGCCGCCGCAGCATCCGCCGCCCGTACCGGAGCCGACGTCGTGATCGTCGATGAGGGCGAGCGCGTGGGCGGGCAGTTCTGGCGGCACCATCCCGCCTTCACCGACCAGCGGCTGCAGCACCAGCTCGGCAGGTTCCGCGAGCTCGAGAGCGCCCTCGCCGGCGTGCGAGTGCTCTCGTCGGCGAGCGTGTGGCGCGTCGAGAGCGGCGCACCCCTGCGGGTGCACACGCTCACCGGACCGGTCGACGGCGCACAGCGGCAGGGGGAGACCCTCGAAGCGGATGCTGTGGTGCTGGCCACCGGCGCACACGACCGCGTGCTGCCCGTGCCCGGCTGGACGCTGCCCGGCGTCACCTCCGCCGGCGCCGTGCAGGCGCTCGCGAAGCGCGACGGCGTCGCCCTCGGCACCAGGACGGTGGTCGCCGGAGCAGGGCCGTTCCTGCTCCCCGTCGCGCAGAGCATCGCGATCCTCGGCGGAGAGGTCGCCGAGGTCGTCGAGGCAGCATCGATCGGGACGATCCTGCGCGGCTGGGGCGCACGCGCGTGGGAGCTCACCGCAGCCGCAGGCAAGGCGGGCGAACTCGGCTCGTACGTCGCCTCGCTCGTGAAGACACGCACCCCGTACCGCTTCGGCAGCGCGGTGACCCGCATCCACGGTGGCTCGGCGGTAGAAGCCGTCACCGTGCAGCGCATCGACTCCGACTGGCGCCCCGTCGCGGGCACCGAACGAACCGTCGAGTGCGACGCCGTCGCGCTCGGACACGGCTTCACGCCTCGGCTCGAGGCGGCGATCCAGTTCGGCTGCGACATCACCTCCGATCGCTTCGTCCGCACAGACGAGCAGCAGCTCACGTCGGTGGCCGGCGTCTTCGCCGCCGGTGAGATCACCGGCATCGGCGGAGCCGACGCGGCGCTCGCCGAAGGAGAGATCGCGGGACTCGCGGCCGCCGGCATCCGGGCATCCGACCCCCTCCTGCGCGCCCCCGTCGCCGCCCGGAGGCGCATGCGGGCCTTCGCCGCGCGACTGGCGACGCACGCCATCCGTCCCGGGTGGACCGCCTGGCTCGACGACGACACCATCGTCTGCCGCTGCGAAGAGGCGACGAAGGCGGCGATCGCCGAGTACGCAGCCGTCTCGTCTCGCGGCATGCGGCTCGCCACCCGTGCCGGCCTCGGCGCCTGCCAGGGCCGCACCTGCGGCCGCAGCGTCGAAGACATCCTCGGCGCACCCGGCGGCATCGACCGCCGCCCAGTCCTGTCCTCGGTGCGCATCGGCGAACTCGCCGCGCACCGCCCCACCCACCCACTCATCGAAGAAGAGAGCTGAAATGACCGACCAGAACATGGACCTCGGCGGCGTCGTCGTCGCCACCACCCTCGCCTTCAAGGAAGACGCATCGGCGCCCGCCGGCCTCGCGGTCGACTACGACCGGTTCGGCGAGCACGTCGACTTCCTCATGTCGAACGGATGCCGTGGCGTCGGCCCCAACGGATCGCTCGGCGAGTACTCGTCGCTGACCGACGAGGAGCGCCGCAAGGTCATCCAGGTCGCGGTCGACGCGGTCGACGGACGAGGCATCGTGATCTCGGGCGTGCACGGCGTCGGCAGCCACCAGGCCCGTCAGTGGGCCGAGTACGCCCGTGAGGACGGCGCCGACGGCGTGCTGCTGCTGCCCCCGACCATCTACCGCGCGAACGAGCGCGAGGTCATCGCCCACTACGAGGAGGTCGCGAAGGTCGGCCTGCCGATCATGGCCTACAACAACCCGTTCGACACCAAGGTCGACCTGGTGCCCTCGCTCGTCGCGAAGCTCGCCGAGATCCCCGAGGTCGTCGCGATCAAGGAGTTCTCGGGCGATGTGCGTCGCGTCTACGAGATCAAGGAGCTGTGCGACATCGACATCATCGCCGGTGCCGACGACGTGCTCTTCGAGCTCATGGTCAACGGCGCCGTCGGCTGGTTCGCCGGCTACCCGAACGCCTTCCCCCGCGAGGCGGTCGAGCTGTACAACCTCTGCGCCGACGGCAACTGGCACGAGGCCAAGGCGCTGTACGAGCAGCTCGTCGCCGTGTTCCGCTGGGACTCGAAGACCGAGTTCGTGCAGGCCATCAAGCTGTCGATGGACATCTGCGGCAACTCGTACGGCGGACCCACCCGCCCGCCGCGCGGCCCGCTCTCCGACGAGCAGCGCGCCCAGGTCACCGCCGACACCGAGCGCGCGCTCGCGGCGATCGCCGCCCGCGCGGCCGTCGTCGCCTGACCCGTGTGACAATGACCGACGGGGACGCCGCGACCCGGCATCCCCGTCGGTCCCTCACTCTCAACGAAGGAAGCTGATGCGCGCTCGCCGCACCATTCAGGCCGTCGACTCCCACACCGAGGGGATGCCCACCCGCGTCGTCACCGGCGGCGTCGGACGCATCCCTGGCGCGACGATGAACGACCGTCGCCTGTACGCCATGGAGCACCTCGACGGGCTGCGCGGCTTCCTCATGAACGAGCCCCGCGGCCACGCTGCGATGTCGGGCGTGCTGCTGCAGCCGCCCGCACGCGACGACGCCGACTGGGGGATCGTCTTCATCGAGGCGTCCGGATTCCTGCCGATGTGCGGCCACGGCACGATCGGAGCCGCGACCGTGCTCGTCGAGACCGGCATGGTCGAGGTGAGCGAGCCGGTCACCGAGATCCGCCTCGACGTGCCCGCCGGGCTCGTGATCGCCCGGGTTCATGTCGAAGACGGCCGTGCCGTCGACGTGACGATCGAGAACGTGCCGAGCTTCGTCGACCGGCTCGACGAGCGCATCGACGTGCCTGGCATCGGCGAGATCACCTACTCCGTCGCCTTCGGCGGCAACTACTACGCACTCGTCGACCTCGACCAGGTCGGTCTGCCTTTCGACCGCGCCAGGCAGGACGACATCCTCGCCGCGGGCCTGAAGATCATGGACGCCATCAACGAGCAGGCGCCGCCCGTGCATCCCGTGCTCGAGGGGGCGAACCACGTGCACCACGTCGAGTTCATCGCGCCCGGCTCGGACGCGGTGCGCTCACGGCACGCGATGGCGATCCACCCCGGCTGGTTCGACCGCTCGCCCTGCGGCACCGGAACCAGCGCCCGCATGGCCGAGCTGCACGCCCGCGGGGAGCTCGCGCTCGACACCCCGTTCGTGAACGAGTCGTTCATCGGCACCGAGTTCATCGGCCGGGTCATCGGCGAGACGACGGTCGGCGATCGCGCCGCCGTGATCCCCACCATCACCGGGCGCGCCTGGGTGACGGGGCTCGGCCAGTACATGCTCGACGAGAACGACCCGTTCCCCGAGGGCTTCGTGTTCTGAAGCCCCCGGCGCTTCGCGCGGAGATGTGCGCTTCGCGCGGAGAGATCCCCGGCATCCATCCGCGCGAAGCGCACAATTCCGCGGCAGGCGCAGCGCCGACCCGCGACTGAGACCGAGACGAAGATGAAGGAGACCGACGTGACCGAGATCGACATCGAAGAGGTCGCGGCTGCGGCATCCGCAGCTGCCCGCCCGTTCGCCCGCACCAGCCCGCGTGAGCGCGCGGCCGCGCTGGTCGCCGTGGCGGATGCCCTCGACGCCGCCGGCCCCGAGCTCATCCCGATCGGGATGCGCGAGACGGGCCTCGCCGAAGCGCGCCTGGCCGGCGAGCTGCGCCGTACCTCGTGGCAGCTGCGCCTGTTCGCCGACACGATCCTCGACGGCTCGTACCTCGACGCGCGCATCGACCGGGCCGACCCCGACTACGTGATCGGGCCCCGGCCCGATGTGCGCCGGATGCTCGAGCCCGTCGGCCCCGTGCTGAACTTCGCCGCCTCGAACTTCCCGTTCGCCTTCTCGGTCGCCGGCGGCGACACCGCTGCCGCGCTCGCCGCGGGCTGCCCCGTGATCGTGAAGGCGCACTCCGGGCATCCGGAGCTCTCCCGCCGCACGGCGGAGGTCGTGAGCTCCGCTCTGCGGTCGGCCGGGATGCCCGAGGGCACCTTCCAGCTGATCTCCGGCCAGGAGAACGGCGTCGCGATGCTGAAGGACGAGCGCATCCGTGCCGGAGCGTTCACCGGATCGACGCACGTCGGTCGCATGCTGGCCGACATCGCGGCGTCGCGTCCGGTGCCGATCCCGTTCTACGGCGAGCTCGGCAGCGTGAACCCCGTGTACGCGACCTACGCCGATGATGCGCTGCTCGACGGCTTCGTGACCTCGGTATCCGGGTCGGCGGGGCAGCTGTGCACCAAGCCCGGCTTCCTGTTCGTGCCTGCGGATGCCGACCTCTCGTCGGTGTCGTCGGCGGCGTCGACGGTCGCCGAGCACCGGCTGCTCAACCCCGGGATCGGCCGCTCGTTCGCGCAGCGTCGCGACGACGTGCTCGAGGCCCCGGGCGTAGAGGTGCTCTCGCAGGGCGAGGTGCGCGTCGACGACGACGGCCAGACCTATGCCACCCCGACGGTCGTGTCGGTGGATGTCGACTCGCTGGTCGCGGCGGGCGATGCTCTGCTCGAGGAGTCGTTCGGGCCGCTGTCGGTGATCGTGCGGTACTCCGATCTGTCGACGCTGCCGGCTCTGCACGCGGGTCTCTTCCCCGGCAACCTGACCTCGACCGTGCACGCGCGGCCCGAGGAGCTCTCCGACGGATCGCTCGCCGAACTCGTCGACGCGCTCGCCGAGACCAGCGGCCGCGTGCTCTTCGGAGGCTGGCCGACCGGCGTCTCGGTCACTCCGGCGATGCAGCACGGCGGTCCGTACCCGGCGACGACGAGCGACGGCACGAGCGTCGGCACCGCGGCGATCACGCGCTTCCTGCGCGGTGTCTCGTATCAGGGCGCACCGCAGGAGCTGCTGCCTGCGCCGCTGCGTGACGACAACCCGTGGGACGTTCCGCAGAGCGTGAGCGAGGCGGGAGTCTCGCAGAGCTGGGGCTCGGCTGTGCGCTGACGCCCGACGTGGGCTGACGCCATGCGCTGCGTCCTCACCCCTGCTGGTCCTCGTCGCCCCTGCTCAG
>Ga0308158_10003025_pt1 | contig 15174 bp, 17 predicted proteins | sample PhyBR2_FD_201038 | JGI IMG/M metagenome (GOLD analysis project Ga0308158, IMG submission 201038) | Phyllosphere microbial communities from UC Gill Tract Community Farm, Albany, California, United States - DLSLB.R2 | ecosystem: Host-associated > Plants > Phyllosphere > Unclassified | place: USA... | reverse complement strand
AACCAGACTGCCAGCGCGGCTCCGGCAAAGATGGCCACCAGCTCGATGACATGGTTGCGGATCTCGGCCAGCTCGAGCGCTGCGAGTTCCACACGCGAGACGGCCAGGCCGAACAGACTCTTGAAGAGACTGGAAATGCCGGCAAACACCCCGGGGTTCTGCACAATTGCTTCTTGTTTATCCACGTAGCCCCCAGCCTTATTGTTTACGACTGATCAGCAGGCCGATGAGCACACCGACACCTGCCGCAGCTGCCACGATGCGCCATGGATTATGTTTCACATAATCATCAGCGGAATGCACCAGTTCCTTGCCCTTGACCACAGCCTGCGTGGGCATCAGGCTGGCGCCGCCCAATACGGTATCCAGCATCGCCATGCCGCGCTCGCGCAGCTCTTCGGCTTTTTCGCCGGTGAGCGATGCGGCTGCGGTCAGCATGGATTGCGCGTCGCGCACCAATGCCTTCATGTCGGACTGGGTGGCATAGGTGCTGCCGCTGATCGGGTGCATGCTGCCGTGGCTGTTGCGGGAAGTGTCTAGCATGTTCTACTCCTGTCACTAATCAATCATCAAAACTGACCCGCACGAGGCGGGTCGCCATCAGGCTCAGGCCATCAGGTCGCGCATGTCGTCGGCGTGCTCTTCTTCGACAGCCATGATCTCGACCAGCATGTTGCGGGTGGTCGGATCCTTGTCGCCGATTGCCACGATCATCTGGCGGTACGATTCGATCGCCACGCGTTCGGCGATCAGGTCGGCGCGGACCATGTCTTGCGCGTTTTCCGACGCATCGTATTCGGCGTGGCTGCGCGCAGCGAACGTGGCCGGGTTGAAGTCTGGCGAACCGTTCAGCTGCACGATGCGCTCGGCGATGCGGTCAGCGTGTTCCTGCTCTTGCTGTGCGTGCTCGAGGAACTCGGCCTTGATCTGGCCGGTGCCCGGGCCGCTGACCGTGTAGTAATGGCGCTTGTAGCGCATCACGCACAGCAGTTCGGTAGCCAGAGCATCGTTGAGCATGGCGATGACCGCTTCGCGATCGGCCTGGTAGCCCTCGGTAACGGCGCCGTCGTCGAGGTTGGCGGCTGCCTTGCGGATTGCCGAGACGTCAAAGCCGTGGCCGAGGTTGTTGGTTTGTTCCATGGTGATTCCTTAATTCAAAGTCGGTTCAAAAATGTGTTCAACGCATTGCTGCGCGTGGCGGAATGGCTGCGCCTTCGTTCGACAGAACGATTTCGACGCGACGATTCTGCTGACGGCTTGCTGCGCTGTCATTCGATGCAACAGGGAATGCCTCGCCGTATGCGCGCATGGCGATACGTTCACGCGGCACGCCCTGGCCGGCCAGCGCGGTCGCGACTGCGGCGGCGCGGCGTTCGGACAGTTGCTGGTTGTGGCTCGCGCTGCCGGTGCTGTCGGTGAAACCTTCGATCAGCACGGTGCGGTTCGGGTTCTGGGCCATCACGTCGGCCAGCTTGCGCAGGGTCGACATGCCATTCGCATTCAATACGGCCTGGTCGGTGGCGAACAGGACGTCGCCGATCGTGACCACGAACCCACGTTCGGTCTTCACGGCCTGCAGGTCGACCAGCAGCGCTTCGAGCTTGGCGGCGCGCTCGGCCATCGCGGCGGTTTCAGCCTGCGCTGCCTGTGCCTGCATCTGGGCTTGCTGCGCCTGGCCTTGTGCCTGCTGCGCGGCGGCCTGGGCCGCTTCGGCTTCGCGCTTGGCGCGATCGGCTTCGGCAGTACGGGCATCCAGGCGCACCATGTCGCGCTGACGGGATGCGTCGGCGATATTCGCTTCGGCAGCCTTGCCCTTGGCAACTTCCTGCGCCGTGGCGATACGCTGCTTGGCCACATACGCCAGACGATCGATGTCGCTCAGGCTTTCGCGGCGGGCCGCGGCCTGGTTGGCCTGGTCGAGGGCTTCACTGGCCTGCTTGAATTCGAGCGGTGCGTAGGTCGACACCTGCACGTTGTTGTTAGCGCTGACAAAGTCGGCGCGCGCCTGGTCGAGCGTTGGCGTGGTCATCGGCGCGCTGGCGCAGGCTGCGGCCAGCACGGCGGCGGCCAGGATCGATACGGCGGATTTGCGGTTTTTCATGTTGTTATTCCTTTTATTGTGCAAGCGCCGGATCGTCGGCGCGAACTCCTGTCCGGGGACAGGAAACAGTGCAATGAGGCAGCTGGCTCAGTTGAATCAGTTGGTATTGGCGCGATCGACTTCTTCACGCAGTACGCGCAAGTCTTCATTCAGGCGGGTCGAGGCAGCCGTTGCCTTGCTCGAGACAGCCTTGCTCTGGGCCAGCTTGGCGTCGGCCTGGGCCTGCACCGCCAGTTCGCGTGCCAGCTTGTAGTCGCGCGCGGCCAGTGCCTGGTTGGCGCGGCCCATTTTTTCGCGTGCTGCCGTCATTTCGGCTGGCGCCAGGTCAGCTGCACCTGCCGACACCGCGTTCTCGATCGCATTGCGCGAGACTGCCACGTCCGCCGTCGCAGGCGCCTTGTCAGGACTTGCGCAGGCCGTCAGTGCCAGCAGAGCGGCAACGCAGCCAAGGCGGGCAAACCCGGTCATCGATTGATGTTTATTCATCACATTTTCTCCTGGGAAGTGGTGTAGGTAACGTTATAAACCTGTTATCGGATGCGATCAGTTCGGTGACGCACATTGCCTGCAGGGAGGCAGACCCGCAGCGCATACGCTGGCGCATTGCCGGCGCTCGGTGCAGCATCGCACGTTGGAATGATGGCCCGTAGCGTACGCTCAGCGCACCGACTCAAGACAAAGGATGATCATGGCCGAACCAATGCCGCCGGCGGCGCAACGTCCGCAGGGACCACGCCGCAACAAGAAGACACGGATCGCCCTGGCGGTCCTCGCGGTATTGATTGCGCTGCCGGTCATCGCCGTCATCGTTATTCTCACGTTCGACTGGAACCGCGCACGGCCGTGGATCAACGACAAGGTCAGTGACGCCATCGACCGCCCGTTCGCCATCCGTGGCGACCTGACCGTGTCGTGGGAACGCCCCGCCGCGCGGATGGCGCCGGCCGAGCGCACATGGCGTGATCACATTCCCTGGCCTTACCTCGTCGCGCGCAACACCACGGTTGGCAATCCGGCCGGCATGGAGGCCGGCAACATGGCCAGCGTGGGCCAGTTCTCGTTCTCGCTCGACCCGCTGGCGCTGCTGGACAAGAGGATCGGCATTCCGCTGCTGCGCTTTGACGCACCGCGCATCGACCTGCTGCGCCTTGACCCGACCACCAATAACTGGACGTTCAAGCGCAACGAACAACCGTCGCGCTGGAATCTCGACCTCGAACGCGTGGTGCTGACCGATGGTGTCATCCACGTCAAGGATGCGGTCACCAAAGCGGACGTCACGGCCCGGGTGCGCACGCTCGAGCGCGACCCGGTGTATGGCGTAGCCTTCTCGCTGGACGGCACCTACAACGGCGCGAAGGTTAATGGCGGCGGCAAGCTCGGCTCGGTGTTTTCGCTGAAGAACGAGACCGCGCCCTATCCGATCCAGGGCGAGTTCAGGTCGGGCAAGACCCGGATCGCAATCGAAGGCACCGTCACCAATCCGGCGCAGCTCGCCGCGCTGGACGTACAGCTTGAACTGGCGGGCGCCAGCATGGCGCGCCTGTACCAGTTCACCGGCGCCCTGCTGCCGGAAACACCGGCATTTTCCACTGCGGGCCGCCTGACCGGTCGCCTCGGCAAGGGTGCCAGCAGCTGGGTGTATGACGATTTCTCCGGCAAGGTCGGCGCCAGCGATATCGGCGGGCGCCTCGCGTATGCAACGGGCGGCGCGCGCCCTGTCCTGTCGGGCAATGTGCGCTCGCGCCAGCTCGTGTTTGCCGATCTGGCGCCCCTGGTCGGCGCCGATTCGAACGCCAGCAAGGCAGCGCGTGGCGTCGAGGCCAAACAGCCAACTGGCAAGGTCTTGCCGGTGGAAGAATTCCACACCGAACGCTGGACAGCGCTCGATGCCGACGTGCGCTTTGCTGCCGACAATATTGTGCGCGACAAGGCGCTGCCGATCAGTAAGCTCAGCAGCCATATCAAGATGGACAATGGCGTGCTACGGCTCGACCCGCTCGAATTCGGCATGGCCGGCGGCACCGTGCGCTCGACCATTCGCCTCGATGGCAGCGGGCGCAGCGGCAAGAATGCCATCCAGGCGATGGCGGACGTGCGGGCACGCAAGATCGGCATCAAGCAACTGTTCCCGAAGATTGAACAGATGCAGGCAACGGCAGGCCAGATCAACGCTGACGCCAAGTTGTCGGCCACCGGCAACTCCGTCGCGTCATTGCTGGCCAAGTCCAATGGCGAACTCAAGGCGCTCGTCAGCGAAGGCACGGTGAGCAAGATGCTGCTGGAAATGGCAGGCTTGAACGTGGCAAATATCGTCGTGACCAAGCTGTTTGGCGACAAGCAGGTTGAACTCAATTGCGTAGCAGCGGACTTTGCCGTCAGCGACGGCGTCGCGCGCACGCGCAGCTTCATCGTCGACACCGAAGAAGCCATCATTACCGTCGACGGCGCGATCAACCTGGCGGGCGAGCAGATGGAGCTGCGCATCCGGCCCGAAACCAAGGCGCTGCGCATCTTCTCGCTGCGCGCGCCCCTGTATGTGCGCGGTTCGTTCAGCAAGCCGGACGTGGCCATCGACAAGGGCGTGCTGGCGATGAAGGCAGGCGGCGCAGCAGCACTCGCCGTCGTCGCCGCGCCGCTGGCCGCCCTGCTCCCGCTGATCAATACTGGCCCCGGAGAAGACAGCGATTGCGCACGCCTGCTGGCCCAGGCACGGCAAGCGCCGAGCGCGCCGCCACCGGGCCGGCGCCAGCGTCGCTAAATAGCCTCACGGATACAACCTGTAACAACCTGGCATGGGCTCTGTGTGTTGCCGAACAGATCAATTTGGCAATCCTGACTATGATCGCCCCAGGTCATCAAGAAAAGAAACACCCGCATGAACGGATCGAGCATCAGGCGTTTTGGCAGCATCCCGGTTTTACTGGTCGCATTGGCTGGTAGCGCACTGATGGGATGCACTTCCGGACTACCCGGCTTCGGCAAGATCGAAGCCGTCCAGGACGATGCCATCACGGCCGCAGTACACAGCGCCATCCGGCGCGATCCTGAACTGAAGGTGTCCGATCTGGATGTCAATACGTATCAAGGCATTGTCCGGTTGCGTGGATTTGTATCCTCTGCCGACAGCGTCGCCGCAGCGGCCTCGGTCGCGCGAACCGTCAACGGCGTGAAATCGGTCAGAAATGACCTGCGCCTGAAATAACCCCATCAAAGGAGAACATCATGAAACTCATCAAAAACCTGGTAGTGACGGCAACCCTGGCGACCGCCGCATTCGGTATGGTCGGCTGCTCGAACATGTCCAAGCAAGACCGTAACACCGCAGTCGGCGCTGGCGCCGGTGCCGTGATCGGTGGCGTCCTGACCGGTGGCAGCGCAGTCGGCACCGTTGGCGGCGCAGCTGTCGGCGGCGTGGTCGGCAACCAGGTCAAGACCACCAACTGATCCCTGTTCACTGGCGCCAAAGCCAGTGACGTGACAGTGAATAGAAAACGCCCGGCTCGCCGGGCGTTTTCTATTGGGCGATGCGCTTTGGCGCAGGCCGCTCAGACGGTATCGGTGGCCGGCGCAGCACCGGCTTCGCGCACGATCTGATAGCAGCTGCAGGCCGCCGCTGCGAGGCGCTCCGGGTCGAGGATCTCGATATTGCCCCGGCTGTAGTTGATCAGGCCCTGCTGCTGCAGCGCGCTGGCCGCCTTGGTCACGCCAACCCGGCGCACTCCCAGCGCATGCGCCAGAAATTCATGGGTCAGATGGAACTTGTCGGATTGCAGGCGGTCGCGCGTGATGAGCAGCGAACGTGCCAGGCGTGCTTCAAGGACATGGAAGCGGCTGCAGACGGCAATCTGGATCGCCTGGGCCAGCAATGAATCGGTGTACCGGTACAGCACGCGCTGCAGGGCCGGATTGCGCGAGACTTCAAGGCGAAAGCGCCCGCCGTCCATCCGGCTGGCGCTGCCAGCGCGCTGCACGACGGCACGCACTTGCGTGGTGTCGTGGCCCAGCGCCGTGGTGGCGCCGAGCATGCCTTCACGCCCGACCTGGCCAACCTCGAGCGTCATGCGCCCCTCGGCCACCCCCAGCAGCGATACCAGGCAGTCATGGGGGAAATAAATGTGAAGAATCGGATCACCCGCTTCGCACAGGACCTGGCCAGCTTCCACCCTGACCTCGTCGAGCTGCGGGAGCATCTGGGCAAGGTCATCTGGGGGAAGTGCTGCGAGCAACAAATTACTGCTGGGCTCGAAGACAGGCGGGTGGACGGCAGAATTCATCATTTCCTCACAGATTGGCGTGTGGCGCCAGCCGGGACCGCCACACCCAGTTACATTTACAAACAATGTCTTGGAGACTAACGGTACAGGGTGTGCAGGTATGTACGGTGACGCACGGAAGCTTTAGTTGTTCCTGAGGACAATCATTGAACATCCGGCTTAATGCCTATACGAAAGGAACAAAAGATGACAACCCCTCCAAACATGCCTGTAAAGAACCGCACCCACCCGCTGCTGCTGCTGGCAGCCGCTGCTGTCGTGCTGTTCTCGCTGGTCGGTACCGCCGCCATCATGGGCTGGCTGCCATCATCGGTGGGTGGCACGGCTGACCGTCAGCTGACCGAAGCTGACCGCCTGGCGCTCGCGTCGACCTTGCCGCAAGGTGGTTACGCCGTTGCACCACAAGCCGCCTACCCTGCACCGGCGCAAGCCCAAGCGTACGCGCCGGCCCCTGCGCCAGCACCGGTGCAACAAGCAGCACCTGTGACGAAGATCAAGGAAAGCCAGCCGACCCAGCTGGCCGCCAAGAGCAACTGGTGTGAAAACTGCGGCAACGTGGAATCGGTCCGCGCGATCAAGGAGCGTGCCGAAGGCAGCGGCCTGGGCGCAGCCGGCGGCGCTGTCCTGGGCGGCCTGCTGGGCAACCAGATCGGTGGCGGCAATGGGAAGACGCTGGCCACTGCGGCCGGCGCCATTGGTGGCGCTGTCGTCGGCAACCAGGTCGAGGGCAATGTGAAGGCCACGACCAGCTATGAAATCCGGGTTCGCCTCGATGACGGCACGCTGCGCACCTTCCGCCAGACCACCCAGCCACAATGGGGCAACGGCGACCGCGTGCGTATCGTCAAGGGCCGTCTGCGCTCGGTGGCATAACGCTGCAACGCGCTGTTTTCAGCACGACGACATGGCCGGGATCGCGCAAGCGACCCGGCCAATTTTTTTCCTGAGTGCAATGTGTGCCATCGCACGGTTTTATTGATGAGCTAAGCCGACAATCGGGGTGTGCTGAATCGATTGGCGATACGGCATCAATCAGGGAGACCCACATGAATACCTTGACCTGGATCGGCATCATTGTTTGGGGAATCGTAATGACGTTATTCGGCATGCTGTCGGCCGGGCCGGCGCCTGTCGCGCAGGGCCTGGTGCAAGCCCATGATGTGGTGTTCCTGATTGCCGGCGGCCTGCTGAGCTGCCTGATCGGTTTTACCGGCCTGATCGGGATGATGGGCTGGATTCCAGGCGTGCAAAAACAAAAAAGTTGCGTTTAATGTACGCCATCGAACGGTAGTCGCTCTCAGGAAACAACATACTGGTCTCACAGCGCAACGGGCGCACCCCTTCTAGGAGATTCATCATGCTGTACACAATTGCTGTTGTCCTCGTTATCCTCTGGCTGCTTGGCTTGGTCACGTCGTACACCATCGGCGGCTTCATCCACATCCTGCTCGTCGTCGCCGTCATCATGATCCTGGTTCGCCTGATCAGCGGTCGCGGTATATAGAACTTTTATGACAAGTCTCTGCTTGTCGTAAAATCCAATCCGTTTCGCTGTCGCGCCCCTGTCCGGCGTGACAGCGAAACGGATTTCTTACTTTTAAGGAGTTCCACCATGAACAAAAACTTCATCAAAACCACCGCAGCAGTCGCCATCGTCGTCATGACGGCAACCGGTTGCGCAGACATGACCGGCACCCAGCGCGGTACGGCAACCGGCGCCGGCATCGGCGCAGGCCTTGGCGGCCTGATCGGCGGCACGACCAGCGGCGGTGGCGGCGGCCGTGTGGCAGGCGGCGCAGCCATCGGCGCAGCAGCTGGCGCCGTGATCGGCAATATCTGGTCCAAGCGCATGGAACAGCAAAAACAAGCCATGGAACAAGCGACCCAGGGTACCGGCGTGCAAGTGACCCAGACCTCGGACAACCGCCTGAAGCTGGAAATCCCGAGCGACATCTCGTTCGACACGGGCCGCTCGGACATCAAGAGCAACTTCCAGCCAGTGCTGCAGCGCTTTGCTTCGACGCTGCAAGAGAACCCGAACACCAACGTCGTGATCATCGGCCACACCGACAGCACGGGCAGCGACAGCATCAACCAGCCATTGTCGGTCGACCGCGCATCGCGCACCCGCGACTACCTGGCAGGCCGCGGCGTGAACCCGAACCGCATCACCATCGAAGGCCGTGGTTCGCGCGAACCAATCGCATCGAACAACGACAACGCCGGCAAGGCGCGCAACCGCCGCGTCGAGATCTACGTCGCAGAACCAGCACGCGGCTGATCGCCACGTTCGTCAGTAATACAAAAGGCCGGCATTTGCCGGCCTTTTGCATGGTGACGCCAGACGCGGCTAGGCGGCCTGCGTGAACGCCATGTACAGCTCACGCGCCTGCAGCGCGACCGGCCCGGCGTCCAGCATATGGTCTTCATAGCGCGTGCACGGCGTGACCTTGCCATAGTTACCGGTGCTGAAAATCTCGCGCGCCGTGCGCAGTTCAGCCTCTTCCACCGTGCGTTCTTCGACCTGGATACCGACGCCGGCCAGCAGCGCCATCACGCGCGCACGCGTGATCCCGGCCAGGAAGGTGCCGTTCAACCGGGGCGTGACCACCTTGCCGTCGGCCGTGACCAGGAACAGATTCGACGCGGCAAACTCCGCGACGTGGCCGTCGCCGTCGAGCACGATCGCCTGCTCGAAGCCGCGCGCCTTCACTTCGCGCATGGCGCGGGTCGAGTTGGCGTACAGCGCCGATGCCTTGGCGTCGGTCGGGGCCATGCTCGGCTGCGGGCGACGCATCGTCGACAGGCCAGCCGAAAACCCGACAAACGGCGGCAGCGGTGCATCGAACAGCGTCAGCGCGAACTGGCTCTTTTCAGCCACCGGAATCAGGAAGCCTTCCGTGCCGAACACGAGCGGGCGCACGTACAGCTCGGCATCGGGCGCAAATTTTGCGACGCCTTCGCGCACCAGCGCTTCCATCTCGTCCACGCTCAAGGGACAGGCCAGGCCCAGCTTCTCGGCCGAGCTGATGACGCGCTCGAGGTGCGGCCGCAGGTCGGGCAGCTTGCCGGCCAGCGCACGCGCGCCGTCGAACACGGACGAACCGAGCCACAGGCTGTGATCCATCGCGCCGTACAGGGGCACATTGCCTTCGGCCCACTGGCCGTTGAAATAGGTGAGGTACATGGTTTCCTTGATGACTGAGACATGGCAGATCCGGTCCAGTGTAGCGGGACTGCCCTGCCCGCGTCCAGTCGCCGGCGCCGCGGCGCGGGTCTGAACCGTGCTATAGGATACTTCCACGAGGTTACTGTTCGTTGCCACACCATATTGGCCCGGCTCCTCGCGTACACTGGCGCTTTTCTGACCAGATTTTTTTTCATGCTCGCAACACTTGAACGGATTGATCCCCACAGCGACAAGATCGACTTGCTGGTCGAGCTCGTCTGCCATTTGCGCCCGCGCCAGCGCTGGGTATGGCAAACGGCCGATGACCCGGCGCAGGCGGTCCGTACGCTGACCCAGCTCCTCAAGGGAAATCCCGACCAAGCATGGGCGCTGCGCCGCTACATCACCACGCTGCTCGAAAAGCGCCGGCACACCAGCCTGTACAGCGACATCGGCATCCTGTCGAACGATGGTTTCGTCACCGAACTGAAAAGCCGCATCACCTACCGCTTCCTGCCGCCTGCGCTGGAAGACCTGTACCTGTCCGACGCGCTCGACCAGGTGCTGTACCGCCAGGACGATTACGCCTGGATCCGCGCGGTGCCCGACACCGACTGGATGACGTTGTTCCACGTGATCGAAAGCGCCCCGGTGCCGGCGGATGCCAATCCCGGCCGCGCGCGCGTGGTCACGCTCAAGGGCCTGCTCGATGCGATCCGCACGCTGTCGTGCCGCGTCTGCGCCCTGGGCCTGGAGCCGCGCCTCGTGCACAGCTACAGCCAGATCGAGAACTTCGATTCGCCGTTCCTGATGCAAAACATCGAGGTCAACCGTTACCTCGATGAATATGCGCGCTACCTGAACGGCGACATCGCGCGCCCGGACGATGCGCGCCACCTGCTCGTGATGCTCGACCAGTGCGAAGACGTGGTGCTCAAGATCCGGCGCCTGGCGCTGAGCAGCGGTACCAGCATCGCCCTGACCTATCTGCTGGTCGCACTCCAGCAAAGTATCGACCGCCTGCAAAAGCTGCTGTTCCTGGTGGATGTGCCGGAGACCGGGGCGAGCGCCGACTCGGACGTCGACCCGGCCGCCGCGACCCAGGGTGTGCTGAGCGCCATGAGCGCGACGGCGACGCCGCCAGAGGCCGCCACGACAGCAACGCCTGTCACAACGCTCACGCAGCAAAGCAGTGTTGCCGTGATCACCGACCAGCCGGCGCCTGAACTGGGTCCGCGCGAGCGCGCCGTGATCGAGCTGGCCGAAGAACTGATCGAGGCGCACAACACCAAGTATCAGGTGACGAACCTGGTGCGCGACAACGTCGACCTGCTGGCGCGCAACGTCACCGAAAACGCCAGCCGCACCGGCGAGCATTACATTGCCGAAGACCGCAAGGGCTTGCGCAAGATGCTGTGGTCATCGTCCGGCGCCGGCTTCATTGTCGGCTTCATGGCGCTGCTCAAGATCCTGCTGGGCTACCTGCACTCGCCACCGCTGGTCCAGGCATTTTTGTTCAGCATGAATTACTCGTTCGGCTTTGTGCTGATCCACATGCTGCACTTCACTGTCGCAACCAAGCAGCCGGCCATGACAGCCCAACGCATCGCCGCGTCGCTGCACCGCTCGGCAACGGGCCGTGGCCTGGACGTCGACCGGCTAGCAGAACTCGTCAACAAAGTCTTCCGCACCCAGATGGTGGCGGTGCTCGGCAACGTGCTGGTCGCGTTCCCCGTGGCCTGGGCCATTGCCGAGAGCGTGCGCTGGTACCGGGGCGAGCATCTGGTCGACCCGATCAAGGCGCTGCACCTGCTCAACGAGATCGATCCCGTCAACAGCCCCGCCCTGTTCTATGCGGCAGTGGCCGGCGTCTGGCTGTTCGTGGCCGGCCTGGTGTCGGGCTACTACGACAACAAGGCCCTGTACACCCGCATGGGCCAGCGCGTGCAGCAGTTGCGCGGCCTGCGCAGCCTGCTCGGCCCGGCTCGGCTGGCGCGTTTGGGCGCGTATGTCGAGAACAACCTCGGCGGCCTGATGGGTAACTTCTTCTTCGGCATCCTGCTCGGCACCACCGGCACGGTCGGCTTCCTGCTGGGCCTGCCGATCGACATCCGTCACATCACGTTCTCGGCCGCCAATTTCGCGACCGCGCTGGTGGCGCTCGACTACCAGATGACCGTGCCGCAGATCATCAACGCCACCGCCGGCGTGCTGCTGATCGGCACGGTCAACCTGCTGGTCAGCTTTGGCCTCGCGCTCTGGGTCGCCCTGCGCGCGCGCAAGATCCGCTTCAAGCGCGGCATCCTGCTGGTGCAGGCACTGGGCCGCCGCTTCGCCTATTCACCGGTCGAGTTCTTCCTCGGCCCCAAACACCGCCAGCTGGCGCCCCCCGACTCCGACCCTGCAAGAGGAACAAAATGATCACGAAGCGCTTCGCCACCTGGTGTGCCATCGCCGCTCTCGCCTGCGCCGTGACCGCATGCAAGACACTGCCCGATGCGAGCACCATGACCGGCGGGCCTTCGCAGTCCACGCCGACGGTCACGAACCAGCATGGCGAACTGAAGCAGAAACAGGCGGCGGCGCTGCTCAAGCGGCGCTGGGCGCGCGCGTCGGCCGACCTCAAGGGACTGGCGGTGCTGGAAGAACAGGCCACCGGCGTACCGATGATTGCCGGGAATGCCGTCACGCTGCTGTTCGACGGTCCGGCGACCATGCGCGCGATGATGGAAGCGGCGCGCGGGGCAAAGAAATCGATCAACCTGGAAACCTATATATTCGACCACGACGAGATCGGCGGACAGTTTGCCGACATCCTGATGGAAAAGCGGCGCCAGGGCGTCGTGGTCAACATCATGGTCGACGGCGTCGGCACGCTCTCGACACCGAAGGAATTCTTCGACCGCCTGCGCCAGGCCGGCGTCAACGTGCTGGTCTTCAATCCGGTGGACCCGACCAAGCGGCCCGGCAAATGGGCGCTGAACAACCGCGATCACCGCAAGATCATGATCGTCGATGGCCTCGTGGCTTTCACCGGCGGCATCAACATCAGCAGCACTTATGCCAACAGCTCGCTGTTCCGGTCGAAGAAACGGCCGGACGACGTGAGCAAGGATGAAGTCGGCTGGCGCGATACCCACATCAAGATCGAAGGCCCCGCCGTCGGCGCGCTGCAATGGGCGTTCATCGACAACTGGGTCCACCAGGACGCGGGGGAATTGCCCGAGATCGATTACTTCCCGAAACTGGCCCCGGCGGGCGACAAGGTCGTGCGCGTGCTGGCCACGTCACCGGACCGCGATTCGACGATCTACAAGTCGCTCGTCGTCGCCATCGGCGAAGCGAAGAAATCGATCCACCTGACGGCCGCCTACTTCGTGCCGGACCGCCAGATCGTCGACGGCCTGATCGCCGCGGCCAAACGGGGCGTGGACGTGCAGCTCGTGCTGCCGGGCGTGTCGGATCACGGTTTCATCCGCCATGCGGGCGAATCGTTCTATGAAGAGCTGCTGGAGGGTGGCGTGCGCATTCACCAGTTGCAGGTGGCCGTGTTGCACGCCAAGACCACGGTGATCGACGGCATGTGGTCGTCGATCGGCTCGGCCAATATCGACCGCCGAAGCTTCATCCACAACTACGAGGTCAATGTGATCGTGCTGGATCCGGCGTTCGGGCGCGACATGGAAGCCGCGTTCCGGGATGACGTCGTCCATTCGAAGGAAATCAAGCTCGATGCCTGGAAGCGGCGGCCATGGTCGGACCGGCTGCGTGAAGCCATGGCGCGCCTGACCGAATACTGGATTTGAGCGCCGGGCGGCGCGTCAGAGCCCCGCTGCCAGCATGCCGTCGGTATGCGGGGACCAGACGCTGCCCGCCTGCATGAACTTTTCGGTCGTGATCACGTCAAACTTGCCGCCCACGGCATCCCAGCCATAGCGGTCGATCTCGACCCGCTGCGCATCGACGCGCACGACATTGAACGAATTCACTTCACCGCGCCCGCGCGTCGAGGTAGCCGTGCCGGCCTGGATCACCAGCGCCGCATACGCATCGATCTGGTAGCGCGCCGCCGTGCTGCCGGCGTGGCTGGCATGCATGTGCCCGGCCATCAGGATATCCACGCCGGTTTCGGCAAACACCTCCATCGCCAGCGGCGCCCGCACGACCAGGTCGCGCTTTTCGAAATGGTCGGGCAGGTCGAACGGGTGGTGCGTGACGACGATGCGCGTGATGTCCGGGGCGAGGCCGCTCAGGCGCTCGCGCAGCGCGGCGATCTGTTCGTGGCTGACGCGCCCGTCCTTGATCGTCAGTGAACGCGCGGTGTTGACGCCCACGACGGCGATCTCGTCGTCGATGAAGACCGGCTCGAGATTGTCGGTGATGTAGCGGCGGTAGCGCGACAGGGGCCGCGCGAAGCGGCGCAGCACGTTGTACAGCGAGATATCGTGGTTGCCCGGCACGACGATCTGCGGCCCGGGCAGCGAATCGAGAAACGCGCGCGCTTCTTCGAATTCTTCGACCTTGGCGCGCTGGGTCAGGTCGCCCGAAATGACGACGACGTCGGCGGCGATGGCGTGCACGAGATCGCGCAGCGGGCCGAGCAAGGCCTGGTCGACGCGCCCGAAGTGCAGGTCGGACAGGTGAACGAGAGTGCGCATCGAAAAACTCCTTACATGTCTTGGGGTGAAGCCGCGCCGGACAGGCGCTGCTCGCGGGCCCGGCGGCGGCGATTGAGGGTGGCGGTGCCGCTGATGCAGATGGCGAGCCAGCCGCAGCCTTCCACCAGCGCGGCGAGGATGTCGGTGAGATAGTGCGCGCCGAGATACATGCGCGAAAACGCCACGGCGCCAATCATCAGCGCCGCGAGCACGAACGGCAGCACCCTGCCCGGCCAGGTGCGGGCGTGGCGCGCGACGTAGCAGGCCAGCACGCCGTACAGCACGGTGGCGGCCATCGTGTGCCCGCTGGGGAAACTGTAGGTGCTCAAGGTGACGATCGGCTCGTCGAAGTGCGGCCTGGCGCGCTCGAACGTGTGCTTGAGCGCGACATTGAGCAGCATGCCGCCCGGCACGCTCGCAATCACCGCCATCGTCCAGTACCGGTGGCCGCGGCGATACACCCACAGCGCCGCGCAGAACGCCATGACGAGCATGCCGGGCGTGCTGTGGATGTGGGTCAGGATCAGCAGCGCTTCGCGCAGCAGGCCGCCCTGGCGCGCGTGCTGGTGCAGCCAGTTGGCGATCTCGGCATCGAATTGCGTGATCGGCGCACCGGCGACGACGGCCCCGGCCAGTTGGGCGAACACCGCCATGGCAGCGAGCAGCAGCGCCACGCCGATAGTCAGGTGCAGCCCGTATTCGCCTTCCGGCGAGAAGCGGTTGGCAGCGAAGCGCTGCAGTCGGGGCAGTGTTTTGGTCATGATGACGCGATTATGACTGACTTGGCGAAAATACCACACACCGCAAAAAGTACTGTATGCCCGAACAGTAACTGTTGATTCATACAGTGGTTGTGGTATTCTTACTTCACTGCATAACCACTCGATACGAGGAAACGAACATGACCACGCTCAACAGCTCTTTTGGTATGGAACACGCCCCGACCCCTTTCATGGTCCGCATTGGCCG
>Ga0308158_10003024_pt1 | contig 15176 bp, 15 predicted proteins | sample PhyBR2_FD_201038 | JGI IMG/M metagenome (GOLD analysis project Ga0308158, IMG submission 201038) | Phyllosphere microbial communities from UC Gill Tract Community Farm, Albany, California, United States - DLSLB.R2 | ecosystem: Host-associated > Plants > Phyllosphere > Unclassified | place: USA... | reverse complement strand
GGGGCTGGGTGGGGGGGTTCGGCGCGGAGATCTGCTCGACGAATGACATGGTATGTATGCTCCTTATCAGCCAATCAAGGCCTGGATGAAGGCTCGATCTGCTTCGGTGATCGAATCGATGCTGCTGCTGAGGATCTTCGTCAACTGGTCCCACATCTGCAGCTGGCGCTGGTATTTTTCCGGCACAGTGCGATTGAGATGGTTGAAGCGCTCCAGCAGCGTGTCCTTGGCGGACATCAGCTGCTGAAGTTGCGCGGCACTCAGCTTCGTGCCGTTCATCCCACGGAACAGGTCCTTCAGCGTACGAACCAGGTAGGGATCGACGCCTATCTGGAACTTCCCGTTGGGGAGGGCGACCAGTTTCATGTCGGGAAGGCCCAGTTCATCGAGGAATGCCTGTGCCGCTTCGCGGGTGTCGAATTCGGGACCGAATCCGGCGGCCTCCAGCTCAAGCGCGATCTTCTCCAACTCATCGTAGAGTTTGCCGAAGTCGACGGTGACGTTCCCATCCTTGTCCGGCGCGCCCAGGCCCTGACTCAACAGATTCATGGCCTCACCGATCTTGGCGAACAGCGCCACGTAGTCGGCCATGAAGCCGCTGTACTTCTTGATCCACTCCGAATCCAGGCGCGCGAGCAGTTCGGCGATCCGGGCGAAGAACGCCTGGTGCGACTCGTCGATTGCCGCATCATCAGCGTCCTCCGGCACGGACAGAAGCGCCGACAGCAACTGGCGGTCCGTTCGCGGCAGGGCGTCAAGCAGCTCCCGCTGCTGCTTTTCCCACTGCAGTTGATCCTTGAGCACAGCCTGCGCATACAGCGCCTCCTGGTCCTCCACCGTGTACGAGGCGCTGGTCAGTTCGCGTTGCCGCAGGTGTTCCAGGACGGCGGATGTGCTTGTCCAGGAACGCAGCACGGGCGTTGCCTCAGCCTCAAGCAGTTCCGGGACCGGTAGAGCCGCGCTGTTGTGCACCGGCGGCCGGAGTGCGGAGGTGCGTGCCGTGATCGGCATTTCATTGTTCATGGGGTTTTCCGTGCAGGGGCGCGCCACGCTGGGTGGCGCGCCGTGATCAGGAGAGAGGGCTTCAGCGCTTCATGTTGCCGATGATGTGGTCGGCTGCCTGCTTCTTGTCCTGGCCGCGGTTGGCATAGAGCGTGAACATCGCGCGTTCCTCCTCACTGGTCTTGCTCACCTGCTGCTTGATCTGGCCGCTGACATCGAGTTCGACATCCTTGTTGAGGCGGTCCTTTTCTGCATCCACCGAGTGCCCGGTTGCTTCCAGGTCGAACGGCGAGCCGGCCACCGCACCTGCGCCGTTGCTGGTCTGGACCACGGCATGGCTGGCGCTGGTCAACACGCCCAGTTTGGTGGTGTCGATGGCGTGTGCGGTGCTGTTGGTGGTCGCGATCTCCTGCACGATCTGCGATTCCGCTCTCAGCGTCGCGACCTGGGGCGGCGTCGCCGCTGCGCCCGGGTGAGCGGTATTCATGCCCACTGCGTTGGCATGATTGAGTTGGTTACCATCGATGGATGCGGTTTCAGCGCCTGCCTTGTTGGCTCGCAGGCTGCTCACGCCCTTGGTCATCGCAACAGCGCCCAGTGTCAAGCCCGCGCCGGCCGTGGCCACCCCCACCGACAGCGTGACGATCTTGGCCACTTGGGCGGCCTTGGCACTGCTCACCGTGCTTTCGGCCATTGCCTGCACCGACTGGGCGGCCAGGTTGACCATCGCTGCGGCCTGCTCGCGCTGCCCGGCATTCATCCGCATCAACACCGCAACCAGCATCAGGATGTAGGCCATACGGTCGTCGGCCTGCATCCGGATGGGCAGCTCCTCCGCGCGGGTGGCGCTCGCTTCTTCCAGCACTTCGCGCATGCCGGGCGCGTCGCCCAGCAGCTCGTCGGCGAAGCGCAACGCGTCGGGCACGTTTCCGTCCAGGCCCGCCAGCGCCCGCAGCTGGGTCGCAGTGGGATAGGCCAGCTGTCCATCTGGACTGATCAGACCGATCAGCGTCTGCGCCTGGGCCATGACCTGCCGCATGTCGGCCTCGCCGGCTGCTTCGCCAGCCGTCGCCTGCGCTGCCAGCCGGTGCAGTGCAACGAACGCTTCGGCAGTGGCGCCAGGAACCATGGCGGGGTGCTGGCCAGCCATCTGGGGCAGCAATGCACGCAGCTGCGGCATGCCCAGCGGCGCCGCCATCGGGGAGGGAAGGTCAGGTGCTTGGCGCGACCGCCTGGCGAGCAGGGCGTGGCCCGCTTGTTGGCTGGCCCTGTCGGCGGCACGCTGCGCCTGCGCGTCGTCGGCTTCAGCTGGCATGCTGGGGTTCGGCGACGCCTGCAGGGTGAGGCGCTGCATGCTCTGCGGGGTGATGCTCGAGGAAATGATGTTCATGTAGTGATTCCTGTAGACGGACGTGCGGCCAAGGGACTCAGGCGCGGTTGCGGATATGGGAAATGATGTGGCGGCCGGTCTCGGCACGGTCGTCGTTGACCTGGCTCGTCTGCACCATCAGATCCATTGAACTGCGGTACCAGAGGGCCATTGCCTCGCCCATGCTGCGCATGATGCCCATCAGTATTTCGTTGCCTGCCATGCTTTCCAGCACTGCCGAAAACAGCTTGGCGGCCTCCAGCATCATGCCGGCCATTACCAGCTGCCCTGCGTTCTGCACGATCTGCCCGATGGCGCCTGTGGCCTGCGCGACAAACTGCAGTACGCGGCTGCCCTGTTCGATGACACGCGCCGCAGTGAGGGTCGAGTCGACCGCGGCCTTCGCGGTACCGACCCCACCGGCCACGCTGCGGCCCGCTGCGGCAATGTTGCCGGTCACCATCATCACCGCCACGATGGCCACGATCACCGCGACGGTGGCCATGATCGCGCCCACCTGTTTGGCCGTATCTTCGGGTACGCCGAAGGCGATCAACGCATTGGCGATTACCTTGCCCAACCCCTCGATGGCCTTGCCGACGACAGAGAATCCGGTGGTCATGCCGACGATGCTGTCGATGGTGAGCATCATGCCCATCACCCCGCCGGCAATCAGCGCGACATTGCCGTGCAGCGCACCCACCACGATGGCGGCGACGCTGGCCACCACGCCCACCGCCGCACCGATCCAGCCAAGTATTTTTCCCGCGCAGCCGGTCTTCTTCTCCGCGTCGCGTGCGCGCTGGATTTGTTCATCGTGCTGTCGGATCCGCTCGCGCTCCTGCGCGTGCCTGGCCTCGATGGTCTTTTGGATGTAGGCGGTATCCAGCTCGTGTTTGCTGATGATCCCGTCGTTTATCAGTTTGAAAAGCATCCCCATCATCACCACCAGCGTACTTTGGGCATCCCATGCTTTCGCCGATGAAGGGTCTACGCCCAGCGGCTGCCCGGCATTGAAGGCTTCTGCCCTGGCGCGCTCGGCATCCAGCTCGCCCAGCCGCCCGTCCAGTGTCTGCGCGGCTTCGAACAACGCCTTTGCCGCTGCCTCATGGCGGCCCTGTGCCTGCTGCTGCGCTGCCTGTGCGGCAGTCAGTTCAGCCTGCTTTGCTGCATATCCCGGGTCATCCGGCTGCATGGTGTCCAGTTCTGCCTGCAGGCGCTCCACCTCCTGGCGCGCCGCTTCAAGCGCCCCTTCCTGCGCGCCGAGCTCTGCCATGGCGGCATCGGCCGCGTCCTGCGCGGCCATGGCCGCCTCCAGTGCCGCCTGCACGCTGGCCGCCAGAGCACCGGCCTGGGCTGCACGCGCGTCCCGTTGAGCCCGAAGCACGTCCCATCGCTGGCGTAGTGAATCAAGGCTGCTGTCGCTTACTTTGGACCACAGCCTGGCCATCAGCAGGGTCTTCAGCGCGTCGTTGGTCAACCGCTGTGCATCTTCGCCTGCGGCTTGGCGGATCCTGTCCATGTCCGGCTGGCGCAGGCCTACCGGGTCCTGTTGGCCTCCCGGACTCCCCCCTGCGTGCGGCCGGGCAGAGGCGTACGCGGCAAACATATCCGCCTGGACCTGGTCCAGCTGCGCGGAGGTGACCCGCGCACCAAATCCTTCCGCCGCGCGGATGGCGTTCTCTTTGCCAGTGGTACGCAGCACCAGGGGGCTGCGGTACGCCGGCATGGTGAGCAGAAGCTCGCTCATTGCAGGTTCCTCGTTCGGTAGTGCCCTGCCGGGCGGTAGCGACCGGCAGCGCATGGGGCGCGGCCTGGTCGGGGGGTGTCAGCAGGGTCAGTATCGCGAGGGCGCGCAACGCCAACTTTCAGTTTCCGCCCTTGCGTGGCAAGCCCTCCGGAGCGTTGCGCGATGGATGGTCGGCGGCGGCGGTCAGCGTCCGGCCCCGCCATCCCCGGCGGTTTCCGCGTCCCGGTCGCGCTGCTGCTTTACCGCCTGCAGATAAGCCTCCGCGCGCATGCCGAGTTCGCTCCCCGCCGCCCGCCCTGCTACCGCCTCGAAGCATTCGCGCGCTTTGCCCAACCGCCCCAGCGCAAGATGGCATTGGCCGACATGGAACATCGGACGGTCATCGGTGAGGTTCAGCGCCTGCGCCACCGCGTACATGCCAATGGCCTTTTCATGTTCGCGCTTCAGGTGAAGCACCGCGCCCATGCCCAGCGCGTAGTCTGCGTTGTAGAAGTCGTACAGGCACAGGAAGCGGAAGAACGCCTCGGCTTCATCCAGCTGGCCGTTCTCGTAGTAACCATGCGCGATCGCGTAGACCCCTTCCAGAGTGTCCCGGCTCACTCCTTTCAGGTCGGCTACGGTGGCTCCCTCGCGCAGTCCCTCCAGGATCATGCGGGTGATTTCTGCGTCATAGGCAGGCGAGGGCGGAGAACCGGTGGGATCGTGGTCAATGGGCATGTGATGCTCCTGGGGATGGGTCGGTAGGTGGCTTGTTCGGGTGGCCGTCCGGCGTTTGGCCTTCGTCGTCGGGCGGCTTGCCGGCGCGTTCAACATCGCGCAGCCAGCGCACGATCTGCATCACCGGATCGATGCTGCGGTCGTGCACGAAGCGGTAGCGGCGGGTGCTGGAATAGATGGCGCGCGCCAGGGCGACATCGCGCACGACCGGCACGCCGTTGGCTTCGGCCAGCGCGATCACCTTGCGGGCACGCGCGCCGCGCTCACGCACCGAAACGAACGGCATGGGGGTGTCATCGTCCATCAGGAAGATGCCGACAGCGATGTGGGTCGGGTTGGCCAGCACTACCGTGGAACCGCGCGTGTCCGCCTGTACCTGCGCGGACAGTTCGTCGTTGATTTCATTGCGGCGCTGCTTGAGCTCGGGCTTGATCTCGTTGTCCTTGCGCTCGCGCTTGACCTCATGCTTTTCCATCTTCAGTCCGCGGATGAACAGGACGTGGTCCAGCCACGCGGTGAGCAGGTACACCGGCGCAAGCGCCAGCAGCAGGCCCAGCCCGAACATCAGCGCCACGTGCCGCCATGCAGCCGCCATCTGTGCATCGGTGGCGTGCACCTGGCTGACCAGGTCCGTGCCCCAGGTGCCCAGCGCCAGCCAGGCGAACAGCCCACAGGCCACCAGATACAGCACAGTGCGCAGCAGGTCTTTCAGCACGCGCATCGAGAACAGGTTCTTGAAGCCAGTGACCGGGTTCAGCTTGGTCAGATCGAAACGGATGGCCTCGCTGGCGATTCGCCCCTTGCTCATCCACAGAGAGCACAGCACCACGGCGAGCGTGCATGCCAGCAGCACCGGTGCCAGCGCCATCAGCAGCGCCTTCAACGCAGCCAGTGCGGCCGCCGCAGGAGTCATCACGAATCCGCCGCGCACACTGTCCACGTAGAGCTGGGCCAGCGGCATCAGGGATCCCAGCAGCGCCATCGCCGGAATCCCCGCCCACAGCACGGCCGCCGCCAGCAGGTCACGGCTGTTGAAGGACTTGCCCTTTCTTGATTCTTTTTCCAGCCGCTGCGGCGTCGGCTTCTCGGTTTTCTCGCTGGCGCCGGCGCTCATCCCGCCGCTCCCGGCAGGATACCGCGCAGCGCCGGGTAATGGCGCCACAGCACGGGTACCTGCTCGGTCATGGTCACCATCAGGTAGACCAGCAATGCGGCAAAAGCCAACACGGATTTCACCGCCAACGACACGGAGAACGCGTTGAGCTGCTGGGCGAAGCGGGAGATCACCCCCAGCAGGATCTCCACCAGGAACAGCAGCAGCAGCACCGGCGCGGCCATGCGGAGGGCGGCCGACAACACGATATCCACGAAGCCGTGGATGCTGGGAAGGTCCGGCAGGAAGTTTCCGCCCATCGGCAGGAGCACATAGCTTCCCTGCACCGCCGCCAGCAGCGGCACCATGCCGCCCGCCACCAGGAACACCACCGCGCTCATCATCTGCAGCAGGTTGGCCATTTCGGTGGCCTCCACGCCGGTGAGCGGGTCGAGCATCGCGCCGACGCCCGCGCCGCGCTGGGTATCGATCAACGAACCCAGGGCGTGGAACACGTGGTAAGGCAGGGCAAGCATCAGCCCGAGCACCGTGCCGGCCATGGCTTCACGCAGCACGGCCAGCCCCAGCGACAGCATGTCTGCCGGACGTTGCACCGATTCAGTCACCGGCCACAGGCCGATCAGCACCACCAGCGCCATGATCACCCGCACCATGCGCGAGGGCACAGCGCCGCTGGACAGGTAGGGCAACCAGGCAAAGCAGGCCAGCAGCCGCGCCAGGCCGAGCGTGGCCGGGACGGCATGTTCACCCAGCGCGTGGACCAGCCCGCTATCCAGCGAGGTCAGCATCATGCCGGTCAGACCCCCAACGCGCGGGCGAACACCAGGTTGCCGAAGTCGATCAGGGTGCGTGACATCCAACCCAGCAGGATCAGCAGGCTCAACACCACGGCCAGCATCTTCGCGCCGAATGGCAGGGTCTGCTCCTGCAGCTGGGTGACAGTCTGGAACAGGCCGATGAGCAGCCCGACCACGGTCGCCACGATCACCGGCCCGGCTGACAACAGCAGCACCAGCATCAGGGTCTTGTTACCGATGTTGATCAGTTCGTTCATGGCCGCCCGCCCCGTGCGCAGGCGGCACGCACATGCAGGCCGCTCATGCCGGCACGTCCATGTACTGCAGCACCAGGCCCTGCGACAACAGGCTCCAGCCGTCCAGCACCACGAACAGGATCAGTTTGATCGGCGCGGAGATGGTGACCGGGCTCATCATCATCATGCCCAGTGCCAGCAGCACGCTGGACACGATGAGATCGACCACGATGAATGGCAGATACAGATAGAAGCCCATCAGGAAAGCATCTTTCAGCTCGCTCAGGGCGTAGGCCGGCAGCAGCGCGAACAGCGAACGCTGTTCGGCGGCCAGATCGGCGGCCGGAACGTCGGCGCCGTCGCTGACCTGCGCACGTTCGAAAAAGCGCAGCAGCTCAGGATCGGCGTGGCGAGCCAGGTAGGCGCGGTACTCACCCAGGCTGCCGTCCAGAAAATCCGCGGTCTGCTGTACCGTCGTCAAGGGCTGGTCCAACTCTTGATAGGCGGCCTGCACCGAATTGATGATCGGATGCATTACATAGAAGGCCAGGATCAACGACAGCGCGTTGATGACCATGTTGGCCGGAACCTGCTGCAGGCCCAGCGCATTGCGGATCAGCGTGAATACCACGCTGAACTTGATGTAGCAGGTACCGACGGCGACCAGGAACGGCAGCAGCGCAGCAGCGGCGAGGATCCCGATCAACGACACATCGTTGTTGATGTGCATGATGCTCATGTCCGCCCCGGCACCTGCGCCAGCTGGACGCCGAGGCGATCACCCACCTGCACCAGCTCACCGATGGCGAGGCAGCGACCGTTGTGCACCAGTTCCACACGCTGGCTGGCCTGGTCCGGCAATGCCACCACGCTGCCTTCGTGCAGGTCGGCCAGCTCGCACAGGCTGATGTCGAGGCGGCACAACAACACACCCAGCTCAAGTGGCAGGTCATCCAGGCCAGTCAGGTCAGGTGAGCGGTGATGATCGGCATGCAGGGCGGGAACCGCGCCCTCAGGGGCGGGACGGAAAGGCGAATGGACAGTAGTCACGGTCAGGAAATCCGGATGAAGGTGAAAGTCAAACAGCGGGCAGGCGCCACGCCACGCACGCAGCTCGGGTGCAGGAAGCAGCACGATGTCGCCACCCCGCAGGCGGCGCAGGCGGCGCGACGTCAGGGTGACCTCCCCCATCTGCAGCCGGATGGGAACTGCGAGGTCGGCCGGCCACGATGGGATATGTCGCGCCATCGGCAGCGTGGCGGAGCGCGATTCGATCCAGACCTCACCTTCGGCGGCGGCCACCACGGGCAGCGATGCATTCCCCGCCGACGTCCACACCATGGGCAGAGCGTCGGCGCGTTCGTATTCAAGTATGTCGTCGGCGAACTGCAGTGGACGGTCGACGGCGAGAAGGCTGGCCAGCACCACCGGATCCATCGCAGACCAATCCAGACCATTGAGACCGGGCAGGTGCACGGCTGCCCAGGCGTTGGCGTCCACCCGGCAGACCATGCCGCCGTCGTGGCAGCCCAGCTCGAATCGCAGACAGGGCCCTGCCGGTGGCTTCCGGCTGGGCGCATCCACGCCGGCATGGCGCAGCGCCCGCACCAGCGACTGCATGCGCAGCTGCTGGGGATCGATGTCGCGCAGCAGGGTCAGGCGCGCGTTCATTCGTCATCTTCCGGTACGTGGCGGGAGCTGCGGCGCCCCGGCGTGTCATCGTCTGCGCTGTCGGCTGCCAGAACCTGCAGCGAGCCGAAGTCCGGCCGGCCCTCGGCATCCAGCGCGCTGCCCACCGCCCGTTGGGCGGACTCGGTGCTGCCGCGCAGGGTGATCGATGGCAGCGTCTGGCCCGACAGAACAGACGGCATCCAACTGGCGGTCACCTGGTGGCCCGGCCCCCAACTACGGAACGGCACACTGACCGTGCTCGGCCGCGCTGCTGACCCAGCCACCGCGTGCGCGCCCTGGCTGAGGTGGGCGCCGATCAAGGCAGTGCCGGTGTCGCGCGGCCCCGCTGCTGGCCCCTCCGCCCGCAGCGGCGTGCGACCCCGGGCGTCCACCTGCCTGCCTGCCGGCTGCAACGGCGGGGGGGCTGCTTCGCCCGCGCGGCGAGCCCGAGGATGCGCCGCAGGCCATGCCGGTGGAGCATCGACGTTGTGCTCCGTTGCTAGCCCGGCGTACGGCGCCCGGGCCGACGGGCCCCCGGCATCACCCTCCCCTTCCGGGATATGCGCTGGCCCTTCGCGCACGAAGCCGGCCATCCTGCTTGATGCGGCGGTGATGGCTGCAGTCTGCGTTTCCGCGGCGTTGGCTGCGGCATCGGCTGTCAGCGAAAGCGAGCCCCGGCTGCCAGGTGCGGACCTGCTTGGGTTGATGGGCAGCAATTGTGGTTGGGGCTGTGCAGCCGATGCCCTCGTGGTCACGCCCGGCACCGGCGGTGATCCCATCCGGGCGGCGCGTCGCAGCGGTGGCGAGGCCGTATGCCCAGCCTCTGCCTGCGCTGTGTGGAGGCGCCCAGCGGCGGTGTCGACCGACGTCTGTCCCTGCGCCGCACCTGCCGGGTGACGGGCCAGGCGCAGACTCGTCGGTGCTGCGGTCAGCCTATCGGCAACGGCGAGCGGGTTGCCGTCCAGCGTGGTGGGCAACCCAGCGTCCTGATCGTGTATCTGATCCGTGCTGTCTTCCCTGCGTTCCGGATCATCGGGGAGTCCACGGGGTGGCGCAGCAGATCCGTGTTGGGCGCGGCGTACCAGCGGAATCACCGATGCATCCGCGATGGGCAGATCAGGGGAGCGCGCGGGATTCAGCGCGGGGAGCGGCGACGACATGCGATTTCATCCAACTGTTGGGTGTGGCGGCGACTCTCGAGCAGGCGGCGTTCTTCACGATTACGGCTGCGATGCCAGTGTTCGAGCTTCTTCTGTTTGCGGTACTGCAGCGCGGCGCGTTGGCGTTGTCCGGCCTCTTCGGCTTCGCAGCGGATCGCGTCGGCTTCCAGGTCATTGGCGGCGTGGCCGGTCTCCAGCGCATGCGCGCGTGCCACCGCCAGGATGCGCAGACGGTCGAACAGCAGGCTGCGGCTGAGGCCGGCTTCGGGTTGCAGGATGGCGCGCTTCAGGGCAAGTTCGGCCGATGCGCGCAACGCTGCAGCTTCCTCGCGGTGGGCGGCTGCGGCCCGCTGCTGCGACTGCGCCGAAAGCAGCGACAGCTGGCGCTGCGCCTGTTTCAGCCTGACCAGCTGCGGACCACGCCTGTCAGCGGGAGAGTGCATGCAGCGCCTCCAGCGTATGTGGCAGCTCACTGCGTTCGTTCTGTGCCTGGCACAGGAACGCCATCAACGCAGCTTCCTTCGCAACCGCCTTGTCGTACACCGCGCTTGCTCCAGGGCTGTATTCGCCGAGATCGCGCATCAGCTGCAGGTCCTCCAGCGTGCCCAGCAAGCCGCGTACGTGGGCCGCCGACTGCTGCTGGGCCGGGTCTGCCAGGGTGGCGAACAGGCGGCTTCCGCTGCGCAGCACATCCAGCGCGGGCAGGTGTCCCCGGCCGGCCAGTCGGCTGCTGAGGTAAAGATGCCCATCCAGCAGCGACTTCACTTCCTCGCCGATCGGGTCGGCATCCTGCTCGTCTTCCAGCAACACCGTATAGAAGGCGGTGATGCTGCCTGTGTCGGTCCGTCCACTGCGCTCGAGCAGGCGCGGCAATGCTTCGAAAACAGATGCCGGGAACCCACGGCGTGCCGGTGGCTCACCGGCGCCCAGGGCGAGCTCCCGCAGCGCACGGGCATAGCGCGTCACCGAATCCATCACCAGCAGTACCCGCTGGCCCTGGTCGCGGAAGTGCTCGGCGATGCTGGTGGCGATCAGCGCCGCCTGGCTGCGTAGTGCCGGCGCGGTATCCGAGGTCGCCTGCACGATCACCGTGCGTCCCGCGTGGGCGGAATGCCGCAGGCGCTCCACCAGTGTCGCCACTTCCCGGCCCCGCTCGCCGACCAGCGCAATCACGCTGATATCGATATCGGCATTGTCCAGCAGCATTTCGGCCAGCGTGGTCTTGCCCGCGCCAGCGCCGGCGAAGATGCCGACGCGCTGCCCTTCACCGCAGGTCAGCAGGCTGTCCACCGCACGGATGCCGGTACACAGCGGGGTTTCGATCGCGCGGCGCTGGCGGTAATCCACGCCGCGCCCGTCAATCCGGCGCGCTACCGCATGCGAATCCGAAGCTGGCGCAAGCCGCTCCACTTCATTGCCCTGGCCATCCAGCACGCTTCCCAGCAGCCGGTCTGAAACACTGATCGTCGGGCCGCGACCGGTCGGCAGGACCAGGCACTGTGATGAAAGGCCGGTGCTGTCACGCAGCAGGCCGATCGAGGCGGTGCCGTGCTCCATCGCAACCACCGTCCCGTAGCCTGCCGATGCATCGTCGTGCACCGCGGCCTGCAACCGGCACACATCGCCGATGGCCACCTGTGGCAATGGCGCCCGCAGCATCGACCCGATGATCGCGGCAGGATGGGCAGCCGGCTGCCAGAGGGAACGGGGCCACATCATCGGATCGCCTGCATCCGTGCCAGGCATTGATGGAAATCCTGCAACGCTTCGGCCAGCAGTGCCGGCTCCTGCACATAGTCAGGGTGCAGCATGCCGCCGACACGTCCATCCTCGCGGACTATCATGGCACCGGCGTCCCAATGACCTACGGGGCGGGTTACCTCGGCCAGCAACGGCTCGGCCAGCACGCTGCGTGCCTGCTCACCAATTTCGTCGATCCTTCCCCACAGCCACACCTGTTCGCCGGCACGCGGATCGAGATAGATATCGCCCACGTCATCGAAGGACATCACGATGGTCGAGTGGTCATCGAACTCGTAATCGCTGGAGTTGGCGCCAAGCTGATCCAGCGCCAGGCAGAGCGTTTCTTTGAGGGTCATAGTGATCTCACGACATCAAGGGATACGGCGTCGGAAATTTCCGAGAAGGAAAGAACCGAAAGACTGGGAAGCCGGGTCTCGATGAAGCGCTTCACGAAACGCCGCACGTCGGGCGCAACCAGCAGCACGGCTTCCGGCCGGCTGGCCAGCAGCGGTTCGAAAACGAGCACGATACGGTCGAGCAGCTGTTCGGACTGGGCAGGGTCAAGGTTGAGGAAGGCCGCCCCCTGGCTCTGGCGGATGCCTGAACGCACCAGCTGTTCGGTGTCCGGGGCCAGCAGGACGGCCGCGATGCGATCGTCGCGGGCGTGCTGGGACGAGATGTAGCGCGCCAGCCCACCGCGTACGTGTTCCACCAGCAGGACCACGTCCTTCTCCCGCTGGCCCCATTGCGCCAGGGTTTCCAGGATGAGCTTCATGTTGCGGATCGACACGCCTTCGCGCTGCAGCCGCTGCAGCACTTCAGACACGCGTTGCACCGGGATATGCCGATGCACCTCCTTCAGCAGTTCGGGGAATCGCTTTTCGGTGTCGTCCAGCAGGTGCTTGGTTTCCTGGATGCCGAACAGCTCACCGATGTTGCGCATCAGCGCGTCCTGCACCAGCTGCTGCAGTTCCTGCTGGTCACTCCGGGTGGCCATGCCCATGGCGCGCAGCTGGTCCTGCATGTCCGCCGGCATCCAGCGCCGCGCAGGCGCGCCATGCGGACCAGGAAGCTGCAGGCCGCTGTCCAGCACCGCCAGCTCATCCTCATCGCCGAGTACACGGACGTGGTCGAGCACGATATCGCTGCTGCCTGCGGCGATTTCATTGATCATCACCACCACCCGGTGCGCACCGGCATCGTGCTCTCGCATCAGCATGTAGGGCAGCTGCATGCCGACGCGCAGATGCAGGTCCTCGCGTAGCTGGCTCTCCAGTCCGGCGCTGTGCCACTTGGCGTAGTGTGCCGGCGGCAGCAGCAGCAGCAGCGGAACCGTCTCGTTGACCTGCCTGCTTTCGCTGCCCAACAGTCCCTGCGCACCTGGCTTGTGGGGCTGGCCGTCATGGCCGAGGGCGCGTCCGGCGCCTTCGCCCGCGTTCCGTGCATCTGCGTTCTCCGACCGCACCCGCCGTGCGGCAAGCGCGAACAGTGCAACGGCCAGGAGCAGGAAGATCGGCATCGGGAAGCCGGGCAGGAAACCCAGCAGCAACAGCAGCGTGCCGGCGATGAACAGAACCTTCTGGCTGCTGAAAAGCTCCTTGATGATGCTCGACCCGAGGTTGCCTTCCTCACCGCCGACACGCGTCACCACGAAGCCGGCGCTGATGCAGATGAGCAGCGCGGGAATCTGGGCCACCAGGCCATCACCGATGGTGAGCAGGGTGAACACCTGCAGCGCCTGCTGGAATCCCATGCCATGCTGGAGCATGCCGACCGCGATGCCACCGAACAGGTTCACGAACACGATCACGATGCCGGCGATGGCATCACCCTTGACGAACTTCATCGCACCGTCGTACGAACCGTACAGCTGGCTCTCCTTCTCCACTTCGCGGCGGCGCAGCTTGGCGCCGGCAGCGTCGATGGACTCGGCACGCAGGTCGGCATCGATACCCATCTGCTTGCCTGGCATGCCATCCAGCGAGAAGCGCGCCACCACCTCGCCGATACGCTCGGAGCCCTTGGTGATGACGATGAACTGCACGACGGTGACGATGGCGAAGATGACGAAGCCGACCACCAGGTTGTCGGCGACGACGAACTCGCCGAATGCCGACACGATGTGCCCTGCATCGGCATCCACCAGGATCAACCGGCTGGTGCTGACCGACAGCGCGAGCCGCATCAGGGTGGTGAACAGCAGCACGGACGGGAAGGTGGAGAAGTTGAGAATGCGTTCGACGTAGAACGAGCTGAGGAAGATCACGATGGCGATCATCAGGTTGACGCCGATCAGCAGGTCCACCAGGAACGTTGGCAGCGGCACGATGAGCATGCCGATGATCACCGCCATCAGCACGACCAGGGCCAGTTCGGGCCGCAGCAGGGTGCGTGCCACCTGGCCCAGGCCGGTGGCGGGCACGTTCATCGTGGCCATCAGACGGCCACCCAGTGGCTTGCGCCCGCCTGCAGCTGTTCCTGCGTCATTGCGGCACCGAGCAGCGCTTCCACTTCATCCACCGCCCGCACGTGCTGCTCTGGTCCCTGCCATAGGCTGTGCGGAACGGCCTTCAGGAATCGTCGCAGGTTCTGCGCGAAGCGGGCCTTTTCTTCGGCTGCCAGGACGAAGGCGAGCTGGGCGAACACCGAATCGAACAGCCGCTGCAGCCCGCCCCCCATGCGTATCATCGCGAACAGGGCCGACAGCAACGCGGGCTGGGTGACGCCGATACGCGACATCATCGAGGCATCCCAACAGCAGGCCAGCAGCAGGTGATCGGCCGAGCGCAGCGTGGTGAGCTGGCGCACCCGCTGCAGCAGCGGCCCGAACTCGATGCGGTTGCAGAATGGATCCAGCGCGTACATATCCGCAGCCATCGCATGTTCGATGAAGTCCACGACACGGCTGCGGCGCTCGAAGCCATACAGCGCGATCCACTCTTCATAGGTTTCCAGGGGTTCCCCGCCGCCGAGGAAATCGCGGTAGCTCTGCCTCAGCTGGGCCGGGGTCGCGGCGAGCAACCGGGCGTGCACGCGCGCCTTCAGTGCGATGTTGAGCCCGGCGCGTACCAAGCGGCCTTGCCCGTCCCTGCCACCAAGCAGCTCCTGTTCCAGTTGCTCGAGGATCTCCGCGGCCTCTTGCAGCTCTCCGCTGGAACGCAGCGCGCGCAGCACCGCCACGGCATCGCTCGGGTCCGGGAACAATGCAGCCAGCAGGCCGCGCAGTGTCGCGCTGTCGATCGAGGCCAGCTGGCCGATCTGCAGGCGCAGCGCAGCCAGCTTATCGGGGCCCTTCGGGTCCAGGACATGGTCCAGCCACGCATGCGCGTTGACCTGCGTCTCCTCCGCATGGCGCGTCCGGTTGCGGCCCATCATGGACAGCAGCCCGGCGAGATCGTCACTCATGGCCACCATCTGGTGTAGCGTACCGGCCTGCTGCGTAGTGGTGCGGCGCATTGCGGCCGTGGAGGAGGCGGGCTCCTCCTCCGCCATCGCCAGGGCGACAGACGGCTCACGGTGCCGCGGCAGCATGGCCGGAGGTCGTGTGGCGCTGGCATCAATGTGTGCCATTCACTGCCTCCCGTACGCTCTGGCGGACATGTTCCAAGTGCTCGGGC
>Ga0308158_10003023_pt1 | contig 15184 bp, 13 predicted proteins | sample PhyBR2_FD_201038 | JGI IMG/M metagenome (GOLD analysis project Ga0308158, IMG submission 201038) | Phyllosphere microbial communities from UC Gill Tract Community Farm, Albany, California, United States - DLSLB.R2 | ecosystem: Host-associated > Plants > Phyllosphere > Unclassified | place: USA... | reverse complement strand
TCAGGGCACCAACCACGCCAGGGCACCAAACAAGGACATTCACCCGAAACGAGGACGAAAGCGCCCGCTCGATCCTCGTTTCGACGACATCTCCTCGTTTGGTGACACCGCCTCGTCGTCCGCGGCACAACCTCGTCCGCGGCGCCTCATCCACCACGACACGACCTCGTCCGCGGCACAACCTCGTCGTCCACTGCACGAACCCCTCCGGCCGCAACACGCACTGCACTGCCCCTCCACCCACATTCCGTGCTTGCAGGGTGACGACATCGACGCCAACTCTCGCATTCCGCTCCAGTCGGCGCCGGTCTCGCGCCCGTAGCCGGCACGTCCCTGCTGACCAGCCCCAACCACGACAGCCACCAAATGAGGACATTCACCCGAAAACAAGGACGAAAGCGCCAGCTCGATCCTCGTTTCAATGACATCTCCTCGTTTGGCGACACGAAAGCCACGCCTCAGGAGGCAGCCGGAGTCCGTCGGCTCTCGTGCGTCCTTGCACCGTTCGAAGAAGGCGCGCTCGATGATCGGCAGGCCTACGTCGCCGCACGCATGTCGGGCCGAGGCTCGATCGACCAGACCTGACCAAGACAATGACGCAGAACGAGCCGCTACTCCACCGAGGATCGTGAGGCCGAGTGAGCACAACGACGCCGAGTGAGCACAACGACGCCGAGTGAGCACAACGACGCCGAGTGAGCACAACGACGCCGAGTGGGCGCAAACACGCCGAGCGAAGGCGAGACACCGAGTGAAGGCAAGACGCCGAGTGACCACAATCACGCGGGGTGCGCACAATGACGCCGGGTCCGCACAACGACGCCGGATGCGCACAACGACGCCGGATGCGCACAACGACGCCGCACGAACCCCCTACTCCCAACGAGGAACGTGATGCCGTGTGCGCGCAACGACGCCAATCGGAGACAGCAACGATGAACGAACGCAACGACGCGAAACGAGGAGATTGCGTTGAAACGAGGACCATAGGGCTTGATATGTCCTTGTTCCGACGAAAGATCCTCGTTTCGAGGCACCATCCTCTTCTCAGGGAGCAGTCACCTCACGCCAACGCAAAAACCGCACACCGCCCGCCGCCTCACCCCAGCGCCGCCTCACCCCAGCGCCGCCTCACCCCAGCGCCCACCTCACCCCAGCGCCCGCCTCACCCCCAGCACCCACCGAACCCCAGCGCGCCTCAGATGCGGGAGAAGCGGCGGCGGTAGGCGGTAGGCGTCGTGCCGACGGTACGCGAGAAGTTCTGACGAAGGACCGCCGCTGAGCCGAAGCCCGCGCGGTTGGCGACCGACTCGATGTCATCATCGGTCTGCTCCAGGAGGCGCTGGGCGAGACCCACGCGCTGACGGATGATCCAGGCGGCGGGCGTCGTGCCGTATTCGCCGACGAACCGGCGGGCGAAAGTGCGATCCGACATGTGCGCGCGTGCGGCGAGCGAAGCCACGCTGATGTCGTCGTGCAGATTGTCGATCGCCCACTCGGCGACGGGTGCGAGGGACAGCTCCGCCGTGGGCGGGATGGGGCGGGAGATGTACTGCGCCTGGCCGCCCTCGCGCTGCGGTGCGACCACCATGCGCCGCGCGACGGTGTTCGTGAGCTCCGCGCCGATGGTCTGGCGGAGCAGGTGCAGGCAGGCATCGATGCCGGCGGCAGTGCCGGCGCTCGTGATGATCCGCCCCTGCTGCACGTAGAGGGCGTCGGGATCCACGTCGATACTCGGGTGCAGCTGCGCGAGCACGTCGGCATACATCCAGTGCGTGGTGGCACGCAGTCCGTCGAGAACCCCGGCGGCGGCCATCCGGAACGATCCACTGCAGACGCCGACCACCCAGGCGTCTCGTCGGACGGCGGCGCGGATCACATCGAGCACGTCCGCGGGTGCCTCACCCCAGGTCGCACGGGGAACCGGCAGCACGACGAGCACATCGGCGTCTTCCGCCACGTCGAGGCCGTGCTCGATCTGCATGGTGAGGCCGATGCTGTTGCGCACCGGTCCCGGAACGGATGTCGCCACACGGAAGTCGAAACTCGGCACCCCGTCGTCGCTGCGATCGAGGCCGAACACCTCACACGCGATGCCGAACTCGAAAGGCGTGAACCCGGGCTCCACCAGCGCGACCACGCGTCGGATGTACTCGCTCATGCTTCCTCGCTCACATTGGCAGAATTCGTTCGAATCATGAAAATCCAGCCACTCGTGACAGGATAACCACGATCATAGCGTTTCTGCCATGACCATTCTCCTCATCGTCCTCGCCCTCGCCGCCTGGGGTGCCGTGAGCGCCCTGCGTGAGCTTCCCCGTGACGGGTACCGCGCAATCCGGACCGACCCTCGTCGGCTCCCCTGACTCACACCGCCACCCCTGGCCCCCACCCCCGAGAGCCGTCGCCGCGCACGCGACGAGATGTCAGGCCGCGAGGACGCGGGTATAGATCTCCAGCATCGCGGAGGTGCGCGACGACTGCCGGAAGCGCTCGGCGATCTCCGGATTCACGGCGACCGCCCGCCCTGCTTCGATGTCGTCTGCGGCGGTCCGCAGCGCCTGCGCCAGGGCGGATGTCGACAGCGGCTCCGCCACGGGCCAGAACCCCGATTCCAGCTCCGCTGCGATATCAGGATCACTCACGACTGCCGGCGTTCCGAGCGCTGCCGCCTCGAACGGCGTCATGCCCTGCGTCTCGAACCCGACGGAGGTTTGCACCACGGCATCGGCGCCCGCAAGACGAGCGAGCGTGTCACGATACGCCAGCCGGCCCAGGAAGCGGACGTCCGCCCGGGGCGAGCGGCGAGCCACCAGTCGCTCGGCTGCGTGGCGCTCGGCACCCCCACCGATGATCTCGACCTCGGCGCGCATTCCGGATTCGGCCACGGCCTCCAGGAACGGCAGCAGACGCTTCTCGGGGCTCATCCGGCCCACCCACACGAAGCGCGGCACCCCGTCTTTGCGCGGGGCTCGAGTGGCGAGGGCAGCATCCAGCACCGCATCGTCGATGCCGTTCCAGACCACGTCAACCGGCTGGAACACACCGTGCTCCTCAAGCCGGCGGGCGAAGTGGGCCGAGGGCGCGGTGACGGCAGCGGAACCCGCCGCGATGCCGGCGAGGAAGCGCCACCCGGCGGACTCGCGGGTCGAGGCGACTCCCGCACTGCCGCGAGCGTGAGTGCGCAGAGCGTCGCGGTGACCGGTCTGCGCGACATCCCCCGGACCCCCGGCCGCCTCGGCAGTCCCCGTGCGGGTGGCACCATGAAGACCGAGACCCGGCCCCGCCGGGAGCATCCACCGCTGCCATCGCACCAGCGCGGCGAGAACGAGCGGGGCCAGCGGCGTCACCGCCTGGATCCCCACGTCGACGCGGTTGTGCATCGTATGTACGACGGGCAGCCCGTGCCGGCGCGCGAAACGGTGGCCCGCGAAGGCCCCCCAGAAGTCCGCCTGCACGTGCACGACATCCACCGCCGGGCGCTGCGCGAGCGCCCGGTCCACGAACGCATCCGTGCGGGCACCGGGCCAGGTCATCGAGTACTCGCGGTCGATCTGAATGGGAATCGACGGCATCTCGACGTAGGCGGGGTCACCGAAGTCCCGACCGTGCATCCGGGGGGCGACGACGGTCACGACGTGGCCCGCGCGCTCCAGGAACTGACGCTGCAGCCTCATCGACACCTGGGCGCCGCCGGAGGATTCCACGTGCTGGTCGCCGAAGAAGACGATGTGCATCGTCACTCCGGGATGGGCTCGCCGCGGTACAGCGCCTCGAACGTATCCAGGGTGCGGTTGATGTCGTGAATGGAGACGCCGTCGAGCGATGCCTGCTGCATGCGCAGACGCTCCTCGGGGGATGCGGTCAGCACCCGCGTGATCCGCTCACGGACGGCGTCGACATCGCCGGGAGGGAACAGATAGCCGTTCTCGCCGTCGTGCACCAGGTGCGGCAGCGCCATCGCGTCGGCGGCGACGACGGGCAGGCCCGACGCCATCGCCTCCATGGTCGAGATGGACTGCAGCTCCGCGATCGAGGCGATCACGTAGAGACTCGCCCGCGAGTACAGTGCGCGCAGCTCCGCATCGCTGGCGTGGCCGTGGAAGGTGACGACGTCTTCGAGGCCGAGCTCGGTGACGAGCGCTTCGAGGTTGTGACGCTGATCGCCACCGCCGACGATGTCCACCGCGGTGTGCAGCTGCGGGTCCAGGCCGGCGATGGCGCGGAGCGTCACGTCGACCTGCTTCTCCGAGGTCAGCCGCCCCACGATGAGCACGCGGTTCGCGTCGCGCGGCGTGAGGTCGGGCGAGTAGAACCGCCGATCGATACCGCAGCTGATGGGGATCACCCCGGTGAGTCCGGTGGTGCGCTCCAGGAAGTCGGCCGCCTTGCGCGTGGGCGTGGTGACCGCGCGCGTCATGTCGAAGGTGCGACGTGCGTCGTCCCAGGCGAACTTGAGGAAGATCTTGTCCAGCAGCGGCGGCAGCGTGGTGAAGTCGAGGATGTTCTCGGCCATCACGTGATTGGTCGCCACAACCGGGATGCCGCGCTTGCGGGCCTCACGGGCGAGTCCTCGGCCGATGACGATGTGCGACTGGATGTGCACCACATCGGGCTTGACCGAGTCCAGCACCTGACGGGCATAGTGGCGCGAACGCCACGGCCACACGAAACGCAGCCAGTCATGCGGCGGCCACCGCAACGACGGCAGACGGTGCATCATGAGCTCCGCGCCTTCGATGGTCTCGTGGTGCGGGTCGCTCTTGCGGTACGCGGTGGCTGGCGCCATCACGTGAACGTCGTGGCCGCGCTCGGTGAGACCTGCTGCCAGCCGCTCGGCGAAACGCGCGGCGCCGTTGATGTCCGGGGAGAAGGTATCGGCCCCCATGACGATGCGCAGCGGACGATCGGTGCGGATGGCGCCGTCGCGTGCATGTGCTGAGCCGGCGGGCACGTTGCCGTCGGAAGCGGAGCCCTCGGATGCGGGGGGCGCGGATTCGGTCACGGGTGGGGGTCGCCTATTCTCTGCGGTCGAGCGGCCGCAGTCGCGACCCCCACTGTACCCGCTGACCTCCGCACCAACCGGGAGCAGACGCACAGGTGGCGCAACCCGCACGTGACGCACAGGCTGGGGAGGAATCGATCACCTAGCCTGTGTTGCATGCCCCGTCTGTTCGCCGAAGCCGATGCCACGCGGTGGGTCCCCGTCACGGAGTCGTTCGGGCTGCGCGGACGACGACAGCGCAAGCAGGCGATCCGGATGCTGATGGCCCAGGTGAACCGCTCGGTGGGCATCGAGGAGCGCGGTGGCGGTCGCTTTACGGCATGGGCGATGAGCCAGGCCGCTCCGATGCTCATGCGCAAGGCGGCGGGGCGCGTGCTGGTGTGGGTGTGGAAGGACGATCCCGAGCTGATCGTCGCCATGGCGACGCTGCAGGAGGCGACGCCGCAGGCCCGTACGGCACGCGCGATGCGCCCGATGGAGTATGACGACACCGAGTCGTTCCGTCACCCCACATTCGGCGTGGGCGAGCGCCTCATCATGAACGCCCCCGGCGGCGACAATCCGCCCTTCGTCGCCTACAGCTTCGACCTCCGAACCCATCTGGTGGAGCTCACCGCGATCTCCGGCGACGCGAGCCGGTTCCGCACGGTGCTGGGCGACCTGGACGCGCTGGCACGGGAACTGCGCCTGATCGATGACCTCACCGTGGGCGAATCCGCCGGGGTGCTGCGCCTTCCGCCGGCCTGAGGCCTCAGCCCAGCCCCGCGTCGAGGCCGGCGCGCAGCAGCGCCTCCGCGATCCGCGCCTGCGCCTCCACGTCACCGGCGACCGACACGTCGGTGCTGACGACGTAGGCCGGAAACTCCACGATGGCCACGGCGATGGGGGATTGCGTCCCGGACACGGTGCTGGCGAACACGACGGCCTGGCCGGTGAAGCCGGACAGCGGCCGTGGCGTCTGATCCGTGAGCAGGGATCGCGAGCCGTACGACACCTCGTTGAACGTCCCCTCGGTGCCCTCCTGCACCGAGAGCGAGGCGCTGCCGCCGCTCGCGGTGGTGTACTGACAGGAGATACCGATGAGGTGCTCGGTGGTGGCTGCTTCGCCGAAGATCTCCGCGAGCCGATCCGCGCCGAGCAACGGGCAGAGATCCTCGTCGAACACACGGGGATCGTCAGCGGTGACGGGATCCGTGGCGACGGTCGGGTCCGCCGCCACGGGTGTCTCCGCCGTGCCGGCAGGCGGCGATGCTTCGCCGGCCGGGGCAGCACCGGATGAGCATCCCGACAATACGACGATCGCGGTGAGCATGAACGGCACAGCGATTCTGATCTTCGGCACGGGTCGCTCCTCTCGCGGGCTGACTGCAGCCATGATCCTCATCCCGGCATCACGGCACCATGGGGGATCGGGGTAATTTCTCCGGCTCGAGACGTTCACCGCCGCGCACATCGGGGATACTGTCTCGCCATGGATCGACGCGCGCTGATCGCGGACGCCGGTGAAGCCATCGTCACCGATGACGCCGACGCAGCTGCCGCCGTGCTCGCTGACGAGCGGGGGCCGATCGCCGATGCCTTGCGCGCCTTCGCCGCATACTGGAGCGCAGACTATGCGGCCTGTGCCCGGTTCGCCCGGCGCTCCCGCGCGGCGGCACTCGATTCTCAGGAGCGAGGGCTTGCGCTGGCGGCCACCCTCTGGGCGCGGGCGGCGGGCGATCTCGGAGCCACGTCGTCGGAAGTGGACGCCGCCCCCCGCGTGGTGGCTGTGTTGAAGGGCGATGCGGCCGTGTCAGCTCTGGCGCGCGGCTTCATCGCCGACGGCGCACTGATGATGGGCCGACTCGACATCGCGCAATCCGTGGTCCCGGCACCCGAAGACGCCGATCTCTGGCGCGACAGCCCACTGGAGGTTCCGTTGCGCGCAGTCCCGGTGCGCGTCGCCGCGTTCGCGGGACAGATCGATCGGGCTCGTGCACAGCTCGGGGGCTTGCATGAGGCAGGAGGGCGCCACCGGCTGCCGTCCTGGCCACTGGCCTGCGAGGCGATGGTGGCAGCCACGGCGGGTGACGCGAGCGCCGCACGTCGGTGCGTCGACGCGCTCCTCGCGCTGGGGCTGGACGAGACCTCCTTCGTCGGCCGCGGTGCTCTGATGCTGGCCGCACACGGTGCGGCCGCGGCGGGTGGCGAGTCTGCGGCGGCGGCGCTGGCGCGACGCGCCGGTGGGCACCGGGATCTCAGCCTGCTGGCCTCCGCGGACCGAGCCATGGCCGTCGACCTCCTCGTGGCCGACGCCACCAGCCGGGGCGATGAGCGCGCGGTCGTCCGTGGCGAGCTGCTGCTCGCCGACCTCGATCACACGGCGGAGGTGACGCTGCCTACTCTGCTGCGCACCCGCGCACGGATCCTGCTGTACCGCGGCGACAGCGCAGGCGCGGCACGCACGGCCGAGGCTTCCGCCGATCTGGCGGAAGCCGCACAGCGTCGCCTCGAACACGGGGACGCGCGCATCATCACGGCACGTGCGCTGTTGCATGCCGATCTTCCGGCCGCGGCACGACTTCTTCGCGACGAGGTGCGCGCGGCCGACGCCGCCGGAGAGCACACGTTGCGTGAGCGCGCAGCGCGGGTGCTGTCCCAGGCTCATCGCCGCCTTCCCCCGCCGCAGACGGCCGGGGACGCGCTCTCCGCGCGTGAGCGCGAGGTGCTGGATCTGCTGCGAGCGGGACATGATGAGGACGCCATCGCCGATCGCCTTCACCTGGAGCGCTCCACCGTGCACCGCCATCTCACGCGCGCGATGTCCGCATTCGGCGCGTCGGGTCGCGTCGCCCTGCTCTGGGCCGCCGGGGCCACCGGTGACCGCCGCTCGCTTCCGGAGCTCACCTCCCGGCAGAGAACAGTCACCGAGTTGATGAGCACGGGCCTCACGAACGCCGCGATCGCGGGTGTCCTCGGCGTCAGCGCGAAGGCCGTGGAAGCACACCTCGCACAGGCGATGCTGCGCTGCGAGGTGCCCACGCGCCTCGCGCTGGCGCACCGGTGGCTGCTTCGAGAGTGAGTCGTCCGAGCTCCCTCGGAGATGGAAATCGCACCGCCGGGATGCGTGGGAGGTGCGATTTCCATCCGTCACCGGGACTGTCTCGGGCCTTGCGCGAGCGCTTCTCGTGCTTTCTCACGCGCGCCGTCGCACGGAGGTGTCCGCGACTTGCAGCCACAAACATCGGATGTTCTAATGGAGCGTTGCCTTCCGAAGTGCGTTTTTTAGGACGCCAGCACGGAGGGGTAGCGCCACTTTCGTCAGAAACATAGGAGTTATGGTCGATGTCTACGGAGACGCCCCTTCACGCTGACCCCGCTGCACGGGCACGGAACTTGCGCCGTACGGCATGGGCGGGCGTCATCGGAAGCGTGATCGAGTATTACGACTTCACCCTGTTCGGGCTCGCTGCGGCGCTGGTCTTCGGCCCTCTGTTCTTCCCCGGCTCGGACCCCAGCACGCAGGTGATCAACTCCCTGCTGACCTTCGCGATCGGGTACTTCGGTCGCCCGATCGGCGGAATCCTGTTCAGTCACTTCGGCGACCGCATCGGCCGTAAGCCCATGCTGGTTCTGACCCTGATGCTGATGGGCGCGAGCACGCTGGCGATCGGTCTGCTGCCCACGTACGCGACCGTCGGCATCTGGGCACCGATTCTGCTCGCCACCTGCCGTGTGCTGCAGGGCATGGGTGCGGGAGCCGAGTACGTCGGTTCTCTCGTGATGATGGCCGAGTCCGGCGATCGGCGCCGGCTCGGCGTACGCGTGGCGCTGCCGGGGATGGGAGTCTTCGGCGGCATCGTCATCGCGACGGGCGTCTTCGCGCTGATCGCGCTCCTCCCGGAGGACGTCCTGCACAGCTGGGGCTGGCGAGTGCCGTTCCTGCTCAGCATCGTGACGGTCGTGATCGGCCTGTGGGTTCGCACCGGCATCCACGAGACCGAGGAGTTCACGGCGCTGCGCGAGCAGGGACGGGTGGTGCGGTTCCCGCTGGGCCAGGCGATCCGTCACCAGTGGCGCGAGATCCTCATCGGCTTCGGGATCAACGGCCCGTATCTGGCGTTCTCCTCGCTCACGCAGGTCTACCTCCTCTCCTACCTGACCGGATCGATGGGCCTTCCCGCCTCGTTCGGCCTGGCCGCCAATCTCGTGTCCTCCACCCTCGCCATCGCTGTCGTCCCGCTCGCAGGCTGGCTCGGCGATCGCCTCGGGCGACGGCAGATCTGGCTGTTCGGCTGCGGTGTCTTCATCGTGTTCGGCGCCATTGCCTTCCCGTTGTTCGCCACAGGCAACGAGTTCGTCATCATCGCGACGATGGTGCTGGGCATCTCCGTGGGCCTGGCAACCATGTACTCGACGCAGGGCGCGATCCTCACGGCGCTGTTCGATCCCGCGCACCGGCTGTCCGCGGTGGTGATCGTGCGCGAGCCGACCGCTGCGCTCATCGCGGGACCCGTGCCGGCGTTCGCCGCGTGGCTCGTGCTGTCGGCGGGCGGCGCCACCTGGCCGGTGACGGTCCTGTTCGTGGGGTCTGCCCTCGTCGCAGGCATCACGGTCATCCTCGGGTGGAAGCGACTCGCCCGCGTCGAGTCGCACTGACATCACAGCGACCTGCGTGCCGGGCACCTTCCGGCACGCAGGTCTCCCCTCCCGCTCGCTGACGGGGTAGATCCCCGCACTCCCGAGACCGCCGCCGCTCGACGGGGCGCCGCCACCCTTCGGCGCGGACTCCGTAAACTCACCGGATGGCAGGTTTCACGAGTGCGGAGAGGAGCAGCGGCGGACGGTGAGAGCACGGACGATCTTCGGCGTGCTGCGACTGACGGCCGCGGGCGTGTGCCTGACCGCGCTGGTGCACCGCTTGTTCTGGGGGCTGAGCTCGCACACCACCGCCGGCGACAACTTCTTCGCCTACCTCACGGTGCAGTCCAACTTCGCGCTCGTGGCCGTCCTCGTCATCGGCGCGGTGCTGGCGCTGCGGCGCCCGGCCGACCCGCGCTGGTTCACGGTTGCGCTCTCCCTGGTGCTGACATGGACGATCACCGCGGGCATCGCGTTCGCGCTCATCGTCTGGCAGGCCGGGATCCGCGGCATCCGGGTAGACGTGCCCTGGTCGGATCACGTGCTGCACTTCTGGCTGCCCGCCTGCACGGCGCTCGCCTGGATCCTCACGCCGGGACATCGTGGGGTGAGCTGGTGGATCGTGCCGATCTCGCTCGCCTTCCCGCTGGCGTGGGGTGGCGTCACGCTGTGGCGCGGACCGCTCGTCGGCTGGTATCCGTACTACTTCCTCGACCCGCGTCAGGTCTCCGGCCCCGCCGAGTTCCTGATCACCTGCGCGGCCGCCCTCGCGATGTTCGCGCTGATCGCGACGCTCATCGTGCTCGCCAGCCGGATGCACCGGCCGGGACACCCGCGCGCGGCGATCTGACGATCAGGGCGTCGGTGACGGCGCGACGCCCAGGAACGGCGCGAGCGACGCCAGCGAAGCTGCCCGTGCCGCCTCGTCGTCGAGCTTTGCGAACTCGCCTGCGGCGGATCCGCCGATGAGGCCCACCAGGATGTTCTCCCCTGTGGCCGGAGCGAGGTTGAGCCAGGTCCGGACCGGGGCATCCCCGCCCACCACATGCCAGAGCGAGGCATCGGTCTCGATCACCGGTTCGTCGAAGCGCAGCCACACGGTCTCGATGAGACCCATCCCGAGATCCGCGATCGCACCACGGTGCGCGAACGGCAGAGCGGGCGAGAACTCGATGCCGTCGGTCTTCAGCACGCCGAGGGGAACCGTCACCAGCACGCGGTCGAACGAGAGGGACTCTCCCGTGGCCACGCCGAGGCTCACGCCGTCGTCGTCATAGGCGATACGGCTCACCGGTGAGGACACGCTGACCTTCGCATCGCCGAGCAGTTCCTCGAACAGTGCCGCGAGGTCTCCCATCACCGCCGTTCGTTCGATGGGCGGCAGCATCGGCGGGAACCAGGACGACGCCTGGTCGGCGTCCGCGCCCGACAGGGTCGAGAGGTAGGCGAGCAGCGCTTGCAGCGCGGCATCGTCGGGGTCGGCGCCGGCCTCGGTGAGCGCGTCGGTGAGGGATTCATCCGTCACGCGCGATTGCGCGGCCGTGATCGCCTCGGTGAGGGGCTTCGCCGACACGGCCTCCACGTCGTCGCCCTCGGCAGATCGCCAGAGCGCGCCGGAGAGGATCTCCGTGCGCAGGTCGAGCGATGCGGGCCGGTCGATGACCGCGTCGAGCGCATCGTCGACGAGCCATCCGCCGAGTTGCACGGCGACGGGCCACTCGTCCTCGTCGATGTGTGACTGCACGCGCCCGCCCGGCCGCTCACGCGCCTCGAACACGGTCAGCTCCAGTCCGCTGGAGGCGAGGCGGGCGGTCGCGGCGGCACCGGCGAGTCCCGCACCCACGATGGCGACACGATCACCATTGGCAGATGCAGCGAGCAGACTCTCCGCGGCCGCGATGCCCGAGCGCACGGCCCCGGACATCGTTCCCGGTCCCTCCTCGTCGGTGGCTTCTCCCGCGAAGAAGAGACGATCGATCACGGGGACGGCGAGAGCTGCGCGGGCGCCCTGCTGAACGCCCACCGGCGTGAAGCTGGCGGCGCCGAGCGAGAACGGGTCCTGCGACCACGAGCTGCGGACGAATGCCGACGGCTCGATCCCGCTGGGGGCAGTGGGCTCGGGAGCAGGAGTGGTGGAGGACGGATCGGGCGTGGGTGAGGGCGCCGGCTCCGGGGTGCAGGAGGCCAGAAGCACCCCCAGAACACCGGCTCCAGCGCCGACCAGCAGAGTGCGCCGCGTGATCCTCATCGTGTCGCAACGATACCCGCCCGTGCGCGCCCGCGGGGAGCGACGCGAGCCAATGCAGTGTCGCGAACGGAGGATATTTCAGCGCCGCAGACCCCAATCCTCCGATTCGGTCCTCGTTTCGCGACTATGTCCTCGTTTCGCGATGTCCTCGATCCGGAGCACATGCAGATGGTCAGTCCTCGTCGATGTGGCTTTCGCGCAGGTGCGGCGGGCGCCAGATCATCACCTCGGTGGCGCGGCGGACGCGCCGGCCGGCGCGCAGGGTGATCACCGATCCGGTGGTGCCCGCAGCAAACACACGCGCACCGGGCCGGCTCTCCGCGTCGGCCTGCGCCTGAGCCTGCAGCTGGGACACCTGCCGGCGGAGAGCACGCACCGACTGTTCCAGATCGAGGATGCGCGCTATGGCGGGCAGGCTCATACCGTCTGCAGACATCTGCGCTACCTCGCGGAGCTGACGGATGTTCGTGACCGAATATCGGCGCGAACCGCCGCGCGTGCGTCCGGGGACGACCAACCCCATGCGGTCGTACTGGCGCAGGGTCTGGGGGTGCATGCCGGCCAGTTCCGCGGCCGCGGCGATCGCGAAGATCGGCGCATCCTCGTCCATCTGGTCCTGATTCATGTCACCCCCGTTCCCGGCGTCGTGTGATGGTCATCGCGCGCTTCAGCGCGCTTTCGCGAGCAGATCCGCCCGCGGGTTCTCCTTGGGCTCGGCCTCGGCGAACTTCTCCAGCGCCTCCTTGGCCGCAGCATCGAGGTGCGAAGGCACCACGATCTGCACTTCGGCGAGCAGGTCGCCGGTGCCCTTCGAGGACTGCACACCGCGGCCTTTCACCCGCAGCACGCGGCCGGACGGTGTGCCGGCGGCCACCTTCAGCTTCACCGGATCGCCTCCGAGCGTGGGCACCTCGATGGTTGCGCCGAGAGCAGCCTCCGTGAAGGTCACCGGCACGTTCAGCCCATCGCGAGTGAACACCGGGTGCTTGCGCACCGTGACGGACACCACGATGTCGCCGTTCTCACCGCCCGACGTGGAGGGACGTCCGCGACCGCGCAGACGGATCTTCTGTCCGTCCTGCACGCCGGCCGGGATCTTCACCTTGAACGGCTTGCCGTCCTCGCCCTGGAGGCTGATGGTGTCGCCCTTCACCGCGGTGGCGAAGTCGAGGGTGGTTCGCGCCGTGACGTCGGCGCCCTTCTGCGGTCCCTGCCGGAATCCGGCCTGTCCGCCGAAACCACCAGCACCGCCGCGGTTGAACATCGAGAAGATGTCGTCGAAGTCGGCCTGCTGCTGACCTCGACCACCGCGATTGAACATCGAGAACACGTCCTCGAAGCCACCCCCGGCCGCGGAGCTGCCGCCGCCGGGAGCCTGGAAACGAGCCCCCGAGCCCATGGCCCGGATCTGGTCGTACTCCTCACGCTGAGCCTTGTCGCTCAGCACCGTGTACGCCTCGCTGATCTCCTTGAACTTCGCCTCTGCCGCGGTGTCTCCGGGGTTCGAGTCGGGGTGGTACTTGCGCGCCAGCTTCCGGTAGGTCTTCTTCAAGTCGGCCTCGGACACGTCCTTGGATACGCCGAGCGTCTTGTAGAAGTCCTTCTCGAACCAGTCGTTGCTTGCCATGCGTCCCCTTTCCGGCCTACTCGGCCGGGACCGAGACGACCACCTTCGCGGGACGCAGTTCCACGTCTCCCAGGCGGTAGCCGACCTCGACGACGTCGAGGATGGTGGACTCGGTGGCGCCCGGAACCGGCTGCTGGAAGATGGCCTCGTGCTGCTGGGGGTCGAAGACGTCGCCGACCGTGCCGTAGGACTCCACGCCCTGACGCGACACGATGCCGCGAATCTTCTCGGCGATCACGGCGAAGGCGCTGCCCTCGGCGAGGTCGCCGTGCTTCTCCGCGCGGTCGATGTCATCCAGCACCGGAAGCAGGCTCTTGACCACGTCGCCCGTGGTGCGCTGCTTCTCGATCTGACGCTGCTCCTCCGTGCGACGGCGGTAGTTGGCATACTCCGCGGTGATGCGCTTGAGGTCGTTGAGGTGAATCGACTCGATGTCCATCACGTCGGCCGCGGCCGCGTCATCAGTCTGGGCAGCGCCCAGGATGTCATCGATCGTGAGTTCCTCGTCCTGCGAAGCGGGGTCGGAGGCGTGAGCCTCCGACCCCTGCTCGCCGGACGGGGCTTCGTTGTTCTCGAAGTCCTTGTCGTCCGTCATGTCTTTACTTCTTCTCGTCCTCGTCGTCCACGACCTCGGCGTCGATGACGTCCTCCTCGGGGTTCGGCACATCGCCGTTGCCCGGGTCGGTCACCGTCGGGTCGCCCTCGCCACCGGCAGCCTGGGCGGAGGCGTACAGCGCCTCACCCAGCTTGCTCTGGCTCTGGCTCAGGGTCTCGAACGCCGTCTTCACAGCGTCGTCGTCCTCGCCGGCGAGCGCGGTCTTGACCGCGTCCACGTCGGCCTGGACCGACTCCTTGACGTCAGCGGGGAGCTTGTCGTCGTTCTCCTTGATGAGCTTCTCGACGGAGTACGCCAGAGTCTCAGCCTGGTTGCGGACCTCGGCGGCCTCGCGGCGCTTCTTGTCCTCGGCGGCGTGCTCCTCGGCCTCGCGCACCATCCGGTCGATGTCCTCCTTGGGAAGCGACGAGCCGCCCGTGATGGTCATCGACTGCTCCTTGCCGGTGCCCTTGTCCTTGGCGGACACGTGCACGATGCCGTTGGCGTCGATGTCGAAGGTGACCTCGATCTGCGGGATGCCACGGGGGGCGGGTGCGATGCCCTGCAGCTCGAACGTGCCGAGCGGCTTGTTGTCGCGCGTGAACTCACGCTCACCCTGGAACACCTGGATGGCGACCGACGGCTGGTTGTCGTCCGCCGTGGTGAAGGTCTCGCTGCGCTTGGTGGGGATGGCCGTGTTGCGCTCGATGAGCTTGGTCATCATGCCACCCTTGGTCTCGATACCGAGGCTCAGCGGGGTGACGTCGATCAGCAGGACGTCCTTGCGCTCGCCCTTCAGCACACCGGCCTGGATGGCGGCACCGACGGCGACGACCTCATCCGGGTTGACGCCCTTGTTGGCGTCCTTGCCGATCTCGCCCTTGACGAGCTCAGCAACGGCGGGCATACGGGTGGATCCACCGACGAGGACCACGTGGTCGATGTCGCTGACCTTGATGCCGGCCTCGCGGATGACGTCCGCGAACGGCTTCTTGGTGCGCTCGAGGAGGTCCTTGGTGAGGTCCTCGAACTTCGCGCGAGTCAGCGTCTCCTGGAGGTTCGCCGGGCCGTTCTCGGTGAGCGAGAGGT
>Ga0308158_10003021_pt1 | contig 15192 bp, 16 predicted proteins | sample PhyBR2_FD_201038 | JGI IMG/M metagenome (GOLD analysis project Ga0308158, IMG submission 201038) | Phyllosphere microbial communities from UC Gill Tract Community Farm, Albany, California, United States - DLSLB.R2 | ecosystem: Host-associated > Plants > Phyllosphere > Unclassified | place: USA... | reverse complement strand
TGTGGGCTGGACGTGCATGGATTTTAACGCCAGTGGGTAGTCCATGACCGTTGCATTCTTGGATGCGCGCTTAGATCCTCGGGACGAGCCCGAGGATGACGTCGCTAGGTGTGGTTGGCGTGGTGGTGCAGCCGCACGAGAGGCTGTCGTAGTGTGCTGGTAGAGCTTGTTTCGTCGTTATTAATTCGGCCGGTGCCACACCCACCAACGTCATCCTCGGGCTCGTCCCGAGGATCTGCCGAGGGTTGGTCTAGGCTTGGACGTGCATGGATTAAACCGCCGGCGGGCGGTCCATGACCGTTACACTCTCGGCGGCGTGCTTAGATCCTCGGGACGAGCCCGAGGATGACGTCGCTGGGTGTGGTTGGCGTGGAGGCAACAGCCGCACGAGAGGCAGACCGCTCCCCCTCAAAACCCGATGGTTTCTTCAAACGCGTCCCAGGAACGGGTGAGTTCGTAGCGGCCGATGCCGGGGAGGGCGAAGTGGCCGAAGTAGGGGCTGAGCTGAAATTCGGCGAAGGCTTCGCTGAGCTTGCCGACGGCGCCGACATAGATGGCGGAGGCGAGGCCCGTGCGGTTGGCGCCGTGTTCGCAGTGGATGAGGAGCGGTTTCGGCGCATCGGCCATCAGCTTTGCCAGGCGTTCGGCTTCGGGGATCGGCAATAGCTTCGACGAGGACATCGGGAAATCGATCAGGGTGATGCCGGCCTTCTGCGCGGCCGCCGCCTCATTGCGGTACCAGTCGGTGCGCTCCTCGTCGCGCAGGTTCACGATCGTCTTGATGCCGTAGGTGTCGGCATAGGTGGCGATATCAGTGCCGCTTGGCTGGGCGGAGCGGTAGAGCTCGCCGGGGATGACTTCGTGGAAATTTCCAGTGAGCTGGCCGATGCCGGCATGGCCGAGGACCAGGAGCACCGCGCCGAGCGCGAGGCCTGCGGGCCACTTCAGAAATTTCAGATATTTTCGCGTCATGCCTTCACTTCTCAGCCGTCGTCGTGGCTGTTCCAGCGTCTCTGTCACAGCAACCACGCCTCAAATAGGCAGCCGGATCGCGCCGTGCCAGCGTTTTCGACGACCAGCCTCTTCAACGAAACGTGACCGGTGGGCTCTAGCGGGCAAATGGCGCGATGATGTGGCGGCGGGGCAAGCGAAACTTCTCACGGGAAACTTAGGGGGCGAAACCTGCGGGGGACAAATGGCGCTTGCCAACCTTTCGGAAAGGATTGCGCGGCGATAATCGGCCATCACGGGAATCGGGACGCCATGGCCAAGACAGCGACACGCCGCAAGACATCGACACGCTCGCGGTCGGGAGCGAGGAAGAGCGGAGGCGGCAGCGCGCTTCCCTGGGTGGTCGTGGGTGCGCTCGCCTTCGGTGGCATCGCCGTCTACGACAACTGGAAGAGCGTGAAGCCGATGCTCGCCTCGCATGCGCCTTCCCCATCAGCCTCGCGGCCGGTGAGCGTGGCGAAGAACACACGCGAGCGCGATGCGGTGCGTGAGGCTATCAAGGATACGAGCCGGGACACGGGGCCGAGGCAGACGGCGTCGATCGCGCCGGTCTCGAAGATCATTCCTCCGGCCGCCGTGCCGATCCCTTCGTCCAAGGGGCCCGTCGCCGAACGGGCGGAGCCGGTTTCGATTTCGCCCGCTTCCATTTCACCGGCGCAGACGCAATCCGCCAAGGCTGCCTTCGGCTATTGCGGGCAGGGCGAGCATATCAACTGCGTCGCCGACGGCAGCACCTTCTGGTACAAGGGCGAAAAGATCGTCATCGCCGATATCGTCAGCCCCGGCATCGACAATGCGCGCTGCGACGGCGAGCGCAAGGCGGGCTTCGCCGCCAAGCTCCGGCTGCTCAACCTTCTGAATGCCGGGTCGTTCTCGATGAACGCCGCCGGCCAGCCCGACAAGGGGACAGCGCCCCGGGTCATCTCGCGCGACGGTCGCTCGATCGGCGCGCAGCTGGTGGATGAGGGTCTGGCCCGCAAGCCCGGCAAGGGCGCCTGGTGCGCCTGAAGATTGTCTAGGCTTATTTCTGCTTCGGCGCCTTGCCGTTGGTCTTGAAGACAGCGGAGAAGGCGGTGTCGGTGCTCTTGGCGCTGCATTCGATGGCGACCGGCTTTCCGTCATAAGGGTTGCCGAGCGTGCAGCTTCCCGAGACCTTGACCTGGCCGGTCATCTTCTGGCCGGCGCCCGTCACGACCATATCGAGCGGCAACGTGACATTGCCCGCCGATGCCGGCTTGATCTTGGTGCCGTCGCCCTGGAAGCCGAGCATCTTGCCTTCGGCGGAGAAGATGAAGGTGACCTGACCGTTGACCAGCGTAACGCTGGCGATCTCGTTCTGGCAGGGCTTGGAGACATCGACCTTGCCGACGACGAGCTTGCTGCATCGTCCGGCCAGCGTCAGCGCGCCAGGCGCGCCTGGGAAGTTCTGCTGTGCCGTGCCCGCTGCCTGGGCGATCGATGCCGACAGAAGTGCGCCAGCGGTCAGGATTACCAGTTTCATTTCAATACCTCGTCATGCCCAAGCTTGTCGCGATCCTTCGGATTCGCTTGTCACGCTTTAGGCCTCTGTTTTCTCGCATGTCGGTGCCGCAAAACCGCTTCACACTTTTGCGCGACATGCTGCAATCGTGTCGCCACAGCACCGAGGCCATGACATTCTACTGTGTTCGAAATTGGTCAGCACGCTAGACTTTCAATGTCTTGGCACACAACTTCGCAGTCCAAGAAAAGCCACCAGAAATGGCTTACGAAACCACTTTTACATATGTCGATCCGATAATAAGACCGTCGCGCCCCGTGTGGGGCGTTTTGAGGGGAAACATGAGAAACATCACGCTGTCGGCGGTCTCCGCCATCGCATTTCTGGCATTTTCAGGCGTCTCGCACGCGGAAGACCTGGTCTTCACGCTGAAGAACGGCACCAACTCGGTGCTCACCAATTTCTATACCTCGCCCGTTGGCGTCAACGAGTGGGAAGACGACGTCTTCGGCAAGCAGGTACTGAACCCGGGCGAAAGCATGGACATCACCATCGGTGACGGCCGCGACGTCTGCAAATACGACATGAAGTTCGAGTTCGAGGAAGGCTCCAACCTCGACACGACCACCGACACGCAGAACCTCTGCGAAATGGGCTCCTATACGATCCACGAATAAGCGCTCGCGCGGTTCGCTCGACATGAAGAGGTCCGGCCATCCGCCGGGCCTCTTTTCGTTTCAGCGCCTGTGTTGCGCGATGCCCGACAGCAAAACGCCCCGGAGACCGGGGCGGTGGTTGCTGCTTTGGTGCTGGGCACAATGCCCGACATCGTTAGCGGCAGACGCGGATGCTTTCCATGTGGTAGCCGCCGTCATAGGCGTTCTGCACCTGGCGATCCTCGAACCAGCAACGCGGCGGGGGCGGCGGTGGCGGGTCGATATAGCGCGGGCCGGAATTGCCGTTGGCAATCGCACCGCCGATCAGGCCGCCGATAACACCGGCCGCAAGACCACCGGCGATGACGGCACCGTCATTGTGATGGCGGCGGCGCGGGGGCGGCGGGGGTGGCGGCTGGTCGCGGTAACCATAGCCCGGCGGGCGACGGTCGTAATACTGCGCCATTGCCGGCGCTGTGGTCGCCAGGACGCTGCTGAACGTGGTTGCGGCAACCACGGCGTACAGAGCCATCTTCTTCATTCGCATGCGTCTCCGTTAAGATCGAGAGGCTCGATAGCCACTCAACATGCCCAGAAGATGGCATTGGTTGGCTTAATGGATTCTGAACGAGACGAGGGTGTGGATGGGTCTTGAAGCGAGTGGGTCGCGCCCGGTGGACCGGCGCGGGCCGCATCGCCTCGTGAAATACATTTCGCCGACGGAACGTCGGTTGCAGGCTTTGGATTGCCGCTTGCCGAAACGAATAAGGGCTCAGCGATTTCTCGCTAAGCCCTTGACTATTCAGTCTAATCTGGATGGTGGGCGTGACAGGGATTGAACCTGTGACCCCTACGATGTCAACGTAGTGCTCTCCCGCTGAGCTACACGCCCATCCGATGTCGGCGCATAGACCACAAACCTATTTGGCCGTCAATAGGCCTTTTTCAGATTTGTGACATGCGCCCACAGAACCCTTAGGCCGCAAGCATTTTATTGACTTCGTCAACGAGGTCGCGGAGGTGGAAAGGCTTGGAAAGGACCTTCGCGTCCTTCGGTGCCTTCGAATCAGGATTGAGTGCCACGGCCGCAAAACCGGTGATGAACATCACCTTGAGGTCGGGATCGAGTTCGGTGGCGCGGCGCGCCAGCTCGATGCCGTCCATTTCGGGCATGACGATATCGGTGAGAAGAAGGGAAAAGGGTTCTTCGCGAAGGCGGTCGTATGCGCTGGCGCCGTTGTCGTAGGACAGGACCTTGTAGCCTGCCTTTTCGAGCGCCTTCACAAGGAAGCGGCGCATGTCGTTGTCGTCTTCTGCAAGAAGTATCTTCTGAGTCATTATCCAGACCGCTGATCAGTGGAATTTATGCGTGAGTATTGGTCATTTACACTAGATTTCGGCCGGTAAACAACCGGTGAAGCGCCTGTGCAAAGCGTCATCCCCATGAGATAGTATGGACTTGGCGGCCTTCAACTGGCAACATGGGCGAGATAGCTGCCTGCCAGCATGGTTAAGAGGGAAACAGGTGGACGAGATTCCCGCGTACGAGCTTTTTGAGATACGGGAACCCGCGTCGCACACCATTCCATTCGTCTACAATTCCCCCCACAGCGGCCGCATCTATCCGCCCGAGTTCATCGCGCAATCGAGATTGCAGGGGATTTCGATCCGCCGCTCGGAAGACCACTATGTCGACGAGCTGTTTTCGGCGGCCGGTGCGCTCGGCGCGCCGCTGCTTCTCGCCAATTTTCCGCGCGCCTATCTCGACGTGAACCGCGAGCCCTACGAACTCGATCCGCGCATGTTCGACGGGCTCCTGCCTTCTTACGCCAATATCAATTCGCTGCGCGTGGCGGGCGGGCTCGGGACTATCCCCAGGATCGTCGCCGAGAACATGGAGATTTACGCGCGGCGCTTGCCGGTGCAGGAGGCGCTCGATCGTATCGAGGCGGTCTACAAGCCCTATCACGCCGCACTGCGCCGGCTGATCGCGCGCACGCATGTGCAGTTCGGCTTCGGCGTTTTGATCGACTGCCACTCGATGCCGGGCAATATTCGCGTCGCGGGTGCGACTTCGCGGCCGGATTTCATCATCGGCGACCGCTACGGCACCAGCGCCTCGGCCGAGTTGTCGCGCATGGCCGTCAGCATCTTCGAGGAGATGGGTTTCGCCGCGATCCGCAACAAGCCCTATGCCGGCGGCTTCATCACCGAGCATTACGGACGCCCCTCGCGCGGCCTGCACGCGCTGCAGATCGAGGTCAATCGCTCGATCTATGTCGACGAGGTGACGCTAGAGCGCCGCGCCGATTTCCCGCTCGTCGCCGCCGCGATCACCTCCTTCATGCGGCAGATGGCCGACTACGTCGCCAAGTTCGCCGGCGATACGGCGCTGGCGGCTGAGTAGGGCGGTTTTTCGCGCGCATTGACGCTTGGTTCGTGCAGTTCTATTTTGGGCTGTCGGTCAATGGTGGTGACGATGGATATCGCAGCTACGGTTTTGGGGACTGTCAATGCGCCTTACGGGCGCAAGCTGACGGCCGCCGAGCTGGCGTTTTATCTGTCGCATATGGATGAGGCGAAGACCGTACCCGGCCACATGTCGTCCTTCTTCGCCGAAGTGACCCCGCAGCTTCAGGCGGCGTTCGCGGCCTCGGTCGGCATTTCGCTGCCTGAATTGGTGGAGGCCGCCAGGGCGTTCTCCGCCTACTCCGGCGAAACCTATCCGTTGGCGGCGTGACGATCGGCGGTCCTCCGGATTGGAGGCGGCTTTTCCGCATCGCGACAAGCCTGATCGATCAGGTCAATCGGGCCTATCCAATTATCGACGAGTGGTCCTTCGGTGGTGGCACCGCGATGATGCTGCAGATCGAGCATCGGGACAGTCATGACGTCGATATTTTCCTGCCAGATGCCCAGGTGCTGGGCTATCTCGATCCCGCGAAAGCCGAATTGAAGTTCGATGTCTTTCCCGACGGATATGAAGGAGATGGGGTCAAGTTCCAGAAGTTCGCCTTCGATGGGGTTGGAGAGATCGATTTTATCGTCGCTCAAGGGCTGACGTCCGTTCCCTATGCTCGGGCCTCCGTCGAGAATTTGGATGTACTTCTGGAGACGGTGCCCGAGATCGTTGCGAAGAAGATCTATTATCGCGGAGCGTCCATTCGACCCCGTGACATTTTTGACATTGCCGCCGCTGCCGAGAGCCATGAGGGCGAGCTCGTTGAGGAGCTTCGGCGCTATCGCCCGCATGTCGAGGCAACGTTGTCAGCGATCGCCGGGCTCAATGCCGATTTCGTCTCGGCCGCTGTCGCCCAACTGATGATCCAGCCGGCGTTTCAGCACGTCGCGGCGACGGCGATCCAGCGTACTAATACTGTCTTGAAGATGGTGTAGCTTTTCAGCGTCAGAGTTGCGGACTTCGGCCGCTCCTCTTGGTTGCCATTCCAGCCCGACAAAAAAAAGACCGCCTTGCGGCGGTCCAAGTCTAGGGAGGAAACACCCAAGGAGGGTATTTACAGTCAGAAGACTGTAGGCAGACGCTACTATTGCAGTGCACAATTGTCAATCATTTTATTGCGGTGCGCAAAATATGTGCAGCCGGCTAAAAATTGCTGCTTCCGTTTGCAAAACGGGCCTTTTCGGCTATGGAAAGCGGCATCGACAGTCTCACACGGATGTCCCTCATGTTTCCTGATCGCACCTTCTTCAATCGCCTCGCGGAAGCCGCCAAGGCCGAGACGCTGCCGCGGTTTCGCTCCGGGACCGGCGTGACGAATAAGCTGGCGTCGGGCTTCGATCCCGTCACCGAGGGCGACCGGGCGGCGGAAGTGGCGATCCGGGCGCTGATCGAACAGCATTTCCCCGAGCACGGCATTCTCGGCGAGGAGTTCGGCAATGTCGGGCTTGACCGCGAGCATGTCTGGGTGATCGATCCGATCGACGGCACGCGGGCGTTCATCTCGGGCGTTCCCGTCTGGGGGACGCTGATCGGCCTCTACAGGAACGGCCGGGCGATCATGGGAATGATCGAGCAGCCGTTTACCGGCGAGCGCTATTTCGCCGGTGAGAGTGGATCCTACTACACCGGTCCGGAGGGCGAGCGGAAGCTTCAGGTGCGCGATTGCGCCGGGCTTTCCGATGCGATCCTGTTCACCACCTCGCCGCATCTCTTCGCTGGCACCGAGATGGACCGCTATCGCGAGATCGAAAGCCAGGTGCGGCTTTTCCGCTATGGCACCGATTGCTACGCCTATGCGCTTCTGGCGGCCGGGCATATCGATCTCGTCGTCGAGAACGGGCTGAAGCCCTACGATGTCGGCGGCATCATTCCCGTCATCGAGAAGGCGGGCGGCATCATCACCACCTGGGATGGCGGGCGGCCGGAGAATGGCGGCTCGATCATCGCCGCCGGCAGCCAGGCGGTCTATGACGCGGCGGTGGCGATCCTGCGACGCTAAACTGAGGGTTGCGCCAAGTTCGGCGGCATCAGGTCCGGTTTTGTTAGCTGCAGGCGATGTTTGACAGTATCGGTTGTTCTCGATCGATGTGAACTCTCATCGGTTGTTTGTTTGCAAAAACATGCGGTTACTTGCCTTGCAAGATGCTCGCAGCGGGTGAACTTTAATTGAACCGAAAGAATTCGCTGCAAATCTTGCCGCTGAAATGAATGTTTATGGACCCTTGCTTTTTCGGCGGTCCGCATTTCGGTTTGAGGCAAATTATAATGCAGCTCTTTTCTTTCGGATCCGCCGCGGGTGCCAAGGCCGTTCTTGATGCCGTCAGCCGTTCCCAGGCCGTGATCGAATTCGACATGGCGGGCAAGATCCTCTTCGCCAACGAGAATTTCTGTCAGGCCATGGGATACAGCCTGAACGAGATCGTCGGGCGACCCCACAGTATGTTCGTCGATCCGGAAGACGCTCGAAGCGCGGAGTACGCTGCCTTCTGGAAGGGCCTGAACAAGGGCGAGTTCGATCGCCGGCAATACAAGCGCATCGCCAAGGGTGGGCGCGAGGTGTGGATCGAGGCCTCCTACAATCCGGTCTTCAAGGGCAGCACGCCCTACAAGGTCGTGAAGTTCGCCACCGTGATTACCGACACCAAGCTGAAGAGTGCCGAAGATGCGGGCAAGCTCGATGCACTCTCGCGTGCGCAGGCGACGATCGAGTTCACGCCGGACGGCCATATCCTGACGGCCAACGAGAATTTCCTGAAGACGCTCGGCTATACGCTGGAGGAAATCCGCGGCCGGCATCATTCGATGTTCTGCGATTCGGTCTATGCCGCGAGTGCTGAGTACAAAGAATTCTGGCGCAGCCTTGCGGCCGGGCAATTCGCCGCCGACGAGTTCGCGCGTATCGGCAAGGGCGGCCGCAAGGTGTTCATCCAGGCCTCCTACAACCCGATCTTCGACATGAGCGGCAAGGTGTTCAAGGTCGTGAAGTTCGCGACCGATGTCAGCGAGCGGGTGCGGGCGGTCAACGAGCTCGCCATCGGCCTGCAGGCGATGGCGGATGGCGACCTCGACCAGACGATCGAAAAGCCCTTCATCGCCTCGCTGGAGACGCTGCGCACCGATTACAACTCCTCGATCGGCCGGTTGCGAGCGGCGATGCAGGCGATAGCCAGGAACGCGACGCAGATCGCATCGGGAACGCGCGAGATCAGTGCCGCGTCCGACGATCTTGCCCGCCGTTCGGAATCGCAGGCTTCGTCCGTCGAGGAGACGGCCGCGGCGGTGACCGAGATTTCCACGACCGTGTCGGATTCGGCGCGCCGGGCGGCGGATGCCGGTCGATTGGTCGACGACACGACGAAGAGCGCGCAGGATTCCGCCGATGTCGTCAGGCAGACCGTGGATGCCATGGCGCGGATCGAGCGTTCCTCGACCCAGATCGCCGGCATCGTCAGCGTCATCGACGACATCGCCTTCCAGACCAATCTCCTGGCGCTGAACGCCGGTGTCGAGGCGGCGCGTGCCGGGGAAGCCGGCAAGGGATTCGCGGTCGTGGCGCAAGAGGTGCGACAGCTGGCGCAGCGTTCGGCCGATGCGGCCAAGGAAATCAAGGCGCTGATCCATGATAGCGAAGCCTCGGTTCGCGATGGGGTGGCGCTGGTGGACAAGACCGGTGCGGCGCTGGAGGCGATCGCGACACGGGTGGTGCAGGTGCACGACAATGTCTCGGGCATCGTTGTGGCGGCGCGTGAGCAATCGCAGGCGCTGGGCCAGATCAACGAGGCCGTGATGTCGATGGATCAGGATACGCAGCGCAATGCGGCGATGGTCGAGCAGACCGCGTCCGCCAGCCGCAAGCTGGCGGCGGAGGCGAGCGCGCTGTTCGAGCTGATCGGCCAGTTCAAGGTCGGCGACGAGCGAAGCGCGCGCGGCATGACGCCGCTGGCGAGGGTTGCCTGACGATCGCGATCTGGCGCGTCGGCGATGACGCGCCATTGGGGCGGGGCGAAGGGCCGACGGCCTGACAGTCCAGACAGATAGGCAAAGAAAAAGGGTTCCGCCGGCAGGCTGGAACCCTTTTTTGTTCGGTCGTCTCTTAAGGCTGAGATCAGCCGCCGATGCCGCCGCGCATGCGGGCGGTGTCGAAGGCCGCCGGGCGCGGCGTGGGCACGGCCACTGCCGTCGGCACGGTGTAGGCAACGGCCTCGAAGGCGGCAGGTGCTGGCTCGGACGGGACATAGGCCTGCTGGACTGGAACCTGCAGCACGTGCTGCTGCTTGGCCTGCGCCTGCTGCGGTTGGGCCTGCTGGAACCGATCCTGCTGGAATTGCGGCTGCTGAGTTTGCGCCGGTTGCAACTGGGCGGTCTGGACTTGGCCCTGCTGCACCTGGCCCTGCTGAACCTGCGGCTGTTCCATGCGGACCGCTTCGGCGGTCGTCTGCATGGGGGCGGCCTGCGGCACGGGGACGCTTTCCGGTGCTTCGTATGCGGTTTCGACGACGCCCTGCGCCATCGGAATCGGCTCGCGGGCCGGCGAAGCGGCTGGCGTCAGCAATTCGAACTGCGCGGCCATCTGGCTATGAGCGGGCACGAAATTCATCGCGACTTCATAGGCAGGGAGCGGCGAGGGGGTCTGCAGCTCGCCATCGGCGCCGCGCTTCTCATAGAAGGCATTGCCGCCGGCAACCGTCACGTAGTGCATGTTGTCATAGGGGAACTTCATACCGTCGGTATGGAAGAACATGGCTTCCTTGACGGCGGGATTGCGCTCACCCTTCAAAAGAGCATCGGCGGCAGCGTTGAGATCGGGCTCCGCCTGTGCCTTGACTTCACGGGTCATGACGCCAGGGGCGAACTGCTTGGCCTGCGAAACGACGCCGCAAATGGACTTGGGATAGGCAGGGGATGTCAGGCGGTTCATCACGACGCTGCCGACAGCCATATAGCCGTCGTGATCGGAATGCAGCGATTCGAAATACATCGCCCGCTTGAGACAGGTTCGGTCTTCCGTCGTGTAATTGTAGGTGACCTTACCGGGCGTGCCGGTATGCAGACGCTTGGTCGTCTGAATGCTGCCTGTGGTCTTTGGCGTGCTAGTGCAGCCCGTGGCAGCCAAGCCCACAATCATGATCCCGAAGAGAGATCGTCCCAATACGTAATGCGCCCTCAACGCCAGGTGCCCCCTATGTGATTAGTTCAGCCCTTATCGAAAAAGTGGGTAACTATTATCTTACAATCGTAAAAATTCAAACACCGCGTTACATTTTTGTCTCAAAATGTGATCGGGCGGGGCGGTACGATACGATTTCGAAAGCGCGCGCCGTGTAGTGGGACCCCGCCTAAGGCGCTTCGGCTCAGGTGCCGAAGCCCTCGAATTCCTCGGAAACCTCGGCATCCGCGCCCGGAATGAAGGCGTGGAAGGCGGCGAGCGCCGCTTGCCGGTAGACATCGCGTTCCTGCAACACTTCGTGACGGGCGCCGTTGATCGGCACCAGCTGGCCGGCGCGGAAATAGCGCGAGAGGCGCTCCTGAGCGATGTAAGGCACGATCGTATCGCGCGTCGGCGCGATGACGACGGTCGGGATGGTGATCGAAAAGAGGTGGTTCGGCGCGGTCACGCGCTCGATGGTCTTGAAGGATTCCACCAGCCAGCGTGCTGTGGGCGGGCCGAGCGTGAGATCGGGATTTGCCTGCGCAATCGCGACGTTGCGTTCGAAGCGCACTTCGTCCGATGTCAGCGGATTGTCGCGGAACGGCTTTTCCCTGAGCTTGCGCGACAGCGGGTGCGAGCCGAGGCCGAGCGCGCAGGCCGCGGATGCGAGCCAGCGGATGGTGCCGGCCGAGGCAGCCTGGCCCGAGAGGCCGATGAAGGGTGCCGTCAGCACCATGCGCTCGATGCGCGTCGTGAGATACGGAGCAGCCGACAGCGCGATCAGCGCGCCGGTCGAATGCGCCAATATATAGAAGGGCAGGCGGGTATCGGGCAGCACGACCTTCTCGAGGAAGGTATCGAGGTCGTGCTCGTAATCGACGAAGCGGCGAACATGGCCGTAGTGACGCTTCTTCAGCATGCGGTCGGAATTGCCCTGGCCGCGCAGATCGAAGGTGGCGACCCAGAGGCCCTTGTCGGTCAGGTCGCGGATCGTCTCGTAATATTTCTCGATGAATTCGTTGCGCCCGTGCAAGAGCACGACGGTGCCCTTGGCAACGGGTGCCGAGGAGCGGAAGACGGCGTAGCGCAGCTTCAGGCCGTCATGCGTCTCGAAGTAGCCTTCCGTGCGATTTTCCGGAACCGGATTGCCGGGTGTCGAAAACAGAACCTGTTCCATAGCCGTCAGCGCGCGCCCTTCGAAAGGATTCGGGATAGAAGTAAAGCGGATAGGCGATCGGCCTGTCAAATCAAAGAAAAAAGCGTTCCTGAGATGCGCGTCGCCCGCGCCCGCCGAAAAAAGTGGCCGGCATGCGGGACCTGAGGGGAGCGCAGTGCCGGCCTGAGATCGGGCTGGAGACGAAGGGACGATACACTCCAGCCATCGAGCCAGTGTAACCCGATGACGCAATCATTAGGCCCGTGCGTCTGAACGGATGCCGAACTAGGTGTTCATGCGCGGTTCACTGTGGCTGGCCGCGGATTTTCGGTGGTTGTGGGCGGCCCTCAGAAAGGGTCTTGAAGTCCGAAAAAGCCATCCCCATCTCATGGTAGTGGACGCCAGAACGGGTCCGCGGAACCGTCCCGAAGCTGCCGATAAAGGGGTTTCTGGGGCAATTTATCGCAATCAGTCGCTTCCTCAGGAGGACATCATGCGTCACGTAGACTTCTCTCCCCTCTATCGTTCCACCGTCGGTTTCGACCGTCTCTTCACCATGCTCGACAGCCTGGGCCAGCCCGACCAGGGCCAGACCTATCCGCCCTACAATATCGAGCGCACCGGTGAAAACACCTACCGCATCACCATGGCCGTCGCCGGTTTCGACGAAACCGAAATTTCGATCGAAGCGCAGGCCCATGCTCTCACCGTCAAGGGCGAGAAGAATGAAGACAATGCGGAAGGCTCCGAATTCCTCTATCGCGGCATCGCCAAGCGCACCTTCGAACGTCGCTTCCAGCTTGCCGACCATGTCGAGGTGACGGCTGCTTCGCTGAAGAACGGTCTGCTCCACATCGACCTTCTTCGCAGCATTCCCGAGGCGATGAAGCCCCGCAAGATCGCGATCGCCGCCGAGCCGGTGAGCGCGCCGAAGGCCATCGAGGCCCAGGTCACCAACTAAGTCACCAACGAACCAATCCCTCCCAGGATATGGCAACGAGGCGGCGTCCCCCACGGGGCGCCGCTTTTTTGTTGTCTGGTCACGCCGGGTTCGCAGCCTGTTCCACTTCGGCGGCGGTGGCGCGGCGATGATGGGCGGCGGCGTATTTTTGGGCGATGACGGCGCAGACCATCAGCTGAATCTGGTGGAAGAGCATCAGCGGCAGGACGATGGCGCCGATCGCCTGGCCGGCGAAGATGACGTTGGCCATGGGGACGCCGCTCGCGAGGCTCTTCTTCGAGCCGCAGAAGGTGATGGTGATCTGGTCGGCTTCGTTGAAGCCCATCAGGCGGCTGCCGAAGGTGGTGGCGCAGAGGACGAGCGCGAGCAGAACCATGTCGGCGACGATGACGACGGCGATATCTGACAGCGAGAAGGTGTGCCACAGGCCCTCGACGACGGCGGTCGAGAAGGCGAGGTAGACGACCATCAGGATCGAGCCGCGATCGACGGGCATCAGGATCTTCTTCTTGGCGCGGATCCAGTCGCCGATCCAGGGCTGCAGCACCTGGCCGACGATGAAGGGCAGCAACAGCTGCGTGAAGATCTGCAGCAGCGCATCCCAGGAAAAGCCGCCATGGCCGCCGACCGAAAAGAGCAGGCCGACGAGGAGCGGGGTCAGGAACATGCCGAAGATGTTCGACGCCGAGGCCGAGCAGATCGCGGCCGGCACGTTGCCGCCGGCCATCGAGGTGAAGGCGATCGACGATTGCACCGTCGAGGGCAGAACGCAGAGGAAGAGAATGCCGAGATAGAGCGAATGCGGCAGGATCGTTTCAGGAATGAAGCCGAGACCCATGCCGAGCAGCGGGAAGACGCCGAAGGTGGTGAGCAGGATGACCAGATGCAGCCGCCAGTGCAGCAGGCCCGCGATCACCACGTCGCGCGAGAGGCGCGCGCCATGCAGGAAGAAGAGGAGCGCGATCGCGATTGTGGTCGCCGTGCCGAAATAGCCGGCGAAGGCGCCGCTTGCCGGCAGGATCGATGCAAGGATGACCGTGCAGACCAGGAGGATCGTGAAAGTATCGGGCAGGAAACGGCGCATGGGCTTAGTCTCGGCTTGTTCGGCATTGTAGCCGGCTTTTGATGGATCAATCCTGTTTCTTCCATTATGATACGCGATGCAAGAAATAACAGTTATCGCGATATGGGATAATCATGCTTGATCTTACGCAATTGCGCAGCTTCGTCGCCGTCGAGCAGATGGGGAGCTTCACGCTTGCCGCCGAGCGGCTGGGGCTTGGGCAATCGACCGTCAGCCAGCATATCCAGCGGCTGGAGACCTCGGTCGGGCGGCGACTGCTTGCCCGCGATACCCACAAGGTGGTGCTGACGACGGATGGCGAGGCGCTGCTCTCGCATGCGCGCGCCATGCTGTCGATCGAGGGGCAGGTGCAATCGCTGTTTGGCGGGCCAAGCCTGCGCGGCAAGCTGAGGCTTGGGGTGTCGGAGGATTTCGTCACCAGCCAGCTGCCCGGGGTGCTCGAGGATTTCGTGCGCTCGCACCCGTCGGTCGATCTGGAGCTGACGGTGGCGCTCTCGGGTGTGCTTTATGAAATGCAGGACAATGGCGAGATCGATTTGGTGCTCGCCAAGCGTCGGCTGGGTGACGCGCGCGGGCGGCTGGTCTATCGCGAGCCGCTGGTGTGGCTGGCGCGCGATCCCGATCATATCATGAGCGCTTCGCCGCTGCCGCTGATCGCCTTTCCGCCGCCGAGCGTGACGCGGGCGATATCGCTGGAAGCGCTGGGGCGGCACCAGATTTCCTGGCGGATCGTCTGCACCTGCGGGAGCCTGAGCGGGCTGACGGCGGCGGCGCGTGCAGGGATGGGCGTGCTCGTGCAGCCGCGCAGCATGGCGCCATCGGGCCTGAAGGTGATCGGCAAGGGCAAGCTGCCGGTGCTCGAGGATGTCGAATTCGTGCTGGTGCCGCGCAAGGGGGCGGATCAGGCGTTGGTGTCGGCGCTGTCGGACGATATTCTTTCCAAGGTCCGGAGCCTCAGGTCGAGCTGAGGTCGTATGGCCGCTCGGATGGCACGATATGTGGTTAATCGATTGCCCGGCATTTTAAGTATCCTTCAACCCTGTCGCTTAGGCTTATGGTTACCTTGGACCCCTTAGTTTGGTCCTCGCTCAAGGTCGACGTTCGGGGCTACAGGGAGAACGGACGATGGTATATGGAGCGCTCTTCGTCTCCGGGCTGGTCGCCTGCGTGATGCTCATCGTCGTGGCCGGCCACGATAGCAAGACGACGGATAACGGGGCGCCGCCCTCCGCCG
>Ga0308158_10003019_pt1 | contig 15199 bp, 14 predicted proteins | sample PhyBR2_FD_201038 | JGI IMG/M metagenome (GOLD analysis project Ga0308158, IMG submission 201038) | Phyllosphere microbial communities from UC Gill Tract Community Farm, Albany, California, United States - DLSLB.R2 | ecosystem: Host-associated > Plants > Phyllosphere > Unclassified | place: USA... | reverse complement strand
AAATTGGTAATAATTCCGCCGTAAGCCTCCCCGTGACTTTCGCCGAAAGAAGAAAGCGTCAAAAAGTTTCCTAAAACATTAAACATAAATAGAAGTTAGATGTGAGAAATTAGAGGTTAGATTTAAAACTAACGTCCATAATTTCTTTAATAACAACAAATTTACGGATTTTAAAATGTACTGATATCTAAAATCTAACTTCTAATCTCTATTTTTACAATATGAATTCCAATAAAACTGTTCTGATTCTCGGTGCCAATTCTGATGTGGCGAAACAATGCATTTTGCAGTATTTGAAAAAAGGATTTTCGATTGTTGCATGCTCAAGAAATCTGAATTCTCTGGACGGTTTTATTAACGAAAATAAATTAGATCAAACAAAAATTGACATCAAATATCTTGATGCTACAGATTTTAATTCTCATCAAACGTTTTACGACGAATTAGCCATCAAACCAAATATCGTGGTTTATGCAGCAGGATTCTTAGTGGAAAATCAAAAAGCATTGAAAGATTTCAACGGAACTTTTGAAATGGTGAAAACCAATTACGCAGGCGCTGTTTCTATTTTAAATATAATCGCAACTGATATTAATAATAGAAATCTCGAAAGAATCATCGGTCTTTCTTCACTTTCAGGTGTTCGCGGACGGAAAAGCAATTTCGTTTATGGAAGTACCAAAGCTGCGTTTACACAATATTTAGCTGGACTTAGACAGGAGTTAAATTCAAGGAAAATTACTGTGAATGTGGTGGTAAGCGGTTATATTAATACTAAAATCAATGCAGGTTTGGATCTCAACAAATCATTATTAATGGAACCTGATTATGTAGCAAAACAGATTGTGAATGCTGGCAAGTCTTTCTCAATCGTCCCCAACTGGAAATGGAAAATCATCTACTGGATTCTGAAACTATCGCCGGAATTTATCGTTGCGAAATTGCCTTAAAAAATGTAAAAATTAAAATCTTCCACACTTTCAATATCTGTTAGCAAAATTATTTTATACCAACTTTATTCAGATATACTTTCTGAATGGCAAGAATACTGTCTGGTTTATTCTTGAGTTTTTTAAAATTTTTCTTTAATCCTTCATAATAACCTTCTCTAAGGCGCGGATCCTGTTCAGTGAAAAAGTCTTTCGCATTTTTACCTTGAGCATTCACCGCATCTATATATTCTAAAGCCCCCATATAAAAAGGCATTGCTTCCGGACTGACGGAAGTTCCTGCTATATTCTTTATCCCTGCAAGGGCATCTTCGGAGAGTTTGACAGCATCTTTTACCTCCACGGAGTTTTCTGCTGAAGGTGCTTTGGACAATGCACTGGAATCTGAAAAATATTTTGCTTCAAATTCGTCGAGCGCGTTCATTTCCTCCAGAAATTCTTTTGCTACTTTTTCGTTGAGGGCAAGTTCGTTGCTCTTCTTGCAACCTACAGACAGGAGAAGTGGAATCACAAAAATCAATGCTTTTTTCATAGTATCCTTTTTTATAAAATTACGGAAATTTCATATTCAAAATACGTAAAAAATAAAATATTTCAATTTTCTTTATTGCTGGGATTTATGATAAGCCATCGCAATATGAATTTCAAAATAAGAAAAACCTTCGCCCAGTTCTTCTTTGATGGCTTTTAAAGATGGAATGGTTTGGGTTTTTGCAATTTCGATAATGTGTACTATTTTGTTAATGTCCATCAACTCGCTTGGTTTTATTGTTCCCACGGTTACGAAATTTACTAAATGATTTTGGATGGTATTGATAGCGAGATTTCTAATTTTAGCAATTTCTTCAATGCTATTTCCCGCTTTGAACATTTGAAAAGTAGTGGTAAAAGTCCCAGCTTCGTATTTATTGGCACTTTTCGTTGCAGGTTTCTTTTTAGGTTTTTTCTCGGAAATTTTACTGCTCAAATTATTCTTCCTGCAAAATTCAACAATCGGTGGAAGAAATGTTTCTCCATATTTTTCTATCTTGAAAGCTCCAAAACCGCTTATCTGATTCAATTCTTCTTTTGAATTGGGAAGATAAGTTGATAATTCTATCAATGTTGCATCAGAAAAAATGACATATGGCGGTACATTTTCGCGTTCGGCAATCTCTCTTCTCAAAGCTCGTAGTTCTGAGAATAAATCTTCATTTGCATCAAATTCTGGCGTTGGATAATCGGTCTCCACTTCGGCTACAGTCACGGCTTTGGCTTGTTCTTTTACTTTTTTGAAGATTACTTTTTTACCATTAAATAAAATTTCCCGGCTCTCATCATTGAGTTTCAAAACGGAAAATTCTTCATTCGATTCGCTCAGAAAACCGTTGATGAGCAGTTGTCTCAGAAGATTTTGCCAATAAATTTTATCTTGATTATTTCCGACGCCGTAAGTCGGCAGACTGCGCATAAAATCTGTAATTTTAACACCTTTTGAACCGCGCAGAAAATCAATAATTAAAGTTTTCCCATAACGTTCTTTCAGTCGGAAGATAGCGCTAAGAAGTTTTTGTGCATCAACTGTTGCATCAAAGGATTCAAAATCACTCAGACAATAATCGCAGGAATTGCAGTTTCCGTCGTGTTTTTCTCCGAAATATTCCATCAGATATTGTCTCCTGCATTTTTGCATTTCGGCAAAGTCTGACATTTGTTTCAGCTTCTGCAGCATCAGGTCAGATTGCTCTTCATTGCCTTCTACCATTGCAAAATTCCTCAGCTTGACCACATCTGCGTAAGAGTAAAACAAAATCGCTTCACTCGGCAATCCGTCCCGTCCGGCTCTTCCCGTTTCTTGGTAGTAACTTTCGATATTTTTGGGCAAATCTGCGTGCATTACAAATCGGACATTACTCTTATCGATTCCCATTCCGAAAGCGATTGTCGCAACCATGACCCGAATTTTGTCCTTTAAGAAATCCTCCTGAACTTTCGCACGTTCAATTGAATTAATTCCGGCGTGGTAAAAAGCTGAATTAATGCCATTTTCTTGTAATTTCTTAGACATTTCTTCTGTTCCTTTTCTCGATAAGCAGTAGATAATTCCCGAATCGTCCGGATGTTCATTGAGATATTGAATGATATTCTGAGAAACAGATTGTTTCGGCTGAACGAAATATTTGATATTGGCTCTGTCAAAGGAAGAAATCAAAACCAAAGGCTCCTGAAGATTCAGTTGTTTGATGATGTCTTTCCTCGTAATTTCGTCTGCACTCGCCGTCAAAGCGATGATCGGAACTTTGGGAAATTGCTTTTTAATTCCATTCAAAAACAGGTAATCTGGACGAAAATCATGACCCCAATGTGAGACACAATGCGCCTCATCTACTGCAAACAGGGAGATATTGACGTCATTCAACAATTTTAAAAATGCGCCATTATCAGCACTCAATTTTTCGGGAGCAACATATAAAAGTTTGAGCTCGCCATTTTTTAACTGATTTAAAGTTTCATTTTGCTCAAAAGAAGACATTGAAGAATTGATGTATGCAGCAGAAATTCCGTTCACGCGCAACGCATCAACCTGATCTTTCATCAAAGCAATCAATGGCGAAATAACGATTGCAGTTCCTTCCAATACCAACGCTGGAACCTGATAACAAAGCGATTTTCCACCGCCGGTCGGCATTAAAACAAAAGTATCTTTTTTTAAAATTACATTTTCAACCGCGTTCGCTTGTTCGAGGCGGAAATTGTCGTAGCCGAAATATTGCTGTAATATTTCTAAGGGAGATTTCATAGAATTTGTGTTTTAGTAAAAGTAAGGAATTGTGATTAAATTTAAAAGTGGTTTTTATTTCGTCGGCAAAAGAAGTGTTTCTATCGGTAAAGTTTTCAAAGCGTAGCAACGTACGATAATTTTGATAAAAAATTAAAAGATATGTCATTATTTACACCACTTATTTGGATTCTCATTGTCGTTCCATTCATTGTTTTAGCTGTTTTTAGGTCAGAAAAGGTCAATCTAAAATATTTAGGATTGTTTATTCTTTATTTTTTAACGGATTCTTATATTCAGCATTTGTCGAAACTCTATTTTGATTTGGAGTTTATAGGACTAAAATTCGCTTGGATTGGTAAAATTTTGAGTTTATGTTTTGCTTTGATTGTTATTTTTTCTGTTTCAAAAAAAGATAGAGAAGAGATTGGATTTACTACGAAAACGAACTCAAAAAGTCAGTTGAAATCCGGAATTCTAATTTTTCTGGGATTTTTAGCTTTCGATTTTGTATTCAAACTCATTTTATTTCCCAAAGGCGGTGATTTCGATTTAGAAACTTTTGCTTTTCAAATGACAATGCCAGGTTTGACGGAAGAATTGGTTTTCAGAGGGATTTTATTTTGGCTCTTGGACAAAGCTTTTGCACCGAAATGGAATTTTAAAGGCGTCAAATTCGGTTGGGGATTTGTCATTATCACGATACTTTTTGCGGAAGCTCACGGCGTGATGCTTACAGAAAATTATGAATTCAAGTTTGACATTATTACAATTGTTTATTTAACAATTATTTCTTCTCTCAGTGTCGGGATTTTGCGTAAACTTTCAGGGAATCTTATTTTTCCAATTCTTGGACATAATATGATTAATACGATGAACGCAATTATTAGAATTTTATAGAAATCATCAATCAAACAGCTTCAAAAAACTATCTTTGGAGCTGTTTTTCAATTAAAAATTATGCAAAAAATATCTTCAAATTATTTTACCAAACGCATTGGTGAATTTGATTTTGAACAATTTTACACCCAACAAAAAAGAGTGATGTTCCATTCTTTAATGTGGTTGAGTTTTGCTTTTTTGTTATTTTTAAGTTACAGATTAGCGTATCAGCTCACGTATTTCAATAGTTTCATCCTGACACTTCGGATGTGCGTTGTGAATATGATGGTTTTCTATATTTTCTTCTATTTTCTTCTGCCAAAAATTCTAAAACTATCATTCGGATTTGCAGTTTCTTGTTTGATTATCAGTTTTCCTGTGTTTGTAATAATTTGGTTGCTATCTACTTTTCTTTTTTCTATTATTTATCACCATCTTGGATTTGAAATTTTAGAAGGAGAATTGAAAGGTGCGATTACGGCAAGTGCAAATCAAACCTTTTGGGAAGCGATTTCTTTCAGTAGAATAATTTCTCAGGCGATAATCTTCATTTCGCTTTTATCGCCTTTCTTTTTTGTTAAAATTTTATTTGAAATTTCTAAACTTTACAGCCGAACCATCAAGATTCAAAATCAAAAAAATCTGTTGGAAATCCAGAATATCAATATTGAAAAAGACTTTTTGAAATCCCAGCTTAATCCACATTTTCTTTTTAATACTTTGAATAATTTATATAGTTTAAGCCTTAAAAAAGACAACGCGGTTCCCGAAGTGATTCTCAATCTTTCCGATACGATGAGTTATACTTTGTACGAATCTAACAGCGAAAAAGTAGAATTATGGAAAGAAATTGAATTTGCTAAAAACTATTTCGAGCTCGAAAAAATGCGTTATTCTGCTGATAAAAAAATTCATTACGAATTTCCTTCCGAGACAGATTGTAAAGGTTTAATGATTGCTCCGCTGTTGACTTTCACTTTCATTGAAAATGCTTTTAAATATGGTTTAAAATCAAAAGAGTCAGCTTTTTTAAATCTTAAAATAAAAATTGAAAACGGGAAGTTTATTTTTGTGATAGAGAATGATTTTGAAGAAAATAAACACAAAAATATTCACGGCGGAATTGGAATAGAAAATGTACGTAAACGGCTCCAGTTGATATATCCGAAAGATTTTCAGTTAGAAATTCTCAGTTCACAAAATGTTTTCAGAGTGCAATTAACAATCAATTTAATCAAATAATGGAAAAAATAAATTGCATCATTATCGATGACGAACCACTTGGAAGAGACCTCGTAGAATCGTTTGCCAAAGAAGTTTCTTACCTCAACATTTTGGGGATTTTTGAAAACGCTATGACAGCTTTATCTTTTCTCGAAGAAAATTCGGTCGACCTTATTTTCAGTGATATTGAAATGCCAAAAATAAATGGTCTGGATTTCCTTCGGACATTAGAAAATCCGCCCGTTTTTATTTTTATTACTGCTTATCGAGAATTCGCTTTAGACGGTTTTGATACAGGCGCGACAGATTATTTGGTAAAACCTGTTCGTTTTGATAGGTTTTTGAAAGCGGTACAAAAAGCTAAAAATCACATCGATTTAAAAAGAAATTCAACTTCCTCACAAGATAACAATGACAAAATTTTTATAAAATCTGAAGGGAAAATTATCAAAATTTTGTTATCAGAAATTTTATATATCGAAGCTCAAGGTGATTATTTGAATGTGATGACGACATCGGAAATCTATTCGACCCAAATGACACTGACTTCGATGGAAGAGGGTTTGCAAAACAAAAAATTCTTTAGAATACAGCGTTCATTTATCTTGAATCTAGATTTTGTAAGAAGTATCCACGGAAATATAGTGGAGTTGCTGAACGGAAAATCGATTTCTGTTTCGGTTAATAAAAAGGAAGAACTTTATAAATTGTTGGGAATGTGATTTCTTAAAAATAAAAAAAGCGAGAAAAAATTCCTCGCTTCTAATTTATGAATTTAAATTCAATTGTAGTTCCAATTCATTCAGTTGTTCCTGATGAATCGGCGCAGGCGCATCAATCATCACATCCCGGCCGGAGTTATTTTTCGGGAATGCAATATAATCTCTAATCACCTCGTTTCCATCAAGAATTGCCACCAATCTGTCAAATCCGAAAGCCAAACCTCCGTGAGGCGGAGCGCCGTATTTGAAGGCATTCATCAAAAATCCGAACTGCGCTTCTGCTTCTTCTTTTGAGAATCCTAAAAGGTCAAACATTTTCGACTGCAAATCTCTGTCAAAAATTCTGATAGAACCGCCACCGATTTCATTTCCGTTCAAAACCAAATCATAAGCATTGGCTCTGGCTTTTCCAGGGTCTGTTTCTAATAAATGGAAATCTTCGGTTTTCGGAGAGGTGAAAGGGTGGTGCATTGCGTGGTATCTTCCTGATTCTTCATCAAATTCCAACAACGGGAAATCTACAACCCAAAGAGGTGCAAATTCGTTTCCTTTTCTCAATCCAAGTCGGTTTCCGAGTTCCATTCTGAGAGCAGAAAGTTGCGTTCTCACTTTGTCAGCGTTTCCAGACATTACGAAAATTAAATCGCCAGCTTTTGCGCCGAATTCTTCTGTAATTTTCTTCAAATCTTCTTCCGAATAGAATTTATTGACAGACGAAGTTACAACTCCATCATTTTGGAATTTGATCCAAACCAATCCTGTGGCGCCAATTTGAGGGCGTTTTACCCAATCTACCAATTCGTCGATTTGTTTTCTGGTGTAATCTGCAATGCCTTCAACATTGATTCCGACTACCAATTCTGCCTCATCGAATATTTTGAAATCTTTGCCTTTCGTTAAATCATTCAGTTCGTGGAATTCCATTCCGAAACGGATGTCAGGTTTGTCGTTTCCATATTTTTGCATCGCATCGGCGAAGGTCATTCTTGGAAAATCCTGGAATTCGTTTCCTGTGATGTCTTTCAAAAGAACTTTTGTCATTCCTTCGAAAACATTCATTATATCTTCCTGCTCTACAAACGCCATTTCGCAATCGATTTGAGTGAATTCCGGCTGTCTGTCGGCACGCAAATCTTCGTCACGGAAACATTTCACGATTTGGAAATATCTGTCCATTCCGCCCACCATCAACAATTGTTTGAAAGTCTGAGGCGATTGTGGCAATGCGTAAAACTGACCTGGATTCATTCTGCTTGGCACCACGAAATCTCTTGCGCCTTCCGGAGTGGATTTTATTAAAACAGGTGTTTCTACCTCAATGAAGCCTTCTTCTGAAAGATAATTTCTTACTTTCTGCGCCATTTTGTGACGGAAAATCAATTTGTCTTTCACAGGATTTCTTCTGATATCTAAATATCTGTATTTCATTCTCAATTCTTCTCCACCGTCGGTTTCGTCTTCGATGGTGAATGGTGGAAGTTGAGATTCATTTAAAATGGTTAGGTTTTCCACTAAGATTTCTACGTCTCCGGTTGCAATCTTTGGATTTTTGGAAGTACGTTCGATAACGGTTCCTTCAACTTTGATGACAAACTCACGGCCGAGTTTCTTGGCGGTTTCCAAAAGTTCTTTGGAAGTTCTGTCTTCGTCTAAAAGCAATTGTGTGATGCCGTAACGATCCCGCAAATCGATCCAAATCATAAAACCTTTGTCTCGGATGGTTTGTACCCAGCCGGAAAGTGTTACTTTTTCATTCAGATTTTTCAGCGTCAGTTCGCCGTTGTTGTGTGTACGGAACATTGTTTTAGATGTTAGATGTTAGACTTTAGATATTAGACATTTAGTTGTCTGATTTCCGAGTGCAAAGATAGCAATATGAACTAAACAGTGGAACAAAAGTGCGCTTTTAGGTATATATTTGTTCTGATGACTGATCTCGTTACTTGCGCAGCGCGTGAGGGATAGAAGTGGATATCCTTTTTTATTTTTTTTTGGCTGATTTGATTTTGGATGGCCAATGGTCTTAAAAAAATAAAAAAGATAGTAACGGATAGCCCGGCTCGTGCGGCTGGACGTGCGGTGGCTAGGGACACGCCCCAATTCTTGGTGATTTGGAAAAATTATTGTAATTTAGTCAAAATCAAATACTTAATTGTTATGGGAAAAGGGGATCAAAAATCTACCAAAGGAAAAATCGCGCGTGGAAGTTATGGGAAATCCAGACTTAGAAAAACCGCAAAACCTGTAGTAGTGGCGGAAAAGCCGGTGAAAGAAAAAGTAGAAGCGAAGCCGAAAGCAGCGAAAGCGAAGGCTGAAAAACCAAAGGAAACTGAAGAGAAATAAAAAAGTCGGGCCCGTAAATTTTACGGGCCCGATTTGTATTTGTAGGTGATTATTTATTTTCCGAAAAGTCCGCCTAATAATCCGCCAAGGCCGCCTTGTTGGGATTGCTGCTGATTTCCGCCGCCCAAAACGCTTCCCAGGATGTCGCCTAATCCGCCACCTTGCGATTGTGTTGCGCCACCAATTACACTTCCCAAAATATCGCTCAAAGGATTGTTGGACGCCTGAGATTCCTGCGCAGAATTGCCAAGAATGCCTCCCAGAAGATCTCCTAATCCGCCGCCGGAAGTTACACCGTTTGCCTGTTTTTGCTGACCGATGTAGCCCATAATCACGGGAGCCAGCATTGCTAAGATGGGTCCTATCTTGTCCATAGAAATTCCTGTGTTTTGGGACAGTTGGTTTTCTACATTGGCTTTTTCGCCTCCGAAAATGTGGCTGAGGATAGAATCGCCTTCTTGGCCTCTTTCTAATGCTTGAGCAGGGTTGTTTAAGATGCTTCCATCGTGGTGTTTGTCGAGTGTTGCATTTAGTTTTTCTGCTTCGTCAGCGTTTTCTGATTTTTTCTTTAAATAGCTGATTACCAATGGTGCTGCAACTACTAAAAGTCTGATAATCTGTGTTTTGCTGATTCCGAATTTGTTCTCTGCCTGCTCTGCAACCTGGTTGCCTGTACTTCCTGTAATAAGGTCTAATAAACTCATAATTTATGTTTTTGTTTAGAATCAAAGATAGAAATTTTGCTTACATCTTTTTGATTTCTTCCAAAGTATTTTTGTCTTTTCTGAGTTTAAGAAATTCCTGGCAGTTGTTGTACATAAAATCCTGATTGTCAGAAGGCGTTTTCTCGTCCAGATAATATTCTAAAACACCAATATTGGAATGCATCCAGGGGAAAAGGTAATATGATAAGCCGCCTTTGTAAGATTTTTCTTTATCAAATTTCTGACCTGGCGCGGTGTGCGAAACTGCAAAGAAACTTGCTATATAAAAGATGGGAACTAGTAATACTGAAAGTATAATTGCCTGATAAAATCTGGGTTTTGAGATCTGAAGATTAATCAATCCTTCAATTATAAAAAACACAAAAAACAGATATGCATTGAGGAAAAACACATAATTGTCTGAGACATTATAGATTGTCGCAAATCCAAACGGAACCAGAAAACTAAAGAGGTAAAACAGATTCTGAGAATCTTGAAATGCTTTTATTTTCGTGAAAATAACAATAATTCCGGGAACTGTAAAGATCCAAAAGTTATAAATAAGATAGCCTGCTGCAACCAAAATATCCTTGGCAAAGCCAGAAAGTGGCTTTTGAAGGCTGCCTTCTACCCAATTCGAATTGCGAGAGCCGTAAACGGAGACCGTATCATAACTGTTGATATAAGCAAGGAAATATAAGCCAAAAGCCAATGTGAAAAATATCAAAACGCTAGGCAAAATATTGATTTTATGATCCTTATAAGCGCTGACGCATAAAAGCAGCCAAGCGGGAATCAGCATCATATTCTGAACGTGAGCCCACAGAGAAAGACCTAAAATCAGGCTCGCAAGAAAAATAAATCTCTGTTTTTTAGTCTCCAGAAAGAGAATGCAGAAGTAAATGTAAACTGCGATCCAGAAACTGTTGAACGTGTAGACTTCGATAATTTCTGTCTGCTTCCAGAATGTGAAACTCAGAGCAAAAATCAGCGTACCCAGATACGCCATCCGTTCATTTTTGAATTTCAGTCTCAACCCGAAAAACAGAACAATCAAGGTCAAAACCGAAAAAATTAGATTAAAAAAGCGCGTCGCAGGGATGGATTCCAGTCCGATAACAGTCTTAAAACCTATCAGGAAATTGGTGTAAAGAAACTTACCGAAGACTGTAGTATTATCAGTAAATTCATTCATTTCTGCCATGTTGACAAAGCCTAAAGCATCACCGAAAGGCACTTTATCAAAACTAAAAAACCAGTAGAATATAAACAGGAATACAAAAAAACCGGCGCGGTAAAGTGGCCTCATCCAGATCTAATTTTTAAAAATAGGAACATTGCTGCAAGCCTCTCCAAACATCAGAGATTTTACCAGTGGTTTCAGCTGTTCTACCAGTTCCACGTACGCATTGTTGGGGATCAGTTCATCGCTGCAGCCCTTTACCAGAACACGTTTGTCTCGCAGTTCAGAAAAATCGTAAGTCTGTATCGCATTGTGCATCAGCAGAACTTCCAGATCCTCACGGTTGCCAAAAACCACCTTTTTCGCCGCATCCGTCACCTTGGATGTGATCAGGAAATATGCCCACAGCGGGATAATCACATCCTCCGAGCAGTAGATGTACACATACGCACCGTTATAAAGCTCAGAATCAATATTTTTGATCTTCTCCCGGAAATCTTTTTCCTTCAGGATCTGCCCTTCCCAAAGGAAATCCTTGATGTCGATTCCCATTCTTTTTCCCTTCGGTACAAGGTCCGAAATGTCAAAATTTACAAGTCCGCTTTCCGCAATTTTATTGATGATCTCTTCCATTTTTCAAATTTATTTAAACATCTAAGGAGCTGTTTCCCGCTATCCGCTGTATCTTTTTTGTCTTCCCGCTTCCCCAAAAAAGAGAAGTTGTCAAAAGACAAAAAAGGATGCCGCTCCTATCGGGGCTAGGGGCTTTGCCGGCAAAAGAAACTTCTTCCACAAAACAATTTCCCACACGCCCTAAACCAAAATGATTTATTTTTGTTCAAAGTTAAGAATTTCACAGAAAAAACTTAATTTTAAAAATCTATCATTCAAACGCTCATTATCTAAAATTCATACTTTGAAATATTATATCATAGCAGGCGAGGCGTCCGGCGATCTGCACGCTTCCAACCTGATGAAGGCCATCAAACTAAAAGATCCGGACGCCGACTTCCGCTTCTGGGGCGGAGATCTGATGCAAAACCAAGGCGGAACAATCGTAAAACATTACCGCGACCTCGCTTTTATGGGTTTCCTGGAAGTTGTTCAGAACCTGAAAACCATTCTTAATAATATAAAAATTTGCAAAAAAGATATCCAGGAATATAAACCCGGTGTTTTGATTTTGGTAGATTATCCGGGGTTCAACCTGCGCATTGCAAAGTTTGCCAAAGAACTGGGAATCAAGGTTGTTTATTACATTTCGCCGCAACTCTGGGCCTGGAAAGAAGGCCGCGTAGAAACCATCAAAAAATATGTGGATGATATGCTCGTCATTCTCCCATTTGAGAAGGATTTTTACAGAAAACATAATGTAGATGCCCATTTTGTAGGCCACCCGCTGTTGGATGCAATCGAAGGGCTGGCGCCGGTTGATATTCAGAAATTCAAGGCAGAAAATAAGCTTGGTGACAAGGAGATCATTGCACTTTTGCCAGGTTCCAGAAAGCAGGAAGTCACCAAAATGCTGGAGCTGATGCTGTCTGTCCGCAGTCAGTTTGCCCAATATCAGTTCGTAATTGCAGGTGCTCCAAGTTTGGAAAAAGATTTTTATGAGCAGTTTACAGATGCCGATGTGCATTTCGTCTCCAACAAAACCTACGATTTGCTGAGATCTTCCAAAGCTGCCTTGGTCACGTCCGGAACTGCAACTCTGGAAACGGCTTTGCTCAATATTCCTGAAGTGGTATGCTACAAAGGAAGCCGAATCTCCTACGAAATCGGAAAACGCCTGATCAAGAATATCAAATACATCTCTCTTGTAAATCTGATTATGGACAAAGAAGTCGTCACAGAACTGATTCAAAACGATTTGACCAGAGAAAATCTCGTCAAAGAACTCAATAAAATCCTTAATACAGAAAAACGGGATCAGGTTCTGAATGACTACGAGATACTAAGGTCCAAACTGGGCGGCAGCGGCGCCAGCAGCAACGCAGCAGAAATTATTGTAAACTCAAAATGATGAAAAATATAGAAAATCAGCTTCAGAAAATAGAATCACTCTTATCAAAAATCGACATTACAAATACCAGGGTTTCCAAAGCGTCGGTCGGCTGGCATCTGGAACATTTATTATTGATTCTAAACAGCAGTCTGAAGGGTTTGACGATGACGGATCCGGCAGACTACAAACCCGCAGCTAGCCTCAAAAAGTTTGTGTTCCTGAAATTTGGATTAATACCGAGAGGGAAAATCAAAGCGCCAAAACAGTTTTTTCCTTTAGAAATCACTACCAGGGAAAGCATTACAAAATTAATTAACTTAGCAAGAAAAAGATTGGAAGCAATCCCAGAGCTTCCTGAAAAGTCTTTTATCACACATCCTTTTCTCGGCGATTTTGATAAGAAAACCACTTTAAGATTCTTATGGCTTCACAGCAATCATCATCTGAAGATTACTTATGATATACTGAAATAAAGATAGATTTCGCATTCAAGTTCTCGCAGATTGTTCAGATTGTTCAGATTTGCTACATTCGTTGAATCTTAAAACACAATAATGAGAGAAAACGAACATTCCTATCTTATAAGGAAAGCAATTTTTAATGTTTACAATGGACTGGGGCCAGGACTATTAGAATCAGTTTATCAAAAAGTACTGATTTACGAACTCAAAGAACTTGGGCTGGAAGTACACTCTGAAGTGCCAATCACACTTATTTATAATCAAATAATTTTTGACTGCGAATTGAGAATTGATATTTTGGTGGAAAATTCTGTTATCATAGAATTAAAATCTGTGAAAGAATTGGAAAATGTTCATTACAAACAACTTTTGACTTATTTGAAATTGGCTGATAAACGTTTAGGTATTTTAGTTAATTTTAACACAGATAACATTTTGGATTCAATAAAAAGGGTAGCAAATAAAATAGTGTAATGATATGAGAATAAACATATAAGATCTGCTTTATCTGCAAAATTTGCGAGAATCAAAACACACACACAAAACACAAATGACCTTCAATGAAAAAACAGCCCTTATTAATATTGCTGGTATGCCTTGTAGTGGGAATTGTATGTCAGGAACTTTTGATATTCAGTCAACTAACTGTTTTCTTGCTGCTGGCTGTCTCTGGCTTAGCCATAATCTCCATTGTAATAAGGAAAGCCTTTTTCCAAAAAATAAAATACTGTTGTTTAGGATTTTTCTTTCTTGCAATCGGTATTTTCATCCACTATCAGAATACGCAACATCAAAATATACCTTCTGTTGAAGAAAAAGAAAATATAGTTTTTCAACTCAGTAGAAAACTGAATTCCAATGAGAAGAACAGACGCTACATCGTAGAGATTCTGGCAATGCCGTCAAGTAAGACCGGAGATTTTACGCCGGTCAAAACGGTTCTTAGTCTGCCGAAAGATCAGGAGTTACTAGACTTTAATCATTTCTATGATGCCGAAGTTTACACTCATCAGCCTGAAACGATCCATAATGATTTCCAGTTCGATTATAAAAAATACCTCGCCCGGCAGGAAGTTTACCTGCAGGCGTACCTGCCCAATGATATCCTGAAAACAGAAAAAACCGCCGTTTCTCTGCAGGATAAGATCCGTCAGGCCAGACTTACAATCTTGAATAAAATCAATCAGTCGCCACTTTCGCCCAGGATTCAGGAGTTTCTGAAAGGAATAATCCTGTCGGACCGCACAGAGATGGATAAAGAAACCGTCACAGATTTCAACCAAACCGGACTGGTGCATCTGTTGGCTATTTCCGGCTCGCATATGGTGATTATTTTCTGGATTACCCTTTTTGTTTTTAATCAGATTATTCCGGTAAAGTTTAGAAGTACATCGGTTATTTTGAGTTTACTGTTGATCTGGAGTTTCGCGGTCTTTATAGATTACGGCAGTTCTGTGATGCGCAGCTGCCTGATGATCTCGTGTTACTACGTGATGGTACTGCTGCAACGGAAGCCCGATCTTCTGCATTCACTAGCTTTGTCGGCTTTCATCATATTAATCTTCGATTCCAATCAACTTTATGACGTGGGATTTCAGCTGAGTTATGTCGCTGTTTTGGGAATCTGGTGGCTGGCAGATCCTATCAAGAGACTGTTCAGGAAACCAAGATACTGGCTGGAAGATTTTGTCTACAGCATTTCGGCAATGACGTTTGCGGCTCAGATTGCCACTTTACCATTGTCTATCTTTTACTTTCACCAGTTTTCTTTTGTTTCTGTCTTCGCCAATCTGTTAATTATTCCACTGTCAGAAATCATTATTATAGCGTCTCTGCTGATGGTAATTGCCATTGCAGTAGGGCTGAAGGTGCTTTTGATCTTTCAACTGTTTGATGTCTTTATTAATTGTCTGCTGGGTGCAATCCATTGGTTTTCAGGATTGGATGCTCTGATGACACGGAATATT
>Ga0308158_10003018_pt1 | contig 15201 bp, 9 predicted proteins | sample PhyBR2_FD_201038 | JGI IMG/M metagenome (GOLD analysis project Ga0308158, IMG submission 201038) | Phyllosphere microbial communities from UC Gill Tract Community Farm, Albany, California, United States - DLSLB.R2 | ecosystem: Host-associated > Plants > Phyllosphere > Unclassified | place: USA... | reverse complement strand
CCCTCGTCCTCGCCGCCGAAGGCTGGGACAACGCGATCTGGCGCCTCGGCGACGACTTGGCCGTGCGCCTGCCACGCCGTACGGCGGCCGCAGACCTGATCCGCCACGAGCAGGAGCACCTGCCGGCGATCGCCGTCCGCCTCGAGACCGAGCGGATCCGCGTGCCCACGCCGTTGTTCTGCGGGGCGCCGGGACCACGCTTCGGGTGGGCCTGGTCCGTCGTGCCCTGGTTCGAGGGAGACTCCGCGCTCGCTCAGCCCCGCGCCGAGCGCTCGGTCTGGGCGGCGCGGCTGGCGGCGGGCCTGCGCGCACTGCACCGGCCCGCGGCGGAGGGCTTCCCGGTCAACCCGGTGCGCGGCGTGCCGCTCGCGTCCCGCGATCCGGACATGCGCGCCGTGGCCGCCGTGCTCTCCCGCCGCGATCCAGGGCTCGGCGACGCACTGCTCACACTGTGGACGGCAGGCGTGAACGCTCCCGCGCACACGGGACCGGCGCTCTGGCTGCACGGCGACCTGCATGCCGGCAACATCATCGTGCAGGCCGGCGACCTCGGCGCCGTAGTCGACTTCGGCGATACCACGGCCGGCGACCCCGCCTACGACCTCGGCGCGGCCTGGATCGTGTTCGACCCCGTCGGCCGGGCGGCGTTCCGGGCCGGCCTCGCGGGTGCCTACGACGACGGGACATGGATCCGGGCCCGCGGCTGGGCCGCGGCGATGGCGATGATCCTGCTCACGCGCAGTGACGATCGCCCGGACATGGCAGCGCTCGGCGCCGAGACCGCGCGACAGCTGGTCCTGCCCCGCTGAGCGGGGTCAGGACGATGCTGCCTGCGGCGGGGCCTGCGGCCCGGACGACTGGTCCGAGTGCGCCGAGGACGCCGCCGCCCGCCGCGAGACGACCGCCACCGCGGCCGAGGACGCGACCACGGCCACCAGCGCTCCGAGCAGGATCGCGGCGCCCTCTCCCGGCAGCAGGGTCCTGGTCTCGACACCCAGTGCGACGGCCGCGACCGGCACTCCCAGCTGCCCCGCCGACGCCACCGCGTGCGCCCAGGGCAGGCCGGTGGCGCGTCCCACGAGGTGCGCGATCACCGCGGCGGCGCCCAGGACGAGACCCAGCAGGATCATCTGCGGATGCGGGCCCAGATCCCGCAGATTGATCGATGCGCCGAGCCAGACGAAGAACAGCGGACCGAAGAAGCCCTCGGTCATCCCGAACAGCTGCCGCGCGAGCCGGCGCGGCTGGCCGACCGCCGAGAGCACCAGGCCGAGCGTGAAGCCGGCCATCATGACCGAGACGTGCGTGAACTGCGCGATGCCGGCGAGGCCGAACAGGGCGAGCAGGCTGAAGCGCAGCTCGAGCGCGAACTCCCGTGACTCCGAGACCTCGTGCAGCACGTGCAGCCGATGCGCTCCGATCCGGCGCAGCACGACGACCAGCAGCACGCCGACCACGGCGATTCCCACTCCTCCCAGGGCGACGAGCGGCACCCGCTGCGGCTGCAGCACGAGCGGGAGCGCGACGATGCAGGCGACGTCCGCGAGCGCGATCTGCGCGATGAGCTGCGCCGCGGAATCGGGCGCGATGTCCAGGGACTGCAGCATCGGCAGCACGAGCGCGGCGGACGACGAGGCGATGAGCACCGCGTAGACCGCTCCGTGGGAGGTGCCGAACAGCAGCGCGGTGCCGATGCCGAGGGCCACCGCGACGATGGCCACGATCGCCGCGCCCGCGGCCCCGCGTCCCACCGCGGCACGTACGGCGGTGTCGCGGATCGGGATGTGCGAACCGATCACGAGCATGATGAGGCCGAACCCCAGCTGCGCGAACAGCGTGAACGTCGGCTCCCCCGGGTCCACCCAGCCGAAGCCCGTCGATCCGATCGCGAGGCCCGCGGCGAGCTCTCCCGCGATCACCGGGATCCGCCAGGCGCGACGAGCGGAGAGCAGGGGCCCGGCGAACCCCACCAGCACCAGCAGCGCCAGCGTCGCGAACGTCATGGGCACACTCTAGATCCGCCGTGGGAGCCCGGTCCGCCCGCGCGCCGGGCTCAGCCGGCCAGGACGCGCGGGCTCAGCCGGCCAGGACCCCCTGCGCCTGGCGCACCCGGATCGCACGGCGCTGGTGGTCGCGCTGCTCGAGCACGAGCCGGCGCAGCGCCGCGGGCGCGCCTGGCTGCGCGTCGAGCCAGGCATCGACGAGCTCGGTCGTCTCCGCGTCCGGGTACAGGCCGATCACGAGGCGCCGTGCGATCTCGATGGAACGCTGCGCCCAGGCCTGCTCGATGCGGGAGAAGTACTCGGCATCGAAACCGGCGATCAGGTCGCGGCGCCCGCCCGCACCGAACCCGCGGATCGTGGCATCCAGGTGGTCGTTGGTGAGCGTCAGATCGCCCCACGCGGCGCGCCAGTCCGCCGTGCGCACCGCGGAGCTCGGCGTCGACGCCGCCGCGGCGAGCGCCGCTGTCCGGCCGCTCGCGGTGTGGTCGCGCAGCTGCTCCTCCGTGATCTCCTCCGCCCCGGCATGGCCGGTGGTGACGAGCGCGGTGAGCAACTCCCAGCGCAGGTCGGCATCCATCGGCAGCCCTTCCGGACCGGATCCGATCAGCAGCGTGGAGACGTCGAGGCGCCGGCTGTCGTCGAACGCCGCCGCGGCGGCGAACGCCCGCGCCCACACCAGCTGGGCGTCGCTGCCCGCAGCGGCCCCGCCGAGCGCCGCCCAGGTCGCGTCCAGCCAGTCACGCCGGGCCTGCGCCCGGTCCGACGCGGGCAGGAAATGGCCGATCGCGGAAGACGCGTTCAGCAGCACCCCGCCGAGCAGGGCGCTGTCCGTCTCCCCCGGCGCGTGCGCGAGGACCGTGTCGAGGTACCGGGCGACGGCGAGCTCGCCGTCCCGCGTGGCGTTCCACAGCGCCGACCAGATCAGGCCCCGCGCGAGCGGGTCGGCCAGCGAGGACAGCCCCTGCTCGACGGCCGACAGCGAGCGCTCATCCAGCCGCACCTTGGCGTAGGTGAGGTCGCCGTCGTTGAGCAGGACCAGGTCGGCGTCAGGGAGGACGACGTCGGTCCGCTCCTGGGCGATGTCGACCGGGATCCGCTCCCGGAGCGCCAGTTCACCGCCCTGCAGGTCGTACAGTCCGATCTGCAGCCGATGCGGGCGCGGGTCCGTCTGCAGCAGCACCGCGGCGCCGTCCGCGCCCCGCTCCAGGCTCAGCGTGCTCATGCCCGTGGTCTGCAGCCACGCCTGCGCCCAGGCGCGCATGTCCCGCCCGGACGCGTGCTCGAGCTCGACGAGCAGGTCCTCGAGCGTCGTGTTGCCGTAGGCATGCCGGGCGAAGTAGCGGCGGGCACCGTCGAAGAACGCGTCCTCCCCGGCGAACGCCACCAGCTGCTTGAGCACGGCCGCACCCTTCGCGTAGGTGATCCCGTCGAAGTTGAGCTTGGCGGCCTCGAGGTCGGCGATGTCCGCGACGATCGGGTGCGTGCTGGGCAGCTGGTCCTGCGTGTATGCCCACGCCTTGCGCCGGTTCGCGAACGCCACCCAGGCGTCGGTGAACTCGGTCGCCGCGACCGAGGCGTGCGATCCCATGTAGTCCGCGAACGATTCCTTGAGCCACAGGTCGTCCCACCACGTCATGGTGACCAGGTCGCCGAACCACATGTGCGCCATCTCGTGCAGGATCGTGTTCGCCCGCGCCTGCCGCTGGGCGCGGGTGGCGGCCCCCCGGTACAGGTACGACTCGGTGAAGGTGACCAGGCCCGGGTTCTCCATCGCGCCGATGTTGTACTCGGGCACGAAGATCTGGTCGTACTTCCCCCACGGGTAGGGGAACGCGAACGCGTCGGCGAAGAAGTCCAGGCCCTGCCGTGTGATCTCGAGGATCTCCTCGGCGGCGAGGTGCTCCGCCATCGATGCGCGGCTGAGCACGGAGAGCGGTACGACCAGGTCGCCGCGACGCCACTCGGACGACACACGCGTGTACGGGCCCGCCGCGATGCAGGTGAGGTAACTGGACAGCGGCAGCGTCGGCGCGAACTCGACGGTCTGCACGCCGTCGCGAGCGCTCGTCGCCGCCGCAGACTGGTTCGACAGCACCTCCCATCCCTCGGGCGCGGTCACCACGACCGTGATCGCCGCCTTCATGTCCGGCTGCTCGAAGCACGCCATGAAGCGGCGCGCATCGGCCGGCTCGTCGTGCGTGTACAGGTACACGCTCCGGTCCACGGGATCCGCGAACCGGTGCAGCCCCTCCCCGGTGCGGCTGTAGGCGCCGGTGGCGCGGATGACGACGGTGTTGTGCGCGGCGAGGCCCGTGAGCCGGATCCGCGCGCCGTCCCAGTCGACGTCCTGCGACTGCCCGTTCACCACGACCTCGTGCACGGCCTCGCCGAGGAAGTCGGCCCAGGTCTCCGCCGTGGTGGCGTCGAACTCCAGCGTCGTCGTCACGGCGAACCCCGTGTTCGCGGCGTCGACGGCACCGGTGACGTCCAGCTCGAGACGGATCCGGTGCAGGTCGACGGCCGCGGATCGCGCGGCCGTCTCGGTGCGGGTGAGGTTGGCGCTGGTCATGGATCCATCGTTCCATGCTCGACGCGCCGGTCGGCGCGGCCTGTGCCAGCATGGTCCGCATGACAGAGGACACCACCGCTCTCCCCGAGCGCAGCCGGATCGTGCAGGAGCACGTACGCACTGCTGGCCTCGCCTCCCAGGTGCGCGAGCTGCCCGACTCCGCACGCACGGCCGCACAGGCCGCCGCCGCGCTGGGCTGCGAGATCGGCGCCATCGGGAGCAGTCTGCTCTTCCTCGTCGACGGCGCACCCCTGCTCGTCATGACCAGCGGGCGGCACCGCGTGGACCTCGACCTGCTCGCCGCGGCGGTGGGATCCGAACACGTCGCGATGGCGCCGGCGGCGACGGTGCGCGAGGTGACGGGGCAGGCGATCGGCGGTGTCGCCCCGGTCGGTCACCCCGCCCCGGTGCGCACCGTGGTGGACGCCGCACTGCGCGACTACGACGTGGTCTGGACCGCGGGCGGCACCCCGCACACCGTCATGCCGATGTCGTTCGACGAGCTCGTGGCGCTCACCGGCGGCGAGGTCGTCGTCGTGGCCGCGGACTGATCCGTACCCTTCGCGTTCTCCGAGCTGCAATCCAGGGGGCATCCAGAATCCGGCCCTACCGTGGAAAGGGATGTCACGGAACGGTAACAGCAGGATCAGTTCTCTCGACGGACTCCGCGGGCTCGCCGCGGGGATCGTCCTCATCCATCATGCGTCTCTGATCGCGGAACCGTGGCTGGATCCGGCCGGATGGGCGCTGCTCACGCAGTCCCCGCTCAAGCTGTTCCTGGCCGGATCCGAGGCCGTCATGGTCTTCTTCGTGCTGTCCGGGATGGTGGTGGCGCTGCCTGCCCTGCGCGCGGGCTTCTCCTGGGCGCGGTACTACCCGGCGCGCCTGATCCGGCTGTACGTGCCGGTGATCGCCGCGCTCGGCGCGGCTTCGCTCCTGGTCCAGCTGATCCCCCGCGACCCGTCCACGATGCCCGAGGACTCCTGGATGCAGGACGCGCAGGCCACCAGCGTCTCGGCCGGCGACGTGCTGTCGCAGATGACGCTGCTGCGATCGAACTATCCGATCGACAACGTGTTGTGGTCGCTGCGCTGGGAGCTGTTCTTCTCGCTGCTGCTGCCGCTGTACCTCTGGGTGGCGCTGCGGGTGCGCCGGTTCGCGGTGCCCGCCGCCGTCCTGGCCGTGGTGCTGATGTTCCTGGGGCGTACGACCGGGGAATCCGCCCTCGCCTACCTGCCGGTGTTCCTGCTCGGCACGCTGATCGCGGTGCGGTTCGCGGATCTGCAGGCCTGGGCCGAGCAGCCGCGCGTCCGCCGTGTGCTGCCGTGGCTCGCGGTGCTCTCAGGGATCCTGCTCATCGCGAGCTGGCTGGCGCGGCCGCTCACCGCGGGCACGATGGTCGCCGATGTGCTGTGGGCGCTCGCCGGCACCGGCGCCGCTCTGCTCGTCGTGCTCGCCCTCGTCTGGCCCGGCGCACGCCGGGTGCTCGACACCCGTCCGATGCAGTGGCTGGGGCGCGTCTCGTTCAGCCTCTACCTCGTGCACGCCCCCATCCTGGCGTCGCTGTGCTACCTGCTCGGCGCGGAGCAGTGGTGGCTGGCATGCCTGATCGGGATCCCCCTGAGCCTCGGGGCCGCCGCGGTGTTCCACGCGCTCGTCGAGCAGCAGGCGCAGGAGCTGGCCCGACGGGCGGGGACGATCGGGGCGGCCCTGGCCGAGCGCGTGCATGTGCGTCGCATCCGGGCGGCCCGCCGCGTCGTCCTGGCCCGCACCCAGTAGCCCCTCCCACTTGCAAGTCGTCCCCGTCAGCGGACCCTATAGCGTGCGCTGGCGGGGACGAGTCGGATGAAGGGGGTGTCAGCGCCGGTGCGCGGCGTCGCGGTGCCGGCGTCGGGACACCGCACCGTAGATGGCGCGCAGCATGGCGCGGGCGCCGAAGCGCACCCCGATCCCGGCCGCACCGAAGCCGCACGCGATCAGCACCGCACGGGCGTCGTGCAGGTCGACCTGGAACGTCTGGGATCCGAGAGGCGTGAGGATCACGACGAGCATGGCGCCGATCATCGCCCCGACGAGCCCGATCTTCCACGGGCGGAACGGGCGGGCGACCGTGATCAGCACGAAGAACGCCACGATGATGAGCGCGAGGAACGCGGTCGAGGAGGTCAGCACGCTCACGGTGTCCGTGGTGCCGAACACCGCGCGGGCGGTGAGGTACGCCCCATAGGAGGCGAGGGCGGCGCCGATCCCTCCCGGGACGGCCGCGTCGAGCACCCGGCGCACGAAGCCGTCCTGGGCGCGCGCCGTGTTGGGGGCGAGGGCCAGGAAGAAGGCCGGGATCCCGATCGTGAACCACGCGATGAGCGTGACGTGCCGGGGCAGGAACGGGAACGGCACTGCGGTGACGGCGACCAGCAGCGCCAGCAGGATCGAGTACAGCGTCTTGGTGAGGAACAGGGTGGCGACCCGCTCGATGTTGCCGATCACGCGCCGCCCCTCCGCGACCACGTGCGGCAGCGTGGCGAAGGAGTTGTCCAGCAGCACGATGCGCGACACGGCGCGCGCGGCCGGGGATCCGGATCCCATCGCCACGCCCACATCGGCGTCCTTGAGCGCCAGCACATCGTTGACGCCGTCCCCCGTCATCGCCACGACGTGACCGTCCTGCTGCAGGGAGTGCACCATGGCGCGCTTCTGGGTGGGCGTGACCCGGCCGAACGCGGTACGGTCCCGCACCTCGCCGTCGAAATGCGCCGATTCCGGATCCAGGGTGCGCGCGTCGACCGCATTGCGTCCGTTCGGCACGCCCGCCTCGGCAGCGATCGCACCGACGGCGGCCGCGTTGTCGCCGGAGATGACCTTGATGTCGACATCCTGCGCGGCGAAGTACGCGATCGCGCCCGGCGCCTCGGCCCGCAGGCGCTGGTCCAGGATCACGAGGGCCGATGCGACGAGCCCGTCCGGCAGGCCGTCTCCGGCCGCCTCCGGAGCGGGCAGGGCGCGGTCGGCACGGGCGAGGGCGAGCACGCGCATCCCCTCGGACGCAAGCGCATCGGATCGGGCGCGGGCGGCGTCGCCCACCTCGAGCAGCACGTCCGGGGCGCCGAGCACCCAGCTCTCGACCCGGTCGGTCGCGGCGTCGACGGTCTGCATCGCCGCCCACTTGCGCGCCGAGGAGAACGCGATCGTGGTCTGCGTCGCCAGGGCGGGCGCATCGCCGACATGCTCGAGGATCGCGGTCATGCTGGCGTTGGGCTTCCCTTCCGCGCGTCCGATCGCGGCGAGCGCCGACTCGACGCGGTCCCCGTCATCGCCGAGACGCTCCACGGCGCCCACCCGCATGCCGTCCTCGGTCAGCGTCCCGGTCTTGTCCGTGCACACCACATCGACCCGGGCGAGCTGCTCGATCGCGGGCAGGTCCTGCACCAGGCAGTTCCGGCGGCCGAGGCGGATCACGCCCACCGCCATGGCGACGCTCGTCATCAGCACGAGCCCCTCGGGCACCATGGGCACGAGCGCCGCGACCAGCCCGCGCACCGCAGCACGCCAGTCCTGCGAATGACCCCAGATCTGGTTGATGATCGTGAGCACCCCAACCGGGATCAGCGCCCAGGTGACGTACTTCAGGATCCGGTCGATGCCGGTGCGCAGCTGCGAGGACGGCTTGCGGAACTCGGAGGCCTCCTTCGCGAGCCGGGCCGCGTACGCGTGCTCGCCGACCGCCGTGGCCCGGAAGCTCGCGGATCCGGCAGCGACGAAGCTTCCCGACTTGAGTTCGTACCCGGCACCGGCGAGAACCGGCTCCGACTCACCCGTGAGCAGCGACTCGTCCACCTCGAAGCCCGTGGCATCGAGCACCTCGCCGTCCACCGGGATCTGATCGCCGGCCGCGACGAGCACGACGTCGTCGAGCACGAGCTGCTCCGCATCGATCTCGGCGACGCCCTCCGCGCGCTCCACGCGCGCCGGGGCCTTGCTGAGCAGGGCGAGCCGGTCGAGCGTCTGCTTGGCGCGCACCTCCTGCACCATGCCGACGACGCTGTTGACGATGATGAGCAGCCCGAACAGGCCATCGATGAAGGAGCCCGTGCCGAGGATGAGCAGGAACATCACCAGGTAGATGCCGTTGACGCGTGTGAAGGCGTTCGCGCGGAAGATCTCCCCGAAGCTGCGGCTCGTGCGCGCCGCGATCACGTTGCTCTCGCCCCGCGACGCCCTCTCGGCCACCTGCGCGGCGGTCAGCGGGGCACGGGTCACCTGGGCGGGGCTTCCGGGTGTCATGCGATCACCGTAACAGCGCGCGGTCCGCCGGGCCTGCGGCCGCCCCGCACCGTCGGGTTCACGCCATCTGCACCGCGGTCCGCCGACGTCGCTCCTGAGTCAGAGCGGGCAGATAGCAGAGCGCCCCGAGGATGCTGAACGCCCCCGCGACGATCGTCGCGGTCGCGGCCGACGTCGCTCCGGCGAAGGCGGTGAGCACCAGCAGACCGATGCTGTACGCGCCACCGGAGACCATCGAGTTGAGCGAGAGCACCGTCGCCCTGGTGGACCGATCCGCCTCGCGATGCAGGAGGGCAGAGTGCATCGGACCCGCCGCGCCGTGCGCGAGGTAGGTCAGCCCATAGCCGATGAGCAGGCCGACCACGCCCGAGGAGAGTCCCATGAGCACCACGAACGCGCCGTTCAGGATCCGGCTCAGGATCGCCGTCCAGGTCACGCCGATCGCGCCGCTCAGCCGGCTCGCGAGCAGGGATCCGACCGCGAACAGCCCCCACGCCGCGGCCGAGACCGGCCCGAAGACCGCCGCCGCCGCGGCCTCGCCGCCGAGCATCCCGTCCAGCTGCACCGGGGTCAGCGTCTCGAAGCCGATCATCGCGACCGACCAGAACACCTCGACGAGCACGAGCCCGGCGAGCACGCGCGAGCTCGCCGCACGCCGCAGACCGTCGCCGATCGTCCGCGGAGTCTGCCGCGCGGCGTGCACCAACGCGGAGAGCGGGCGCGGCGCCGCGGCGCCCTGCGGGTGCCTCTCCCGCACCAGCACGATCACGAGCACTGTATAACCGGCGTACAGCGCGATCGCGATGAGCAGCGGCAGCACGAGTGCGGACAGTGCGCCGACCGGATGCCATGCGACCAGGAGTCCGCCGAGCAGCGCTCCGCCGGCGATCACGACACCGAGCACCGTGCCGGCTCGGGCGAGGGGACGCGCGACCTCTGCCTGCGGATCGTGGTCGTGCACGGTGTCGACGAACCAGGCCTCGAGCGAGCCGGAGTCGAGCACGCGGAATACGCCCTGCAGCAGCAGCGACACCGCGAACAGCGCATACGAGTCGGCGAGCAGGAACAGCACGCTCGCCGCGACGGCGAGCACCCCGGATGCGGCCAGCACGGGCCGGCGCCCCAGCGTGTCGGACAAAGCGCCGGTGGGCAGCTCCAGGGCGAGCGCCACGAACCCCTGGATCGCGAGGATGGATCCGATCTCGGCGATCGACATCCCGCGTTCGAGCGGCAGCAGCACGGTCACCCCGAGCGTCACGCCCACCGGGAGCCAGCGCAGCCCGGTGAGCAGGAGCAGGCGGCGCTGCGCCGCGGCGATCGCGCTGCCGGCGTCGGCTCCTGCCAGAGCGGTGCTCACGACTCCTCCGGCGGGTCGAGGTCGATCGGGGTGACCTGCACCGCGACGTGCACCCGGCGCGCCGCCGGATCCCCCTCGCCCTGGCGGCGGTACTTCTCGGCGAGCGCGTCGAACTCCGCGTGGAAGGCGGCGAGCTGGTCCGGCGTGACCGTGAGCAGCATGTCGTCGAGGCCGAGCCGGTCGACCCAGGCAGCGGGCCAGGAGCTCTCCGCGTCGAGCCAGCGCTCTGCCCGTGCGGCGAACTGGCGCACATAGTCGCGGCGCAGCCAGCCCAGTGCGGTCTGCGCGTCCTCGTCGTCGGCGAAGCCGGAGTTGGTCCAGGAGTGGTAGTCCGTGCTCGCGCGCCAGATCCGGCGCTTGCCTGCGCCCTCGCCGGTGTCGGCGACCAGGCCGACGTCCTCCAGAGCGCGCAGGTGGTAGCTCGTCGCCCCCGTGTTCGTGCTCAGCGCCGCGGCCAGCTGCGTGGCCGTGGCCGGTCCGTGCAGGCGCAGCTCGCCGAGCAGGCGGGAACGCAGCGGGTGGGCGAGCACGCGCACGGCGCGCTCGTCGAGACGCATGCCGACCGGCGGTTCCGGGTTCTCCATGTCCTCACTGTCCCATACACAGATTCTGTGCACAAGATCTATGCATAGATTCTTTGCACCGATGAGAACCGCGAGACTGCATCTGCGTCGCGAAACTGCGCGACAGAACTGCAGTCTCGGAACGCAATTGCAGTCTCGCGGTCAGGCCGAACCGGTCAGGCCGAACCGGTCAGGTCAGGCCGAACGGGTCAGATCAGCGCGAGCCGGTGAGGTCAGTGCCGCCCTGTCTTCGCAGCGAGGGCGCGCGGACCGAGCGCGTGCAGCACGCCGTCGTGCAGGTCCAGTACCCGATCGGCGCGCGTGAGCATCGCCGCATCGTGCGTGGCGACGACGGCGGCGGTGCCGCGCTCGTGCACGAGCGCGGCGATGAGATCCATGATCTGCGCGCCGGTCTCGCTGTCCAGCTGCGCGGTGGGCTCGTCCGCGATCAGCACCGCCGGATCCATCACCAGCGCACGGGCGATGCCGACGCGCTGCTGCTGTCCACCGGAGAGCTCGCTCGGGCGCTGCCGCGCATGATCGGACAACCCGACGGCCTCGAGGGCACGAGCCACGCGCTCCTCCCGCTCGGCGACGGGCGTACGGCGGATCCGCAGCGGGACCTCGACGTTCTCCGCGGCGGAGAGCACGGGCAGCAGCCCCGCGGTCTGGAAGATCGAGGCGATCCGCTCCCCCAGCACGTGGCTCGCGTCGCCGGTGCTGAGGTCGTGCTCATCCAGCAGCACCCGCCCGCGGGTCGGGCGGTCGAGCCCGCCGAGCATCGTCAGCAGCGTCGTCTTGCCGGATCCCGAGCGGCCCGTGATCACCACGAGCTCGCCCGCGGACACGGTCAGCTCGACGTCGCGCACCGCGGTGACGTCGCCGCCGGGCGCGGGGAACACCCGGGTCAGCCCCTCCGCACGCAGAACCCCGGTCATGGCCGCTCCTCCTCTGCCGGCGCCGCATCGTCCGGCTCCGGAGCAGCGGCGCCCGCCGCGGGGTCCGTGCCCGAGGCGACGCGCACGTGGTCGGGTTCGAGTGTCAACCGCACGCGCTCACGCAGGTCGAGCGCACTCACGAACTCCCCGGGCAGTTGCATCCGGCCCGCGCGATCGAGCACCGCGAACTCCTGCGCGATGCGCACCTCGCGCCCCTCGTCATCGGTGTGCGTGCTGCGCAGGGTCTCGGTCGAGGTGCGGCCGTCGCGGATCCGCACCGTGCGGTCGACGTGCTCGGACACCGCGGCGTCGTGCGTCACGATGAGGGTCGTGACGCCGTGCTCCGTGTTCACGGCCTGCATCGCGGCGAGTACGTCCGCACTGGTGTGCTCGTCCAGCTCCCCGGTCGGCTCGTCGGCGAGCAGCACCCGCGGTTCGTTCGCGAGGGCGACCGCGATCGCGACACGCTGCTTCTGGCCGCCGCTCAGTTGCGCCGGCCGCAGCTCTGCCACATCGGCGACGTCGAGCAGCTCGAGCAGCGCCTGCGCACGGCCGGCGCGGTCCGCCTTCGGCACGACACGGGCCACGCCATGCGCGAGGGCGATGTTCTCCCGGGCCGTCAGGTACGGCAGCAGGTTCCGCCCGGACTGCTGCCAGACGAACCCGACACTGCGACGGCGGTAGCGCAGCCGCTCCGCGCCGCGCATCGTCACCAGGTCGTGCCCGGCGACGCGGGCACTGCCCGCGGTCGGCGCGTCGAGCCCGGCGAGGATGCCGAGCAGGGTCGACTTGCCGGATCCGGAGGCGCCGACGAGCGCGACCATCTCCCCGGCCTGCACGCGCAGGTCCAGGCCCTGCAGCGCCTGCACCTCGATGCCCTTGGCCGTGAAGATGCGCACCAGTCCCTCGCACGCGATGTCGACATCGGTCATCGCCCGACCCCTCTTCCTGCGATCATGTCCGCCCTCTCGCTCCGCATCGCCGTCCTCGCCCATCCCGTCGCCACTGCGGTCATCCCTCATCATCGGCGACCCGGATCGCGTCCGCACTCCGCAGCCGCATCGCCGCAGCCGTCGCCAACAGCACCGCCACCGCGGTCACCGCTGCGAACCCCGCCACGGCCACGACCAGCCAGCCCGCCGGCAGGCTCAGCGCCGGCGCCGTCTCGCCTCCGGTGAATCCGCGCAGGTCCAGCGCACCGACCACGAGCCACGACATCGCCAGCCCCGCGGCGACGCCCACGGGAAGGGCCACGACGAGCGCCGGCGCCACCTCCCAGGCCACGAGGGGCAGTTCCCGTCGCCGGGGATAGCCGACGGCACGCAGCAGCGCGAGCAGGCGTGCGCGCGCGGCGGATCCGAGCAGGAGGGTCTGCATGATCGCGAGCGTCAGCAGGACCGCCACGATCGCGGTCGCCGCGAACAGCGCGATCCGAAGCGCGGATGCCGCCGGGTCCGAGGCCGCCTGGGTGATGAGCTGTTCCACAGTCGTCGCGGAAGCGGCGGCACCGAGCCGCGCCGTCAGCGCCTGCGCGACCGCGCGCGGATCGTGCCCCTGAGCCACTGCGGCGAACAGCTTCGTGGTCAGCGGCGAGGCGACGCCGATACGGTCCATGTTCGCGCGGTCGACGATCACCCACTTCTGGGCGGTCCCGAACGGCGTGGGCTGCGCCGTGCGCGCGACCACCCGCACCGCGCGGCCGTTCACGGTGAGGGCGTCTCCGAACTGCGCGAGCAGCTGCTCCGACGCCAGCACCGGAACCGCGTCGCCCGAGGTCGCCGAGAGCGACGCCGGCAACGGCAGGGCACCCGCGAACCCCTGCTGCACCCGGGCGAAGGCGGCCCGGTCGACCGCGTAGATGCGCACTCGGTCGGACGCGCTCTCGGACGCACCCTGGCCGATCTCGTCCGCCTCCAGAGTCGCGACGGCCTCGACGCCCGGAATCGTCTTCGCGGCCTCGATCTGCGCCTCCTCGAAGAACGGCATCGATACGGCCACGTCGGCGCCGGTCGCATCCCGCGCCGTGCGGCCGATCCCATCCGACACGGTCGCGGCGAACGAGACCGAGAACACCGCCACGGCGATGCCGATCACGCAGGCGAGGGCCGGTGCCGTGCGCAGGGCCGTGTCGCGCAGCGCCCGCGCCGGGCCCAGCAGGCCGATCAGTCCGGTCCGCCGCGCGGCCGTGCGCTGCAGCCCGTTCAGCAGCAGCGGAAGCAGTCGCAGCACCGCGACGGTGCCCACCCCGCCGATCAGCACCGGCATCGCGAGCAGCACCGGGTCCACCCGCGGGGCCTGCCCGCGCCCCAGGAGGATCGCGGCGACGGCGATCGCGAGAGCCACCACCACCGCTTCCCCGAGGATGCGCGGCCACGGGCGCTGCCGTTGTGCCGACGCGTCGCGGCGCTCCGACCGACGCAGGTCCGCGGCGATGGTGAACGGCACCGTGCAGGCCGGAACGAGCACGAGCACCGCTGCCACCCCGAGCGTCAGCGCATCCGGCCCGCGCGGCGACAGGACGGCGCCGACCGCGAGGCCGACGGCCGCGCCGACGACCCCGAGCAGCAGCGCCTCGCCGCCGAGCACGGCGCACAGCTGCGCGAGCGACGCCCCCCTCGCCCTGGCGAGTGCCGCCGCACGCCGGCGACGCTGCGCGAGCTGGCGTCCCGCCAGGGCCAGCATCACGGCGGCGACCGCGAGCGGGCCGACCGCGGCCACCGCCACGACCGCGATCAGGGCGCCGCCGCGCGCGATCCCGCGATCCAGCGCGTCGGCGACCGGCGAGAAGAACTGCAGTCCGTTGTCGAAGAAGTCGCCACTGGAGCCCACGTGCACCGGATTCGCCACGAAGAGCCGCAACTGGGCGCTCACGACTGCGGCGTCGCTCGCGGAGATCCGGCTCACATCGAGCGGGATCCATGCGGATGTCGAGGTCTGGGTGAGCAGGCCGCCCAGCACCCCCGCCTCGTCCGGCGCCATGAATCCGACCGTCTGCAGGATGATGTCGCCCATCGGCGAGTACTGCACGGTCGGCGTGCGCGAGCCGACCAGCATCTCCCAGTCGAGGTCGTCGACGCCGTTCGGCGCGACGAGGCCCGTGAGCGTCACGGAGAGCCCGGTCCGCTCGCGCACCTCGCCGACCTTCCAGTCCAACGCGGCCGCCGACTGGTCGGTGAGCACGATCTCGATGCCTGCGGCGGGGTCGGTGACGCGGGGATACGCGCCCTGGATGAGGCGACTGCGATGCTCGAGCCCCGGATCCATCACCAGCTGCACGAGATTCTTCGGAGTCTTGCGATCGCCCTGCAGAGCTGTCGCTCCGAAGTTGCCGATCGCGCGCGGTTCGCCCAGTACGGCGCGCAGCGGCTGCGGCTGGCGGTCGCGCTGTGCCGCCAGCGCCGCGAGCGGCTCGGACCACACGTCCTGCTTCGGCGGGCCACCGCGCGGCATCCCGGCGATCCATGGCTGCGACGCCATGAGCGGACGGGCG
>Ga0308158_10003017_pt1 | contig 15201 bp, 9 predicted proteins | sample PhyBR2_FD_201038 | JGI IMG/M metagenome (GOLD analysis project Ga0308158, IMG submission 201038) | Phyllosphere microbial communities from UC Gill Tract Community Farm, Albany, California, United States - DLSLB.R2 | ecosystem: Host-associated > Plants > Phyllosphere > Unclassified | place: USA... | reverse complement strand
TCTTCCCGAAGCTCGACTACCTGAACTTCCTGCAAGAGGGCTGGCGCTACACGCTCACCGATGGCGTGCTCGGTTACCAGGGCGTGGTCTTCAATGAAATGAAGGGCGCGTTCGCCGACCCGGGCCACGCGCTGTACAAGGGTCTGACCTCGACCATCCTCAGCGGCACCACCTACGAGGTCGATTCGGGCGGCGATCCGCTGGCCATCCCCGAGCTCACGCACCAGATGCTCAAGGGCTTCCACGCCAGCCATTACCATCCGTCGCAGGCGGTCTTCATGACGGCCGGGCCATTGCCCGCTGCTGCGGTCCAGGCCCGCATCGCCGAGCGCGTGCTGGCACGCCAGATCGACGCATCGGCACGGCGCGTGCCGCAACTGGCCAGCGCCTTCGCGGCGCCGCAGCGCAATACCGTGCGCATTCCGTCGCAGCAGGGCCGCGACAATGAATTCGGGCTGCAAATGACGTGGCTGATGGGCGAGTCGGCGATCCCGAAAGTGGCGTTTGAAGCGAGCCTGCTGTCGGCTGGCCTGCTGGGCGACGCTGCCGCACCGCTGATGAAGGCAATGGAGACGGCGGGTTATGGCCGACCATCGGGCTTCAATGGTCATGACGACAGTGCGCGCCAGATGTTGTTCCACGTCGGCATGGAAGGTCTCACCGAGGCCCAGGCGCCGCTGGCCGAAGCGCTGATCTGGACCACGCTGGAGCAGGTGGTCGAGCAGGGCGTGGAGCACGCCACGCTGCAGGCCGCGCTGCGCGACCTCAAGTACCAGCAGCGCAATACGCGCAGCGGCAGCATGCCGAACGTGCTCGAACGCCTCTTGATCGCGCTGCCGGTCGCGATGCGCGACGGCGACGTCGTTACCGCCTTCGACAGCGATGCGATCCTGCAGGCGATGGAAAGCGATATCGCCGATCCCGCCTACTTCAAATCGCTCGTGCGCAACCTGTTGACGTCGCCTGGCCGCCTGGTCTCGACCATCGTGCCGGACGCCGCCTATTTTTCTGACCGTGACGCCGTGGAAAGCGCGCGCCTGGCGCAGGCCTCGGCCCAGCTGACCGACGCCGACCGCGCGCGCATTGCGGCCGATACCGTGGCCCTCGAAGCGCACCAGAAAACGGCCTTCGATTCGCAGGTGCTGCCGCGCATCCGGCCCGGCGACGTGAGCACGCAGCCGCGCGCCTTGCCCGCGTTTGCACCGACCGCGAACGACATCCACGCGTTCAGCATCGGTTCGAACGGCATTTCGTCGGCCAGCATCGTGTATGACGTGTCGGCCATTCCGGCCGCCGACTGGCCATGGCTGGCGCTGTACACGCAACTGCGCGACGATCTCGGCCTGGAGGGGCAGGACTACGCCGATGCCGGCGCCTGGCGTCAGCGCATGGTGCCGTCGTTCGGCTTCGACCTGCAGCCGTTCCAGCTGCCGGACGGCGCGCTGCGCATCGACCTGACGGTATCGGCCAACGCGCTGCGCGAAGAGCATGCCAATATCGTCGCAGTGCTCGACGCCTACATGGCCCGGCCACGTTTCGACGAGGCCGTGCGCCTGCGTTATCTGCTCGAGCGCAAGGTGGAAAACACGCTGGACGATCTGGCGCAGGCCGGCAGCCACTATGCGTCCATGGCCGTGAGCGCACCGCTGGCACAGGTGCGGCGCTTCCAGGACGCCATTGCCGGACCGACGGCGCTGGCATTCAACGCCCGCCTGAAAACCCTGGCCGCAACGCCGGAAGGCGTGGCGCAGGTCGCGGCCGAACTGGCGCGCATCCACGCCGCCATCGTGGCGCAGCGCCCGAGCATCCTGTGCGCCGGCAGTGGCGACGATGGCCATGACCTGGCTCGCCTGCTGGCGGCGGCGTGGCCAACGTCCGGCGCCACCACGGGTGCAGCAGCGGCGCCTGGCGAGTTTGCAGAAGCCGCGCCACAAGCCCCGGCGAATGTCGCGCTGCACGCGGCAGGCCAGGTCAATCACTGCAATATCGCATGGGCAGTGCCAATGTCGCACGACGATGACGCCGGCGCCCTGAGCGTGGCTGCCGAGCTGTTCACCAACCAGGTGCTGCACACGGCGCTGCGCGAAGCGGGTGGCGCGTATGGCGGCAGCGCCTCGTATGCGGGCGATTCGGGCGTGTTCTCGATGGCGTCGTTCCGCGACCCGCGCCTGGCGGCCACCTACCGCGATTTCGACAGGGCGGTCGACACCATCCTGGCGTCCGACTACAGCGACGAGCAGGTTGAAGAAGCCATCATCGGCGTCATCAAGAAGCTCGACAAGCCGGAAGCACCGTGGGATGCGGTGCGCCTGGGCTGGCGCATGTACCGGCGCGGCACCGACATGGCCACGCGCGAGCGTTTCCGCCAAGGTGTGCTCGGCTGTACGCAGGCGCAGGTCAAGGCGGTCGTGCAGAAGTATCTGAAGAACGGCACGGCGAGCCGCGCGGCGTTCGCCGGCAATACCGAGCAGGATCTGGGCGGCCTGGCCGTGGTGGATTTGTCGGCGCTGGCCGGCGCTTGATGGCGGTTTGTCGATGGCAGGCGGCTGCCATCGATAGCTGCTGGTAATACTGATTCCCTATTAAAATAGTTTAAATACTATATTTAATAGGGAATTTCTTTTTTGTATGTTCGGCAGGTGCAATGCCTGCTGTCGGATTCAGCTAGCCTGAATTTTTTTTCGCTATTCCGATGCATTGACGGCACGCAGAATCCAATCGGGAGGTCCTGCATATCATCCAATGGTATTGCGCATACGCGCGGGATGTTTTGAAGCTTTTCTCAATTAAATATCTGCACGGATAATGTAAGTGGGATACGCCATGACACTGTTTGAACCATTGGATATTCTGCCGGATATCGCGCATGTGATCGATCTTGACGCCAGATCCTCCTATAGCGCTGTTCAGTCTAGTAAAACCAGGACGCCGCGTATCAGTCTCAAGCAATGGAATATGTTTCACGCGGTAATTGATTTCGATGGTTTCGATGGCGCCGCCGACCAATTGCACGTGACCCAGTCGACCGTCAGTCATGCCGTTGCCAAGCTGCAAGAGCAACTGGGCGTCGCGCTACTGGAACTGAAAGGGCGCAAAGCGCAGATCACCGCCGCTGGCCAATGTTTACTGGAAAGGTCGCGCGAATTGGTCAGGCAGGCTAACGCGCTCGAGGTGCTGGCCGACACGCTGCGCCATGGCTGCAGTCCGGACATCCGCGTGGCGACGGACCCCGGCTTTCCATCCGACCTGCTGATCCAGGCCGTGCGGCAGTGCTCGCCGTCACTACACGACCTGCGCCTGAGCGTCAGCGAAGTCACGCCCGACGGCGCGCGGCGCGTGCTGCATGCGGGCGAGGCCGACATCGTCATCGGCGCGCAGCCGGTGCCGGGCTTTGCCGCCAGTTTTCTGTTCGAGGTCGAGCATATCGCCGTGGCCCATCCCGCCCATCCGCTGTTTTTGGGCACGCGCGAGATCACGCACGATGAGCTCAACACGCATTCTCAAATCGTCATCGCCCCTGCGCAACAGGGTGGCGGCGCCGGCATGGGCGAGGCGGTGCGGCCTCATCCCGGTTCCTGGCGTGTGTGCAATCCTGAGCGGGCCATCGGTATCCTGCGGCAGGGTGTGGGCTATGCGTGGTTGCCCAGGTTCCAGGTACAACAGGCGCTGGACGCCCGGCACCTGCGCGCCTTGCCGCTGGCGGGCGCGCGCCATCACGGCACACGCTTGTACCTGATGTGCGCACAGTCGGTGGCGGCGGGATCGGTGGCCAGGCAATTTGCCGATGCGCTGCATGCTTGCAGCGCGCGCTGCCGCCAGGCAGATACGGGCCAGGCATGAAACGCGCTCTGCAGCCAATGGCCACGCCGCTGTCGCGGCGCAGCAGAGAGGGCACGGAGTCCTCGGCGCTGCTCGGGGTCCGGCACGTGCTGCGCAACGGCTGGCTGATCGCAGCCGTGGGGTGCGCGATCGCGATCTTCGCCATTGCCGTTGCACTCAGTGTGAAGCCGGTCTACGAATCGAACATCCTGATCCAGATCACGCGCAACGCGCCGCCATCGGCCGACGTGCAGACAGAAACCCCGGCCATTACCGAAATCGAGATCCTGCGTTCGCGCTCGATCCTGGCGCGGGTCGTGAATGCCCTGCACCTCGATATCGCCGTCGAGCCGACCCTGTTTCCCGTGGTGGGCGCCTTCATCGCGCGCAGCAATCCAGGGTTGTCGGAGCCCGGCCTGTTCGGCGTCGGCGGCTATGTATGGGGAAACGAGCAGGTGCGGGTGGACACCTTCAATGTGCCTGATGCGCTGCTGGACCAGCCCTTCAATCTGGTCGTCAGCGGCCCGGATAGCTATACGCTCAGCCAGCAAGAGGCCGGCATCCGGTTGCACGGCAAGGTTGGCCAGCGGCTGCACGCCAGGTTGCTTGCGGGGCCGCTGGACATCCTGGTGGCCCATATCCACGCCAGACCGGGCGCGGCGTTCACACTGTATCGAAGTCGCCAGGGGCAGGCGGTGGACAGGCTGCAACGGTCATTGGCGATCGCCGAAAAGGGGCGGCTGTCGAATGTGATCGGCGTGTCGCTGCAGGGCGCCAGGCCCGAGCTGGTCAGCCGGATCCTCAATGAAATCGGTGACCAGTATATCCAGCAGCAGACTACCCAAAAAAACGACGAGGTGAAGAACCAGCTGGTGTTCTACGACCAGCAAGTCGCGCAAGCGCAACGCCGCATTCATGAACTCGATGCCAGGCTTGACGAACTCCTGCAACAGCACGGCGCATCCGACCTGAGCGAGGACGCACGTATCCTGGCCCAGCAATCGCTGGTGCTGCAGGCCGAACTCACGGCAAAGGAGCAGCAGAAAATCGCGTTGTCGAGCCGCGTTGGCGATCGGCATCCCGATATGCTGGTCGTGACGCGGCACATCGCCTCGATCCGCGGTGACCTGGCCGATATCGAGGCCAGGCGCAAGGGCTTTGGCGCAGCCCAGCAAGAAATACTGGCGGTCAATCGTGACAAGCTGGCGCACAGCCAGATGAGTTTTGAACTGCTCAATACGCGCCACAAGCTCGATGCATTGATGCTGTCCAATCACGTCAACGTGCGCGTCGTCGACCGGGCCCAGATACCGTTGCAGTCGGTCACGCTCGGCTTGCCGGTCATGCTCGTGCTGGCTTGTCTGCTGGGCCTGGCAGGCGGTGTCGGCGCCTCGGTATTGAAAAATGCACTCGTGCGGCGCAAGCATCGGGGTGGGGCGGCCTGGGCCGTGCGGCGGCTCGCGATCGGTACGCAGGCGCCGCTGGACGAAGGCAATATTGACCCGCAAGACGCTGCGCCGCCCATTGCTGAGCAAGGCGAGGGCGCCGTCAGCACCGCCAGGCGTGAGGCGCCAGCGGTTCCAGGACACGGTAAAGGGTCAGCCGACGCCGCCAGGGGCGGAGCACCGACGACGACCGTGCAGGAGTGAGCTGGCCTGCAAATGCTTTTGCCGTCTGAACCGCGCAGTCGTCGCGCCCACGGCAACCCGGTGTGCACGTTTCTACTCCTGCATCCTTCTCCAGTCCGCCATCGTGAACGTATGTCGTTCGATATTTTCTAATGGATTGATCGCTAAAGAAACCAATCATAAAAATGCATCTGATGACGGAGGTGAGACGGCCAATGCATCGATATTTTCAACGTTTTCTTACTCGCCAATTTGCTAAAGTAAACACCGGTTTGAAAGCGGCCTAAACGAATATCGAGTGTATCGATAACATCGTCATTCTGAGCCGTGCATGTGCCTGTCGAAAGTTTTTCAGATCAAAACGGAGGGCGTAATGGCGATAAAAAATTTTAATGATGTTGAATCCGTATTGCCGCCTGAAGTAATGCTCCCGCTTCTCGAAACGTTTTTATTGGCATTACTGGTCAGCTTGTTCATTTGCATGCTCAACATTCTCACCGAGCGCTGGCATGGCAGGTTTTCATTTGATATCGATGTCAATGGGGTTCAGAAAGTTCACAAGAACATGGTTTCACGCACTGGTGGCGTGGCCATGGTGGCGGGCGTACTGGCAGTCCCGTCATATGGTGCTCTGGTGGGCTATCCGCTAGCGCTGCAAACCGAAACAAACGCGCTCATGTTGCTGCTGTTACTGGCAGCACTGCCAGCTTTTTTGGCCGGCATCGTCGAAGACCTGACCAAGCAAGTGTCGGTCCGTCTGCGGCTGTGCGCCATCCTGACCAGCGCCATGCTCGCAGCCTGGCTGGTGGAAGCGCATCTGCCGCGCCTGGATATCTGGGCGCTCGACGGCGTCCTGCACTGGCTTCCCGTGTCGTTTGCCGTGACCGCGTTTGCAGTGGCCGGTGTCTCCAATGCCATCAATATCGTCGACGGTTTCAATGGCGTCGCCGGTGGCACGATCGTCGTCATTCTTGCCGGCGCAGGTTTTCTGGCATGGCAGGCTGGGGATCCCATCGTTACCCTGCTGGCCCTGGCCGGGATAGGTGCCACCATCGGCTTCCTGCTGCTCAATTACCCGACCGGCCGCCTGTTCATGGGCGACGGTGGCGCGTATTTCATCGGCTTCTGGGCGGCAGAAGTGGCAGTGCTGACGATTGTCCGCAATCCCGGCATCAACGCGTGGCAGATTCTCGCCATCTACGCGTACCCGGTCATCGAGGTCCTGTTCAGCATGTATCGCCGAAAGTTCCTGCGCAGCGCCCTGGTCGGTGCGCCGGACCGCCTGCATCTGCACTCGTTGTTTTACCGCCGCGTTGCCTGCAACAAGATCCGCGTCGTCCGCTACACATGGCGCCGCAATGCGGGCGTGGCCTGCTTCGTCACCGCCTGGCTCAGCGCCGCGACGATTGCTGCCGTGCTGCTCGGCGATACCGTGCCCGCTGCGGTGGCGCTGGTCCTGGCCCAGATGGTGATCTACGTGGCGGTCTACATGCGCCTCGTACGGGGCCATTGGGGGCGCTGCCGCCGCCCCGCCGTCATTCTTGGTCTGCGGCCCCAGCCCAGAAGCAGGGCGGTCTGACCGATGCGGCCTTGCGCACACCCAGCACATCCATCCCATTTGCCACCCCTGACAGGAACAGGTCCATGTCCAACTTCGACAATATCCAGAAGGCACTGCGCGCGCATCCCCAGCGGTGGCTGATCACCGGCTGCGCGGGCTTCATCGGTTCCAATTTGCTTGAAACGCTGTTAAAGCTCGACCAGACCGTCGTTGGCCTGGACAATCTGTCGACCGGCTTTCAGCGCAACCTGGATGAAGTGCGCAGTCTTGTGACCGCCAGCCAATGGCAGCGCTTCACGTTCCTGCATGGGGATATCCGCGATCCGCATATGTGCCGGCTGGCCGTCGCCAACGTCGACAAGGTGCTGCACCAGGCCGCGCTGGGTTCGGTGCCACGCTCGATTGCGGACCCGCTCGCCACCAACGACGCCAATATCAACGGCTTTCTTCACATGCTGGTGGCGGCGCGCGATGCGCAGGTGACGTCGTTCGTGTATGCGGCGTCCAGTTCGACCTATGGCGATCACCCCGATCTGCCCAAGGTAGAAGAGCGCATCGGCAAGCCGCTGTCACCCTATGCGCTGACGAAATACGTCAATGAGCTGTATGCGGACGTGTTTTTCCGTTGTTATGGACTGCGCACCGTGGGGCTGCGTTACTTCAACGTGTTCGGCAAGCGCCAAGATCCAAACGGCGCCTACGCTGCCGTGATCCCGACATGGATCGCAGCGATGATGGCAGGTCGCCAGGTGCAGATCCATGGCGACGGCAACACGAGCCGCGACTTTTGCTATGTCGAGAATGCAGTGCAAGCGAATCTGCTGGCGGCAATGGCGCCGGTCGAGGCAGGCAGTGCGGTCTACAACGTGGCCGTGAACGAGGCAACGACGCTGAACCAGTTGTTCGCCTCTCTAAAAGCTATTCTCACCACGCAGGGTGTAACGGCAATCATGGAACCGTGTCACACCGCGTTTCGCGCTGGCGATGTGCGCCATTCGCGGGCGGATGTGAGCAAGGCCATGCGTGAACTCGGGTATGTGCCGGCTTACCGCATCGATGCCGGCCTCAGGGCGGCTGTGCCGTGGTATCGCAAGCACCTCGGCAATCCCACGCCGGGTGCGAGCGCTGTTGCCAGCGAATTTGCCGGCACGGTTGCGGACGAAGTCGCCGGCGCTGTTGCTGACCACGTTACCAGCACTGTTGCCAGCACTGTTGCCAGCACTGTTGCCAGCACTGGCGCCAGCATCGGCGCCAGTGATAAAGCCACGGCAGGCGCGGTGTAAACCATGCCCACGCCGGCTAAGCATCTGCCGCAGGCGCTGACGATGTCGCCCAGCCTCGACGCGGAGGGCAAGTGAGTCTGCTCGATACGCTCGGCGCACGTTGCCGCATCGCCGATCCGCAGCATCTCGCGATTTTCCGCGGGCTGCTGACTGTGGCGCTGTTCACTCTGCTCGGCAAGCTGATGAGCGCGGCGAAGGAAATGGCCGTCGCCTACCGTTACGGCCTTGCCGCCGAGGTGGATGCTTACCAGTTCGTGTACAACCTGGTGTCCTGGCCACTCGGCATCTGGGCCAGCGTGCTGACTGCAGTGCTCGTGCCGCTGGTGGCGCGCATGCGCGTGTCCAGTCCGCAGGCGATCCCGCGTTTTCGCGCCGAACTGGCCGGTTTTACGCTAGTGCTGGGCATGGCGCTGGCGCTGCTCGGGTGGCTGGGCATCGGCGCCTTGTTGCGGTTCGACCGCAGCGGCTTGCCGGCGCACTCGGCGCAGCTCGCCGCGACGGCGCTTCCCGGCCTGATCCTCATGCTGCCCCTGGGCCTGCTGGTCGCGCTGCTATCGACGTGGCTGCTTGCAGCGCAGCGCCACGTCAACACTTTGCTCGAATGCGTGCCAACGCTGTTCATTGCAGCCGCAGTCCTGCTATTTGCTGGCGGCGGTATCAACCCCCTTGTCTGGGGCACGATTGCTGGCTGCGCCTGCCACCTGCTGACGCTCCTGGCGCCGATGTCGAGGCACCGCGAACTCGAAGCGCCTGTCTTCACCAGAGACTCTGCTCAGTGGCAATGGTTCTGGCAAGGCTTCGGCATCATGCTCGCTGGTCAGGCCTTGATGAGCTTTACCGTGATCATCGATCAGTTCTATGCGGTTGGCCTCGGCACTGGGGCGCTCGCCACGCTGGGCTACGCGAATCGGGTGTTGTCGCTGATTCTCGGCCTGGCAGCCATCGCCGTCTCGCGCGCCACGCTGCCGGTGTTCTCGCAGGTCAGCGCCGATGCTGAAGGGCAGGTCTACCGTGTCGCCATGTCGTGGGCGCGCCTGATGTTCGCCGGTGGGGTCGCCGTCATGCTGTTGAGCTATCTCGCCGCGCCGTGGGTGATACGGCTCCTGTTCGAGCGGGGGCAGTTCGGTGCCACCGATACGGCGCAGGTCGCCACGGTATTGCGCTACAGCTTGCCGCAGTTGCCCTTCTATTTTGCGTCGATGGTGCTGGTGAGCTACGCCCTCAGCCAGCGCCGCTACGGCTTGATTGGCTGGTCCGGCGTCATCGGCTGTGGCGGTAAGGTACTTGGCAACCTGTTGTTGGTGCCACGTCTTGGCGTCAATGGCATCGCGCTGGCGACGATGGCGGTGTACGGTCTCAACGCGCTGTTTTTCTGGCTGGCGCTGCGGCGCCGGTCGCCACCACGGCGCCCTGCGCCGTGTTTCTGAACGATGGAGCGCATCCAGTGAAGATCCTGTTGCTGATGCATAGCTTGTCCGCCGGGGGCGCAGAGCGCGCCGCGTGCACACTGGCCAATTTCTGGGCGGGCAAGGGGAGCGAGGTGACCATCGTCACGCTGGCGCCGGTCAGCGCCGATTTTTATCCGCTCGATCGCAGGGTAGGGCGCATTTCACTCGATCTGGCCGGGGCCAGTCGCCATGCGCTCGATGGCCTGTGGCAGAACACAAGGCGCGTGATGGCGTTGCGGCGCTTGTTGTGCAGTCAGCGGCCAGACATCGCGCTCGCAATGATGAGCACGCCAAATGTGCTGCTGGCCCTTGCCAGCCTGTGGTTGCCAGCGTTGCAGACGATCGGTTCCGAGCGTTGCTATCCGCCGCACGCACCGCTCGGCCGCCTGTGGCACGTTCTGCGCCGCACGCTGTACGGCAGGCTGTCGGCCATGGTGGCGTTGACGGGCGAGTGCGCGCACTGGATCGAAACGCGAACGTCGGCGTCACGGGTGGTCGTCATTCCGAATGCCATCGCCTGGCCACTGCCGGACAATCCGCCGTGGCGCAGTCTTCCCAGACTGTGCCAGCCGCAGCGCAAGCGTCTGCTCGCCGTCGGGCGCCTCGACCCCGTGAAAAACTTCGATGTCCTGATCGGCGCGTTCGCGCGCCTGGCGGGTGCCTTTCCGGAGTGGGATCTGGTCATTCTTGGGGAGGGGCCCGAGCGTGCCCGACTGGCAGCGACGATCGGGCGCATGGGACTGGTGCAGCGCGTGGCCATGCCAGGGATGGCCGGCAATGTCGCGTACTGGTATGGCCAGGCCGATCTCTTTGCGCTGACCTCGCTTTCCGAAGGCTTTCCCAACGTCCTGGCCGAAGCGATGGCCCATGGTGTGCCTGCGGTCAGCGTCGATTGCAATACAGGGCCGCGGGACATCATCCGGCACGGTATCGACGGTCTGCTGGTCCCGCCAGATGATATCGCCGCCCTGAGCGAGGCATTGTCACGCGTGATGGGAGATGCGGCATTGCGCGGGCAGTTGGCGATCAATGCGACGCAGGCGAGGGAGCGCTTTTCGGTCGAGAAGATCGGGCAGATGTGGGAAACATTGTTCCTGTCGCTGTGCGGCAGTCAGGCACTGGCCCATGCAGGTGGCCACAAAGTCAGCCAAGCAGGCACTCACAAAGTCAGCCATGCAGGCAACCACGAAGTCACCCATACAGCCAGCCGGTTGGTTGCAACGGAAGACCCTGCCCATGAACCATGACCTCGCCGCCGGCAACGAAGCGAGGCTGCCCAACTGGCATGGGTCACGAACACCGCCACGCACTGACCACCGGTTTTTCGTCAGATACCACACGCTGTTGATGGCGGTTGCGCTTGGCGCGATGTACGCCAATCTGCCCGTTTATTTATATGTCCTCGATACGCGATTATTGCCAAAGTTTATCTATTTCGGCATCTTTGCATTCATTGCGCCGCTGATGGCCATACGGTGGCAAGCGCTTGGCGATTACCTGGTGTCGCCATTCGCGTTGTGGGCATTATTATTATTTTCTTTGAATATGACCCACTTGGCGGGTTTTCCGGCCAGCGCGGACGTTGGAGGGGCAGCATTCATGGATATGCATGCCGAAGCCAGGCGATCCCTGATCACGACGCGCGCACAATATATTCTGTTCGCCCTGTTCCTGGGATTTGTTGCTTATATCTCCCCCGCGAGAATGTATTTGCGGATCATGTTCGTCCTGATGGCCGTCGTGCCATGCGCCGTCATCGTCGATTTTGCCAATCCCGGATTGTTATATTCGGTTGATGTGACCGGTGCAGTGCTTGGGCGGGCGGCAGCCATGTTCATCAATCCGAACCTGGCCGGGGAAGCCATCCTGCACATCGTCGTACTCGGCTTTGCCGTGCTTGATCGCCGCTATCGGATGCCCCTGTTTTTATTGGCCGGAATCGCCATCCTGACCACATTTTCCCGTGCCGCAATCATTGCGTGGATGGTATTGCTAGGGCTCTTTATTTACAAGCGAACATTACCGAAATCCGCTGTGATATCACTGTCAATTGCAATCGGTATTCTTCTCGTCTTTATCGGCAGCTTTGAAAGTTATATATCTTCCAGAGAAGAATTTGAAGACGCAGCCACCAATATTCTGTCGAGGCTCAACTTCTTCTCCAGCTTTACCTTCGATGATGATAGCTCGGAAGAGCGGGCAGGTGTAATTCAGGCTGGTTGGGAGTTATTTCTTCAAAACCCTTTATTTGGTTCAGGTGCTGGTGCCACGCATTTTTGGCGACACCGGGGAAGCACGCATAACCAGCTTCTTCTTTTAGCGGCCGAATATGGCGTCATGGGGATTTTATTATGGGGATGGATGCTCATCATGCTCTGTAAAAGCAGGTTTTTCAGCGATCCGGGGTTGCGGTATGCGATGGCATTCCTGTTTGCATTCATGTCGATGTTCACCCATCAAATGCTCGATGCCGCCTCGTACTGGCTGGCCACGTTCGCGCTGGTATGCGCCACGCCGGCCAGTGCACCGGCCGGTTCACTGACGCCTGGGCCCTGGCCCAGGCAACGCATGGCGCGCGCGCGCTGAAAAAACGCCGTCCAGCATGTCATGACCCGACCGGCCCGGCCTACATCACATCACGCGTGCTTGCACGCACAAACGGTATCGACGACGCGCTCTTCGTACTCAACCATGGCTTTCGCAAAATTTGTCATTTCGCTCGATTTCGAACTGTTCTGGGGCGTCGCCGATACGCAGACGATTGCCGGCTACGGGCGCAATGTGCTGGGCGAATGGCAGGCCGTGCCCCGTATGCTGGCCTTGTTCGCGCGCTACGGTGTGCGCGTGACCTGGGCAACGGTCGGGATGATCATGTGCCGCAACTACGATGACTGGCGCGCCACCCGGCCGGCGCTCTTGCCAGGCTATGCACGCCGTGCGCTGTCACCGTATGGCATGGACCAGTTCGTACGCAGCTATCCGCGGCTGTTCTTTGCGCGGCCACTGGTCGAGCAAATCCTGGCGGCGCAGGGGCAAGAACTGGGGACGCACACCTATGGGCATTTCTATTGCAATGAAGCGGGCGCATCACCGGCGCAATTTGCGGCGGACCTCGCATGCGCGCAATCGGTGGCTGCCGGCATGGGTGCCAGCTTGCGTAGCGCGGTACTGCCACGCAATCAGATTGTCGCGGCTTTCCTCCCCATTCTGTCCCAGGCGGCGATTCAGGTTTATCGCGGCAATGCGCGGCACCCGTTGTACCGCCATGGCGACGCCGTGGTTGGCGGCATTGCCGGTCGCGCAGCACGCTTTGCCGATGCCTGCCTGCCGCTGAGCGGCAAGCGCACCGTATGCCCGCAGTCGCATGGCGCACTGGTGAATGTGCCGGGGAGCCAGTTTCTCTACCCGTGGTCGCGGCGGCACCGTGCGTTGTTGCCCCTGCGCCTGCGTCGCCTGAAACAGGGGATGGCGCTGGCAGCGCGTGAGGGCAGTACATTTCATCTGTGGTGGCATCCGCACAATTTTGGCGTGAACCTGGATGAGAATCTGGCACAGCTCGAAGTGTTGCTGCGCCACTACCAGCGCCTGGCCGACACCCATGGCATGCAAAGCCATTGCATGGCCGACTTTGCCTCAGCATCGGCCTCCGCCTCTGCAACTGCCTTTACTTCGCCCGCCGTGCCGGGCGCACGGGATCCGTCATGACGCGCCACGTCCTGCATGTCATTACCTGCCTGGCGGTGGGGGGCGCCGAGATGGCGCTGTACCGGCTCATCCTCGCGTTTCGCGATAGCCAGTACCGCCACACGGTCATTGCCCTCAGCCCAGGCGGGGGCATGTATTCGCGGTTTGTCGCGTCCGGCATCACGCTGATCGTGCTCGATGTGCGGCGCGCGCCCATCAGCGACCTCGTGCGCCTGATCCGCCTGATGCGCACGATGCGTCCCGATATCGTCCAGACATGGCTCTATCACGCCGATTTTCTCGGCGGCCTGGCAGCCCGGCTCGCCGGCAACCGCAATGTCATCTGGGGCGTTCGCACGACCGATGTCGACGGCGGCTGTGCGCGCAGCACAGCGCTCGTGCGCTATCTGTGCGCTTCGTTGTCGCGCTGGGTGCCGCACACCATTGTGTGCGTGGCCGAGGCGGCGCGCCGCTCTCATTCCCTGCTTGGCTACGATGCCAACCGGATGGTGGTCGTGGGCAATGGCTTCGATCTGTCGGCATTCACGCCCGGCCATGACGAGCGCGCAGCGCTGCGGGCACGCTGCGGCTTCGCGGTTGACGACATCGTGCTCGGTACGCTGGGGCGTTTCAACCTCGACAAGGACTATGCCAACTTCGTCAAGGCCGCCGGCCAGCTTGCCAGCCGTTACCCGCGGCTGCGCTTCCTGATGATCGGCAAGAACCTGGATGCAGACAATGCCGAACTGTTGCGCTGGATCGCTGCCACGGGTTACACGGAGCGCTTTGTCTTGCTGGGCGAACGCGCCGATATTGCCATCTGTCTGTCCGCCATGGACATTTTCTGCCTGTCCTCGCGCACCGAGGCCTTTCCCAATGTGGTGGGCGAGGCGATGGCGATGGGGTTGCCGTGCGTGGCAACCGATGTTGGCGACGTCGCCGTCCTGATGGCGGACACGGGCGTGCTGGTGCCCCGGGCCAACGCCGACGCGCTCGCGCAGGGCGTGGCGGGACTGGTAGCGCTGGACCCCGCGCATCGCAGGCAAATGGGGCAGCAGGCCAGGGCGCGGATCGGCGCCGGGTTCACGATGGGGTGCGTGCGGGCGCGCTTCGAGCGCATTTATGAAGGCGTCATTGCGAGAGGGGAACTCTGATGTGCGGATTCACTGGATTTCTGGCTGCGGTGCCGTCACCGGCAACTGATCAGGTCGGCTGGCTCAGGCGCATGACCGATGCGATTTACCATCGGGGCCCCGACGACGCCGGCTACTGGTCCGACGGCGAGCATGGCATCGCCCTGGGCCACCGGCGCCTGGCGATCATCGATCTGTCCCCGGCCGGTCAGCAACCGATGCGCTCGTGTTCGAACCGCTTCGTGCTTGTCTTCAACGGCGAAATCTATAACCACCTGGCCATGCGCAACGAGCTCGAGGCGAGTGCCGGTGTGTGCGGGTGGCGCGGTCGTTCCGATACCGAAACGCTGCTTGCCGGTTTCGATGCGTGGGGCATTGCGGCCACGGTCGAACGCGCCATCGGCATGTTCGCCTTTGCCGTCTGGGACCGGCAGACGGGCGTGCTGACGCTGGGGCGCGACCGGGTCGGCGAAAAGCCCCTGTATTACGGCTGGCAGGGCAGGGGAGACGATGCGGTGTTCCTGTTCGGCTCCGAACTCAAGGCACTGCGCGCGCATCCGGCCTGTGCTGCCGATATCGATCGCGCGGCGCTGTGCCTGCAACTGCGGCACAGTTATGTGCCGGCGCCGCATTCGATCTATCGCG
>Ga0308158_10003014_pt1 | contig 15213 bp, 10 predicted proteins | sample PhyBR2_FD_201038 | JGI IMG/M metagenome (GOLD analysis project Ga0308158, IMG submission 201038) | Phyllosphere microbial communities from UC Gill Tract Community Farm, Albany, California, United States - DLSLB.R2 | ecosystem: Host-associated > Plants > Phyllosphere > Unclassified | place: USA... | reverse complement strand
CGTTTTTTTGCAATTCAAAGTCTATAACGGCGGAGAGATCCTGCAAGACTGCTGGTGGATCCTGCAGCACAATCATTGCCCCTTTATTTGGGTAAAGCTTGTCCGCCGATTTTTTAATTAAAAGGGCTTCAAATGTCGTGGCAGCTTTCCATGGTGCAGGGGACCATATCCTGGCGCTGCTATTTTTACCTTCACTGCTATATTCCGCCACTGTTTCAGTCAGCGCCGATATTGCAATAACCTGGTCCGCCTTACCGCTATTAATCCAGGCATCCATGTCAAAAGGTTGCATATACTGAATGCGATAAGACGCTTCTTCATGCTTAGTGCGGACCGCTGGTGACCATTCCACTTCGGACCAGCAGAACCAGAACACGCCGTTTTTCATGCCCAAGGGCTTTACCGGCAGCGTTATCAGTGATGCACTCGCAAGTTCTTCTGGCTGAGTAACGCATGGCTTAGCCTTACCATTTGCAATATCAGGAGGTACATCTCCATTTTCAGGCAGCGGGTAATAATATCCTTCGCAAGTGACAAAATAATTTATCCAGCGGTTACCTGACTCAGACCAGATGTATAAATAGCCCTCACGCAGCAAGCGTCCCGTCCATGCAGTTTCGCCCTTTGCTACTGCAGGTACGGTGACGCTACCTGGCAAAAGAGGTAATGCATCATCCTTTGCCACAACCGCCGGGCGAACGGGTAAAAGTGGCAACCCATAGCGGGTACAGAATTTACAACATCTTTGTGTGCTCATATTAATTGTTCCATGCATTATTATAAGGCTGCATTTGGGTCATCTCCTGCCAGAGATGTTCATCCCAGTTACTGGTTACATCACGATAATAGTCAGGAGCCTGTCGGGACTGTGCCAGAAATGCCGCCATCTTCGGAGCCATCCAGAAACCTTCTGGCTGCACTAATCCATGCAGCGCAAATGCAATACGATCTTCCTGAGTGGGCAGTCCACATGTCATTGCCTGCACAAGCAATGCATCTATTTTTCGACTACTTTGCTGGCGCTGCGCCATATTGACATTGCGTGGCAGTTTTTCCAGAGTAAGGTTTATCTGTCCACTACGCTGTAATTGCGCTAGCGGAATTTCTGTTTGGTCTCCGGGCTGGCAAGAAACTCGAACCGGGAACGCCAGTGTGTGCCACTCTCCCTCCAGCCAGAATGTCCAGTACGGTATTTCCTGGGCGGGTAGCTGGTTAAACAACTGCCATGGGTTCAGCATCCAGTGCAGATGAAACAACACTCGCGGATCGTAATAACGCAGGATATGTCCCTTTTGGTGTGCATCCTTAAAAAACAGGGCATTAACCAGCAGATTGTGTACGATCTTAATCGGGCGCTGACTGGACAATAAAAGGACGCACGTCGGAGGTGAAGTTGGGTCTGCACACCGTGAAAGGTCTGCCATAAATGTTCTCCACTCGCCAGATGGAAGCTCATGCAACGATATTAGCCACGGGTAAAGATGGGCCTGTGGTGCCAGCATCGGCGAAACCAGTTCGATATGCGGCCAGCTTTCAGGCAGTTCTGGCACCCGCATGCGGTCAATAACTGCATATTGATGGTCCGCCAGTTGCAAAGGCTGCTCCAGGTAATTAATCATCAGTCGTCCTTAGCTCAATGGTATGATCGCATCACCTTTGCCTGAAGCTTCTGAAGCCATGGATTCACAGGCGGTGAATTTCGGGTAGGGAACGTTCAGTTTCGCTGGCCCCGCATAGTCAAAATCAGCACTTTTTACCTTAAAGCAGCCATTGGTGCCGTGCTCTATTTTGGCCGGATCAATCGTCAGATAAGAACCACCACACTGCACGGTGATTTTCTTTTTCGCCGTGATAAGGATTTCATGTTCGGTACTCGTAATGGTTAACCCTTTCGCGGCTGTGATATCAAGCCCATCAGTCTGGGCATGCATTTCGATTTTCCCCGCCGCCGCAACCAGTTTCATTCCCATCTCATGTGCAAACACCACCACCGCTTTTTTCGCGACTAATGCAATACGTTTTAGCGCTGATATTTCCGTATTCCCGCCGGCAGTTAATATCTGATTCTGGTTAGCACTGAACTGAATATGCTGAGGCGTGGAAAGTGCAATCCCTGCTGGTGCACCCGCCACAATCACCGACTGTTGCAAGGCATCCACACTTTGCTGTAAGAAACTTTGTTGTGTGTCATTATCCAGTGAATCGATATTTGCAGTTTCCAGAAGACTGGAGAGTGATTCAGCCAAAGACAGGGCGTCGGATAGCTGGCGCTTAACCTCTGCCATATCCAGCACCTGACCCTGCGCCTTCGCCTGACCGTCAGCGCTGATAAAAATCCCTTTTTGCGCCCGTATCGCGCCCCAGCTGTCCGTCCGGAGCTCAAAGCCCTCCCCGCGCTGCTGTTTTTCGCTGTCGACCAGGTGACCCAGATTCAGCTGGCTCTTGCCGCCGTACTCGGTGCTGACCTTGATATGCTCTTTCCCGCGCTCGTCATCGAGGCGAATTTTGTTGTTCGCCGGCGTGCGCAGGACGTTACGTTTGTAGTTGCGGATAGTAACGTGATCGCCGTGGGCCGAATCGTGCAGCACGCCGGAGATGTAAGGCCTGTCCGGGTTGCCATCTTCAAAGCCAATCGCCACCTCGGTGCCCGCCAGCAGCGGCAGGTGCAGACCGTAGGTGTCGCCTGCATACGGGCGTGACTGGCGCACCCACAGGCTCTCGAATCCGGTTTCCCAGCTATCACGGTCAAACAGCATATTGACGCGGTAGCGCCCGTCTTTATCGATATGGCCGTAGGTATCGCTTTCAGTGGTGCTGGTGACGCGGGCCGGCAGCGTCCCTGCCATCACCGGGCGTGCCCCCGGCTCAGGGCGGAAGCTGAAATACAGGCTGTCCGGAATGCCGTCAAAACGAAGGCGAAAGTCTTCATCCCGCCGCGCGTGGGTCCGCATCGCCGTGATGACCACACCCTGAGCAAACACGTCAGCCACTTCATACCCGCCGGTAACTTTCAGCAGCATTCCCGGAGAGAGCGCCGGACTGCTGGTGATGGCCCGGGTCTGCGTCTGGCCATTCAGGTAGCGCTCATGCCGGATGCGGGCATAAAACGCACCGGACTCGGGTGCCGGATTACGCTCATACGCGCTGCCCGGCGTCAGATAATTGTCGGCATAGTGGTACGCTTCCCCGTACGTGGTCGCGTCGCCCCGGGTGACGTCAACCTGAGTATTCATATCCTCTGTAGCCTGACGGTAGTTGTAGTCGCGGGTGCTGACCTGCTTCTGCACCACATTGTGGTGGCTCTCCATCCCCCACACCGAGTCCACACCCTGCGAGTGCTGCCCGGACGGCGGAACCGACGGCAGGCTCAGGCCTTTCTCATACCCCTGCTGACCGTCATAAAACTCCACCACGTCGATGTTCAGGCGCGTGTCGGTGGTGAAGCGGAACCAGATGCCCACTTCGCCCAGCAGGCGGGTGATGAAGTGCAGGTCGTCCTCGGCGTACTGCATCACCTGCTCACGGCGGGGGTACTCTTTTGTGAGCGAGAACAGAAAATCCTGACCGCGCAGGCCGTGACGCTCGCGCAGGATTTTTTCCACAATTTGCGGGACCGACATGTCCTGGTAAATGGCGTTCTGGTGCGAACGGTCAAGCAGTGCCAGACGGGGCCGCAGCGTCAGGGCATAATGCGTTTCATCTTTTGAGGTGCCGAGACGTTCAAAACCGGTCACCACCCCCTGAATCACCCGCAGCGGCTGCTGGATTTTGATTCCGTAACCCTGGTCAACCGGGGCCTGCAGCGTCAGCGAACCGGGCTTCATCAGCATCATCTCTTTGCTGATGCCGTGGTCGCGGCTGGTGAACTCAACACGGTAGCTGAACGGTCTGCTCAGGGCTTCGTCGCCATCAAAAGCCAGCACGTCGGGTTCAGCTTCACAACCCTTCACCACGAGCAAGTGGTGGTTGTGGCTGTATCTGATCGGAGGATTAGTGCTCATACGTTACCCCCTGATTCCATTCAAATTCAAGGCCAATCCCTTCTTCATCATCCCAGCTAAGGCGTAACGTGTGCGGCTTCTCTTTTGCGGCCATATAGGTCAGCAACTGCTGGCTCAGCACCGGCAAAATTTGTTGATTCAGCAGGCTGTCGACGTTGCGCGCACCGGTGTCCGGCAGCAGGCAGGCGGCGGTCAAGGCGTCATACAGGCTCTCATCAATATGCGTGGCCAGGCCGTAGTGACGATGTAAGCGCTTGCTGACTTGTGACAGTTTCATTTCCACGATGGTACGCATGGCAGCTTCAGCCAGCGGACGGTAAATCACCGTCTGGAAGCGGGCGAGCAGAGCGGGCTGGAAATGATCACGCAGGATCGGACGCAGCAGTTCGTGTAGGTCTGCTTCGGTGGCTTCCGGGTTTTCATCCAACAACTGCATCAGGTGGTCGCTGCCGAGGTTGGAGGTCATCAGGATGACGGTGTTGCGGAAGTCGATTTCGCGCCCTTCGCCGTCGCGCATAAATCCGCGGTCGAAGACCTGATAGAACAGGTTCATCACGTCACGGTGCGCCTTTTCCACCTCATCCAGCAGCACCACGCTGTACGGCCGCTTACGCACGGCTTCGGTGAGGATCCCGCCCTGGCCGTAGCCGACGTAGCCCGGAGGTGACCCTTTCAACTGGGAAACCGTGTGCGGCTCCTGGTATTCAGAGAGGTTAATCGTAATAAGTGACTTCTCGCCACCGTACATGACATCGGCCAGCGCAAGCGCGGTTTCGGTTTTTCCCACGCCGCTCGGCCCTACCAGCAGGAATACGCCCTGCGGACCGTTCTCGGACGTAAGGCCCGTTTTTGCCGCACGCAGACGCTGCGCAATGGCTTCGAGCGCCACATCCTGCCCAACCACGCGCTTACTGATTTCATTTTCCAGAGTCAGCAGTTCGGTCTGCTCATCCTTCATCAGCGATGACAGCGGCACGCCTGTCCAGTCGGCAATCACGTTGGCAACGGTGCGCACGTCCACATCCAGGGAGAGCAGCGGGTTGCTGTGCTGCATGCCGCTCAGTTCCTGCAGCAGCGCGTGCGTCTCGCTCTGACGGGAGATGTCCTGGCGGCTTTCCAGCAGTTGTTCGGTGAGTTTCAGCTCCTGCTCGTACTGAGTTTCAAGCTCGTCGAGAGCAACGATAAGATCGTTCTCTTCCTGTTCAATGACGGTCAGGCGTTCACCATGGTTCTGATTACCGACAGCAATATCTTCCAGCAGCGCCTGCTTCTCCATTTCAAGAGAGGTAATCTGCGAGCGAATGCAGGTCAGCGGTTCCGGCACGGTGTCGAGGCTCATGCGGACGCGCGCTGCGGCGGTGTCGAGCAGGTCAACTGCCTTGTCCGGCAGCTGGCGGCCCGTAAGATAGCGGCGGGAAAGCGTAACAGCCGCGCGCACCGCATCGTCGGTAATATGCACATTGTGGTGTTCGGCATAGCGGGATTTCAGGCCACGAAGCATCAGGCAGGCGGTGTCATCGTCCGGCTCATCCACTTTGACCATCTGGAAACGGCGCTCAAGCGCGGCGTCACGCTCGAAGTATTGTTTGTATTCAGACCAGGTGGTGGCCGCAATAGTACGCAGTTCGCCACGCGCCAGCGCGGGTTTCAGCAGGTTGGCAGCATCTGCACCACCCGCCTGGTTACCTGCGCCGATGATGGTGTGCGCTTCATCAATAAAAAGCAGGACAGGTACAGGCGATTGCTGCACCGCATCGATGACGTTTTTCAGGCGCTGTTCGAACTCACCTTTCACGCCCGCGCCAGCCTGCAGCAGGCCCAGGTCAAGGGTACGCAGGATAACCGTTTTAAGGGATTCCGGCACATTACCCTCGGCTATACGCAACGCAAGGCCTTCAACCAGTGCAGTTTTCCCCACGCCCGGTTCGCCGACCAGGATCGGGTTGTTTTTGCGGCGACGGGAGAGGATATCCACCATCTGGCGGATTTCGGTATCACGGCCGAACACCGGGTCAATCATGCCCTCTTTCGCTTTGGCGGTGACATCAAGGGTGAATTTATCCAGCGCGTTCTGCAGCGCCGGGCTCAGTTCCCCTTCTTCCATTACTACTCCAGCCGGGCGCCCGACAAATTCCACCTCGCCACCATGGCTCTGTGCCAGCTCGGCTTCGCGCTGCATTTCCAGACGCTCATCTGATTGCGCATCCAGCAAAGGCCGCAGGCGTTCCAACTGACTCTGACCAAGGGTTAACAACGGCCAGAGGCCGTCACAACGTGCCAGTTTCGGTTTTTCCACCAGCGCCATCAGCAGATGGACACTGCGAATCAGCTCTTCTTCGTTAAGTGAAGCGAGTAGCCAGGCTTGCTGCATCAGAGTCTGGATGTCGTCAGACAGCTGAGGCCGATGGCGAACAGACCGAGGTTGTCTGTCTAGCCAGCCGAGCAAATCCTGCCAGATGCTGTCCATATCCCATTCGTAGCGACGCGCCAACACCGTCAGGTCACCTTCCCCTTGCTCCAGCAGCTTCAGCAGCCAGTGCTCAGGCAGAATTTCTGCATGGGCGCGGGTCTGGCAGAGCGAAGCTGCGCCTTCCAGCGCTCGAGCACAGTATGGATTAAGACGTCGAAGGAGGATTGCCGGGTTTTCCATGTTGGTTTTACTCACTGTTGAGGACCTGTCAGGCACGCTACCGCCCCTGGCCGTTACCGAGGCCCATAAGGTCTGTTTCCGGGATGTGATGTTTTCTTTGCTCAACGCCCGCCGCTGCAGACGTTCAGCAAAGAGAAAAGCGGACAGAGAAATCTGCCCGCTTGCGACTTACGCGGTGGCGCGTTCGTTCCAGGAATCGGAATGAATGATGTTGCCGTCTTTGTAGGTCCAGGTGATTTTTTCGTAACGCAGTTCTACGCGCTCAAGGTGGTTGTGCTTCTCTTTAGAAGGATCCTTGATGTCATACATTTCAGGATTCACTTTCACCACCTTCACGTTTTCCAGTTTGGTGTTGAAGTACTCCACTTCCTGGCCCGCGTCGTTGATTTTGTACCACTTGAATTCCGCAGATTTCAGGGTCTGACCGGTGGTCACAGCCTTGTACAGGTACGGGCTGGACGAGTCGATTTCCTTGGTGAACAGGAACGGGGTGTGGATACGGGTACCGGTCAGTTTGCCGGTGTTGTTGTCGGTCGGGATGTACAGGTTATGTTCCTGAGCGACAACTTCGATGCTGCCTTCACGATCCTGAACGTCCACCGAACCTTTAATGTCCGCGCCGCCGTCGTCTTTCAGCCAAAGATAAACAGGGATTGCCATGGAATTACTCTCCATTGTGTAGTGAAGCGCCATCATCCTGCGATGACGCTGAGGGTTTGCCGGGTATCAGACAGGCATTCGCCTGCGGTACCAGACTGATTTCGACACGGCGGTTGAACGCACGGCCTTCCGGGGTGTCATTGGTTGCGACAGGACGGCTTTCGCCATAGCCCTGCACCGCAAAACAGCTTTCCGGCAAGTCGCCGGTGTCACGCATCCAGTTGCGTACCGCTTCAGCACGTTTCAGAGATAGCGTCTGATTCAGTTGCGGATTGCCGGTGTTATCGGTATGACCGGACACGACAATCAGCCAGCCCGGTTTGGCCTTAATCCCCACCAGGGAATTGACCAGCATTTTGGTAGAGCCCGCTTTCAGCAGGAACTTGCCGGAGTCGAACAGCGACATGCTGTCGAGCCGCACAATTTTCGGTACTGGTTTTGGGGTCGGCTGCGGTTTAGGTGGTGGAGGTGGCGGTACATACGAACGGATCGCTTCCAGCACCGGCATCCGTAGACGTTCTCCCTGATAAAGCCCCAGACCCAGCCGGGTCGGTACACCGTTACGTGCATAGCTATCCAGCTGCGCCGCATCCTCCCGGAGGACCGCAACGGCGCGAGCCTTCGGACCGTAATCATCCATGGAAAGGCTGTCGTAACGTGCAATATCGAAGCCCACGCGATAGAGCAACTGGCGATTGTTCCAGCCACTGCTGAGCAGCGCGGCGATGGCCGCCAGGGTGAAAAAACCAAGGGCACAGCGCTGGGTGCGGGCTCGTGGCGTAAGCCCGTATCCCTCCGGTAGCAACGGCAGGATGAAGTCCGGAAAGGGTGAAATCACCGTACTGTCCGTCCCTACCGGCTGCCAGCCGGCCACCTGCTGCATAGCGGTGTGACGCGACAACCACGCCGTCCAGGCTGATGACGCGAGATTCTCGGCAAGAATTGGCCCCATTCCCCACAGCACCGCTTCAGGTGCGATGGTCGGAACATCAGGATTCTCATCGATAAATACCGCCTGGACATGCTGATGGAACCAGCTCATCAGGCTGTTCATCAGTACCTGCTGCTGCATCACGGGCGCACCGCCGGTGTTGACCCACGCGGCGATCGAACAAGGCGCATTCGACTCACGCCAGACGCTCCTCTCTACACCCGGAATTGCAGCCTGCCAGAGCATGTCATCCGCCATCGCGCTGCCGATCTGACCATTCAGAATTAATGGCACAGAATGACCCGTTTCTTTACGCAGCTGGCTGATTTGCCAGCGCAGAGTCAGCAGACGACTTGTCAGGGCTTCGCTGTCGACGTGTTTCTGCGGGCAGACACTCACCATCACCGACAGCTGACGCCCCCAGTCCGGTCGCTGCCACAGTATCTGACGGGCAACCTGCTCCAGATCCTGATGGTCCTCAACGCGGATCCAGCATCCCTGCGTGACGATCAGCACCGGTGACTGTTGCGGCCAGGTCAGCGGCAGATCACCACAAACCAGCACCACGGGCTGACGGTAAGTGGCTTCAGGAAGGTCATCCAGAAGCAGGGTGACGTCATGCTCCGCACGAGGTCTGGTGATATACCAGAACACGAAGATAACCCCGAGCATTGCCAGCAGAACGAGCACTGAAGCCAGCCGGGATACCGGCAGAAAAGCCAGGCAGACCACAGCACTCAGCAGGGCGGCCCACAGCGCAAGCCCGCGCTGTTGTGCAGGACTCATTTTACGGCTCCCGGCAGCAGGGTCAGCAGCATCTGATCGAGCCAGCTATCCAGTCCCCACCAGAGCGCGGCAAGAACAATCACGCTTAGTCCAATACGTGCCGGCCACGATGCAAACCAACCGCCCACTCCCCGCCCTGCACGGCTTTCTGCCAGAACAGGATGGGTCTGGGGATAGCTGAACGGCGCGACATGTTCACTGAGCGCGCCAATCAGCTTCTGGCGCTCAGGATCGTTCAGCGCGTGATAGTCGCCCAGGAATCCAAGCATCATTACCCGCTGGAAGCAGGTCAGTACGGCAATGTCTGGTGCAGGTTCGCGCAGTACATCGCGCATCCTGTCACACAGGGTGTCACCAGCGTCCATCGTGCCGAGGAAGTGTCCCTGCAGGGGAATGTCATACCACTGCACACAGGCGTCATCCTCCACACCGCGCCCTTTGACCGCCTCATCAAGCAATGCACATTGCGCAGTGAGAATATGCTCACAGCTGGCTTCATCGAGTTCACTCGCTTTCAGTTCGCGCTGAACGCGCTCCACATCAGCGATACAGCGCTCCCACAATACCCGACCGTCACCTTCCTGAAACTGCGGGCCATGGCGAAGGCTAATGACCTGAAGCCAGGTATCCTGCAGCAGGGCGTCAATATCAACAGACACGGCAGCGCCGTTTTTACGTTCACTCATGTTCTCAGTACCGCAAAGAGTTCAAGTTCAGGCTCGCCAAGCATGCCTGGGACGTAAAACATGCACGTCCCACTCTGGAGCATCTCAGTCGCCAGAGGATGGGAGAGATCGAGACTGAAATACTGATTTTCCAGACGCAGCGGAATGGCGGCTGGTACATGGCGCAACGGCGTCAACGGCACGCCCACGCGGGAAGAGTTGACAATCCCCCGCACATGGTCAGGACTGCCCACCTTACACTGACGCGGGAACTGTTCCTGCAGTTGCGCCACCGGGATCGGCGAGCGTACAGAAAGATAGTAATCAGCCCCTTCGCGCAGACGCGGGTCGTGCAGGCGAGCCTGCCAGAAGTGCAGCCGTGGGTCATAGTCGAGTGACAGGGCCACCACGCGGGACGGCAGGCTGGCTTCAAGCAGATCGCCCAGCAAATCAAACAGCGGTGGAAACACCGCATTAAGTTGCTCGTGATGCCAGGCCGGTATGGCGCTCACCTGATGCTCCAGAGAGAAGGTCAGCAGGCTCCCTGCAAGGCGAGAAAGTTCCGGATACAGACGTTCCGGCGGGCTTTGCTGGTTACGCTGGAACTGACCCAGCACGGGCTCGGCGCTGTTCAGCGCGTTGAGTAGCCAGAACAGGGATACATCTGCTACGGCGAAATCAGCCATGCGCTCATTGCTTTCACGCCGCATTGCCATCAGACGGCACAGGCGAGCACGCAGTTGGGTCATCAGTTGTTCCAGTTGAGTTACCAACCAACGGCTCGCCTGGAGGGTCAACAGCGGAGGGAGAAACGTCTCATCTAATTGCCATGTCCCCTGCGAGTCTTGCTGCAGTCGGGTGACCGGGCAGGTCAGATAATCGCTGTTGTTCTGATGGGCAAAACGCAGCGTCAGTTCCGGCTGCATCACGGCAATCTGGCGGGTGTCTTCACCAAAGGTATTGCGTACATCCCGCCAGCGCTGACGGTACCGCACCGGACGCTCGGCTACCTCATCGGGCTTCAGGCAGTTGCCGCCGTTCGCCCGCAGTAGCGGGAGCGCCAGCACCACCTCCACCACCTGCGATTCGCTTTCAAGCGACAGCACCGGAGGCAGAGTATCGGCATTGTCTGTATCAATCAGCGTGCCGTCCTGAAAACGGACATGCAGATGACGGGCCTGCAGACGTCCAAGCCTGAGAGCTTCCGGTTCGAAGGTGACATTGATCACCCCCCACGGACAGGAGAGGCCCAGCCGGGCAATACATTCGGCAGACCAGGCCGCATACGCGACCTGTTGCTGAAAATGCTGGGGAGAGACCATAACGCCCCTACCCCATAACGGTTGTTCCGTTTTCATCGGCTTCCTGCCTGTTCTTACGACTTCGCTTTCGGCATCTGGGAAACCAGCGACAGGTTTACGTCCATACCTTCCACCTGGAAGTGCGGAATCGCATACAATTTCACGCGGAAGAAGCCCGGATTATCCTCAATGTCTTCCACCACGACTTTCGCATCACGCAGTGGATGAGACGCCTGCAGTTCGTCGCCCGGATCGGTCATTTCGGTCACCAGACTGCGGACCCAGGTGTTCAGCTCCAGCTCCAGCAGTCGGCGATCCTTGGTGGTACCAATGTTCTCGCGCTGAATTAGCTTCAGGTAGTGGGCGATACGCGACAGCAGGAAAATGTAAGGAAGACGGGCGTTGATGCGGCTGTTAGCCGTCGCATCTGCTGTGTCATACAGCGCCGGTTTCTGAGTAGAGTTGGCTGAGAAGAAGCAGGCGTAGTCGCGGTTTTTGTAGTAGGACAAAGGAATGAAGCCCAGATTCGCGAATTCGAATTCGCGGGTTTCAGGGATCATCACTTCGCTCGGGATTTTTACCTGATTGCCGGTACCGAGATCGTACAGATGGATAGGCAGATCCTGAACCGCACCGCCGGCCTGCGGGCCACGGATTTGTACACACCAGCCATTGTTGATAAAGCTGCGCACCATGTTAGACGCGAAGGCAAACGAGGCGTTGGTCCACAGGTATTTGTCGTGATCCGGACCTTTGACTTCTTCGACATAGTTGAAGCTACGAACCGGAACGGTATCCGGGCCATACGGTAGACGTCCCAGCACGCGCGGCATGACCAGGCCGATGTAGCGAGCGTCGTCCGTATCGCGGAACGATTTCCACTTGATGTACTCTGCGCGGTCAAAGTAGTTACCAATATCTTTAATCGCCGCGACGTCTTCCATGGACTCTTTAAGGAAGAATTTCGGGCCTGCCGAGCCGATAAACGGCATATGTGCAGCAGCGGAGACTTTAGAGATGTTGCGCAGCAGGGCAACATCCTGCGCTGAAGCATCAAACTCGTAAGCGGAAATCAGCGCCGCAATCGGCTCGCCGCCTGGGGTATCATATTCATCAATGTAGGCGTGTTTATACAGACCACTCTGGATGATTTCGGGGCTGTCTTCAAAGTCCTGGCGCAGGTCTTCTTTGGACATACTCAGCAGCTCAATTTTCACGTTCTGGCGAAAATCTGTTTTATCAACCAGCGACTTCACACCGCGCCACAGGCTTTCAACCGCCTGAAACTCGTCATGGTGCATAACCGCGTCCAACTGGCGGCTGATCTGATAATCGAGCTCAGCGATATGGTGATCAATCAGGCTTTTATCCAGTTTTTCGACCTTCGAGCCCGCTTTGGTCAAACACTCCAGAAAGACCTGCATACCGGCAGTCAGACGTTCATCAGCGGTCGCATCTGACATCGCCTGCGCATCCTGCCAGATGTCTAACGCGCTCAACTCGGAGACAGGATTCAGATTGATTTTCTCAAACAGAGAAGCGTAAACCCCTCCCGCAGCGGGACGTTCCAGCACCACGCTTTCACCGCCAGCAATATTATTTTGTACAGACATGAGCATTCCTTGATTAATCCGTTAAAACAGCATGATGGTTAAGGTTTTTTTGCTGCCAGTGCAGAGAGTTCATTTCGCAGCTCAGCACTAAGCGACTGGTCCAGAACGATTTTTTCCAGCTCCTTTCGGAACGTCTGGTTATCCAACAAGTTTGCCTTCAGATCGCGAAGCAAGTTGCGCATTGCCAGCATCGCCTTCAGTTGTGGTATCTGAGCGGCCACCTGCTCTGGCGTGAAATCTTTCATGCTCTGGAAAGTCAGCTGAATAGCGTCCTCCCCTCCATCATCAGACAGCGTATTTTTAACGGTCAGATTAAGTTTTGGGGAATATTCAGAAAGAACGCTGTCAAAATTATTTTTCGTGATGTTAACTTTTTCACGCTCAGATATTGAAGCAGACTCCTGACCATTACTGAAATCACCTGCAACGAGTAATTTCAATGGTAATTCCATTTTCTTGCTTGCCCCGCCAGTATGCAGGTCAAGCTTCAGGTTAATACGTGCCTTAGGCACCTCGTTCTGAAAACTGTCAGCCATCTCATCATCCCTCTTTGTTTTGCTAAGCCAACTTCACGGTATCGTTCTTGATGCGCAATATTAGAATAATGATCGACATAAAATCAAATACGCAGATCTTTTATCCTAAATAAGAAATTTCTTAAGAATTTTCCACTAAAACATTATGGCGAATTACCTTTAAACCCCAGAAAAAGACACTGCTTTTGGCATGCAAGCCAACTATTTGTATCGAAAAAATGATTACAGGCAGATAGACGCCGGGGAAAACAGGTAATATTGATTTATATCAAGAAGACAACACCAAAAATCATGAATGGCCTGCAGCATATTATTGCAGAACGATAAAAATAATATTTTTACAAATAATGAAAACAAACCAAATTATTGATTGCGTAAATAATGCATAAGAATTTTCATAAGGAATTTTCCTATTCGCTAATTAGACGTGATAAATAAATTTCTTAAGTTAGTAATCTGTCACGAATAAGCACACTGCTCTTTTTGCACGTTCACGCCTTCATCAGAAGATGCCCTACCTTCCCTGGCCATTCAAAAGGCATGATCTCGCATGCCAGTAATTATAAAATCTGTAAAATCAAACACCTTCCAAACTGCCGCTTTTTTAATCAAAAACGAGTAATAGCACATATCGTATAACGGTGTTACATTATACCGCCCACCCAATGTCAGCTATGGCCAGGTAACGCCGTAAAGATCGGTAAAGCCTGCAACCATGACCTTGTACTACGGTCTAATAGGCACGTGGTATCGCACTATGCGTTACTTTCACCGGCTCTACATAGGTTTCTCTATTTTGTCTCAATCCAATTTCAAACGCGCATTTTTGCACCCGCGTTACTGGTTTACATGGTTTGGTCTTGGCGTACTCTGGCTGCTGGTTCAACTTCCGTACCCTGTTCTGCGTTTGCTGGGATCGAAACTGGGCAGCGCTTCCCGCGTTTTCCTGAAACGTCGCGAATCCATCGCGCGTAAAAATCTTGAGCTTTGCTTTCCTCAGTACAATGCTGAAGAGCGCGAGAAACTCATCGCTGAAAACTTTAAGTCTATCGGCATGGCGCTGCTTGAAACCGGCATGGCCTGGTTCTGGCCGGATGAGCGTGTCCGCAAGTGGTTTGACGTGGAAGGACTGGATAACCTTAAACGCGCGCAGATGCAAAAACGCGGCGTGATGGTCGTCGGCGTTCACTTTATGTCGCTGGAGCTGGGCGGCCGCGTGATGGGGCTTTGTCAGCCAATGATGGCAACCTACAGGCCGCACAACAGTGCGCTGATGGAGTGGGTGCAGACGCGAGGCCGCATGCGTTCCAATAAGGCGATGATCAGCCGTAACAACCTGCGCGGTATGGTTGGAGCGCTGAAGAAAGGTGAAGCCGTCTGGTTTGCACCCGATCAGGATTATGGACGGAAAGGCAGCAGCTTTGCGCCCTTCTTTGCGGTGAAAGACGTTGCGACGACTAACGGCACCTTTGTTATTTCGCGTCTGTCTGGCGCCTCCATGCTGACCGTGACGATGGTGAGAAAAGCAGATAAGTCAGGCTATCGTCTGCACATCTCCCCTGAAATGGCTAACTATCCGGAAAACGAGTGCGAAGCCGCCGCGTTTATCAATAAAGTCATCGAAACTGAAATCATGCGTGCCCCAGAGCAGTATCTGTGGATGCATCGTCGTTTCAAAACCCGCCCTCTTGGCGAAGCCTCTCTCTATATTTAAGCCCTTCATGAAGGTTAGTTTCGCTAAGAAACTAACCTTTTCAATCACCTGTCATCCCGTTGAGAAACCGTCTTTGATTGCGTCGCCCAACGTGAATTTATTGCGACGCGAAATCAAACTGTCGCCGTTCCACGACACTCGTAAGTGACGGAAATTATTTAAAAAAATGCCTCTTGTCACCCCTCATTTTTAGGCGTACATTAGCGCCGTCTGGCAACAGGAAAGCACAGAATTCTGAGCTGGAGTTAACGGCGTAACGGGAAAATTCTCATTTCCGTTTTGACCGGATTTCAGTTCTCTATAATCAGGTGGACTCTGTTTTTAAATGCGTACCACAAGATACGCGGAGCGATGAA
>Ga0308158_10003013_pt1 | contig 15227 bp, 12 predicted proteins | sample PhyBR2_FD_201038 | JGI IMG/M metagenome (GOLD analysis project Ga0308158, IMG submission 201038) | Phyllosphere microbial communities from UC Gill Tract Community Farm, Albany, California, United States - DLSLB.R2 | ecosystem: Host-associated > Plants > Phyllosphere > Unclassified | place: USA... | reverse complement strand
GAAAATATATAGATATTCTAGTTACCGTTATTAATTATTAAATTGATTTTATGAAATGTCATTGAGAGGAAAATTTAGTTTATTTTGGGCTTGAAATTAAAAATAAGAGAATTATTTGCAGCAAAAATACAGACTGTAGATGCTGAAGTAATGGAAGCTGCTGGAGTAGAAGCTGTAGAGACTAGTGGCGGAGCAGAGTTTAGTGGGGAAAAAACTGTATGCCGTGTTGATAAGACTTGTGATATTGCAGCTGCTGCTTCTGAGGAAGAAATGTACGGTGGCATTCAACAGGAATATGCTGTGAAAGGCTGTAAGGTAACAATCTACAATGATGGACCCGTGAAAATGGTCAATGTAAAAACGGATCAACCATGTAATGCTCCACTTCCTAAAGACCATAAATTCTCTAAATAAAGCCTGTAAATTATTTTGTTTTGTATCTTTAAACTGATTATTTAAAGGGATTTATAAAGCCCCTAGTTATCAGGGAGAGAGGTTTTTTTATGCACATTTCAAGCTACTAAACTCTATCTAATCAGCCATTAATACTTTACTTTTATCCAAGAAAAGCTCTCACGTAAATAAATTGCTTCAACCTCATCAGGTAGCTCATGTGCTAAGAGTCGTGATCACCGATTAAATTCAGCATGGTTTGGTGCGGGAGCTAACATTAAACAACGTGGGCAGGAGCAGGCTCTAATAATGGTATATTAATAACTATCCAAGATTTATTTTTTGTAGCTTGCAGAATTAGCCTAAATTTTTCTATTACCTTTCACAAAACTTTAATTCAAATTTACCTCTTACAACATCTTCGGACGTGGTTTTTTATGTTTTAAAAAATGTAGCAGCAGATTATGGGACAAGTCACTTAGTACACAACAGCAACCATTTATTGGACCACTTGTCAGTTCAAAAACTTATTCGAGTCATAGCTGACATCGTAATAAAGTCAAACGATTGGCTGAAATAAAACAGATGAGGAGTGAACAATGGCTGCAAATTAGAAAATAGAGTATTGACAGTAGTGATGCAGCCAGAGCCTGTGGACTGAATCCATAGATGTCAATTTTCGAACTGTGGATGATCAAAACAGGACGCATGCAGTAAAACATTGAAGAGGAAAGTGTAGATTAAGCACCCTTCTGATGGGGTAATCGAGGTTGCTCACATAGCTATTAGAACTTTAAAAAAAGAGATTGGCACAAAGTATCAGGGGGGGGATTGATTCTTAAAAAATATGGAAGATATTGGAAGCCTTTTTATAATTTGTTATTCAAAGATTAATAAATACTTATTCTACGACATGCTTTGTCGTTGTATTCTTTCTAAACAAAGATAAAGTGATTAATAGATGATAACCTAAATTCATTGTGTAATTTAGAGATGAGTATGAAAAGAGATTGGGATGTTATTCGAGCAATTTTAATTGCAACTGAAGAAGATAGATTTGATGAATATCTTGAAAATACAGAAAATGATACCCTCATTTTAGGTAACACAACTCTTTTAATTGAAGCTGGTTTCATAAATGGAAAAGTTCTACAAAGTCTTGATGGAATAGATGATGTTTTCGTGAATGATTTGACTTGGCAGGGGCATGAATTATTAGATGTAATTAGGAGCAAACCTGTCTGGGAAAAAATAAAAACGACAGCCCTAGAAAAAGGACTTGAACTTACTTTTGATGTGGTTAAAGCATTGGGAAGCAAAGCAATATCATTTGTATTGGGTGAATAGAGAATTAAAATGAGAGTTCAAAAATGCAAGTAACCATTAGGTTGCTTGCATTCCGATAGGCGAATAATTTTAAAAAGATATTTATGAAATTGATTTCAAATTAATTCTTTTCAAAAAGAATTAAAGAGTTTTAACCCTACAGCTGCTGAAATAAGTAAGGTCATACTGGTCATGAAGATCAAATTCCTGCAGAACGGTATGATTTGTCTTATACCTCTATACCTTTTGATATAATTCTGAGCAATGCGATCATATTCTTTAAAGTTAAAAATTAAATAAAATGTAATGAGTAGAGAGGAGAAAATTGCATAATTCTGGAAATGATCAAGTTCGATAATACTGAAGTAAATTCCTAGAACAATAAAGGCAAGGGTTCCATTCAAATGTTTAAAGTAGTTATTAGCTATGATGTCTTCTGATGACTGGTAGATCATACAAAACTCCAAAATTGTTAAAAAAAGCTGCTTACATTAAATATTTCACCATAACGAGAATTGACATTTCTGACGCATGGGACTTGAACAATCAAAAAAGGAATTGCTATATATTTATCTACAATCATTCAACTTTTCTATTATCTATACACTATAGTTTGCAGCATTCATAGAAAACTATTTATCTATTTTTTATGCAAATTGAACAATAATTGACCTAATTATATTATTGATTAGGATTAACCCCAGTTCGTCTTCAGAATATATTACTTAAGTATTTCAATGTATTGGGATTTATGCAGGAAGGATTTTAGTGACTAATTTCTCTGGCGAACTATATACATTATAGTGAATTATTTTGATATACTTTTGATTAAATAATGAACATATTAATAAGAATTGTCATTTCATTACATATTACTTAGGTCTTTCTCACCGCCAAAGGAGGATGTCATGAATCTCGAAACAACGACTGTATTGCTTGGGGAGTCTCCCAAAGCAAGGAACAAAATAATTATATCTGCTTCCGACGGGAGGGCTTCGACAGAGAGCTTTTCTCCAAAGGGTCTTGAAAAAAATACGATGGAAAACCCGGTTCCAGTTACAGGTTTCGCCGATAGCTTTCGCTCTGAAATAGAGTTGGTTCCCAACCAAAAATGTCAATCTACGAACTCAGGGCATGTACTTTTTCTATATCAACCAGAAGTTATAATTGGCACGGATGATAGGGTTATGGTTACAAATACTCAGTCATGGCCTTATACCGTTCAAGGACACATGATAATGCGATTTCCAAATGGAAAGGTCTATATTGGTTCTGGAACAATGGTGAGCAAGCACCACGTTCTAACTGCTGGTCACTGTGTTTATTCACAAGACGATGGTGGATGGGCGACATCGGTTCAATTCAACGCCGCTCAAAATGGTAGCACCCTCCCTTTTGGTTCCGTCTATGCTTCAAGATTATTGAGTGTCGCTGGATGGACTAGCAATCATGATCAAGCGTACGACATGGGAATGCTGATTCTACAGTCCGATTTAGGTTTGCAAACGGGCTGGTTTGGAATCATCACAATTCCAAAGGATGAAGAGTTAATTAGAAAGTACGTAAATGTTACTGGTTATCCTGGTGATAAAGGGGGGCAGCAGTTATGGACGCATGTAGATACAATTAAATCCTTAACTACTGAGAATGCTTATTACGACATTGACACTATGGGTGGGCAGAGCGGTAGTGGTGTTTGGTCAACATTTTCTGGACATACTGGAGAAAAAGTTGCGTGTATTCATACTTCAGGTGCTTCTTCAGGGAATGGTTCAACTCGTATATCAAGGTCTAAGTTCGATCGAATTGTTGATTGGATGCAGAACTACTAAATTTAACAATTATATAACTAGGGCAAAAAGTGGTGGTTCACTTTTTTGCCACAAGTTATGTGAAACATAGAGTGTCAATTCTTCAAGTAGAGTATCGAATAAAGAATAAGATCCTAATTTATTGCCTGCTGCTGTTTAAGGAGAAACGTTATATTTTTCAGTCCAAGATTCTTGTTGTTTATTTAGTTTCCTATGTGAAGGTATTTGAGTACTATTAAAGTTATTAATGTTCAGATACCGACATACTTAACAGAGCTTATTACACTGTAAACATATAACCTTACAGAGATGAGATCATGACATCTATAGATCAAAGAAAAGCCTTGCAAGTATGTGAAGACATTCTATTGAATAAAAAAGCTAGTAATATACAGGTACGCATCTTACCATGTGAAAACATAATCATTGACAGGTTGCTTGAGCGAAAATTTGAGTTACAACATGCTTATAATGAATTGTATTCAAAACTGGATAAATATCATCAAGCTCTCAGAAATTTTTTAGAATTATTAGTAGAAATTACTTCTATGCATAATCCAGAGGAAGCAAAGCGATCTAGAGATGCTGGAAAGCAGCTGAACGAAGTTAATTGGCAAATTTATAGTAAAGCTACTGAATTAGCTGAGCTGCTTAAGAAACGGTCGGAGTTAATAAATACTTCTGGTTTTACAACGGATACCCATTATCACATTTGTAATGTAATTTGTGATGCATCATCGGGTAATCCATATTTTACTTCGTATTTGCAGGATAAACTAAAGCAACTTCAAGGTCGGTTTGATCTCAAATATTGGCCCCGATTAGATGAAGTGATACAAGTTATTGCTGAAGATGCAAGAATAGCAGTACCTGCTGCTATAGATTCTATTACTGATGCCGCAACACTGGGGGAAAGAGCTTCCTTGGTAGATTATTTTAGAGCTTTATTTGAGGCTATCGAATGTAATCGCCAGCGAGAATATGGTTTCTTACCTAATGACTTTAAGTTAACAGATAGTACTATTGCTACCTTAGCTAATTGCGCTTTAGCTCGAGAACCAGAAGAAATGATTGATGGACTATATGTGAAAAATTTTAGAAGTCGTGAACGTAAGCGTATAGGTAGCGACTCTTAGTTTTGAAATATATGGACAAGTCTGAAGTTGTCCACAAAGTCAATAAACACATATAAATCTGTCTATCGTAGTAGAAAAGTGTAATTTCGTATTTTTATCTAAAGCTATTAGATTTATTGTGATTTACTTATTTTCCAATATGGTTAGAAGAGCTTCGATGAAATCAGTGGGGCTTCATATCCTTCAAGCGTTTCGGAAGCCATTGAACATCATGATACGGATGGTCCAGTACTTCGAAAGGAAATAGTTGTATGGCAGACTTTAAGAAACATGTTCCCTAATGTTAAGTTGAAGTTTGCAGATCATGGAGCAAGACATCCAGCTCCAGAAAAGCAAATTATTAATCAGTATACAAATGGAAAAATTATCTACACTATAGATAAAAATTATTGTGTCTTAAGAGACTATCTATTTTCTAGAGATGGTGGAAGTCATGGGCATAGAAAGCAACTAACAATCAGATTAATTAATTCTATCTATTATGAAGATGCGAGCTTTAGTTGGTACGATTTCCGCAAAAACCATCTTCTATACTTTATCTGGCAAGTTTTTATCAGGAAGGCAGCGGCAGGCGGTAGTGCAACGGTTGCGAGTGAAGCTGAGGCAGATTATTTGCGGCGAGATGGCAACAAGGATTGAAGATGTTAGACATTGAAGATTTACGTTTTCATGATTTAAGGCATGAAGGAGCGACCAGACTAGCAGAAAATGGTTTGACAATCTCTCAGCTACAACAACAGTTACATGAGAGTTGGTCAAGTCTAGAACGTTATGTGCAAATCAGACGTAGAAATTCGATTGGACTTTAAAAAAGCAATTCAGAATGCTGAAATAGCAATATCTAGCCTAAAATAAAAGAAACACGCATGTTAATTATTAGTTAGTGCAACCTTTCCTACTCCTTAGCGGAAATTTAACGTTGTTTAAATTCCAAACTAAAGCTTAATGTGCTGTATTTTTGAAGTGAATTTGCAAGCTGATTAACACTTATTTTTCTAATATTGCCTGATAATAGGCACAGCTTGTACTTCTATATGATTATTTTTAAGTTTATATTTCAAAACATCTATTGGTATTGGTGTAGATTCAAACAGCTAAGCTTTACATAAGATTTAGCCAAGTTATAATTGCTAACTGTTAGAACAAATATTAAGTTGTGGTAGGGACCCGTAGGGTAAACATGTATGGTTCTGAGAAAGAAACTCGTCAGGGCTTGATCGACCAGCAACTCGCGTTGTCTGGCTGGAACGTCAAAGACCCGACTCAGGTTATCGAAGAATTCGATATCCTTACTACGTTAATAGAGAACGTCGATGAATCACGTACTCCATATTTGGGGCATCAGTTCAGCGATTACGTTTTACTAGGCAAAGACGGCAAACCATTGGCTGTGATTGAGGCCAAAAAAACCCTCCGAGATGCCTCGCTTGGTCGCGAGCAAGCCAAACAGTACTGTTACAACATTCAGAAGCAACTAGGTAGCGAACTTCCATTCTGCTTCTACACCAACGGACTTGAAACTTTTTTCTGGGATCTGGAAAATGCACCACCACGCAAGGTTGTTGGTTTTCCCACGCGCGATGATATGGAACGCCTTGCCTACATCCGCCGCAATCGGAAGTCACTGACGAAAGAGTTGATCAATACTTCGATTGCGGGGCGTAATTATCAGATTCGTGCGATTCGTTCAGTGCTTGAAGGCATTGAGCAGAAAAAACGCAACTTCCTGCTGGTGATGGCCACTGGTACCGGTAAAACGCGCACCTGCATTGCCATGGTCGATGCGCTTATGCGTGCAGGCCATGCCGAGAAGGTACTGTTCCTAGTTGACCGCATTGCCCTGCGCGAGCAGGCCTTGGCCGCATTCAAGGAACACCTGCCCAACGAGCCTCGCTGGCCCAATGTGGGTGAAAAGCTCATTGCTAAGGATCGCCGTATCTATGTAGCGACCTACCCAACGATGCTGAACATCATCCGCGATGAAGTCCAGTATTTGTCACCTTACTTCTTCGACTTTATCGTCGTGGACGAAAGCCATCGGTCTATCTACAACACCTATGGCGAAATCCTCGACTACTTTAAAACCATCACTCTTGGTCTGACGGCCACGCCGACCAACATCATTGATCACAACACCTTCCAACTCTTCCACTGCGAAGACGGTTTGCCTACCTTCGCCTATACTTTCGAAGAGGCTGTCAATCACGTGCCACCTTATCTATGTAGCTTCCAGGTCATGAAAATCCAGACTCGGTTCCAAATGGAAGGTATCAGTAAGCGCACCATTTCACTGGAAGACCAGAAAAAGCTTATCCTGCAGGGCAAGGACATCGAAGAAATCAACTTCGAAGGCACCCAGCTTGAAAAGCAGGTCATCAACAAGGGGACCAATACACTGATCGTCAGGGAGTTCATGGAAGAGAGCATCAAGGACGACAACGGTGTGCTGCCTGGCAAGACGATCTTCTTCTGTTCCTCCAAGGCTCATGCTTGCCGCATCGAGGAGATCTTCGACAAGCTTTATCCGCAATACCATGGTGAACTCGCTAAGGTGCTGGTCTCGGACGACCCCCGCGTCTACGGCAAGGGTGGCCTACTTGATCAGTTCACCAACAACGATATGCCACGTATTGCCATCAGCGTAGATATGCTCGATACTGGCATCGATGTGCGAGAAATCGTCAATCTGGTTTTTGCCAAACCGGTGTATTCTTACACTAAGTTCTGGCAGATGATTGGTCGCGGCACCCGCCTGCTGGAAGTCAGCAAGACCAAGCCTTGGTGTACCGGAAAAGACGTTTTCCTGATTCTCGATTGCTGGGACAACTTCGAATACTTTAAGCTGCAACCTAAGGGTAAAGAGCTCAAACCCCAGCTACCGCTACCTGTGCGCTTGGTGGGCCTGCGCCTCGACAAGATCGACAAGGCGATTGCCAAAAACCAAATCGACATCACTGAGCGCGAGGTGGTCAAATTGCGCCAGCAGATCGCGACATTGCCCAAAGACTCCGTGGTGATCAAGGACGCTGCTGTCGCATTGACAGGGTTGGACGAAGATAACTTCTGGATCAACCTCACGCCCCAGAAACTGGAATTTCTGCGCGCTGAAATCAAGCCGTTGTTTCGTACTGTCTCGGAAGCAGACTTCAAAGCTATGCGTTTCGAACGCGATGTACTCGAATACTCGTTGGCCGTACTCAATGAAGACGGAGAACAGGCCAACACGCTCAAAGAGGAGATCATCGAACAGATCGGCGAATTGCCGCTTTCGGTCAGTTTCGTCAAGCAAGAAGAAGCCTTGATCCGCGCTACACAGACTAGCTATTACTGGGCTACGGCCGACGAAAATACTTTCGATGAATTGGTGGTCAAGCTCGGCCCGCTGATGAAATTTCGTGAGCAGATGGTCAGCCTGGGGCCAGTGCATCTGGATCTCACCGACATACTGCACAACAAGGAATGGGTCGAGTTCGGCCCCCAGCACGAAGCCGTGAGCATCAGTCGTTACCAGGAAATGGTTGAAGCCCTGATTACTGAACTTACTGAGCACAACCCAGTACTGCAGAAGATCAAGAGCGGTGAAACGGTGAGTGCAGACGAGGCTCACCAACTGGCTGAACTGCTGTATGATGAACATCCGCACATCACTGAAGACCTGCTGCGCCAAATCTACAAGAATCGCAAGGCACGCTTTATCCAGCTCATCCGCCACATCCTCGGCATCGAAGCCCTACAGAGCTTCCCCGACGAAGTCAGCGCTGCGTTCGACCAGTTCATTCGGGCCCACACCGCCTTGTCCAGCCGCCAGATGGAGTTCCTCAACCTTTTGAAGAACTTCATCATCGAGCGCGAGAAAATAGAGAAAAGAGATCTGATCAATACCCCCTTCACGGTCATCCACCCGCAAGGCATCCGTGGCGTGTTCAGCCCGACAGAAATTAACGAAATCCTGCTGCTGACCGAACGGTTGGCCGCTTAAAGAACAGGGCATCCCATGCTACAGAACAACCCCGAACTCAAAAGCAAGATCGACCAACTCTGGAACAAGTTCTGGAGCGGCGGTATTAGTAACCCGCTCACTGCTATCGAGCAGATCACCTATTTACTGTTCATGAAGCGGCTGGACGAACTGGATCAGAAGAGACAGGCTGATGCCGAGTGGACCGGCGAGAAATACACCTCCAAATTTGAAGGCGCCTGGATTCCACCCGAGGAGCGCAACTGGCCTGTGGCGGAACAGCGTCCTATCGACAAACGCACGCTGCGCTGGAGTGAATTCAAACGCATGCAGGCCGAAGAGATGCTGCAACATGTGCAGGGCAAGGTATTCCTCTTCCTGAAAGACCTGAATGGTGCCGAATCTAATTTCACCCACCACATGAAAAATGCCGTGTTCATCATTCCCAAGCCAGCTCTGCTGGTGGAAGCGGTGAAGACCATTGACGAAATCTTCGAAGTTATGGAGAAAGATTCACGGGAGAATGGTCAGGCCTTTCAGGACATCCAGGGCGATGTCTATGAAATGTTGCTGGCCGAAATCGCTACCTCTGGCAAGAATGGCCAGTTCCGTACTCCGCGCCACATTATCAAACTGATGACCGAACTGGTGCAGCCCCAACTGGGTCACAAGATCGCCGATCCGGCGTGCGGTACCGGTGGCTTCCTGCTGGGTACCTACCAGTACATCGTCACAGAGTTGGCCATCAAGGCACGTACCAATAACCTTGCGCCCGATGAAGATGGCTTTGTCCGCACCTCGGTCACTGCTGCACTGACCGAAAAGGCTCAGGCTATCCTGCAGGAAAGCCTGTACGGCTACGACATAGACGCCACCATGGTGCGCTTGGGTCTGATGAACTTGATGATGCACGGGATTGACGAGCCGCGCATCGACTATCAGGACACCCTGAGCAAGGGCTACAACGAAGAAGCCAAATACGACATCGTGTTGGCCAATCCACCCTTTACAGGCAGCATCGACAAGGGTGACATTAATGAGAACCTGCAGCTCTCTACCACCAAGACCGAATTGCTGTTTGTCGAGAATATTTACCGCCTGCTCAAGAAGGGTGGAACCGCCTGCGTGATCGTGCCGCAGGGCGTGCTGTTCGGCTCTGGCGGGGCATTCAGGACGTTGCGTCAGCTGCTGGTGGAGCGCTGCGACCTCAAGGCCGTCATCACCCTGCCTAGCGGGGTGTTCAAACCCTATGCTGGGGTCAGCACTGCCATTTTGCTGTTCACCAAGGTCTGGGGGACAAAGGACAAGGTCGCCAAGCCTGCCACTGAGCACGTCTGGTTCTACGAGATGGTCGCTGATGGCTACTCGCTAGACGATAAGCGCACCAAGCTGGAAGGTTTCGGGGATCTGCAAGACATCATTACCAAATTCCATGCCCGTGATGAGGCGGCCGACATCGATCGTACGGCTAAGTGCTTTATGGTGCCACGCACCGATATTGAGGCTGAAAATTATGATTTCTCTCTATCGCGGTACAAGGAAGATGTGTTCGAAGAAGTGCAGTACGAGACGCCAGGCGTGATTCTTGATCGGCTGATTCAAGTGGAAGTGGGGGATGTAGATCGAGCGGAACTGGCCAAGGTGCAAAGCGGAATTGTGCGCGAGTTGCTGGAGTTGAAAGGGGTGGTGGGATGAGAATCGTTACACTCGGTGAGGTATGCAAGGTTGTCTCCGGCTCAACTCCAAAGAGAGAGAGGGCCGAATACTGGGGAGGGACTATTCCTTGGGTTACCCCAAAGGAAATCAATCGTTTGACCTCACCGTATTTGTGGGGCTCTGAGGAAAATATCACGGAAGAAGGATTTAATTCTTGTTCGACATCCATGCTCCCTGTAGGTTCTATATTGCTGAGCTCAAGAGCACCAATCGGACTTCTCGCGATTAACAAAATCCCCGTTTGTACAAATCAAGGATTCAAGAGCCTTGTTCCAAGCAATGAGGTAAATGCCGAATACCTCTATTATGTTCTCAAGGCCAATGTAAAAGCTCTTCAAGCCCGCGGCAACGGCGCAACATTCAAGGAGTTAGCCAAACCGGCTGTTGAGAATTTCGAAATCCCGCTTCCACCCATCGATGACCAACTCCGCATTGCCCATCTGCTCGCCAAAGTGGAAGGGTTGATTGCCCAGCGTAAACAAAACCTGCAACACCTCGACGATCTGCTCAATAGCGTGTTTTTGGAGATGTTTGGCGATCCGGTGCGGAATGAGAAAGGTTGGGACAAGCCCGCCTTGACGGCTTTCGGCAAGATTTCCACGGGTAATACACCGCTCAGAAGTGAATCAGCAAATTACGATGGTGATTTCATTGAGTGGATCAAGACGGACAACATTAAAGGCGATGTCGTTTGCGTCACAACTTCTACCGAGTATCTTTCCGAGATTGGGGCGAGAAAGGCAAGAACAGTAACGAGCGGTGCACTGCTTGTGGCCTGTATCGCCGGCAGCGTCGAATCAATCGGGCGCGCTGCATTAACGGATAGAACAGTGTCCTTCAATCAGCAGATCAATGCGATCCAGCCTGGAATTGATGTTAACCCTTTGTACTTATATGGTCTGTTTAAGTTATCTCGGGGCTATATACAGAGTCACGCTACGAAGGGGATGAAGAAGATTCTGACAAAGGGTGATTTTGAGAAAATCACGATGATCAAACCACCCTTCGAAATTCAAAATCGATTCGCGGTCATTGTTGAAAAAGTCGAAGGTATTAAGTCCAGATACAAACAAAGCCTCGCCGATCTGGAAACCCTCTACGGTGCACTAAGCCAGCGAGCTTTCAAAGGCCAGCTGGATCTGTCGCGCGTATCTCTGCCTGAACCACCAGCCCAACATATCGCCCCCGTTTCCATTGGAGATCAAGCCACGGCGCCCGAGCCTGTTGCGCAGGCTTCGCCTGTGATCGACTTGCCCGCCAGCGACAAGCTTTCGGCGGCACTGGAGAATGCTGAGGCGCGTAAAGCATTGATCGCAGAATGGTTGGAAGCCTATCGCCAACAACTGGGGGGTGCACCATTTTCGGCGCAAGATTTTATGGTGGCGGCGAGTGATCGACTTACAGAATGGCTGCAGACTGTGGTGGAAGACGAAGCTGTCACTGATGAGCAGAGGAACCGCTTAGCCGAGTTCTACCCGAGCAATGATGTTGGGCTTGATGTAAACGACTATGAACACATCAAAAAATGGATATTCGAGGCGCTGGTCGCCAACCGCCTTACTCAGTCAAGAAATATTACTGGTTACGATGAGCAAAGTGGCGAGCCCATCTTCGGAAACTTGATTGAGCTAAAGGCCAGCCAGACATGAAGCTGCTGCGACTCAAGATCACCGACCCGGACGGTTTTCGCAGCCTGCCTTGTGGCTTTGAGCATCACTTCCGCACCGAGTGGAGCCTGCAGGAAGAACTGGCTCAGCCCGAAGGTTTTGCACCCTTCGTTTGCGCTGGCCCCAACGGCAGCGGTAAGTCTAACCTGCTCGAAGTGTTGGCAGCGATTTTCTTTCAGCTGGAGGTGCAGCGCGTACGCCGTAATTTTTTGCCCGACATCTTTCAGTACGATCCTGATGATAATCCCGACGGCATACAAGAGCACGAAGGCTATCCTAACTCCTATGAACTGGAATACCTGATCAAGTTGCCGAAGGAACATCGTTCTTCCCATAGTCCAGAGTTCGCTCACGTGGTCGTGATCAAGGAGAGGAACAAGTCACCGTGGCTGCGCTGGGAGAACAACGAAGCATTCTCAGTCGAGGGTTTTACTTTAAGCACATTGACTGATGAAGAGCGTGACCTGTTGTTGCCGCAGTACGTGCTGGGTTACTCCTCCGGCGAGAACGAGATTCTCAGCCTGCCGTTTTTCAAGATGCGTTTTATCCAATTTGATGAGTACTGGAATGCTCTGGCCCGACAGCTTCCTTATTCCGGCCGGCCTGAAACGCGGTTGGCCTATCTGGATAGTGGCTTCAGCCAAGCTATTCTATTGTGCAATCTTCTGCTTCAGGATGAAGCCACTCTCCAGCCCTTCCGCGAGGATGTGGGCATAGAGGCGCTGCGCGAGTTCCGCATTGTCTTGCGCCGCAGCATACCGGTCACAAGCCAGCAAATTGCTGCCTTTACTTCGGGTGAGTACACCTTACCTACTGAAACGCAGGATGGTCGTTTTACAGATACCAATGTGGTCTATCTTGATCCGGAGACCGGAGATTACCGACTCAATCTGCTTCAAGGACTAGAGGCCAATGGCGATGAGCGTACTGAACGTACGGCGATTGTCGAAAAGCTCAAGCGCTGTGCCACGTTACATTTCTACGATGAGGCGTCCGACACGTTGATTCTGGATTACTGGATCAATGAAGCGACCAAGCAAGCCTTTCGCACTAATTTCGATGATCCCGCAGGCCCTGCACTCGCTTTGTTCCAGACCTTACAGGTTCTGCTGACCCTAAACCTGTACAGCACCAGTGACGCTGTCAAAGTTGATCTTTATCGTTCTACTAGCCACTATGTCAGTGAAACAGTGCCGACGCTGGCTTCTGACCAGCGTATCATGCGCTTCAAGAATTTCTACTTCACAAAGCAGGGCGTAAAGAAGCCGATGCTGGTCAAAGAGTTGTCGGATGGCGAGTACCAGATGCTGCATAGCCTAGGGTTATGCCTGCTGTTTCGGAATACCAATAGTTTATTCCTGCTGGATGAGCCGGAAACCCACTTCAACCCACATTGGCGCGCCAGCTTCATCAGCCGGCTGCGCCAGTGCCTGCCTAATATGGAGGATAGGGGACAAGAAATGCTGGTTACTACACACACGCCTTTCCTGATCTCAGATAGCAAACCGGAGAAGGTGTTGGTGTTCGCCAAGGATAAGGCTAGCGGCAAGGTCAGCATCAGCAAGCCGAGCTACAATACGCTTGGTGCCTCGATCAACAAGATTACCATGAACACCTTTGACAAGCGGGAAACCATTGGTGGTTACGCGCAGGCCTTGTTGGAGGTGTTGCGTGCCCGCTTTGAACAGGGCGGTGAAGACAGGGAGTCGTTGATCACTGAAATTCACCAGCAACTTGGTGATTCGGTGGAGAAGATGCTGCTGATCAAGGCCATTTTCGATAGCGATCAGTCAGGCCCTAAGGAGCAGGACTGATGCTGTTCCCGTATATCTACGTGCCACACCAGATGGAGAAGATGCATGCGTTCATCGACTTCATCTTTCATGAGGTCTGGTGTAAAGCGCCGACAGGTGTAGATTACAGTCTGGATTTATTCGTTGCGAATCCTGAACTGCATGAAGTGATGACTGCATTTCACTATGACGACAGCAATGGTGCAGAATTTTTTTCTGGTCATGTGGAGCGTATTTACGGTTTTTTCTCGGTTCTATCTGAGTCGCAGATCAGCCAGTTTCAGCAGTGGTATCAATGTAATAATGACATTGAGAAAGTGTGCGCCAATGATCCAGCAACACAACTCGCCCGTTACAGTGACATAGCTGCCAATCATAAGGACCTTGCCGCTCAACTCAGCACATTCTTCAAGGGCCTTTATTCGCAATCACTTCTGAACCTTATCGCGTTGCGCGATAAGATCGGTGACATCGACGACCACTATAAAAAGTTCGTGCAGACCAATAAGTCTGGGAAATGTCCTTTTTGTGGGATCGATGATATTCTGGGCGAGTACCATAGCAAGCGCGAAGCCTATGACCACTACTTACCTAAAGCGCTGTATCCTTTTAATTCTATTAACTTTCGCAACCTTGTTCCTGCCTGTCACCACTGCAACAGTAGCTACAAAACCAGCAAAGATCCCGCTTATACACCCAAAGACCCGACTAGAGCAGTTCAACGTCGTGCCGTTTTCTACCCTTACAAACCGGCAGCACAGTCCATCGAACTACAGATCACTTTGCAACATTCAGACATTGCCACGCTGACCTCAACTAATATCACCCTACACTTTGGCCCCGCTGCTGTTGCCGAAGAAATCGAAACGTGGAAGGATGTTTATGGCATTGAAGAACGCTACAAAGCCAAGCTCTGCACAGAAAGCGATGGCAAGGCCTGGTTGACTCAGGTATTGGATGAGTGGAAAGAGTTAGGTCGAGATCCTCAAGATTTTCTGGAAACATTGACGTTCAATACGAAAAAGCGTCCCTTCACTGACTGTAACTTTCTCAAAAAACCTTTTCTCGATGCTTGTCAGCAGATTGGTTTTTTTTGATTATTTTTAGGGAATACTACTATGCAACAAAGATTTGAATAATAAACTGGACCTCTACACCTAGGAAAGTGTAGAGAAATACATGAACTGTATCTTGTTCCTTTACGGATTTCTTGGTAAAGAGTGAGAGGAGTGCATCTCGTTACAACACTGGCCAGAATCTAGGTCGATCCGGAACCCGTGGTTAGCCTACTTGATTTGCACGGTACAGTTATGGCGCAGCCTATGAACTTTCAGAAGGCACCTTCATAAGACAGTTGCCAACCTCTGCTACGTAACCCTCAGCGCTTCTTGCGGCGCGTCTTGGTCTTCTTCTTGCTAGCCTTCTTG
>Ga0308158_10003012_pt1 | contig 15228 bp, 18 predicted proteins | sample PhyBR2_FD_201038 | JGI IMG/M metagenome (GOLD analysis project Ga0308158, IMG submission 201038) | Phyllosphere microbial communities from UC Gill Tract Community Farm, Albany, California, United States - DLSLB.R2 | ecosystem: Host-associated > Plants > Phyllosphere > Unclassified | place: USA... | reverse complement strand
GCGCATCAAGGGCAGCAACAGAGGCACGAACACCCTCCAGCACTGCCCCGAAACCGCCGTTGATTCCCATACCCACATCATCGAACGACCCACTGACATTCAGACCGGGGGGATCGTTGGGCGCCCGGCCCACGCAGAACCAACGGCGCCGAAGCCCAAATAGCCGCGTGCCGCCGTCGTACGCATTTCCGCTGCGCAGGTTCCTTTCCACACCCCAAATACCAGGCGCGAAAGGCAACCTGCGGGTCGTTAGTAACTATCGGCGAAGAAAGCCTTGGAACCTACCCAAAAAGCAGCTGCGCCACCGTGAAAATCGCCAGCCCGGCGAGGGAACCCACCACGGTGCCGTTGATGCGGATGAACTGGAGGTCCTTGCCCACCTGGAGCTCGATCTTCTGCGACGTCTCCTCGGCATCCCAGCGCGCCACGGTATCCGTGATGACTCCGGCGATGTCCGAGCGGTAGGTCCGCACCAGGTAGCCCGCAGCGTCGCCGATCCAGGCGTTGACCTTGCCGGCCAGTTCGGGGTCCTGTACCAGCCGGGACCCGAAATCGCGGACCGCCGCCTTGAACTTGATGGTGAGTTCGCTGTGCGGATCGTCCACGGCGCCCAGCAGTGCGTTCTTGACGGTGCCCCAGGTCCGGGATGCCAGTTCGCGGACCTCCGGATCGCCCAGCACCTGCGCCTTGATGTCTTCTGCGCGGGCAATCATGGTGGGATCGTGCTGCAGGTCCTGGGCGAGGTCGTTGAGGTACTTGTCGATCGACTGGCGAACCTGGTGGCGGGGGTCGGCCTGGACCGCCCGCACGAACTTGAGGATCTCGAGGTACACCTTGTCACCCACCAGCCCGTCCACGAACTGCGGAACCCAGGTGGGGGAGCGGTCGGACACCAGCCGTGTCACGGTCTCATGGTTGTCATCCACCCAGTCCGCCGCGCGGTCCACCAGCAGGTCCACCAGGGTGTGGTGGTGCCCGTCGTGGAAGATCCGCTCGGCGAGCCGGCCAACGGGAGGTCCCCACGGCGGGGTGAGCAGGTGCTTGCGGACCATGCCCTCAATGACGGCCTGGACGTCGTCGTCATTCAAGACCTTGAACGCGCCCCGGATCACTGCGGCACCTTCCTTGGCCACCCGGTCAGCGCCGCCGGGCGCGGAGAGCCACTCACCGGCCCGCCGGGCGATGTTAACGCTGGCCAGCTTGTCCTGGACTACCTGTTCGGAGAGGAAGTTGGTTTCCACAAACTCGCCCAGGGACGCACCGATCTGGTCCTTCCGGCGGGGAATGATCGCGGTGTGGGGGATCCTGATGCCCATTGGATACTTGAACAGCGCCGTCACGGCGAACCAGTCGGCCAGCGCACCCACCATGCCACCCTCGGCGGCAGCGCGCACATACTGCAGCCCCGGATAGTCCTTCTGCAGCGCGAACGCGAAGACAAAAATCACGGCCATGGCAATCAGGAGGCTCAGCGCCAGCAGCTTCATCTTCCGCAGCGCTGCCGCTTTTTCGGCATCCCCGGCGCCAGGCTGGCGGCTCACGACGGCGGGCGGCGCCCCAGTGCCGGGCCCCGCGTGCTGCGCTGCTTCGGCGAGTGGTTCCTGCGTGGTTGGCCCAGTAGTTGCCTCAGAGTTCACCTGCATGTGCCAAGCCTAGCCCCGAAGGCCGGGGCGGGTCGGCTACCGTGTGAGCATGACAACTGACGAGTCACTGCAGCAGCGCCCGTTGGTCTTTGCCCACCGCGGTTCCAGCGGCGCCTACGCCGAACACACCCGCGCCGCCTACCTGCAGGCCCTTGCCGATGGGGCGGACGGGGTGGAATGTGATGTCCACCTGACGCGGGACCAGCACGTGGTCCTGCTTCACGACGCCAACCTGGACCGCACCTCGGACGGGACCGGGCCGGTGGCCGAACGGACGCTGGAGGAACTGCGGCAGCTGGATTTCTCGTCCTGGAAAGGCGTCCGCATTCCCGAAACCTACGGAGCGCGGTCCGAACAGCTCCTCACCCTTCCCGAGCTGCTGGACATCCTCCGCGGAGCGGGCCGTCCCGTGAAACTGGCCATCGAGCTCAAGCATCCCAGCCCGTACCAGCTCAAACTGGAGGACCGGGTGCTTGAGCTGCTCCGCAGCGAAGGCTGGGATCCGCAAAGCTCCACGGTGGATAACATCGCCGTGACGTTCATGAGCTTCAGCCCGGATTCTGTCCGCCACCTGCTCAATTCCGTACCGCCGCAGTACATCTGCCAGCTGGTGGACGATCTCACCATCCACGAGATCCGCGGCGGCCTGGGCGTAGGCCCGATTACCGGTGGTGCCATTGCCAACCTGATGAAAGCCACGCAGCTGGAGGGCGAACGGATCCTGGACGACCGCGAAGTGGGCATGGCAGGCCCCGGAATCGATTACGTCCGCGAGCGTCCGGAGACGGTCCGCCGCTGGATGGACTCCGGCCGCCGCTTCAGGGTATGGACGGTGGATTCACCGGAGGATGTGGCGCTCTGCCTGGATATGGGAATCCAGGAAATCACCACCAACGTACCGGCCCGGGTCCTGGACCAGCTCCGCGTCTCCTCACCGCAGGGAAAGTAGCGGCGGACGTGAGCGCCGGGGGTACCCCTCTCCCAGGTCGATGGTGGGCGGGAAAGCTCGACGTCGAAGGCCTCGCCCTGCAATCCGTGGGAGCCGCCGCTGAAGCGTTGAATCTGTACTGCGGGACGCCTGGCCGGTTCAGTACCACCCCCGCCCTGGCGGCCGCTTCCTTCGACTCTTTCGGACACCTCCGGATGGCCGGGCGTAAACCCCAGGGTTTTGCGCCCCTGTCCGGTTTTTGGCGCACCCAAGACGGGTGGATCCGGCTCCACGCCAACTACCCGCACCACGAGCAGCGGCTGCTGGAGGCGCTCGGTGCGACTTCCGCGGAAGGGGCCGCCCAGCGGCTTGGATCCATGGCAGCGCTGGAGGCTGAGGCCGCGATCCAGGCCCACGGCGGGATCGCCGCAGCCGTGCGGACCCGCGCCCAATGGCTGGCTTCCGATATGGGACGCGCGGCGGGTTCGGGCCCTTGGATTGCCGTGGAGCACGCCGACGGGGCAGCTTCCGGCCTCGAACTGCAGGAACTGGCGGCAACGGCCACTGCCCCCGGCCAGGACGGCAGGCCGGATGGCCTGCCCCTCAAGGGCGTGCGGGTACTGGACCTGACCCGGGTCATCGCAGGGCCGGTGGCCACCCGGCTGCTGGCTGCACTCGGAGCGGACGTCCTGCGGATCGACCCGCCGGCCTTCCCCGAAATCCAGGCCCAGTTCGTGGACACCGCCTTCGGCAAGCGCAGCGTGGAAGCGGATCTCACGGAGCCGGAAAACCAGCAGCGGCTCAGGCAACTGCTGGCCGGCGCCGACCTGGTGGTCACCGGCTACCGGAGCGGTGCCCTGGACCGGTTTGGGCTCAGCCCCCGCGAACTGTTGGAAACGCACCCCCGGCTGGTGCTGGTCACCCTCAACGGCTGGGGAAGCGCCGGGCCCTGGAGCGGCCTGCGCGGCTTCGACAGCATCGTCCAGGCGGCCAGCGGGATAGCGCACCTTTACGGCACGGAGAACGACGACGGCGGATGGCGCCCGGGTGCCCTTCCGGTCCAGGCCCTGGACCATGCCACAGGGTACGGAGTGGCTGCCGCGGCCGTCCGCCTCCTCGAACGGCGGCGGGAGACAGGGGACGGTGCCGCGGCCCGTCTGTCGCTGGCCCGGACCGCTGAGGAGCTTTTCGCCCTGTCCAACAGCGTGCCCAATGACGTGCCAGGGAATACAGGCAGCCCGGCCCAGCTGCCGGCGCCGGACTACAGGCTCGTGGCCAGCAGCTACGGAGAGCTCCGCTACGTTGGGCCGCCTCTGCTCGACTCGGGGCTGCCGCTGGACTACCTGTCACCGCCGCCCCCGTACGGAAGCTCCGCACCAGCCTGGAACTGAAGAGCCATGCAGCCAACGCCCGTGCGGGTTTCCGGGCTTTGTGCAGGCTGTGATTGAGTGGTTCCATGTCTTCTCCCTGGTCCGGCCCGGGCCGGCCCATTCCGGGCCTGTCCCTGAACAGCTTCCCCGTTCAAACCCTGTCCGCCGCCGCCATGGCAGCCCTCCTGGTGGCCAGCGCCGGCAAGCATTTCAGGGATCCCGCGTTCTACCGCGACGTTGTCCCCGGGTACCTCTGCCGCCGGGATCCGGAACCCGGAACGGACCAAGGGGACCAGGGCAGGCCCGCACATCCGCTGGCCGTCCTGTCCCGGGAGGAGTGGATCGCCGTCAGCGGGCTGCTGGAGCTGGCCGCCGCCGTCGGAATCCTGCTCCCGCCCACGCGGAAGCTGACAGCCACTGCCCTCGCGGCGATGTTCACCGCCTTCGTGGCCGGCCACGTCGACGCCCTGGTCCGGGCATACGGGCCCGCGGGCACACCCCTGCGGCGGAAAATCCACACCGCGCGGCTTCCCCTGCAGGCGCCCCTGATCCTGTGGGCCTGGAGCCTGCGGAAAAGCGCACTCCGCAAACGCGCACCCGGAAGCCGGCCGTGAAACTGCTGGCTTCGCCGGCGGTCAGGGTGGGCATCTCCATCAGTATCGCCACCGGCCTGTACGGGGTGTCGTTCGGGGCCCTCGCCGTGACGTCGGGACTCAACTTCTGGCAGACCATGGCCCTGAGCCTGCTCCTTTTCAGCGGCGGTTCGCAGTTTGCATTCATCGGCGTGGTGGCAGGTGGCGGCTCGGGCATCGCAGCCATGAGCGCGGCAACCCTCCTGGGAATGCGTAACGGCATCTACGGGATGCAGCTGAACGCACTGCTGCGGCCCACCGGTTGGCGCAAGTACGTCGGTGCGCAGCTGACCATTGACGAATCGACGGCCACCAGCACAGGCCAGGCAGACCCTGCCGAGCAGCGTCGGGGTTTTTGGGCGGCCGGGGTTGGCGTCTACGTGCTCTGGAATCTCTTCACGGCCGTGGGGGCGATTGCGGGCAGCAGCCTGGGCGACCCCAAACAGTGGGGGCTCGACGGTGCCGCAGTCGCTGCCTTCCTCGCGTTGCTCTGGCCCCGCCTCAAGGGCCGGGAACCGATCGCCATCGCCGTGGTCTGTGCCGTGGCCACCGTCATTGCCGTTCCATTCGTGCCACCGGGCGTACCCATCCTGGTGGCCGCCGTCGTGGCTGCTCTTGTGGGCTGGTTCAGCCACGGCCGCCGCGACGAAGGCCTGGAACCCGACGTCGAGCCATACGGCGGACACCACGCCGGCCGCCACCAGGACAACGGCAGCGTGCCCCCCGGCGTTGCGCGTAGGGAAGGCACGGATCCGGGGGCCGGGGCATGAGTTTGTGGATATGGCTGTTAACGGCGTGCGTGCTTGCCTACGCCTGGAAGCTGGTGGGCTATTTCGTTCCTGCCAGATTCCTCGAAGACCCCCGCACATCACGCGTTGCCGGGACCATGACCATCGGCCTGCTTGCATCCTTGACCGTGGTGAACGCTGTGGTGTCCGGCCAGGCGCTGGCGGCCGACGCCAGGCTGGGAGCACTGGCCGCTGCAGCCATCGCCCTGGTGCTGAGGGCGCCCTTCCTGGTGGTGGTCATCGCTGGAGCCGGCACCGCGGCTCTGCTGAGGCTCATGGGCTGGAGCTGAAGCAGCTCATCCGCACAGATTGGTGATCCACGTCACTTTGCTGGCGTGGCGCCGGTTGTACTATGAAATCGGCTTATGCAGTTGGCCATGGCATTGGCAATGGAACGGCAACCATGGAAAATCAGCTGCATCAGGCGGGAGGCTTGGCGGGCAGGCCCCGCCAAAAGAACGCCCGACGGCGTGCCGGCCTCCCGGCCAAACGCTTCTTCAAGCGCTTTCCCAGCCTTTCGGACGTACCGGAAGATGACTTGGAATTCCTTTCATCAAGGCTCCGCGAGGCACTCGACCTCGATCCGACGTCGTCCGTTCCAGCCCTCCAGGCCCTGGTACGCCAGGAACTCCGCAGGAGGCAAGAGGAAGGCAATGCCTGACGGGGCCACCATTCGACGTACCAAATATGGTGCACTGGAGGAGAGGCAGCCCACATCCAGGCGGCCACCAGAGGAGGAATCGAGATGGACGACCAGTCACGGCCTGTTGAGCCGCAGGACGGCCACGGAACCGAGGACGCCGAAAGGAACGCTTCAGAGGAACGGGCCGCTGGAGTGCCCACGGCAGAGCAGACCGGAAAACTGCGGCCTGCATATCTGGATCCCCGTGGCTCCGAATCAACCCGGGAATTGCGGGACACCGCCCGCCGGCGCCGTGACGCCGAGGAGAAACTCCAGCAGCACCTCATGGAGGCGAAACGCCATGTGCCCAATGAGTTCCATGAGCATCACGAACACGGGCCCACCGAACACGGGCACACCGAACACGGGCACACCGAGCACCTGGACGCCGGGCCGGTTCCGGAGGGTGGCCGCGGGCCCGAACACGGCGACGCCGAGTAACGCAGGACTGCCGGGAAGGGCCCAAGCGGGAAGGAACCCTGGGAGCGGAGGATGCTGGGACGGCAGCATCCTCACCGAGGGGAATCCTGACGGCCGGGCAGCAGTGACCGGCCGTCAGGGGTTCTGGTGGTGCGCCACCTGGACGCCGGCGCCCCTCCTGGCGCGCCCCACCTGGATGTCAGTAGCTAGGCGACTCCGTGCGCGGTGCCACCGGGGGAGACGGCCCTGCGGCACGTTTCTTCCACGCCCATCTCGTACCAGACCTGCGCGCCAAACTCGGGCTCGGGGGTGTCGAGATTCTGGTAGAGGGCGTCAAGGAGTTCGATGAGTTCCCCGTTTGCAAGCGTGGGCAGGATTTCCTCCGGCCCTCGCGGATCGCTGAGGTAGTGGAGAAGCTTTGAATGGGTCATCGCACTGCGTCCGTCGAACGGCGGAAGGGCACCAATGGCTTCATGGGGTCGCTCCAGCTGGAAGTACCGAGGCTGGCTGCCTAACCCCAAGCTAGAGTGTATTGCACCTGCCCGCTGCTAACAATGATCCAGTGCCAGGCAGCGGTGCCGGGATACACCATGGTGGAGCAGTCCTAATTCCCTTGCGCCCCGGGCTCCAGGGGGACCACGGCGGCGGCTCCTACCGCGGCCGGGACGGGTACCAGGATAGGCAGGGGCCGCGACGGACGGGAGGTGCGGATGGCGTCCTCAACCAAGGCAAGCGGGCGGCGCCACGCGTCAGAGCCCGGCTCCATGGTGTCCACCACGCCGATCAGCATGGCCAGCAGCCGGAACATGTCCGTCATCGAGATATCCGTACGCAGGCTCCCCTGGCCCTGGCCCCGGGCCAGCAGGACACTGATGGATTCCATGAGCGAGCCCGTGATTCCGGTGAGGAGTTCACGCCGTCCTGCCACAGCACACAGCAGGTTGGCGTCGTCGCTGGCAGCGGCCATCAGGGCTTCCATGACGCGCAGCAGCCCGGCGGCGGCGTCAATATCGGCAAGTGCTCCGTCCATTACCGGGTCCACGGTGAGCCGGAGCTGCCGGTTGAGCGCAGCGAGTACCAGTTCCTCCTTGTCCGCGAAGTTCCGGAAAAGGGTTGCGGGTCCAACGCCGGCAGTGGTGGCGATGGTCTGGAGCGGTACCTCCGGGCCGAACTCCCGGAAGCACTGGCGCGCCGCCGTGATGATCTTGTCCACGTTCCGCGCTGCGTCTGCACGGAGGGGCTTTCGGGCGACTGCGAGGCTCATGCCCAAAAGGGTAGCAACGGAGCCTCCGGCCACCATGGTTACTGCGGGGTAGGCGCTTATGTGACGGCGGCAGGCCCTTGTCCGGCCTGTGGCGGTGCCGGACAGCGTGGGAGACTGGGGGCATGTTGCTTGCATTTTCTGTTGCTCCCTCTGGCGTTCCCGCTGAAGGCTCCCGGCCCAACGATGCATCAGTGCACGACGCCGTTGCCGCCGCGGTGAAGATCGTCCGGGAGTCGGGCCTGCCCAACCATACGGATTCCATGTTCACCACCATCGAGGGTGAATGGGACGAGGTGTTTGACGTCGTTAAGCGCGCCACGGAGGCTGTGGGGCGGTACGGCAGCCGCGTTTCGCTGGTCATCAAAGCGGACATCAGGCCCGGATACACAGGTGAGCTGACGGCCAAAGTGGACCGCCTGGAAAACGCGCTGGCGCAGGAGCCCTAGGCCTGCCTGCCTAAGCCTGCCTGAAGGGGCAAAAGTATCTGGACCGCTGCAGGGCTGCGTGCCAAACTGTGGCCATGTTCGAGCACAAGCCCCGCCCGGAGTGGATTGCCGTTGAGGAGTTCCTGTCCGGCACCGTGGTGCACCCGGACGCGGCGGTCCAGCAGGCCATCCGAACTGCTGCTGAAGCGGGAATGCCGGCCATTGAAGTGGCGCCTAATGCGGGAAAGCTCCTGAAACTCCTGGTCCAGATCTCCGGCGCGCACCGGATTCTGGAGATCGGAACGCTTGCCGGCTACAGCACTATCTGGATGGGCCGCGGCCTTCCGCGCAGCGGCAAACTGGTTACCTGCGAATACCTGCCCCAGCACGCGGAGGTGGCGTGGGCCAACATTGACGCCGCCGGCCTGGGCGAGCGGGTGGAGATCCGCCTGGGCCCTGCCCTGGAAACGCTGGCGGCCCTCGAGGAAGAAGAGCGGGAACCATTCGACTTCATCTTCATTGACGCCGACAAACAGAACAACAGCCGCTACCTTGACTGGGCCGTCAGGCTCGGCAGGCCGGGAGCCGTGGTGGTCCTGGACAACACCATCTGGGAGGGGGCAGTCCTGGACCCGGCCATGGACCCCGTTAATGCGCAGGGGATCATTGATGCCCTCAAGCTTCTCGGAGACCATCCGCGGCTCGATGCCACCGTGATCCAGACGGTGGGATCGAAAGGCTGGGACGGTTTTGCGCTTGCCCGCATCCTTCCGGCGCAACAGTAAGTAAGCTGTGTAAATGCCCGGCGCCCCGCCGGACATCTCAAAGGGGGGATTTCTTGCCTGCGGAACATGTTCCTGTGCTCATGGGCTCCACCCGCGCAGACCTGTCCCCATGGGGCCCGCTGCTGGACTCGTTCGCCGCCGCAGCAGGCAACGTCCCTGCCATGCTGGCCCTGGCGGTCGAGGCCGGACAGGCGTGGCCCCGTCCAGGTGAGGGCCGGACAGTGGTTCTGTGGGAGCTGTTGGCTTCCGTGGCTGCCGCAGATGTGGCCGCGGCCCGTGTCCTGGAACCGCATCTGGACGCCGTCGCCATTCTCGCGCAGGCGGACCAGGCCTCCGGCAACCGTAGGACGGACGCGCCGCGCGCCGGCACCTGGGGTGTCTTTGCCGCAGAGGCGCCGGGAGCAAGGCTTGAGGCGCACCAGGCCGGGGACGGGATCGTCCTGGACGGGTCCAAGCCCTGGTGTTCCCTCGCAGGAAGTTTGGACAGGGCGGTCATCACGGCCCACACGGACGACGGCGGTAGGGCGGCTTTCGAAGTCGATCTCCGCCACCCCGGCGTGGCATGTGAGGAACCGGAATGGATCGCGCGCGGGCTCAGGGAGATACCCAGTGGAAAGGTGGACTTCCACCAGGTCCCGGCCACTCCCGTGGGCACGTCGGGCTGGTACCACAGCCGTCCGGGCTTCGCCTGGGGCGGAATGGGAGTGGCAGCCTGCTGGCTGGGAGGTGCCGTGGGCGTGGCCCGGGACTTCCGCAATGGCCTGCTGGCGGGGGCCGACTCGGGACGGGAGCCGGATCAGGTTGCCTTCGCCGCCCTCGGAGAGGTGGACCGGACCCTCACGGCGGCACTGCAGTACCTGGCGTGTACCGCAGCGCGAATAGACGATGGCAGCCTGGGCGGCGGGGCGGGCCCCAGTACCTGGAGCGAAGCCCAGCGTGTCCGCGGCACTGTTGCCGCCGCCGTCGAACGTGTCCTCCAACTGGTGGGCTCCAACCGGGGCCCCGGCCCTCTTGCCTTCGACGAACCGTACGCCAAGAGGATGGCTGACCTGGCCCTGTACGTCCGGCAGCATCACGGCGCAAGGGATGATGCCCAACTCGGCCGGCTCGCCTTCAAGGGGGACAGCCCTTGGTGACCTTCTCGCATACGGACCCGGGAACGGGCGAGGCCGCCTGGGCCCGCAGCGGCCTGGCGGTGGCCCCTGAACTGCCGCTCGCAGCCGCCGAACTGGCTGCCATGCGGTTCGTGGTCCTCGCAGCGCATCCGGACGACGAAACCCTGGGCGCCGGTGGGCTTATGGCGTCGCTGGTGGCGCTGGGAGCCAGGGTGGAAGTCCTGCTCTGCACGGCGGGGGAGGGGTCGCACCCGGACTCGCCCACCGCTGCCCCGGAGCAGCTCGCCGGGATCCGGCTTAAAGAGTTCGGCGCGGCCCTGGCCGCGCTGGGCCTGGAGGACTGCTCGACGTTCATCGGTTTGCCGGACCGCGGGCTTGCCGGCCATTCAGAAGCCATTACCCGGGCTGTCCGGGACGCTGTCCAACGCCTGCCCGGTGACCCGGACACGGTGGCCCTCGTGGCGCCGTACCGGGCCGACGGGCACGGGGACCATGAGGCCCTCGGCGCGGCAGCCGCGGACGTTGCACGCCAGGACGGTCACGCACTGCTGGAGTACCCCATCTGGTTTTGGCATTGGGCCACGCCCCGGGACCACGACTGGCGGCCGTGGTTCCGGTTCCACCTGGATGGGCCGGCCCGCGCCGCCAAGAAGCTGGCGATGTCAGAACACGCAACGCAGGTGCGGCCCTTGTCCCCGCTTCCCGGGGACGAAGTACTGCTCAGCCCGGAGTTCCTGGCGCACTTCTCGCGGAGCTATGAGGTCTTTGCCTGGACGCCTGCGCCGGAGGCATCCAAGCGCCCGTATTCCAGCGCTGATGCCGAATCGGTCTTTGACGGTGTCCATAACGGGGCCGCGGATCCGTGGAACTACTCGGGCAGTTGGTACGAGCAGCGGAAACGCGCACTGACACTTGCCGCCCTCCCGGAAAAATCCTACGAACGGGCCCTCGAGGTGGGCTGTTCCATCGGGACGTTGACGGCGGAACTGGCCCCGCGGTGCCGCAGCCTTTTGGCGGTGGACGCCAGCGGAACCGCAGTCCACCGGGCACGTCAGCTGCTGGATGGCTGGCCCGGAGTGGAGGTAGAGCAGCGCGTCCTGCCGGGATCGTGGCCCGGTGGCACCTTTGACCTGGTGGTGGTTTCCGAAGTGGGGTACTACCTCTCCAAGGAGGAGCTGTCGCAGCTGTGGGACCGGGTGGAAGCGTCCCTGGCACCCGGCGGGACCCTGCTGTTGTGCCATTGGCGGCATCCCATCACCGGCTGGGAACTCGACGGCGATACCGTGCACGCGCTGGGCCGGCAACGGCTGGGCTGGCGGACGGCCGGGATCTACCAGGAACGCGACTTTGTACTGGAAGTCCTCGCAGCCCCGGGCCGCGGGTCGGCGGGGTGACAGAAGTGGCATTCAATGGGGACGAAGTAACGTTTGCGCCGGCCGGTTCTGCTGGTGGTGCCGTTGCCATTGGGCAGGTGGCGGTAGTCATTCCCGCCCACAACGAGGAACAGCACCTGGAACGCGCACTCACGGCGGTCAGTGCCGCGGTGGACAGGGCCTCGCTTCACGTTCCCGGGATGAAAGTGCAGGTGGTGGTTGTCCTGGACAGCTGCACTGACCGGACCCCGTCCATAGCCCGAGGATTTGCTGCCGGGAACCCGGCGTGGGCGGTGCTGCCGGTCGAATTCCGGAGTGTGGGCAAGAGCCGCCAAGCGGGTGTTGGCGCTGCCCTGGCCAAGGCAGGCAACGACCTGCGGGCGCCAGGTCCTATGGAGTCCGTATGGGTGGCCAACAGTGACGCCGATTCCTGCGTCCCCGAGGACTGGCTGGTGCGGCAACTGGACCTGGCGGCAAAGGGCGCCGACGTTGTCCTTGGCACCGTGCAGCCCGACGCCCACGGCATGCACCAGCAGCTTCTGGCCCGGTGGCACGCCCGGCACGCCTGGATTGAGGACCACCCCCATGTCTATGGCGCCAACCTTGGCGTCCGTGCCTCCTCATACCTTGCTGCCGGTGGCTTCCCCGCCGTCGAATTTGATGAGGACCGCACGCTGGTGGACCGGCTCCGCAGCAGTGGTGCCGCCATTGTTGCCACCGACACCACCCGGGTCATCACGTCCGGAAGGACAGCAGGACGGGCCCCCCGCGGCTTCGCCGCCTACCTCCTGGCGCTGGCAGAGGCGTAGCGGCCCGGTCCTGCGGCACAGTCCGGGCGGCGCCGCGTACAGGTGAGGGAAAGGGCTGCTGCCTCTCGGCAACAGCCCTTTCCCTCAGTCGTAGTCCCTGGCGAAGGTTCCCGGATCCCGGGGGCGGCCTGCTTCAGGGAAGGCCGCGTTGGGGGATTGTCACACCAGGTCCGGAGCACTCGCAACGATGTAGTCCGCCGCGGCTGGACCGGTCATGGAGAGATTATTGCTGTCCGGGTTGATTCCGGCGTCCTGCATGGCCTCCCAAAGGGCGGCCGGCGGCTGGAGTTCAGCCTTGTGCAGAAGGCACCAGCTCGTATAAAGGCCGTAAAGCTCATCGCGTCCGAGCCCCAGTCCGGGCTCCCTGTCAGCGACAACTGCTTCGGCAAGAAACTGTTCAAAATGGGTAGCAGGCATGTCCGCTCATAAGGGTTGACCGTGATGCCGCCGTCTGCTTCAGCGGACCTGCCGGTCTCCACAAGGATCCCGGCGAGGTATTCAAGAAAGTATTGCAGTTCTCTGCGCTTTGTCCAGTTGCGGTCCGCCGGAGGGAAAAGTTTGAAGGGGGCCGACGGCGACTGGGGGGACTGGCCTCGGTCTCAGAAGAGGCCATCTCACCGCCGACCCCGCGTAGCCCCGGGAAAGCATTGCCCGGGAAACCTCAACAGGACCTTCAAGATGAATTTTCCTCCATCTTGAAGGTCCTGCCTAGTCCTTCTGATACTCCCTCTCCAGGCCCCTCAACACGGAACCTATGGCGCCGCTATGAGCTCCCGCCGCGCGGGCCGCCGTCGGACTCTGCGGTGCCGGCACGGTGCTGTACCTTTTCACGGATCCGGTCGCGGTGGCTCTCGCCGGGGCGCTGGCCCTCCTGCCCGTCCTGGCCCGCGTCCGAACCGTCCCGGCCCTTCTGGCCGTTTTCGGCGGCGTACTTCTCACGGAGTTCACGGCCGTGCTTGATGTCGTCCTCAATCTGCTGCTGCAGCTTTTCGCTCTTCTTGGTATCGCGCGGCGGCAGTTGGATGGTTTCCTCCGCCTTGATCCCAGCCTGGAGCTCGCGTCCCCGCTCCACCTCGGCGTCGAACTCGGCGCCGAACAGCAGCGACATGTTCAGGATCCAGAGCCACAGCAGCATGATGATCACGCTGCCCAGGGCGCCGTAGGTCTTGTTGTAGTTTCCAAAGTTGCCAACGTAGAAGCCGAAAGCCAGCGAAGCGACCAGGAAGACCACCAGGGCGATGCCCGATCCCATGCTCATCCACCGGAATTTGGGCTGCTTCACGTTGGGCGTCGCGTAGTAGAGGACCGCAATGATGGCAATGATCAGGATGACCATGACCGGCCATTTCGCGATGTTCCAGACGGCGAGGAAGGCGCCGCTGAGACCGATCAGGCCGCCCACTGCCTCGGAAACCGGGCCGCTGAGGACCAGCATGCCGGCCAGCAGTGCCACGATGACCACCGCAAGGAGGGTGACGGCCAGCATGGTGCTGCGCAGCTTCACGAACGGGCGGCCTTCATCCACTTCATAAATGCGGTTCATCGCACGGCCAAAACCGCCGACGTAGCCCGATGCGGACCAGAGGGCGGTGACCAGGCCGATGACCAGGGTGAACCCGGCCGCCGGTGCGCTGGTCAATTCCGAAATGGGGCCGCTGATCGTGTTGACAGTCTCTGCAGGAGCAAAACCGCGAACGATCTCCAGCAGGGCATTGGTGGTCTTCTGCGGATCCCCAAAAAGGCCCAACAGGGAAACCAGCGCCAGCAGCGCGGGAAACAGGGAGAGGACCGCGTAATACGTCAGTCCTGCAGCCAGGTCCGGGCACTGGTCCTTGCTGAACTCGCGCAGGGTCTTCTTGGTGATGTACTTCCAGGATGGCTTGTAGAGGTCCCTGGGGCTGCCGGGCTTCCTTGCGTCGTCGGGTGCCGGAGCCTGGGCCGCCTTGGCGGTGCTGGTCTCGGAATCATCGTGAGTGGCCATGGGGCGTCCTCTCAATCAGGGAGCGAAGCGGACAGGCCGGCCCCGCAGAGGGCGGTGCCGGCCTGTCGAACAGAACTGTTGCCTTGCATTTCGGCGGTGACGGGTCCTAGGTGTTTTGGATGTTGTCTTTGGCGTCTGTTGCGTGGTCTTTGACGTCGGTGGCGGCTTGTTGGCCTTCGGTTTTGACGTTTTGGGCGGCGTCGGTGGCGGTGGCTTTGACGTTTTCCATGGCGTCCTGGGCGGGTTCCTTGAGGTCCTGGGCGACGGTTTTGGCGGCGTCGGTGACCTGGGTTGCCAGGGGTTGGGCTGCGGTTTTGAGTTGGTCCGCGGCTTCGCGTTCTTTCTCGCTGGCCGGGATCAGGGAGGAGATCAGCATGCCGGCGCCGAAGGCGATGAGTCCGGCGGCGAGGGGGTTGCCGGCGGTTTTGGCTTTGACCTGGTCCGGGGCGTTGGAGACGGCGTGGCCGGCGTCGGAGAGTTTGGCCGAGACGGTGTCCTGTGCCTGGTGGAGGCTGTCGCCGGCGGAGTGCATGGCGTTGGTGGTGTGCCCTGCTCCGGTGCTGGTGGTGTTGTGGACTGTGGTGGTGGCGGTGTCTGCGGCGCCCATGATTTTCTCCTTCACCCCGGTCAGGGCGTCCCGGACTTTGTCGGTTTGGCGGTGGACGATGTTGGACGGGGTGACTTTGTCGGCCACGGCGTCGACGTTGGTGCCCAGCCGTGCGCGGGTGGCTTCGATGTCTGCGCGGATGACGTCGGGGTTTTCGCTCATCGGTTTACCTCACCTGGTTTTAGGGTTGGGGGTATTTCTGAGAGGGTTTCCCCGGTTTGGGGCAGGCCCTTGATCTGCTTGAGTTCCTTGCGGCCGGTGGAGGCCAGGACCGCGGCGATGATCGCCCAGATGACGGCGACGATCAGCGCGGCCCAGCCCAGGGCCATGATGGCGCCCAGGGCCCACATCAGGGCCAGGGAGAGGAAGAGCAGGACGAAGTGTCCGCCGATCCCGGCGCCGGCGA
>Ga0308158_10003010_pt1 | contig 15230 bp, 23 predicted proteins | sample PhyBR2_FD_201038 | JGI IMG/M metagenome (GOLD analysis project Ga0308158, IMG submission 201038) | Phyllosphere microbial communities from UC Gill Tract Community Farm, Albany, California, United States - DLSLB.R2 | ecosystem: Host-associated > Plants > Phyllosphere > Unclassified | place: USA... | reverse complement strand
TCCGGTTGCGCCTACTCTTCCGCCTCGGCGCTGGCGATTGCGATCCCGTCGCAATGCGTCATTGCTACTGGTGCCTCCGTGCTCCAACTTATCAGATGCATAATCCGGCAATAGCACTTCACGCTGGCTGCCGTCGCGTACCACATCGAGGCCGGGCACTCTTGGCACACGGTTGAGGGTTCGGGTAGCCTCGAACCGGGTAACTGAGATAGTGTCGTGCTTCCGACTTGAGGTAAAAGCTCGCTGTCGTCTGGTGAGGTCGCTAGTTCCTGCTCGTCCAGTTCCTCTCCCTCCAACGGTGATGCGCCCAGCTCCGAACCCAGTCCCTCCTGGTTGTCCTGGTGATCCTGGCCCATTATCTCGTCCATCGACACCGATCCCATGTCCCCGGTCTCGTTCATGTACGCGAGCGGGTCCGGTTCCGGCATCCCGTCCATCAACTCCTCTTCCAAGCTGCTTGAATCCATAGACGTGATCGAAGGGGTTTTTTCTAAATCGTTCTGGCTCATTTTGAGGCTCCTTGAATTTATTGTAAAAGCGCGCTGCCCTATCATTCAGAATATTCTGCTTTTCCTCGAACGTAGAATCTTTGTACGCCTTATATAACTTAGAATTTCCACTATTGATATATTTAACTTCAAAAGCCCTAAGCTTGTGCCACTCTTCGAGCGCATTTGTAATGTTCTCAGGGTCTTGACGTGCCACGCCTTCTACCTCATATTTTCGGACGACCTGGGCGGACATCGCAGCTCGCTTATCGGAATCACTCAGCTCGATGAACTCCTTTGAAAAGACATACTCTTTTAGGTTTACGCCTTTTGCGTTGCCTGACGGCTTTACATTCTGATACTCGTTATAACGTCCGAAGTTCCGCGAGCGCACGTCACCAAACTCGGTGATAAGCGTCTTGAAATCCTCATAGCTAGTCACCCCTCGATCCAACACGGCCGAAAGTATTTTTCCCTTAAATTCCTTATTGCCGCCCTCAAACTCATCATCCTTGTAACGCTGAATCATATCTGACGCATCGGTGAATTCGATCCGTCTATTGTTCTTCGGACTCGCTAAGCCGTATTTGTTATTGACGTGTTCTTGAAAGGCGTCTAAGAACCTTTCATTATGATCTGCAAGGCCGAAAGGATTTAACGAACCGTTACTCAATAAATTCGTCTTTGGTATTACAATATGGATGTGAGGCTTACGCTCTACCGTCTCGCCGGTTTTTTGATTAACGTAACTCTTGATCTTAGGAAGATGTGCTTCGGCGTAGAAGTTATATTCACCCGGCCCATAGGCAGCGAAAGCAAATTTCTCGAAGTCGCGGACGATGTTATCCATCGTTTCGCGGCTTATCTCGTCTTCTTTAAAAGCAAGGGTAATATGCTTGTAACGCTCACCGTCTGATTCGGAATCTTTGATGAGCTGGTCTGTGAATTCTAGATCACCCGCAAGGATGACGCGCTCATCCAGCTCGTTGCGGGACATTTCACGGCCCTGCTTGTGTCCGTCTTCGAGATATTCTTTGATGCCTTCGCTACCGCCGCCAAGTCTAATCAACATGATTGAGTGCCGTTTTGAGGTATCGAGCAATTGCCTCCAAACTGGCAACCGTCTTTTCGCAAAGCGGGTTGGAGACTGTACCGGCTAGGTTCGCGGAATTCAGGACATGCGCAATCTGGTTCATGTTATTGCTCGTCTTATTGAAAAGGAATTGCATGCGGCTTTTTTCTAGGCTCGCCTTTGGCTTCGCCACGACAACCGTTTTATTCTTCAGTACGCAATCGCGCAGAAATTCCGCCCTGGGCAGATTCGATGCCGTGATCTTTGCGCGCAGCTCGGCGCCCTCGGACTTTGTGAGGCGAAACGAGAACGGCTCGGTAAGCGGCTCAGAGGTCTTTTGCGGACGGGCCATACAACTCCCCCAAATTCATCCCCGCACGTCGTGGCGGGCCGTTGTGAGGCTCTTTGGAGCCGATCCCGCGTCCGTAGGACGCCGGGGTTTCAAAGGGGTCTCCCCTTTGGCACGGATATGATATACGAAACGCACAGCGTTTTGTATTCATATCTCTCGTGCCTAGATCAGACTACCTATACAGGACGGATTGCGGTACTATACTTGCATAGGCTTGCATACGCTTGCAGAAGCTGGCACCTAGCTTGCATAAACTTGCATAACACTTGCACAAGCTTGCATAAGGTTGCAAAATACAATCTAATGTAAGTCTCCTCACACTGACCAAAGCCAACGTAATCATGGACATCGAACAGTTCGTAAAGAAGCACAAACCTCGAATGCGGACTTCGAAGCTCGACAAGTACGTGCAAGAAATCAAGACACTTAAAGACCAGAAATTTACCGACGAACAAATCCGGGAGTGGCTGGCAACAAACGAAATACAAGTCTCGCGCGAAGCAGTTCGACAGTTCGTTAAAAAAGTATCCAAAAACGGTCCAGTAACAATTCAAGCAGTAGTACCCAACCGAAGCGATCCAGAGCCAAATGAAGTTCCGAAAACCCCTATAAGCAACGAATCGCAAGCTGACAAACTGCGGCGAAAACTAGCCGAACAACAGAGCGAAGCAGACAAGACGCGATTCAAACATGATAAATCTGGTAACACTAACTGAGAAAACAAATGAAAAACTCCGTACACTTCGTATTGCAGGGAAAAGGCGGCATTGGTAAAACGCTCATTTCAACATTTATCGCGCAATATATCAATGACCGAAATCCGGGGACATTAAAAACTTTCGACACGGATCAGGAAAACGCTACTTTGGCAGCTTACAAAGGATTAAACGTAACACCCATTGACGTAATGAACGAGGATCGAACTATTAACCGAAAAATGTTCGATAAGATGATGTTAGATATCCTTGCCACGGATGAAAACATCGTGATCGACAACGGAGCAAATACATTCTCACCGCTGATGTCCTATTTAATGGAAAACCAATTCATTGATTTACTGCAAGACTCAGGAAAAGATGTCTACATCCATTCCATCATAGGCGGTGGGGACAATTTGAAAGACACTGTTTCAGGATTTGCATCACTTGCCAAACAAACGTCTTGCCCGATGATTGTCTGGTTGAACGAAAACGCAAGCTGGGGAGGTACGGATAACTTCATCGACTCAGACGTATTCATAAAGAACTCGAAGAACGTCCGGGGAATCGTCTTGTTACAAGGTCGGAATTCGGATACCTTCGGAGACGACATAAAGCGTATGCAGAAAGCAAGACTCACGTTAAACGAAATCATGGAAAACCCGGATTTCAACGTATTAGAACGTAGCCGCTTGAATAGCGTTTTCCGTGACGTGTACAAAAAACTCGATGCAGTTGAGTGGTAAATGAACATCCCAAAATTACGTACGCGAATTTTCGAAAAAACCGGGGTAAGGGTTGACGACACTGACCCTATATTCACTCTGGTAGCACTGAACGAATCTTTGCTAGAAGACGTGATTCAAACGTTCAACGACACGCTAGGAAAGAATAATGCAGAGCTGGACGAAAGAATAGGCAGCATCGTAGTCGCACATCGCCAGCTTATTGCTGCGGCCGAAAATCTTGTCGAACGTGCTAACCAAGCGCACATGGCTTCAGCGCTGAAAGCAGCCGCTGAAGCAAAGAAAGAAATTATGGTGGCGGCTCAACAGGCTGTCTCGGCTGAAGTGGAGAAAAGCGCGACGATCATTTCGACGGCAGCGAATAAGCTCGCAGACGCGGGAAACCGTGTCAGCGTTGAACAAAGGCAGCGTTGGCTAGTCGCTAGTGCTCAGGCGGTAATTAGTGGTATCGTGGCGGGAATAGTCGTCGTAGCGACGATGCACTTTATCCACTGAACTATAAATAAATAGAGGTTTATTATGCGCAAGATGCCAGCAATCATCGTAGTTGTGATTCTGCTATTCTCTATAGTAGGCTACATGGCTTTGGACCGAAACGAAAAAAATGTCGCCCATGAGCGCGACAAGTCGTTCGACTCCAAATTTGCAAAGTAAGAAGTTGGTGACGCAGGATCTGCGCCGGCTGCGCCTAGTTGTCACCAAGATCAACTTGCACTGTGAGGACCAAATGATGGCTCTGAAATGGATCGCGTACCGTACGGTGTTCCTGGTTCGAGCGATAGCATCGATGAAGTGGGAACCAGTGCCGTTCTTCGGCGTCGGCCTGCTGGCTGTGTGGGCGTTGTGGATCACAATCGCCATTTCACACTGACGGGCCAGTCGCATCGGGGCTGGCCGGGGTCGACCCGGCCAAAACCGCCCCTACATGCTCCTGCGATACAGGGGGTGCCGTCCTTCGGCGGCATCCCGACATTCGTCGGGACTTGAGCCGCCCCCATCTGCTCTATTCATGAGCTGGTGAACCCCGTCTACAGGGATGTGTGGTGTGTCAAGATCGCGGCCAGTGAGGCGGCGAGAGGAATTGAGCCGAAAGCCGATATGTTACAATCGCCGTGTTAAGTCGGGATCACTTTCGGCTTACGTTGACTTGATACCCGGTGCGCGATGCGTGTCCGGGTTTTTTTTATTGCTTCGATGTTTGTGTCGCGACGGCATTGCTCGATGCAAGCGCGGCGATTTCGTGTCTGAACTTCTCTACCAAAGCACTAGGGGCGATCAGGGTCACGATTTCCCATCCTGGCGGCACGAGAACGCCTGCGTGGGTCTTCGCACGCTGCGCTTCGTGGTACTCCCCTAGTTTGTCCCAAAACGTCCCTACGACGTTGTTAACCGCTTGCCGTGACCAGTTGTGACGTTCTGCGATCACTGCCAAGGTCTCTCCGTCAACAAGGGCTGAACGTGCGGCGGCGGCTCGCTCGTCGCTGATATTTTTCAACAGCTTTCGAGTCGCGTCGAAATCGGCTTCCGTCATGCGTCTTTTTATTCTCGTCATGCTCTGTTCCTTGAATCGATATGCAAGACGGGCGACAACCGCCGCCCGCTTTCATTTTACGCCTTCACCAGACCTAGTACCTCGGAAGCGTTGAAGCTTTCAACCTCGATGTCTGCGCCTTGCAGGAACGCCATCATAGCGAATGCACCCGCGCCATCGTTGGCAAAAGTCCCATTACGCAAACCTTGGATAACTGCCTTCGATAGATTTTTGCACTTTCGTCCGGCTTGGAAGAACGATGCGAGCCAATCCGTCACGTCGGCGCGATCTTCAGCGGAAAGCGTCTCTATGAAGACCTGCGGATTCGATCCATGCTCAAAGATGAGTTCGAAAGCGTTACGTAGGATTTTCGAAGGGTCAAACAGTGCGTGTGAGCGCAGTGCGGCAAGTTCGCCTTCTCCCCCCTTGTTCTGGCTATCATCCGAGGTTTTCGCGTCCGCGAAATTGGTGGTCGTGACCGTGCCAGATTCCTCATGCGCCGTTTCCTTGGCCGTGGCCGCGTTTTCTCTCGGTGCCTTGTCAGCTTTCGGCTTCACCTGGGCTTTTACCTGGGAGACCTTCTTTCGCGCGTCTTCCTTGCCTCGCGTTAGCTTCAGTTCATCTACCAGTGCCTCGGCCTTGGCGGTATCCACCTTTTCAATCACTTTGACCGCATTGATGACTTCAAGGTCAGCACTGATGTTTTCCGCTACTAAGCGCAGTGCTTGGCCGGGAAGATTCAGCAAGGACAAAATTTTGGAAAGCCACGCGCGGCTTTTTTTGTGCTTGGCGAGTACGGCTTCCACGCTGCCTAGTTGGTCCAAGTCACGTTGAATGCGCTTGGCTTCCTCGATCTGCGTGAGATTCTTCCGCTGCACGTTCTCGGCAAACTGCATGCGATCGGCTTCTTCGTCGCCCATATCTGGCCGATAGTCGCCCCACAACTCAGTAATCCCTTTCAACTCGGCCGCAGCGCAGCGGCGGCCGCCCACGACCAGCCGATACGGTAGAACGCGGCCTCTGCGCAGCAGGATCGGCTGAATCTGTCCGTCTAACAAGCTGTCGCCCAAGTCGGCCAACGTATTTTCTGCGTCCTCGAATTCTTCCCGCACTTGGGGATCAATCTCGATATCGGCCAGCTTAAACATCTGACGTTGCGCGCCGTCTTCCATGAGGGTCGCGTCGAATCCAGCAACCAGCATGTCCCCCATTCCAGCGAATGCGTTGGTTTTGCTCATTTCGATACCCCTTGAAGATTGGTCAGAATTTGTTTGCAGACAGCGCGCCATTCCTTGGCTGCTGCCAGATGGCCCGCGCCCTTCGTGTTACGCCACACCGGGCGGCGATTCATGATCGACTTTTTGACGGCCGCACGTTCAGACAACTGAAAAGGCAGGATGACAGCGCCGAGCTGCGCGCGCAGCGCGGCCAGCGCCGCAACCTCGTCGGGACTGCGCGTGTTGATCCGGCTCGGTAACAGGCCCATCAAGCGAAGATTAGGGTTATACGCCGGGGTCTTAATGGACTTGAGGTAGCTCCACAACTCAGACAGCGAATGTCCCTCGAACAGACCTACGCTAAACGGGCACAGAACAGCATCGGCCGCGATCAAGGCCGCGACGGTCATCGGTGGGTTGAACCCAATTGCGCCGGGCGTATCGATCACGCATAGATCGAACCTGTCAGCGAAACGGCGCAGGTTGACGGCGACTCGCTTTTCGGCACCGGCTACGTTGCCCCCAAGCTGACGCAGAATCTTGTCAGACCGGATGATGTAGAGGTGGTCGGACAGCTTCTCCGGCTCCATTTCGACCGGATCTGCGCTGAACAGCATCGAAGCGGTAAGGCCCGGTTCAGAGCCAGCGACAGGAGAATGGCTGACAGACAGACTGCCACGCGGGTCGAGGTCGACCAACAACACGTCCTGTCCGTCCTCAATCGCAGCATGCCCGACGTGATAGGCGAGTGAGGATTTTCCTGCGCCGCCCGATTGGTTTGCTACCGCAAAGATTTTCATGATTAGAGCCTGTTATTGGGTTACGTTGACTTGGCGCTCATTATTATTTGGGGGCAATTATAGTTCGCCTCCAAAGCTGGCAACACCTTTTAATTGTCAAGTCTCCCCAGCGTGAGACCTGACAACGCGGCTGGTTGACTACTCATCCCACGCGGTTTCGGCTGGCATGGCCGATTCGGCGGCTGGTTTGACAGGGCGCTTGGGCGATGTTTTCGAGACAGCCCCCTTGCTGGACGGTGCAGCCTTCACAGGCGCGGGCATCGGTGCTGCGGTCGAGACAGGTGCGGCGGCGTCAAGCTGCTGGCCCGCGTCCTTGTTCGCATTGGCCGGGCTGCTCAGCATTTGCATGTGTTCCGCGATGATATCGGTAGCGTAGCGCTCTACACCGTCCTTGTCCGTATATTTGCGAGTTTGCAAGCGGCCCTCAACGTACACGGAGGAACCTTTCTTCAGGTACTGGCCCGCAATCTCAGCAAGGCGTCCAAAGAATGCGATACGGTGCCATTCGGTGCTTTCCTTCGTCTCCCCCGTATTGCGATCCTTCTGCGTGTAGCTGGTTGCGACCGCGATATTGGCGATGGCATCCCCGCTGGGCGGGTAACGCAATTCCGGGTCACGGCCCAGGTTGCCGACGATAATAACTTTGTTCACTGAGGCCATTTTGATACTCCTTGAAAGGTCGAGAAAGTTTTGGTGCCCCGGACTTCTCCGGGGCTTTCGGTCTTAGTGAATTGGAAGACCAAACATCTGATCTATCTTGTAAAACAGCAAAATCAAAGTTGGCATCACAATGAGCAATGCACTAAAAAAACCTAACCAAAAACTTTTGTTTATCATTTGAAACTCCGGTTACTTACGTTGACGTTTGAATCGTTTTTTACTGGTGAATCGTTTCGTCCACCATGTAATTATTATAGTCGATGACAACCAATCTGACAACCTTTTTATGTTGTCAGATATCGTACCATCGTCGTATATATATTGATCGACTAGCAGAAATTGATAGCCAATTTAAATAGGCCAAAAACGTCCCTTCCCTGCGGCGACAGCAGCAAACAACCTTCTTTTGTAGACGGGGTTCACCAGCTCATGAACAGAGCAGATGGGGGCGGCTCAAGTCCCGACGAATGTCGGGATGCCGCCGAAGGACGGCACCCCCTGTATCGCAGGAGCATGTAGGGGCGGTTTTGGCCGGGCCGACCCCGGCCAGCCCCGATGCGACTGGCCCGAGACATCGACCTACCTAGAACGCGGTGTAGTGGTGACAGGATCGCGGCGCCGGCGAGCTGGTTAAGTCACCAAGCATGGTGACAGCGATCGCGAACCTGGTCGGATCTGGTGTCACCATAGGCGGGTTTGGTGACTCGAAAAACTCTCGAGACCTGCCGCGGTGTCACCATTGCCCTACCTGCCTGTGCGCCCTTTGTTTTGCGGGTGTGACTTTCCGAAATTGATGCAACGTTACGGGAATTGCTTCGACTACGGCCCGTCGTATCCGCTAAACTCGCAAGAGGAAACAAATTGGGCGGACGGATGGTTCGCTAACTTAAAGGGTCAGGTCACATGAAGAAACCACAAGACGTGGACTGGCGCGGCAATATCATGCGCGCGGTCCAGAAGACAATGCAGGAATTCCCGGCTGACGACGCGCTACCGCACGAAGAGCGTAAGGCGCTGTCGTATAACCGACTGCAACATTTTGCGATTTCGCTGTCGGGGATCATGAACTGTGATGATGTGGTTGTAAGCTCCGCGATCATGGCTCTTGTAGAAGCTGAGTTCACTAAGGAAGCGCGCGGCGAAGACGACTAATTCAGCTCTGAGGCAGTCGCGTCTATTTCCACTCTTCCAAGCGATAGTCGCAGCTATTAGGCACAAAAATACCGCATCTATTTCCGAGTACGCGAATCCTCGTGGGACGTAGAGTGCCACGCGGCCGCATCTATTCCGAGAAGTGACAGCGGGGTTAGGCAAGTGGTGGCCTGGAAGGGTGGACGGCTTGCCGTCCAGTCGCATAGCGACCAAGGGAGCGGAAGCGACCGCGCCCTGGAACGGGCATCCCGGTTTTTCGCGTACGCGAAAAATGCCCCTATGTCTTGCCGGTGGTATCCAGCGGTGTCACCAACGATTCGGTTGCGCCCATGAGCGTGGCTTGATACAACGCCCAAACCCGTTTTACCTGACTCTCTGAACATCCAGCTAACTTTGCCGTCTCCGCAATCGAATGCTTAGAACGTCGGAGCGCAATGATACGTTCATGAACGGCCCTGTCGGTCTTACGACCTGCGTACTTGCCTTCATGCTTGGCAAGCTCGATGCCTTGAAGCTGGCGTTCGCGGCGGGTTTCGTATTCGTCGCGAGCCATCTGTAATGCCAGTTTCAACAGCATTTCTTGGATCGATTCGAGTACGATTTTCGCGATATGGTCCGACGTGGCCGCAACCTCAGATAGGTCTACAATGCCCGGTACGGCCAATTTTGCGCCGGTAGCTCGAATCGACGCCACAAGCTTTTCGGCTTCGGCAAGCGGTAAGCGGCTAATACGGTCGATCCGCTCCGCAATCACAACATCACCGGGCTGTAAGTCCCCTATCATCCGCAACAGCTCGGGACGGTCTGCTCGCGCGCCCGATGCCTTCTCCTTATAAATGGCGGCAATGTAGAAGCCCGAAGCTATCGCTGTCGCCTCAATGTTGGCCTGTCGCGTAAGGTCTTGTTGGTCAGTGCTGACGCGTAGATAAATTCGGGCGACTTTCATTCGGGTATCGAAAAGAGTGTAGCCGCTACGCGCTCCCAGCTCTGGAGCGCCGTTGAGACGTTAGCGCGGCTGGACGGCAAGATGAAATTAAAAACGGTATCCAATCGCCGCGTTAACAGCAAGAGGATCGACGGAGACATTGACCGACTGACCAGTTGACAAGCGTGCGGTGGTTTTCACTCGCATTGCGACGATGGACCCATCAAAAAACCAGCTAGGCGAAAGATCGTAAGTCACACCAACTTGTCCGCTGACGCCCCACTTATTATCAATTGACGCGCTAACATCACGCCCCTGGTTCATCAGCACCGCAAGTACGGGAGTGGTACGCACGCTACTAAATTTAGCATACGTAGCGCCCAAGCCAACATATGGTCGGAATGCACTACCTGAGAAGAAACGATACTGTACGAGCAAGATCGGCGCATAAATCTTGGTGTCGGCAATCTTGCCGGCTGCTGCAACAATTCCATCGCCGCTGATATCGAGCCTCGGAGGAACCCCAAAGGCCAATTCTGCGCTCAAATGTTCATCGAACGAATAAACAGCGCTGCCGAAAATTCCACCCCCTCGGCGCACATCAACTGCACTGCCAGGTACGCCGGTAATCTCGCCGCTGCTGACTTGCGGATAAAACTCGTTGTACCCTACCTTACCTGCCCACTTACTCGACTGTGCGTGCGCAGCACCACCCCAAGCATCAAAACCACTGCAGCACCGACTCTCTTGCTTCGATTCACCTGTAACCCCTCATCTAAAATCATAAGAAACCTTCGGTATAGCCCAATAGGGTATACGTAAATTGTCTGCACAAAAACGACATAGACAATAGGTATATCAGCAAGTCTAATTGGCTAGGGCGTTGTTGGCTACCCTATTTAGCTTTTACTTTACAAGATGTCAACAAAACTGCCTAAAAACTACAATCATGGTTGACGTTGTTACGAAAACAATGTTTTTTCCTGACAACAGCTCAAATAAGAACATGGATCAGTTAGACTGATTAGCAGTGCAGTACCGAGCAACGGAATACACGGCTATCTATGAAAACACCCCAGGAACTCGCCAACGATGGATTTACACAGTCCGGCGCGACACGTTACGTTACGACATCAACAGAGTATTGCCAGCAACTTTTTGATCGGTCTATTGCCTTAGGCGAAAACGATAAAGCTTCAGGTTTACCGCGTGAGGTGACGCATGACCATGTGCGAGCTGCCGCAGCCGGGCTTAGTATAAAGTCAATGGATAAAAGTACTCCGCTCAGCGTGAGTTGCCAAGTGGGCGAATATGTCTGCGCTGCTCTAGCTGGCGTAGGCGGCGGCAAGCTAGATGCTGTTTGGGGCATCTTACTTTTCGGTATTAGCCTCGCAATTGGCGTTATCCTGTTCGTTACGAGAATCATGCGGAGCAGTTAATGAAAGCTATTTATACAGAAGCAGCAAAAACTGAGCTAGAAAATTTTTTTTCCAACCAGAAAACGTTACTTGAACAACTTATTTCTGAACGTAAATCAGTTTTGGGAGACGAGGTTTTAGAAATAACAGCATCAGATGTAAAGTCTGTTGGTTGGGAAATTCAAATTCGCAGACCTTTACGACGGATGCGCTATACCGAGCTTCTATCAAGCATTTACATGATTGCGGGAGGAAGCACTATGGTAGGGTCATTTTACTACCAAAAAATAATTGATTTCTATACTGCAAACCAAACTCAGGCGGCAGTTTTCATCGTGGGTGCAGGCTTAACATTAATAGGTCTTTTCACTAATATAATAGTGAAGAATCAGCGTCGGCGTATGGGAGAAGCCAGTTATCGAGAGCAAAAACTTCGTGACGCCGAAGATGAAATGATGATGAAAAGACTCCGTGAGGTTAAGGACGAATTAATAATGCAAAAATACCACGACCTTGGCGACGATTCAATTATTGACCATCCATTATCTAAAGACGCCTATGGCAAAAGCGTTACAACTTTTAAGCCAGCAGATTGAATTGTTTATAAAAACAAGTGTTTAGACATTATATTGAAGCCAACAAAACACCTTAGCGCGCGGGCGTCCCCGCTTGCTTGCGCCCCGATTTCGTTCCGAAATCGCCGCGCCAGTTTTTTAAACCCTCCTGATTTGAATTTTATCTTTTGAAACAAGCAACACGTGGCCTGTGGACAACGAAAAACCGTTGCCCACAGGAATATCCATTTAGACAAATCCTAAATAAATCCGTGCAATTAGCGCAGCATGAACCTATCGGTTTTTTGCAGACTATTTTGCGGGCGGTTGTGTTCTTGAGTGGGGGCGATTTGAGTCCGAGGACCGTTGCCGAAGGCAAGGGAGCGAGGATGGCCCGTTAGGGCCACCCCCACCCTAAACCCGGCACCGCTCCACGGTGTCCGGCTATTGGCAGCAAATTTCCTTTTTCGGGGCGCTCCAGCCCCGCACTTTTTGTCTTTGAGTCTTCCTTGTGCGGCCGTAGGCCGCAGTCTGAATTTGTCTTTGTTCTACCGAGCGCTGTGTTTGAATGTCTTGTTGTAGACAGCTCATAGAGATAATAGAGGACGACATCGCCGGATGCCCTGAAACCCGCATGGATACTGGCTTATACAGTTTGCTTATAGGTCATGTCGTGACCTCTATTCAGCTCATTACATGAGCTGTATACAGGTCACCAGCTATGACCTGTATATGTTTTTTTGTACCATAAATTTACTAAATCTCCAAGTAAGCTAGGCTATCGTGTTTTCAGCTTATTTCCTTATACTTCCGTGACCTCAATACAGGTCATCTATGACCTCAATACAGGTCACGCTTGACCTTTGGGATGGCATACGAGACCTTTGGCGGGTCACGATGTCCTCTGGCGATGATTTCTCTCCAAATTGCTGCATCGCCCTGTGACCCCTATACAGCTCAAATTTGACCTATATACAGGTCAAGCGTGAACCTCGGGCAGTCTCATATGACCCATGCAAGGTCATGAAAAACCTTGCGAAGCTCATTTGTAGGGAGTATAGTAACATTTATGACCTTCGGAGGGTCACAAATGAACTCAATACAGGTCAAGGAAGCCATGAACGATTTCACGCTAGAAGACGGTGCTGGTGGACATTCTCGGGCGCAGCTCACAGCCGAGCTGGAGTCCACTCGCAGGGAATTGGCTCGTGTCAAACATGGTGCTGTAAACTCTGACTTCGTTCAGTTGAGCAAGATTTATATGGATGAAACTGTATCCCTTGCTAATCATGCTCCTGCTGCGTTCATGGTCTTGATGACTTTAGTTAAGCAAATGAATAAAGCTAACTCAGTCATGATCAGTAATGAATCGCTCGAACGCATATGCGGCGTCAGTAATTCAACCATCAAACGCGCCATCAAAATCTTGCGTGAACAACAGTGGATAGACGTTTTAAAAGTCGGTACATCAAACGTCTACCGGGTGAACTCCAACGTGTTTTGGCAGGATCGGGCAGATGGCAAATGGGCATCGTTTCAGGCTCAAGTCGTTCTCAACTTTGATGAACAGGACGAGACGACCAAGAAAAAGGCTGTCAAGTCTTGGACGCGGCATATCCCCTTGGTCGAAGCCGACGACGCAAAGCGCGCTCAGCCCGAGCCAGGTGCTCAAGCGGAACTTGGCATCTAAATTTTCGCGGACGCGAAACTTAGTCCAGCTCAACTTGCCAAAACATGAACTTGTATATACTGTACGGATATACAGTACTTGCAAGTTCAAATGTTCACTTCCGCTGCTCAACTCGATCCTACATCCTTGCACCCGTCCTTATGGCGGGCGTCGCAGCTTGCGCGCGCCGATACCTTATGCGTTGATACAGGACATGCTCCCCTTTCTCGAATGCTCCCTGGTGGTGGCTGGCCGGTCGGCACGTTGATTGACCTTCTCGTACAACAGGCAGGTATTGGCGAAATCCGGTTGCTCGGTCCGGCACTGGCAAAGGTGGCCGGCCGTGGCGTGTTTATCGTGACGCCCCCACAAACGCCTCAAACCCTCGCATGGTGCAAGTTGGGATTGAAGCCGTCCGAGATAATATGGATTCGCAGCGAGCGGACAGCCGACGCGCTATGCTCAGTCGAGCATCTGTTACGTAGCGGATGTTGTGGCGCAGTTGTTTTTTGGCAAAATCACATTCGCTCGGATAGCCTACGACGCTTGCATCTGGCCGCACAAAGCGGCGAAACACTGTTTGTAATGGTTCGTCCGTTGGCGTCAGCTATGGACGCTTCTCCTGCACCGCTACGGTTAAGCCTAAGACCTGCCCAAGGCGGACTAGATATTGGTTTTGTGAAAAGGCGCGGTCCTCAGCACGAAGGCACTTTGTATTTACCAATGCCTGTCATTCACGAGCAGCGTTCTGTGTCGCACCGTAGTATCGAGCGCGAATGGAAAAAGCCTCGTTATGCTCTTTCGGCGCAGGGTAGGGAAACCGAATCCGTATAGACGAATGATGCGGCGCTGGTGGGTCCACGTCTCGGGCCAGTCGCATCGGGGCTGGCCGGGGTCGGCCCGGCCAAAACCGCCCCTACATGCTCCTGAGATACAGGGGGTGCCGTCCTTCGGCGGCATCCCGACATTCGTCGGGACTTGAGCCGCCCCCATCTGCTCTATCCCGGCGTTGTAGAAAACCGGTTTGGCAAAAAGAGGATCACAGGACGCGGGCCAAAACGCGGGCGGCGTCTTGCAGTTTGCCTAATCCGTCATACAGGACTGCATCGAGCCGTTTAGCCTGTGCTGCCAGCGCTTCGTAGTCTTTGGCACGTTGAATAGCCTCGCGCGCTTCTTGCATCTTCTGGGGGTCCTTGCCGACATATTCGCGGCGGCGCGGTTCTCCTGGCTGAATCGGATACAACAGCGTGAGGTATTTTCCATCCTTCATATGTTCTGTCGCGTAAATAAGGCCGCGCCTCTTCAAAGTGTCCATCTTCCCAGCGATTTCCGCTCTCGACGCCTCAAGTTTAGCGATACAGCCCGGAAGCGATGCGGCGACGGCGGAAAGGCTCTCGATATGGTTTTTCGTCATGGTCATGATGATCTCAGTAGATTGTTATGGTGACAGATCCAGATGCGCCAGGTGGAATTGCTGTCACCACGTTTGCGCGCTTGGCTTTTCGGTCTCTTAATGGGTCTCGCGGCGTAAGAAAATCTGTCGGCGCTCGCCGTGGTCGGTGAGAATAATTCGTCCGGCCATCTCCGCTTCTCGTAGGTAGTAGGACGCTCGCACAGCCAGTCCCGCCGCTTCGCCACGCATGCCCACGTTCGAGTCGGGGTCACGCTGGTATTTTTTTAAGACAGCAAGCAGACGCCTTGCCGTCGACCGCGCACGCTTCGTATTCTGCTGTGATACGAACATTAGTTTGGAATCCATCGGATTACCTCTATTCTCCGCACTTCGATTAGAGGGGACTAGGCCCCCTCCCCTATAGGCTTATGCTTTGAGCTTCTGCATTTCCTGCGACAGAACCCACAGCGCGCGGTTGAGTTTCACGGATTGGTCAATGCCGGTTACCGGGCGCGTTTCGCGGACCTTGCCGGTAGCAGTACGGCCGCGCAAGCC